>ORJL011763110.1_pt1 | contig 20096 bp, 20 predicted proteins | sample 1779941 | NCBI WGS metagenome assembly ORJL01 (sample SAMEA104232317, study PRJEB22302) | groundwater metagenome | biome: forest; feature: aquifer; material: groundwater | place: USA | collected 2011-08-07 | depth 5.8 m | reverse complement strand
TCGAGAGCATGCGGGCCGAGGGCGGCCTCCGCTGGGCCATCCACACCTCGTCGGGCCAGCTTGGGCAGATCGCCGCTCGGGCGGCGGCGAAGCGCCTGGTTCTCACCCACCTGCCGCAGCACTGCAGCCCCACCACCATCGCGACCATGGAGCGGGAGGTGCGCCGGAACTTTGGTGGCTCGGTGACGGTTGGATACGATCTCCTGGCGCTGGAGGTATGACCATGGGCTATGAGGACCTCGAACCGAGCCGGTCGGCGCTCCTCTTCTTCGACCTGCTGAACGGCTACTACCGGGGAGCGGACGAGGCCACTCAACAGCGCATGGAGCCCGTCGTCGCCAACGCCGTGCGGCTGATGCAGGCGGCGCGGAGCGTCTCGATCCCCGTCGTGTACGCAGCGGCCAATCACCGGCCCGACCAGGCCACCACCGCCTTGCTGATCACCGACACTGACATGCGCCTGCACCCATGGCCGGACCCTCAGCGCAACCGGACCCGACCGGGTATCGTGGCGGGGAGCTGGCAGGCGGAGGTCATTGACGAGATCCGCCCTCTGCCCGGCGATTATGTTGTTCCCAAGTACCGCTGGAGCGCCTTCCACCAGACCTACCTGGAGCTCGCCTTGCGCACGCGTGGCGTCCACACCATCGTGATCGCCGGTGGCTCTACCGACGTGGGCATCGCCAGCACGGTCTTCGCCGCCCGCGACCTGGATTTCCACCAGGTGATCGTCTCGGACGCCTGCATCAGCTCCCACGAGGACAACCATGCGCAGTTCATGGAGCGGATCTTCCCGCGCATGGCCCGCGTACGGACGACGGACCAGGTGGTGGCCATGATGGCGGCTGGGGGGTAGCGAACGGGCGTGTTATCAACGTCGCCCCCACGTTTTCCACGAGATAGGCGAAGTTATCCACAGCGTTGCCATAAAAGGCGCCCCTGCGTGGCCCGAGTGGGCGGAGGGCGACTGGGCTGATGGCCGACCAGTTGGCGTGGACTCACTGCAGCTCCCACCCCTGGGCCAAGGTCTATCCAGGGGCAGCGGGGGCGATCCTGGTCCTTGCGGCGGCGGCGGTGCAGCCGTAAACTGAGACTGAGGAAGTACGCTCGGAACAACGTGTGGTCCCCGGCCCGGCGAGCGGGAGTAACTCAGTCGGTAGAGTTCCTGCCTTCCAAGCAGGCTGTCGAGGGTTCGAGTCCCTTCTCCCGCTCCAACACCCACTCCCCGCTTTGAGACGACACCCTAACTGTAGTCCGGCGCCCATCGCCCTTGACTACAGCGCTCGAAGACACGATAATTGGACAAACAGGCGAGAGGGTGCTCATGGCGATTTCGAGCGCAGTCCGGGAGCCACTAATCGGCAGTTATGGTGTCTTGGCAGAGAGCTTCCGCCGCTCTCTGCTGGCCGAGAACAAGGCCCCTCGTACGGTCGAGACGTACATGGACGCCCTGCGTCTCTTCGGCGACTATCTGGCGCGCATGGGCATGCCCACTGAGGCGGCCCACATCCGCCGCGAGCACGTGGAGTCCTTCATCGGCGACATCCTGGCCCGCTGGAAGCCGGCCACGGCCAGCAACCGCTACCGGGCCTTGCAGGCGTTCTTCAAGTGGTGCGTCGCGGAAGGCGAGGTCAAGGACTCGCCCATGGGCCACATGAGGCCACCACACATTCCAGAGGAGCCCCCGCGCGTGCTGAGCGATGACCAGCTACGCCGGCTGCTGAAGTCCTCCGAGGGGCGGGGCTTCGAGGAGAGAAGGGACACGGCGGTCTTGCGGTTGCTCCTGGACACCGGGATGAGAAGGGGCGAGCTGGCCGGCCTGAAGGTCGAGGATGTGGACTTCGAGCACAACGTTGCTACCGTGCTGGGCAAGGGGCGCCGCCCGCGAGCCTGTCAGTTTGGGCGCAAGACGGCTCTGGCGCTCGACCGCTACCTGAGGGTGCGCGCGGCCCATCGTGACGCGGCCCGCCCCGAGCTGTGGCTCGGCCACGCCGGCGCCATGACGCCCAACGGGCTCTATCAACTGGTGCGCGACCGGGCCGCCGCCGCCGGGCTGGGCGCAGTCCACCCCCACCAGTTTAGGCACACTGCCGCCCACGGCTGGCTTGCCGCTGGGGGCCAGGAGGGCGATCTGATGCGCTTGATGGGCTGGCGCAGCCGTACCATGGTCGGCCGCTACGGTGCCAGCGCTGCCGACGAACGCGCGAGGGAGGCCCATAGGCGGCTGGCCTTGGGAGACCGGTTCTAGGGTCCCCCGTCCGGTCGGGCCATGGCCGACTCCGTGGTTCAGCCGCCCCAGATTCGCCTCCGACTGGAGCGGGCCCGGCAAGACGCGGAGCTCCTTCGGCTCCTTCCCGTCGTACAGAGGGGGATCGGGCGCATTCGCAAGGCGTGGAAGGTGCCTCGGTTTGACGATACCGAACCTGGGTGGGAAAGGTATCGGAAATGGAAGGCGAACCTTGCTGAAGATCGAACCCTCGAGCTTGAGCGCGCGTTGCACCTGCTTGCTATAGACCTGTTGGGTAAGCTCGACATGACTCCGTCAGGCCTGTACGTACGCCACAACCTCCTTCCGGGGCTCCTCTTCGGCTGCATCCGACGCGACCAGACGGCGGGGTTCGCCTTCCACGGTCCCCGAGGGGAGGGGGGCTTCGCGGACGTGTGGGTCTTCCAACCCGCCGGCCTGCCGCGCGGGGCCATCCTCCTCGCCGAGGACACGACCGAAGCCGAGGTGCGAGCCCACTGGCGGCAGTGGCGTTCCTTCTGCGACCGGCTCGGCGTCAAGGCGCCCCAGCGTCGCACGCGGAACCAGTGGGCGTTTCATCGGCGGGTCCTGCGGTTGCTGCCGAAGGCGTACCGTCAAGCGAACGAGGATGATGAAATGCGACTCTACGGGACGCTCGTCACGCTCGTGTGGCCCGAAGGTTTCCTTCCACCTGAGGAGGAGGAGGGCAAGATCGCCTCGTTGCGCGGCATGGTCAGCGACCTTCTGGGCGAGCTCAGCGGCCTCCTTGGGCGCCGAGTGGAGGTCAAAGACCTGGTGGGGTAGGGCGCTACGGGGCCTTGGTACCCCTGCGGCGTGGGGCCATGTGTGACGAGATAGCCCCACCCTCAGCGTCTCGCACAGCGCTACAGTGGCCGCGATGGTGCGGTCTTCCCTCAGTCCTACCGAAGCTTCCCTCCGCGGACGGATCGGTGCCTATTGCCTCCATGCCACCCACGACCCCCGCGAGACCACCGCCAAGGCTCGTGAGGTCTTTCTCGCGCGCTTCATCGACCAGGTAGATCCCGAGCGCTGCCTGCCAGAGCCTGAGCGCCTGCGTCGGGCGGCGGCGGCCCGCAAGGCGTATTTCGCGCGCCTGGCACTTAAGAGCGCCAGGGCTCGGCGGCGTCGAGCGGCCGCCCGCAAGGGGGGCTGCGATGCGTAGCGCCACCGCCGGGGCGAAGGCGAGAATGGCCGCGCCTAGCGCTGCCGCTCCGGCCGCCGTCGAAGCCGCGCAAGCCGCCGCCGCTCGGGGGTGGGCGGTGTTCCCGTGCTGCTGGCCGAATGAGGGGGAATGTGGGTGTGGTCGAGGCCATCGAGGCCGAGACGTGGGCAAGGCGCCTCTAACCACGCACGGCTTCAAGGACGCTACCCTCGACAACGGTCAGATCACCGCTTGGTGGGGGACCTGGCCGCGGGCCAACGTCGGCATTGCGACCGGCGCCGTCTCGGGGGTTGTCGTCCTCGACCTGGACCCCGCGCATGGCGGCGCTGACTCACTGGCCGATCTGGAGCGCCAGCACGAGGCGCTGCCTCTGACGCCGCGCGTGCTCACGGGCGGCGGCGGGACGCACTTCTATTGCACGCATCCCGGCGGCACGCTTGCCAGTTCCGCCGGCACGCTGGGGCCTGGGCTCGACATCCGGGCCGACGGCGGCTACGTGGTCGCGCCGCCCTCGCTTCACACTAGCGGCCGCCGGTACGAGTGGGATGCCGGCGCCCATCCCGACGATGTGTCGCTGGCCGAGATCCCGGGGTGGCTCCTGGAGCTGCTCCGGGGCGAGCGAAGCAACGGCACGCGTCCCGCCGAGCGCCAGGGTGGGGGCAATCCGGCCGGATGGATCGCCCGGGCGCTCAGCGGCCTCCGGGACGGCAACCGCAGCGACACCTTCACCCGCGTCATGGGCCGCCTGACGCGTGAGGGATGGACGGCGGACGAGATGATCGCCCTGCTACAGCCTCACGCCGACGCGTGCGGCTACCCGGCAGAGGAGCTGGCCAAGCAGGCTAAGGGCATGGCGCGGTACGGGCCTGCCGCCGAAGCCTCCCCACGGGAACGCCTCGATCCCCCGTGGCCTGCCGAGCTCGACGCTGCCGCATTCCACGGGCTGGCGGGGAAGATCACCCGCGCCATTGCTGCGGTAACCGAGGCGGCCCCTGTCGCCATCCTCGCGAACGTCCTGGCCGCCTACGGCAGCCTGATCGGCCCCGGTGCCCATTGCCTCGTGGGCCACGACCGCCACCCGGCCCGCCTGTTCTTCGTCCAGGTGGGGGCCACATCGAAGGGGAGGAAGCGCACTGGCTGGGGAGAGCCGCGCGAGCTCGCGACGCGAGCGGACCCGGTATGGGTCGAGCGCGTCCGGGAGGGCGGCCTATCCAGTGGCGAGGGCCTCATCTTCCAGGTTCGTGACCCGGTTTTCAAGCGGGTGCGCGACAAGAAAACAGGCGACTGGAATGAGGAGCTGATTGACGAGGGCGAGTCCGACAAGCGCCTCTTTGTGCTGGAGGAGGAGTTTGCGGCCGCCCTGGCCGTGATGCGACGGGAGGGGAGCATCCTGTCGCCCATCATCCGCCAGGGATGGGACACCGGCAACCTCTGGCCCATGGTGAAGAACAACCCGACGCGCGCGACTGGGGCACACATCTGCATCATGGGGCACATAACGCGCGAGGAGCTGAGAGCTCGGTTGGACGACACGGCGCTCTTGAACGGCTTCGCCAACAGGTTCATCTGGCTGGCAGTTCGGCGTGAACAAATCCTCCCCGAGGGCGGCGGCCTCGCCGAGGACGAGCTGGCCCGCTGGTGCCACGAGCTGGCCCAGGCCGTCGAGTTCGGACGGAACGTGGGTGAGGTGAGGCGCGACGCCGAGGCTCGGGAGCTGTGGCGGGAGGTTTACGGCCCCCTCAGCGAGGGCAAGCCCGGGCTGCTGGGCGCAGCCACGGCCAGGGCCGAGGCGCAGGTCCTGCGGCTGAGCCTGGTGTATGCGTTGCTCGACTCCTCGACCCTGATTCGGTCCGACCACCTGCTAGCCGCCCTGGCGCTTTGGCGATACGCGGAGGAGTCAGCGGCCTGGACATTCGGCGATGCCGTGGGCAACCCGATGGCCGACGCCATCCTGGGAGCCCTTCGCGCCGGCGGGCCGCTTACCCGGACCGCGATTCGAGACTTGCTGGGGCGAAACGCCGTCCGCGGCAACGTTGACGCCGCCATGAGCCAGCTCGCGGGCCTGGGGAGGGTTCGGGTCGAGCGCGTCCGCGAGGGCGGCGGCCGCCCGACAGAGTTTTGGCATGCGACCTGACTTTTGTCGTTTATGTCGTTTATGTCGTACCCGAGAGTGACCCATGGGTGACTATTTGGAAATGGCACGACGGCGACTGGCGGAGCTACGGCACGGGTCGGCCGAGGCCGGGGCGGGCTACCCACACACTGATAGAGAGTACGACATAAACGATATAAACGACATAAGCCCGCCCCGCCCTGTGGTCGAGGCCGCGGAGATCATCCGCTTGCAGTGGACGGCCGATCCGCGCCCGTCCCTGGTCGAGGATTCCGCCCTCTGGAGCCGACTGCTGGCCCTGGCCTACCAGCGCCACGGCGACGGCTCCGACAGCGTCTTCTGGCTTGTTCAGGGGATAAGGTGCTGTGGCGCCCGCCTGGTGCTCAGGGACGGCCGGCTGCGCCTGGAGCCGCGGCCGGACTCCGAACGCGCAGGCCCGTTCGAGCACGACTTGGGGAACGAGGAGTGGCGCACCGTGCGCAAGAAGTGGTTGCTTCCGCACAGGGTGGCAATCTCGGCACTGCTGGAAGCCCTGGCGCAAGAGGCGGTCCCATGAGCCCCGGCAACACCAAAGGAGGAAGTACTGACATGACTGCGACCCGAGCCCGCCCGAGCAGCCCCCGGGAGCCGCTGTCGACCGAAGCCGCGCTCGCCGACGGTTGGGAACATCTTCGGGATTGGCAGCGCGAGACCCTGGGCGAGCTGGAAGACATCGCCGCCGAGGGCCAGCCGGCGGCTCCCTCCCTTGACCTTCCTTCCCCACGGCCAACCCAACGGGAGGGGCGCGCCGGTTCCTTCAGCGTCGCGCGCCCTCCTCAACGACGCGGGCGCGTGGCCGTGCGGCTGCCGGTGTCCTGATGGCGCGCCCAGGGGAGCCCAAGACCAGCCCCCGCCGACTGCTGGCCCGACAACGCCAGTCGAAGGCGCTCGCCCTGCGCCTCGAGGGCGCCGAGTATGCGGAGATCGCCGCGAAGGTCGGCTATGCCTCCGGAGCGGGCGCCTTCGCGGCAGTCGAGGCAGCCATGAAGGACGACCGCCGAGCCCATGTGGCCGACGAACTATCCATGAACCTACGTCGTCTAAATCGCCTCCTGCTCGCCTGGTGGCCCAGGGCCATAGGGCTCACGCCCGAAGGCAACCCGATCCCCCCTGATCTGGCCGCCAGTGCGGAGGTGCGGGCCATCCTGGGGGAGAGGGCCCGGCTGGTGGGGATCTACCCGCAGCCGGGCAGCCGGCGCCAGGAGCGCCTTGATGAGGACCTCCTGCGCAAAGAGGCCGAACGGGTCGCGCGGGCGACGGGGTTCAGCGTCGAGGAGGTCATGGCCGAGGCCCTGGGCATCTTCGAGGAGGAGCGGCGCTAGGCCCCCCAATCCCGTGATCGCGTTTACGTGGCGGATTCATGCGACGGGCGTGGACCGCCCCTTCTAGGTAAGGGGGAGTTCTGCCGGCCAGTATCTCTCCCGCTAGTCTTGGGCGAGCACCCAGCGCAGGCCACTCTCTTGCGTGAACTCGAAGGTCAGCCCGGCCAAGCCGGGCGTCACGTCGAATATGACCGGCGCCTTGATCGGTACACCTGGGGGAACTTGGTTGCTGAGGCCCTGCATCCCCTTGTATTCCGCGTAGGAAAAACAGCAGGTCGCGGTTTTGTATACGGTTCCGTCCACAGTGACGACCCGGAAGTCCCATGGGTTCAGGCCGAAATTCTCCTTGCCGGTATTCACAGCAGTGATGTTGACTATCAGGAACTCACCTGTCGCGTCCGTTTTGTTGCCAACTTTCGACCAGACCACGGTCTTCCCCGGCCGCTCAACCCCATCCACGGTGATCATCCAGTTCTTCAGTGCAAGGGTTTCGCCGATCCTGCCCCTCGACGGCGGCGTCGGCGTGGCGGTCGCCCGAGGCGCAATCGCAGGCAATGGGGTTCGGGTGGGCAGTGCGGCTGCTGGAGCGCCCGACGTGCGGCCTAAGCTGCTTAGACCGGCAACGAGAAAGATCAGCAGAACAAACCCAGCGACACCAGCCGCCGTCACGCCAAGGCACCCACCGCATCCGGAGCCCCCTTTACCTGTTCGGGGCTGCGCCAGGCTGGCCTCGGACCCTGGCCCAGACGGCGGGGCCCGGTTCTCCACAAGGGCCGCCGTGTCGGCACCGCAGTGGCCGCAGAAGCGCTGGCCCGGAGGTAAGACGCCGCCGCAGGATGGGCAGGCGGCGGGGACCGTGGCCCCCGTGGCCCCGCAGGCCTGGCAGAATCTGGCTCCCTGCGCTATCGTCGCGCCGCATGCCTCGCACTGCATGGGGATCCCCTCCCTCGCGAGTTCGGCCGCCATTGTACGCTCATCGGCGGGGCTCGGCCAGAGGTAGGCCTGCCCGGCCCGGAGCTTCGGCGCCGCCGGCGGCCCCAGGAAGGCCAACCCTGGTACAATGGGGGCCGCTTGGCCGCTGCTCGCCTATCCCGACCCGACGATTGGCGGCCGATTCCGGGCGGGTTCACGGCCTGAAGCGGGGGCGCGTGGGACAGCGCTCTCACGACACCATAACTGGACACGTTCCTGGCTGGTGGCGCCTCGTGAGGCACTGCGTTTAGAATGGGGTGCCTTCCAAGCAGGCTGTCGAGGGTTCGAGTCCCTTCTCCCGCTCCAACAGCAGTGCGGATGAGGGTCGTGTACCAATAGCGCTCGATGGCGGCGAGGCGATTCCTCTGGACCATACGCTCGCTGACCCAGCTCAAGAGGAGGGGGTTTCTCATGCCGGAGATCACCTACGATCCCGTGAGCAACCACGTTCGTTTGCTCACGATGAACCGCCCCGAGACGCTCAATTCCCTGAGCCCGGAGGGGGCCCAGATGCAGCGGCAGGCCCTCCAGGAGTTCCGAGAGGACGATGACGCTTGGATCCTCATCATAACCGGCGCCGGAGAGCGCTCGTTCTCGACGGGGGCCGACCTGCGGGCTCGAGCGGAACAGTACTCCCGGGAAGGCGCCCAGCCACCTCCCCAGCCCCAGGTGCCACCACAAGGCGTCCACGGCTATCCCACGCTGGAGCTCTGGAAACCCGTCATCGCTGCCGTCAACGGGTATGCGCTGGGCGGCGGCTTGGAGCTGGCCCTCTGGTGCGACATCCGCCTCGCCTCCGAGAACGCCGAGCTGGGCATGTTGGAGGCCCGCCGCGGCAGCCTGTCGACTAGCTGCATCACGCGTCTGGTTCGCACGATCCCTTTGGGCCTCGCCATGGAGATGATGCTCACCGCTCGGCGCTACTCGGCGCAGGAGGCCTACCGCATGGGGCTCGTCAGCAAGGTGGTGCCTCGGGAGGAGCTCATGCCCACCGCTGTCGCCTGGGCAGATGAGATCGTCACGGAATGTGCCCCCATGTCCACTCGCTTCACCAAGGAGCTGGTGGCGCGCACGCTCCACATGCCTGTCAGGGACGCTCTGCAGTTCCAATTCCTGTTCAACCAGCGGCTGCGGACCATAGCCCCTGAGGATGCCTTGGAAGGCCCCAGGGCCTTCACGGAACGACGCAAACCCCAATGGAAGTGCCGTTAAAGAAAGGATGGAGATTCCCATGCGCTGGACTTTGATGGCGATACTCGGCACGATCCTTCTGAATGTGGCCTGTGGGGGCTCTGAGGCGGAAGCACGGGCTAGGTCCTGCTTCGAGGCCCTCTCCCTCGGGAAGATGGACGTTGTCACGCAATGCATGGCTGCCGACCGGAGGGAGCGCTTCGCGGAGGCCATGAAGGAACGGTCGGAGCAACTAAAGGGATGCCACATTCAGGTGGCGAGCGCCCAGGTAAGGGAACGCGAGGCTCGGGCGGAGGTGCTGCTGAAATTCAAGGAGCCGTGCGGCGAGCCGCCGTCGGATGCCAACGGGCGGAAGGTCACCGGCGTTGGGATAGGGCTGATCAAGGAGGGTGGAACCTTCTACGTCACCCAGTTCGAGCGGGCCATGGATTAGCGGAAAGCCCGCCATGCATCTGCATCCCGCGGTCACGGAAGAAGAGGTCATGCGCTGGCTGCTGGCCCAGGCTGTTGCACCAGTGGGCTCCCGCGCCACCGACGAGGAGCTGGCCGAGGCGTTGCAGCCGATTGCGGCTGCCATGGCGGCCATCAGCGCCGTCGTGATGCCGGACGAGGTGGAGCCGCTCTTCCCCTAGAGAAGGTGGCGGAGCTAGAGCGAGAGGGAAGGAACGATGGCCGCGCATCCTGCTTCCAGGCTGTACGAACTGGGCGTCCGCGAGATGGCCGACGCAGTGGCGAAGGGCGAGCTGACGCCCACCGATCTGGCGGAGGCGGCGCTTGAGCGGATAGCGGCTGTTGATCCGCGGGTCCGAGCGTGGAGCTACCTCGATCCCGAGAGAGCGCGGCGTGAGGCGGCCGCGCTGACGGCCGAGGCTGGGGGGAGCAGGCTGCGCGGTCCCCTCCACGGCGTTCCTGTGGGGATCAAGGACGAGTTTCATGTCCAGGGCATGCCGACGGGGATGCGCGGGCCCGGGGCGCAACCGGAGCCGGAGGATGCCACCCCCGTGGCCCGGCTGCGAGCGGCCGGCGCGCTCATCATGGGCAAGCTTCACATGCCCATCGGCGGCGTCATGCCGCCGACCCGCAACCCCTGGAACCTGGAGCACACCCCGGGCGGGAGCAGCAGCGGATCAGGCGCGGCCGTCGCGGCGCGGATGGTGCCTGTGGCGCTCGGGGAGCAAACAGGTGGGTCCACGTTGCGTCCAGCGGCGTTTTGCGGGGTAGCCGGGCTCAAGCCCACCTTCGGCCGGATCAGCCGCCATGGCTGCTATCCGTTCACCTGGTCCTTCGACCATCCTGGGATCATCGGCCTGACGATGGCGGATATCGCCCTGGTGCTCTCCGTCGTGGCCGGGCACGATCCGCAAGACCGGGCGTCGCTGTCGGATGACCCGCCTCCTGCGGTCCTCGAGCCGCTGAGCCGGCCGCCCCGCATCGGCGTGGTCGGCAACTTCTACCCGGAGCGGACAGAGCCGGTGATGCGGGCGGCCATCGCGGGCGTGGCGGAACGCCTCGGGCACGCGGGGGCCGATGTGCGAGACCTCCGGCTCCCCCAGGAGTTTGCCCTGACCTGGCACGTGCACCGGGTGATCTTCGACGTGGAGGGAGCGGCCTTCCGGGCTCGCCGCGCTGGGGAGCCGGGCCGCCAGCGCAGCGTCGAGCTGCGGGAGATGGCGGCATCCCTCGTCCCCGCGGTCTACTACCTCCAGGCCCAGCGGATCCGCCGCTGGCTGCACGAGCGGATCCAGCGGGTGTTCACGGACGTCGATGCACTGCTGATGGCCGTGGCGGCCGGCCCCGCGCCGAAGGGACTCCACTCGACGGGGGACGCCTCGCTGCAGTCGACGTGGAGCTGCCTCGGCTACCCTGCCCTCACCGTGAACGGCGGCCTTTCGCCGGATGGGCTGCCCCTGGGGCTCCAACTTGTCGGCCCGCCGCGCCAGGACTACGAGCTGTGCCGCGTGGGCGCCTGGAGTGAATCAGCCCTTGGGCGGCTGCCGCCACCGCCGTTGCCCTGAGCGGATCGTCCTTTCGCGACGCTCAGAGCGCATCACAGACGGGGAAGGATCTCTCTAGACAAGAGTCGGACGGCTTCGGCCGGGTCCGGACCCAGCCCGGAGAACATGACCTGGTGGAAGCCGTGGGCGCGCAGGACGTCGCATAGCTCCTCGACCTGGGGCCGGCAGGAGGGCGGGTCCCCGGCGATGAAGAAGGCGTCAATCAATGTTTCAGGGACCAGGGCACGCAGTTCGTTGCCGGAGGCGCCGCGCGCCTGGGCTTGCGCCAGCCGTGCGATGGCGGCTGGGTCCACGCCCAGCGTCACGAAGTCCTCGTTGGTGTAGCCGAACTGGGGCAGGTTGCCCGCTCGGAACCAGAGCGATTCGCGGGCAAAGGCCCGCGCGGACTCCAGGCTGGAGGACAGGGAGATCTTGATTTCGGCCACCTTGCGCAGGGGACCGCGCCCAGCGGCCGAGGCCGCGCCCTCGGCTATGGCCAGCAGAGGCGCCACTTTGCCCGTGTGCACGGCCATGGCCACGCTACCGCCGAAGATCACCCCATCCATCTCCTGCCCGCCGACGGCCAGGCTCAAGGGGCCGTTGCCGCCGCAGTAGAGGCGGGCCGGTACCCTGGGGGTCAGGGTTAGCCGGAACGGAGCCTCGGGCACGAGGCCGAAGTAGGAGGCGAGGGACGGGTAGTCCCGGAAAGCCACGGCCTCGCCAGCGAGAAGGCGTCGCAGACACTGGGCCGTCTCTCGAACGAAGCTGATGGCCTTGGGCGTGCGTATGTGGCCGGGAGTGGAGGGATTGCCCCGGCTGATGCCGATACTCAGCTCGGGCCCTTCCATCAGCTCACTGATGGTGGCCAGGGCGGACGCCGCCTCCACCGGGTTGTGGAAGTAGGGCACCATGACCGCCGTGCCGAGCTTGACGGGCACTCGGGCGGCGAGCGCCGCCAGCACCACGAAGGCGCTGCGCGCCACCAGGTTGTCGGTCACCCATAGCTGACTGAGCCCCGCTGCCGCGGCTACCTCGGCCGCCGTCAGGATCTCGGCCAGGGTGCAGTGCCTGAGAGTGGGGAGGTGGAACTGGATGCCCGTTTCTAGTTGAGACAAGATGGTGACCTCTCGTGGGGATTCAGGGTTGGGCCATGACGGGAAGGACCCCCTCCGACAGAAGCCGGATCGCCTCTTGGGGGTTGGGTCCGAGCCCGGAGAACATGAGCTGCTGAAAGCCGTGGGCGCGGGCCAAGCGGCAGATGTCTTCGATCTGACCACGGCAGGAACGAGGGTCGCCAGCGATGAAGACGGCGTCGATCATGGGCTCGCTCACCAGAGAGGCCAGATAGCTGCCGGGCGCGTCCCCGTGGTAGGCCGTTGCCAGGCTCTCGACGGCCGCCTGGTCGATGCCCAGCTTGGCGTAGTCGTCCGCCTGGTATCCCCTTTGGGGCAGGCTGGCCACCCTGATCCCGACGGCCGCACGCACGAAGGCTCGGGCTTCTTCAGTGTTGGCGGCGAGGGAAATCTTCACTTCGGCGACCTTGCGGAGGCTTGGCCGGCCGGCCGCGGCGGCCGCCTCGTCGGCGACGGCCAGGAGGGGCGCCAGTTTCCCGGTGCGGGCGGCGACGCCCAGTGTGCCGCCAAAGATCAGGCCATCCATCTCCTGCCCGCCTACGGTCAGGCCCAGGGGACCGTTGCTGCCGCAATACAGGAGGGTCGGGACTCGCGGTCGGAAGTGCAACTGGAAGGAGGCCTCTGGTACGAGATGGAAGTTGGCGGCCAGGGTGGGATAGTCCTGGAACTGCACCGTGTCGCCCGCGAGCAGGCGTTTCAGGCAGCGGACCGTCTCGCGCAGGATGCTGATCGGTTTGAGGGTGCGTACGTGGTGGGGTGTGGAGGCGTTGCCCCGGGCGATGCCGACGCTGAGCTCCGGCCCCTGCATCAGCTCGGTGATGGCGGCCAGGGACGAGGCGGCCTCGACGGGGGTGTGGAAGTAGGGCACCATGATGGCGGTGCCCAGCTTGAGAGGGACCCTGGCCGCCAGCGCCGCCAGCGTCACGAAGAGGCTACGGGCCTGCAGGTTGTCGGTGACCCAGAGCTGGCTGAAGCCCGCCGCTGCGGCGGACACCCCCAGCGCCTGGAGGTCCGGGAGGGTACAGTGCCTGAAGGTGGGCAGGTGGAACTGGATGCCTGCTTCGAGCTCGTACACGGGGCAATCTTATCGTATCTGTCGTCGATCCTCCTGGTCCCTTTGCGGCTCACGGCGCTGATCGCCGCCACCACGCCGTGGCGGTGGGTGTGCCGCCAGGGGAGCACAGCCTCTTCTGGGATCGCGGCTCTAGTACCCTAAACGCTCCACCACCTGCTTGACTTGCCCCAGCTCAGGCTGCAGGTCGGCCCGGGCGGCCAGCTCGGCGAAGCCCTGCCGCACGAGGGAGAGGTCGCACAGCCTCTCCACGTCGGGCATCTCCTCGAGCACCCCCACCTCGACCGCCTCCTGGAGATACTCGCCAAGGGCGGTGGGCAGACCGTTGAAGGGGAAGGGCAACCGCTCGACGTGGCCGGGCGAGGCGCAACTGAGGCGGCGGCGCTGCTCCTCGGGATCGGGGCTATTGATCCGCAGGCGCCGCTCGACCTGCACGCACTGGGCGAAGGACTCGGGCTGCCGGCGCATGTGCCAATACGCACGGATCATCCCCTTGACGCAGGCCTTCACGTCGTCGGGGCGCTCCTCGACCGCCCGCCCGGTGGCTACGATGATCCGGTCCGGGCGGCCATTCGGAAACTGAGCCTTCCAGTCCATGAGCAGGTGGAACCCCTCGGACTGGAGGATCTCGCTGTCCGCCGGATCCTGTTGACAGACATCGATCTCCCCAGCCCGCAGCCGGTCGCGGGCCTCGGGCGGCGGGTTGCCCCGCATCCAGATCACGTCGTGGTAGGGGTCCAGTCCGGCCCGCTTGAGCCAGGGACGGATGCGGGTGACGATGATGTCGTCGTAGTCGATGACCCCGATCCGTTTGCCCCGCAGGTCCTCGAACCGCCGCAGCGATGGGTGGCTCACCAGGGTGAGAGCCCGACTGGTTGCGCCAGCCGGCCACGATGCGGAGGTCGTGGCCCTGCTTCTGCAGATGGGCCACGGTCGAGGGTTTGACATCCATCGCGATGTCGATGGACTGCTCCTTCATGCGTTGCGCCAGCGTCTCCATCTCGAACATGAAGGGTGCCAGGCCCCCGGTGACGATTTCATAGTTGGGCAGCCCGTCGCCGTCACGCAGGCCCTCGTCGTAGAAGTAGTTCATGTCGTGAGCGACCTGGATGGGAATCATGTGCAACACGTGGTAGCAGGCCGGTCCGAAGCGAAACTTCCTGGCCACGGGTTAGCTCCTCCTTTCCACAGCTTGGCGGACCGTGGCTGTCACAGGAGCGAGCTGGGGCGCAGCTCCGCCTCTGTCTGGGGCGACAGGGGGGTCTTCCACCAGCGGGTGGAGTCGCGCCGCAAAGAGAAGACGACCTTCCCCTTGTCGGGGCACGCGATGGTGTATGCGTCCGTCCCCGGCAGACCGTTCGTCACGGCGTAGATGCGAGCCATGTGCTGGGCCAGCACCGGCAGGCAGATCTTGCCCTCGACGCAGCCGTTGTCGACGGTGATTCTGTCACCCACCTCGTGGACCGGGCAGGGGGGAGGCAGGTCCTCTTTGATCTGAACGACCTCCATGACGACTGGATAGCGCGGCATCTCGCTTCCTCCTGTACTTGTCGATGGTTGTCCCGATGGGGCTAACCGAAGGCTATTGCACGACTGTAGAGAGCCAGGCCGGACATCGCCATTCCCTCGCGGCATGACTTGCCTGATGCCCCTGGATGATTTCTGCCTAAACGACGGCCGATGGCGCCTGTGCCCGCTCCACCGTTATGATGGGGCGCTGGCATGAGTAGGATAGGCGAAGGGGTGCCGCGCATCGACGGCATCGAGAAGGTGACCGGCCGCGCCGGGTACCTGGGCAACCTGGTGGTGGAAGGGATGGTCCACGCGTGTCTCGTGCGGAGCACCATGCCTCATGCCCTGATCCGCAGCGTCCAGACGGATGAGGCCCGGCGTGCCCCCGGCGTGCTAGCCGTGGTTACCGGCGACGATCTCTTGCGGCTGCTGGTCGAGCCCTACTGGGGGCCCGCCTTCATGGACCAGAGCCCCCTGGCGATTGGACGGGTGCGCCACGTGGGCGAGCCTGTGGCCGCTGTGGGCGCCGAGTCGGCCGAGGAGGCGGAGGCAGCAGCGGACCTGGTGGGCGTGGACTACGAGGAGCTTCCCGCGGTCTTCGACCCGTTGGAGGCCCGGAAGCCCGAGGCTCCCCTCATCCACGAGCAGGTGCGGTCTTCGCGCGCCTTCGAAGACCTGGCCAACCTGCGCCCCACCGCGGCCACCAACGTCAACCTCCACTACCGCCTGCGCCGGGGCGACGTGGACGCCGCCTTTGCCGCGGCCGACGTCGTGATCGAGGGGACCTACCGGTATCCGCGCAACCAGCCGGGAGCTCTGGAGCCCCACATCACCATCGCCCGGGTTGACGCCGGTGGGCAGATCACCGTCTGGTCGGCCACCCAGTCGCCCCACATCGTGCGCGGCTTTCTGTCCCTGATGTTCGGGGTGCCGCTGGAGCAGGTGCGCGTGATCGTTGGCCCGGTGGGGGGCGCCTATGGCGGCAAGACCTACATGAAGCTGGAGCCCGTGGCCGCGGCCCTGGCCAAGATCACGGGCCGGCCGGTGCGGGTCCTCCTCACCCAGGAGGAGGAGTTCTTCGTGGTCAACAACCACGGCGCGTTCGTGCGCTTGAAGACGGGGGCCAACCGGGACGGCCGGCTCGTGGCGGCCGAGTGCGAGGCGGTGTGGGACAGCGGCGCCTTCGCCGACATCGGGCCGCGCATCGCCCAGAAGTCGGGTCTCACCGGGACGGGACCCTACGACATCCCGCACGTCCGGATCGATTCCTACTCTGTGTATACGAACCTGCCGCCGACGGGGCCCGTCCGGGGCTTCGGCGTGTCCCAGCTCTGCTGGGCCTACGAGTCGCAGATGGACCGCCTGGCCCGCGAGCTGGGGCTCGACCCGCTGGGGGTGCGCCGGCGCAATCTCCTGCGGCCCGGCCAGGAGCACCCCACGGGCACGGTGATGCAGGGAGTCGACCTGCCCGGGCTCCTCGATGGGGTGGAGGCATCTCTGAGGTCTGCTCGCGGTGGGTCTGACGGCCCCCGAGGACACGGGCACACCCTCGGGCAACCGGCCCCCACCCAACCCCTTCGGCAGGCTCAGGGCAGGCTCTCTCCCAGAGGGAGAGGGCATTACGCAGACGGGGCTGAGGGGGAGGGGGTGCGGCGGGGCCGGGGGTTCGCCATCGGGATGAAGGCGGTGCTGACACCGAGCCGCTCCGAAGCCCGGGTCGAGGTCGACGCCGAGGGCACGGTGTCCGTGTTGTGCAGCGCCGTGGAGGTCGGCCAGGGGACGAGCACGGCCATGGCCCAGATCGCTGCCGATGCCTTGGGCTGCGCGTTGTCCCGTGTGAGGGTCGCCCATCCCGACACCGACGTCACACCCTTCGACCTCATCACCGCCGGCAGCCGGGCGACCCACCACGTCGGCCAGGCCGTGTGGGCCGCCGCTCGAGATGTGCGCCAGCGGCTTCTCGCCACCGCGGCTGCGCAATTGGGCGAGGCAGCGGACGAGCTCAGCATTGAGGATGGGGTTGTGGTGAGCCACGCCGGGGAGGGGGTGGCCGTCCCCCTCCTTACGAAGGAGGGGTTAGGGGAGGTCCCGTGGGGGCGGACAGCAGCGGCCGCGGCCCGCATCGCCCTCGCTGACGTCGTGCGGCTGGTGGCGGGCGAGGCCGGGCGCGTCGTGGGCGAGGGGGCCTACGAGACGGTCTACCAGCACGCCGATGCCCAGACGGGGCAGTCGCCCCAGATCACCAATCACTGGATGTGCGGGGCCGCGGGAGCCGAGGTGGAGGTGGACACTGCGACGGGTCGGGTGCGCGTAATCCGGCTCTTCGTCGCGGGCGACGCCGGCACCGCGATCAATCCTGCGGCCTGCCACCGGCAGCTCGCGGGGGCCGGCACCATGGGGCTCGGTCACACCCTGATGGAGGAGATCTGCTTCGACGGTGGACAGCCCACCAACGGTTCTTTCGTTGACTACCCCATGCCCTCCCTCAGGGACCTGCCGGGCGAGTTCGTGACGATCCTGCAGGAGAGCCAGGTCCAGCGCGGGATCGCCGGCGCCAAGGGCCTGGGCGAGACCGGCATCATCCCCATCGCGCCTGCCATCGCCAACGCCATCGAGGACGCCGTGGGCGTGCGCATCACCGAGCTGCCCATCACGGCCGAAAGAGTCTTTGCTGCCCTCCGGCGCCAGGCGGGCGTGCCGGTCCGGGCAAGTCGATGACTGAGGGCGGCGGCCGGACGGTCTACCTGCTGGATCCGACGGCGGACGGCAGGGTCTCCAGCGCCAGCCTGGCCGCCGGGGCCCGTGGTCTCGAGGGGCTCCGCTGGGGCCTGCTGAACAACCAGAAGCCCAACGCGGGCAGCGTGCTCGATGTGATCCGTTCGACCATCGAGGGGCGCCACCACGTGAGCGAGCAACGCCTCTGGGCCAAGCGGATCCAGTCGGCGGCCATGCCCGCGGACGTGCTCGACGAGATCGTCCGATCGTGCGACGTGCTGATTCACGGCGTGGGGGACTGAGGCTCCTGCACGTCGTGGTGTATCCACGACTCGATCGAGGCGGAACGACGGGGCGTCCCGACAGTCACCGTGGTGACGACCAAGTTCGCGGCCATGGCTCGGGAGGAGGCCAGGTACATGGGGGCCGAGGGGCTGCCGCTCCTGGTGATCCCTCATCCCCTCGATGGCTTGCCCCAGGAGACCATCGAGCGAGTGGTGGCCGAACAGATCGAGCTGTTGGAGGAGTCATTGCTGCGTCGGGCAGCCGAGTAGCGGCCAATGGCGGGCGAGAGCATTTCCCTGGTTTCGCGGCGTGTCGCCGCGAGCGATGATCCACTCGAGGCCTACGAGCTGTTCCTGGAGCGAGGGGGGGGCGATGGCCTGCCCATCATCCCGCCGACCGAGGAGCGGGTGCGCGCGTTCCTGGCGGCCTGCCCGGCTGCTCCCGCGAGCGTCGTGGCCACGCTGCCCCCGAAGTGGGCCGAGGCCACCGTGGAGAAGATCGCGGTCAACGCGGTCATGGCGGGCTGCCGGCCTGAGTACATGGCGGTTCTGGTGGCGGCGATCGAGGCGGTGGCCGACGAGCGCTTCAACGCCTACGGTTTGCAGGCCACGACCAATCCGGCGACGCCGGCCCTCGTCATCAACGGCCCCCTGGCCGGGGAGTTGGGGTTCTCCAACGAGGCAGGGTGCATGGGTCCGGGCTGGCGGGCTAACGCCACGGTTGGCCGGGCGCTGCGCCTGGTTCTGATCAACGTGGGCGGGGGTACGCCGGGGCTGATGGACCGGGCGACCCATGGCCAGCCCGGCAAGTTCACCTTCTGCTTCGCCGAAAACGAGCCGGAGAGCCCCTGGGAGCCGTTGCACGTGGAGCGAGGCTACCGGGCTGAGGATTCCACCGTCACCGCCATCGCCGCGGCCGGCACGCTGAACATCCTGGACCAGGGGAGCACCGACGCCGAAGGGTTGCTATTGAGCCTGGCGGGAGCCCTGGCCGCCATGGGCAGCAACAACCTCTACCTGGGGGGCGACCCGGCGCTCGTGCTCTCGCCGGAGCACGCCGCGACACTGGCAAGCGGGGGCTACTCGAAGGCTGCCCTCAAGGAGGCGCTCTTCGAGCGGGCTCGGGTGCCGCTCGTCGCCCTCTCGAAGGGCAACCAGGAGCTGCTGGCGGTGCGGCGGCCCCACCTCTTCGCCGATGGCGCGCCTTGGTCGGTGCCCATCGTCGATGACGCCGCCGACCTGACTGTGGTCGTCGCCGGCGGGCCGGGCAAGCATTCGGTCTTCATCCCGACCTTCGGCGCAGCCATGCGGACGGTGACGGTGGCGATTCGGAACTAATCCCCGGGCTAGTCCCCGATGGCCTGGGTTACCAGGCGGGTGTTGCGGCCACCCCAGCCGGGCAACAGGACACAGTGACCTCCGGGGCCGCCGCAGACGACGATCACAATGTCCTCGGGTGTGTCCGAGAGATGCACGATGCCGTCGGACGTAACGTTGCCACAGCGCGCCATCAGCTCCTCCAGGCTCCCGCCGTCGGTCGCGCCGGGTGGCAGGGGCTGCACAGCCCTCTCCCACAGGTACCGCTGAATATCGCGCTTGGAGTGGATGTCCCTGGCCACCACCGATGCGGTGTCGGGGCTGAAGCAGATGACGGGCGTCCCGCTGCCAAAGCCGCCGATGCGCATATGGCCGCCGCCGCCGCTGCCGATCAGCCCCTTCACCATGCCGTCGAGGGTGGCTTCGCCGGTCAGAGCGGCCTGGGAGACGACTGGGAGGAACGCGTTGACGCCCACGACCGTGGCGGTGTTCTGGCCCACCCCGAAACCTCGCTCGACCCGCAGGGGCTCCCAGGGATTCGTCGTGTCGTCTTCCGCGAAACAGAAGCCGTACTTTCCCGGCCAGCCGAAGGTGGCCCGGTCCATGTCGCCGGGGGTGCCGCCACCGATGGAGAGGAGGATGAGCCGGATGGCCCGGCCGATGGTCGCGTTGGCCCGCCAGCCGGGCCCGAAGCAGCCCGTCCCGGCGTTGATCTTCAGCTCGCGGGCGATCTCGCCGCTGACGATGACGGCCGGGCCCACATAGCCCGTCGTTGCCTGGATGCCATACAGGTTGAACTCAGGGGCGTTCAATGCCTCCACGGCCGCGATCACCACCGGCAGGTATTCCGGGCGGCAGCCTGCCATCACGGCGTTGATGGCGATCTTCTCCACGGATGCAGGCGCCCAGCGGGGCGGCAGATGGGCCACCACCTCTCCGGGGGCGCGCTTCGTCCCCGCCAGCATACGCAGCACGTGCTCTTCCGTGGGCGGGACGATGGGCAG
>ORJL011512590.1_pt1 | contig 20102 bp, 12 predicted proteins | sample 1779941 | NCBI WGS metagenome assembly ORJL01 (sample SAMEA104232317, study PRJEB22302) | groundwater metagenome | biome: forest; feature: aquifer; material: groundwater | place: USA | collected 2011-08-07 | depth 5.8 m | reverse complement strand
TCGCCGCCGCGCGCGACCTTTTCAATGATGGCGTAAACCCCGCGCCGGTCTGCCAGGCTCAGTTCGCCGCCGTCCTCGTTGATGAATGCCTCAACCCACCGGAACCGCACCGCGTAGTGGCCCATGTTCCTGCTCAACTCGTAGGCGAACGTATTGAAGAGCAGCGCCGGGTCTCGAGATTGGTCAGGGTCGGGATAGTACAGGACCCAATCCGCATGAGCTGGCATGCCGAGCGGCGACACTCGCGCTTCGCCGCCTTCGTCGTCGATCGCCTCGACGCTGAAGGGCTTCTGACGCCACTCGGTGGAATAAGCGCCGCGCCCGCGAATCCCCACAAGACTGAACATTTGCGGAGAGTTGGTGAGTGCGCTCACCCCGCCAACCCTGTCAAACGTGACCCAGGCCGCGGTCTGGCGCGGCACTTGTTTGATGCCGGCGCCGGTGCCGTTCCAGCCCTTCTGAGGGATGGTGCCCGCGCCGAAGTTCTCGATGACCATGATCGGCAACGACGAGGTGTAGTTCACCAGATTCGGCGCTAGCTTGATATAGCTCTCGCCGCTGATCCGGCTGGCGAGGCTGCTTGCCAGTGCCACGGCACACAGGCGGGTGGTGTTAGTAATCAGGATCGCCCCGGCGTAGTGCGTGCCGTTCCCCGGTCCCGGCGTCGAGCCGTCCCGCGTGAACCAAATCTCGGCATCTGGTTCGAGCGTGCTCAAGGCCACTGTGAAAGGCGCGGTGAACACGCGCCCGGAAACCGAAAACTCCACAGGTGTGGGAGGTGGCGGTGTGGCGTCGTTGGGGGCGCCGGGCGTCGGCACGCCCAGATAACGCGCCACATCCGGATCGCCGGCAAGGAGGCCGTAAGAGACATCCGTTCGCTGGGGCGGAAAGGCCGGCGCGAACGCGTGGAGTACTGCCGGGCCGGGACCGATCAGCGCCAGAAACTCGCCCGAGTTGTTGAGGCGGAAATTCGTGTGCAGCGGAGCGGTGGCGTTGGTGCGGTTCTTCCCGGACGCGAAGACGACGAGCTGGGCGCTCGATGCGAGGTTCGTTTCCGGGAACGCCCATCGGGTCAGATTCGCTGGATCATCGGTCAGGAAGTGCCCGGCAAGATTCACTATCGAGGCGGTCGGATTGTAGATTTCGATCCAGCCCGAATGCTCTCCGTCTTCGTCGGCGAGCGTGGACTCATCGTGGGCCATGAATTCGGAGATGACCAGATGATTGGCGGGCTGCAAGAGGCGTATTCCCACCACCGCGGTGTTCGTCCCAAACGCGCTGCTTGCCACCAGCGTGTAGTTGAGGGACGCCGTGGGCTGGACCTTGACGGAACCTACACCGCCGACCGTCTGCGTTGTCACATCACCCACGCCAGGCGAAACTGAAAACGCTTGGCCGTAGCTGACGTTCCAGGCAAGTGTAACCGTTTCGCCTGCAACGATATATGGCCGACTGGCCGTAAACTGACGGATCGCTGGCGCGGGATTGACCAACACCGTCACCTGGGCTTTCGAACTGGCGATGGCGTTGGTGGCAACCAACGTGTACGTGGTGGTGACTTTGGGACTGACCGTCAGATTCGATCGGCCTGTCATATCCAGGCTATCGATGAACAGAGTCGAAGCATTGCGAACGGTCCAACTGAGTGTCGTCGAGCCAGGCGTGAAGATGGCGTTCGGCGTCGCGGAGAAAGACACGATGGTCGGCGGCCGCACCACTCCGGAGAAGGCCTCCGCATGACCCAAAATCACTTCTTCCGCGACCCTGTCATTATATACCGTCACGCGGTGGATGGTTCCAACCATCGCCTCTCCGCCGCCCGGGTTGGCCCCCAGCCAGCCCTGGCCGGTGGGCATGGCGAAGCTTGTGGTTACGCCCGAAGCCGCGCCTGCCAGCGCCCCCTTCAGGTAGAGCCGCATGGTTCGCGTGGCCTCGTTCCACACGTAGGCAATGTGCGTTGGCTGCGTTGGCGACGCGGCCGACGGCGAGAAGAGGTAGTCCAGAACTCCGAGTTGGGTGAAACCTAGTTGGGTCGTGTCGGACCACTGCTCGTAACGGAGATTGCTGGTCGTGTTCGCGCCGACGGCGAGGTAGGCGCTGGTACTGGCGGCAGGATTCCCCTCCAGAATGAACTCCATCGTCGCATCGCCAGAAACGGACCCGAAGTTGAAAGCCGCCCGGTTCGCTCCGGTCAGGGTGACGGCTGCGGTCAGGACAGCGGCGGGTCGCAAGCCTCCTGCGGCGTCCTCGGCGATAAGGGCGTCGTAGGCGCCGAGCGATGCCCTTGCGGTGCCCGCCCAGGTAACCAGCGCCGCCACCACCAGCCCGAGGCACGGAAGCTGTGCTTTCAATAGAGCGGATTCTCTGGTCCAGAATTGCACAAGGAAGCAATAGCAGGTTCTTTCCCGGGAGAAAAGAAGACTCCCGGAGATGTCAGTCTCCGGGAGTCAACGACACTGGTTGGTTAGATCTGTGGAGAGAAACGCTATTGAACCTGCACCGCGCGATAGAAGCGCTGAGGCCGGGTGGCTAGCGCGGTCGGGTCAGTCACGCTGACACTCGAACCGCTCAACGCGGGAATGTCCAGCAGCAATTGCCAGGTGTCCGTCGGGGCCAGCGTGTTGCGAAACTCGACACGGTAGTGAACCCCGGAGGTGCCTTGGCTGAGGGTGACGGCGGGAAGCCCCCCCGTCGCGCTGAATGAAAGGACCGGCGGACGCGGCACACTCCAGAACGTGTTCGCATGACGGAGGATCACGTCTCCAGACAGCGCACTGTCATAGACGGTGACACGATGGATCGTGCCCACCATGGATTCGGTGCCGGTCGGGTTGCCACCCAGCAAGCCAAGCCCGGCAGGCATTGCGAACCCGGAGTCCACGCCGGTGGTAGTACCAGCCAGCACGCCGCTTGTGTAGGCGGTCATGGTCAAGGCTGCGGCGTTCCAGACGTAGGCAACGTGTGTCGCCTGAGTGGGCGACGGCACCCCGGGCGAAAACTGGTAGTCGGCCACGCCACCTTGAGTGAAGCCCAGTTGGCCCGTGTTCTCCCAAACCTCATACCGGAGGCTGCTGAGAGTGTTCGTTCCCACCGCCAAAAAGGCACTGACGTTAGCCGATGGGTCGCCCTCGAGAATGAATTCGAAGGTCACGTCGTCGGAGCTGGCCCCGTAATCAAATGCCACTCCGCCCGCGCCGATGAACGGCGCCGGAGCAAGCAACCGCGCGAGCGGCGTCAAGCCGCCGGCCGCGTCCGCGGTGATGGCAGTATCGTAGGCGTTCAGAGGTGGCCGGGCCGCCGCCATGAAGGCATTGGCGTGCCGCCGAATCGCCGTTTCCGGCAGAAAGCCGCCGTAAACAGTCACGCGGTAGATTGTTCCCACCAACCCCTCACCGGCGGTTGGGTTCGATCCGAGCCAACCCTGGCCGGTGGGCATGGCGAAGCTGTCGCTAACGTCCGAAGCGGTGCCCGCCAACGTGCCGTTCACATAGATCTTCATTGAGAAGGCCGCCGAGTCCCAGACATAGGCAACATGGGTCGGCCAACTCGACGACGGCACAGGCGGAGAGAAGAGGTAGTCCGCCACGCGCAGTTGAGTGAAGCCAAGCTGGCCAGTGTTGTTCCATGCCTCATAGCGCAGGCTGCTGTCCCCGTTTTCCCCAACTGCCAGGTAGGAGCCAACGCTGGCTGTAGGATCGCCCTCGACAATGAACTCCATCGTCGCGTCGCCAGAGACGGACCCGAAGTTGAACGGTGCCCCGGCAGCACCGGTCAGCGTCACCGAGGAGGTAAGTCGGCTCAGAGGCGTAAGGCCGCCGGCAGCGTCGGCGGCAATGGCGGCATCGTAATCATCCAGCTTTGGGGTGACCACCAGCGACACCTTGGTGGAGGTGTTCCCGTAGGTGTTCATCGCGGTGAGCGTATAAGTAGTGGTGACTAAGGGGGAAACGGAGAGGTTTGTCACGGAGGTTCGATCGATTCCGTTGACAAGGACCGTCCTGGCGTTCTGCACATCCCAACTCAGCGTCGCGGAGGCGCCCGAAACAACCGCGCTCGGACTCGCCGTGAAGGAAACGATAATCGGAGGCCGCACCACATCCGTAAACGCTTTGGCATGGCGCATGATTACAACCTCGGGCAGGATATCGTCATAAACCGTAACCCGATGGACCGTGCCCACCATAGGTTCGGTGCCGCCGGCGTTGTTACCAAGCCAGCCCATGCCCGTGGGCATGACAAAGTTGGGGTCGATGTTGGACGCCGAGCCTGCCAATAGCCCGTTCACGTACAACTTCATCACAAACGTCGTCGCGTTCCAGACGTAGGCGACGTGCGTGGGCTGGGTAGGCGAGTTCACGCCCGGAGTAAACTGGTAGTCCGCCACTCCTGCTTGCGTGAAGCCCATTTGCCCGGTGTTGTCCCAAAGCTCATAGCGAAGACTGCTGGCGGGAGTCTCCCCAACCGCAAGATACGCCGTGTTGTTGGCGGTGGGGTCGCCCTCGACCATGAACTCCATCGTCACGTCGCCGGAACTAACCCCAAAATCGAACTCCGATCCGGCCCCCCCCGTGAGGATGACCGCGGAGATCAGCTTACTCACAGGCTGCAAGCCAGCAGCCGCATCGGCGGTAATGGCGGCATCGTACGCGCTCAGGGCCTGATTGACCAAACCTCCGAAAGCCTCCGCGTGGCGACGAATCGCCGCTTCAGACAGGAGACTGTTGTAAACGGTAACGCGATGAATCTTGCCCACCATAGGTTCGGTGCCGTCCGCGTTGTTCCCGAGCCAGCCTGCCCCCGTGGGCAAGGCGAAATTGGCATCGACCCCCGTGGCCGAACCGGCCAGCAGGCCGTTCACATAGACCCTCATGACGAACGACGCAGGATCCCAGGCGTAGGCGACGTGCGTGGTTCTCTTGGGCGACAGCACGCCGGGCGTGAATTGGTAATCCGCCACACCAGCTTGCGTGAAGCCCAGTTGCCCTGTGTTGTCCCAAACTTCGTAGCGAAGGCTGCTCGCCGCATTCGCCCCCACCGCCAGATACGCGGTGTTGTTGGCGGCTGGGTCGCCCTCGAGGATGAACTCAATCGTCCCGTCCCCCGAACTGACCCCGAAGTCAAATGCTGCCCCGCCGGTGCCCGTCAGGGTTACTGCGGCAGTCAGTTTGGCGACGGGCGCCAAGCCGCCGGCAGCGTCCGTGGCGATGGCGGTGTCGTAGGCCTCCAGCGGCGTCTGTGCCAGGCCCGTTGCGCACATCAAAATGACGGTAGCGAGGCCGGCAAGCCGGTTGGCGCGGCGGACTCTCCCCCTCACACCACAGCTCGTTGAAAGAATTCGCGTAAACTTGTTCATTGCGACTGGTCTCATAGGGTTTGTTCCTGCTCTTCGGTGCATTCTGGCTCACTTAATGTTCCACCTCCGTCTGCAACAGCAGACGGAATGTTGGACGTTGACCAACGCTACCGTAATTCCCGCAACGATGCGAGACATTTTTCGCGGTGGGCGCCTCGGACCGGGACGTTCCGCGCTGCGCTCGACACGCGAACTCCCTGCCGGAACAACTCCGGTCAAAGCAGTGCGTCAAAGCCAGAATTGGGCACCATCAGGCCGACGCAACAAAACGCACTTATGGAGTGGCGCTTTGACTCGCAGTCTGCCAAAGTGCACGCGTCCAAACGGGCAGTGCCTCGCTGGTGCGCCCCATCCGGCGCGCGGCGCGCGGTCTGCGACGCGGACGACAACTGTAATTGGGCGCGGTGAGTTCCGTGGTCTGGACGGGTTGATTTACGGACACTCAGGTGTGTGACTCAGTAAGGCTGCGGTAGGTCTGAGCAGCCAGGTCGCTGTGGCCGCCGCCGATCGAATCAGAAACACGTTAACCTGTGAATCGCTATGTCTGACACTGCAACAACCTACTTGCGCTTCTTCTGGGCAGGACTGGTGAAACAGGCGCAAACAGGGGCCATTGTGCCCTCGCAGAGGTTCCTCATCGCCAAGATGATCGCCCCTGTTCCCGTAACCTATCGGGGACGGATCATCGAACTCGGCGCGGGCACGGGGGCTCTCACTTTGAAGCTTGCCGCCAGATGCCCCAAGGCGCGCATCCTGGCCTGCGAGATCAACCCGGTCCTGGCCGAAGACACCCGTAGCCGGCTGGGAGCCGCCAGGCTCAGCGGCCGAGTCGAAGTGGTTGCGGACTCGGCCCAGAACTTGCTTTCCAAGATGATCGAGCGGGGGAGTGAAAGAGCCGACTTTGTTATTTCAGGCATCCCGTTGGGACCTCTCGGACGGAGAAAGGCCGTGTCTCTCATCGACACAATCAGCCGGGCGCTCGGGGACAGGGGAACGTACATCCAGTTTCAATACTCCCTGCTGGATCGTTCAAAAATCCGGGCGAGATTCCCAAACATGCGCACGGTCCCGGCGCTTCTCAATTTCCCTCCCGCGGTGGTGTATATCGCAAAACGCTAGAGCCCGACGCAGGATCTCCAAGCAGGCAGACAGTCTCCGTTGAGTACTCATTCATGAAAATTACGATTCTCGGCGCCGCCGGTGGCGAAGTGACCGGCTCGGCTTATCTGGTCGAAGCGCCGAAGGCCAGACTGCTCGTGGACTGCGGTCTCTTTCAGGGTGGCAAGAGGGCGGAGGAACTCAATCGTCTTCCCCAAGGCTCCAGGCCAGCCCAACTCGACGCTGTGCTGCTCACCCACGCGCATCTCGACCACACCGGACGCCTGCCATTGCTGGGACAAGCCGGCTTCAAAGGTCCGATCTTCGCCACGCAGGCCACGATCGAGATGACCGGCTTGATCCTGCGCGATTCCGCAAAGATCCAGGCGCAAGACGCCGAGAGGCATAACCGCAAACGCATCCGTGCCGGCGAGTCGCCGATCGGCCCGCTCTACACGATCGCGGACGTCGAGCGGATTCTTGAGCAGCTCAAGCCTGTCCCCTACAAGGACCTCGTCACTGTCGCGCCCGGCGTCCAGGCGCGCTTTGTCGAGGCGGGCCACATGCTGGGTTCGACGAGCATCCAGTTGCTCTTCGACGAGGCCCGTCCGCAGCGCAAGGTGGTGTTCTCCGGCGACCTCGGCCCCAAAGGCGCGCCGATTCTCCGCGATTCGGAACCGTTTTCACAGGCCGACGTGCTCTTTCTCGAGTCCACCTATGGGGACCGCAACCACCGGCCCTTCGCCGATACGGTCCGCGAGTTCATCGAAATTCTGAAAGTGGCTGTTGCGGGGAAAGGCAAGGTGCTGGTCCCGACCTTCGCCGTGGGTCGCGCGCAGTTGCTGACCACGCTTCTAGGCTGGTGTTTCAGGAAGAAAATGCTCGATCCATTCCCGGTGTACCTGGACAGCCCGATGGCCATCGAGGCCTCACGCATTTACGCCGCCCACCCGGAGCTGTTTGACGACGAGATGCTGGCATTCCTCAAAGAGAGGCCGCTGGCGCAGGACCTCACCACTCTGAAAATGACGGCGACAGCGGAGGAATCCAAGCTAATCAACGACTCCCCGGGGCCCTGCCTCGTGATGGCGGGCGCCGGAATGTGCAACGCGGGCCGGATCCAACACCATCTGCGCAACAACCTCTGGAAGCCGGAGACCCACGTCCTGATCGTGGGCTACCAGGGGAACGGCACACTTGGACGTCTGCTGGTCGAAGGGGAGAAGAAAGTCACCATCTTCGGCGAGCCCGTGGCCGTCAAGGCCAAGATTCACACGCTAGGCGGTTTCAGCGCGCACGCCGGGCAGAAAGACCTGGTGGACTGGTTCGAGGTGCTCGCGCCCTCGAGACCGCGTGTGTACCTAACTCACGGAGATGATGTCCCCCGCACGGCCCTATCCAGACTCGTCGCCGATAAGAACGGGCGCCCGCCCACCCTGCCCGCGCTCGGCGCCGAGGTCGATCTGTAAGTGCGCCCAGAGCCCATTCAAAACCGGCCCGGTCAAGGGACCCGGCCTACAGCGTGGCGCGGCGCCGCTTACCCTCAGACGTTGGCGATGCAGGCCCCCTGCCCCCACGCGGCGCTCCGCCTCTGGTTTCCAGCAGTCTTGCGGGGCCTGGGCTGCCTCGCCCTGACGGGCGTCCGCGCCGTTCGCCACTCGCTGTACGCCGGGGCCGCGGAGGAAGCCCCGGGACCGGTTGCGCCCGCCCGGTCAACCGAAAATCCACCTGCTTCTTGAAGCTATCGACCTTGGCCACCTGCACTTCCAGATTGTCCCCCAGCCGGATCACACGCCGATTGCGCCGGCCCACGAGATGATTCCGCTGCGCGTCGAAGAGGTAGAAGTCATCCTCCATCGTGGACAGAGGCACAAGCCCGCTCATGGCCAAACCCGGCACATCGACGAAGAAGCCGAAGTTCCGCACGTCGGTCACCAGCGCAGGATACCGCGTTGGCTCAGCGGAGGCGAGCTGCGCCTTGAGAAAGGCGAATAGCTTCACGTCCTTGCTGTCGCGCTCGGCGTCGGCGGAATTGCGCTCGGTGTCGGAAATGTGCTCGGCGATTTCCTTGAGCGACTGCTTCGGGCCGGGGCCCTTCTGGAACAAGGCGCGGTGCACCACCAAGTCGGCATAGCGCCGGATCGGCGAGGTGAAGTGCGTGTATTTCGTTTTGCCCAAGCCGTAGTGACCCAGCGGCTCGACGGCATATCGGGCGCGCATCAGCGATTTGAGAAACCCGACCTTGAGCGCCGGACCGATCGAGATCGTGCCGAGCTTCTGCAACAGTTTCTGAATCTCCGCGCGCTGCCGCAGATTGCCGCACACCACATTGTGGCTGAGAACTTCCTCGCGGTATTCCAGCAGCCGCTTCTCATCCGGCTCCTCGTGCACGCGATAGATCGCCTTCAGGTTCTGACTCATCAGCCGGGCCGCCGCCGCCTCGTTGGCCAACAGCATGAATTCCTCGATCAACTGGTGAGAAATGTCATTCTCCACTTTCTCGATCCGCGCGATTCGGCCCTGCTCATCCAGGCGAATCTTAGTCTCAGGAAAATCAAGATCGAGCGAACCCGCCTTGAAGCGCAGGCGCCGGATGCGCTGGGCGAGTTCGTTGGCCTCGTGCAGCATCTGCTCGATGGGATCAACCGGCTTCCGCCGGAGGATGGCCAGCACCTCCCGATAGGAGAACCGTCGCTGTGAATGGATCACCGCCGGATACAACCGTGTGCTTAGCACGCGCCCGTCGCTGGAAATCAGCAACTCGACGCACTTGGTAAGCCGGTCCACGTCCGGTTTCAGCGAGCACAACTCGTTGCTCAACGCCTCGGGCAGCATCGGAATAACGCGGTCCACCAGGTAGGTCGAGTTGCCGCGCTTGCACGCCTCCCGATCCAGGGCCGTGTCTGGTTTCACGTAATGCGACACGTCCGCGATGTGGACCCACAGGCGCCACTGGTCCGGGTGGACCCGCTCCAGGCAGATGGCGTCGTCGAAATCCTTGGCGTCATCAGGATCGATTGTCACCACCCTGTGACTCCGGCAATCGGTGCGCCCGGACAACTCGTGGGGCGCGATCTCGGTTCCAAACGAGCGCGCTTCCTGAAGGACGATCTTCGGGAAATGAAGCTCGAGATCGTACTGACGGATCACGGAAAGCATGTCCACGCCCTCCTCGTCAGGCGCGCCCAGCACCTCCACGATCTCGCCTTCCGGGTTCGTGTGGCGCGATTCCCATTCGCGCATCTCGACCACGACCTTGTCTCCCACACGCGCCGGACGTCCGGTATCGCGCGGCTCCGGAACGTAAACGTCGTGCGGCATGCGCGGGTCGTCCGGGATCACATAAAGGAATCGGCTGCTCCGCTGGAGGGTGCCGGCAAAGCGCGTCCGCCGACGCTCCAGAACGCGGATCACCGTCCCCGTCATCACTTCCTCCGGCCCGGTGCGCAAACCGCGGGCAGGCACATCCCGCCTTACAAGGACGCGGTCCTCATGCAGGGCTGTGGAGGTGGCGTTCGCGGGGATGTGCAGCTCCTTGAGGTTCGGATCGTCCGGCTGCAAGAACCCCTTCCCCTGCCGGTTCATGCGGATGCGGCCAGGGATCAGATCGGCCTCGAGTGGCAGGACATAGCGGTTCCCCTTGACCCGGGCCACTCGCCCCGACTTCTCCAAGTCGCCGAGCACCCGCTGCAATTCCTGCTGTCGATTCCGCGTCAATCCCAGTTGCTGGAGTAACTCGGGAACGTTCGACGCCGCATAATCCTCACGGGCGAGCTGTTTCAGGAGGGTCTCATCGACAATTCTCACTTCCCGCCGACGGCGGTCCGCGTGGTGAATGTCAGGAGATGGGATCGATCTTCGCTGTCTATTTCTTAGTGAAGGCACTCCAGTATTGATACCACAAATGCCCGCCCACACAAGCGCGATCGATCCGGCGCACGCACCCAAGGGGCATTTCACTTCTTCGGGCGGGTCTTGGGTCTCCTTGATGCCCGAACGCCACGACATGCTCCCGCATCAATCCTCGCTACGCGACGAAACCGCACCCCGTCACCTTACTGTGGATTAAAATCCACGGCTACCAGCAGCACCTCGCCACGCGAGGAACCGCGCAGCCGCTAAGGGGTCAGCACGTTCCGGATTCCGTGCCCCTTCGCAATCCCCGCCGCTTGCCCATGGTGAGTATGGCGCGTGACCCGGACATCGGCCCTTTCACCGGGAGCGCCGGCATCTTGCCGGCGTGGTGAGGACCTCCCGATCCACTCGCCGGCAGGATGCCGGCGCTCCCAGTCCGGGACCGCCCCCTTCGGGGCGCGTGTCGCACTTGACCCCAGGCCACACGGAGCTGGAGACGGTACCATCGTAACCGCGTAGCGCCAACGCTGGTTCGGCCTGCTGAGGGTTTTCAAGGGGAGGCTAGCCTACTCGTATCACTGCAGTTCCCAGCAGTCGCCAAATCTCATCCGCCTCGTGGTCGGCACTCTCAGGGTATTCCAGGATTGTCTGCTCGGAGGGGCTGGCATGGTGTGTACCTTGAGCCTCTGACCGATGCAAACGACGCCTGGGATCAGAGCCTTATCATGAATGAGTGGGTAATCGGCGGAGAAAGTTCACTGCGAGCAATGTTAACCAAGGGTTACGTTGAAAGCGAACAAACTGCCGCACGATGTCATCAATGGCAAGTCGCTGATTCACCGCCGAACTGGCGATGGCCGGTTCATCCTCTATTCCACGGGCCCCAACGAAGTCGATGACGGAGGCGTGGACCGCGACACCGCGGAGGCCCGAGACTGGCAAAGCGACGCCAACGGAATACGGCCCGGGGATTGGGTCTGGCGATACTCCCAACCGGTCGCCCAATGAGGACGGCGGACCGTTCCCGCAGGAGCCCATCGTTGTCGCGCCGCCCCACTGATTTCAACACAGGGTGCGCTTGTGATTGGGACAGTGCGGTGTGCTGGACCCGACGGTCGAGATGGAAAGTGAGACGACGACAAACAGGAGTGCCTCGGCGTCACTCATGTCGGAGCGCCACCATCGGATCGAGTTGGGCGGCGCGTCGCGCTGGAGACCAACAGGCCGCGAAGGCGACGACGGCCACAACCACCGTGGTCAGCCCGAACGTCAGCGGGTCGGTCGGAGTGATGCCGAACAACAGGGTGCGCACGACTCGCGTCAGAGCCAACGCCCCCGCCAAGCCAATCCCCATACCCACCCCGGCCAGAATCATCCCATGCCGCAGCACCAGGGCTAGGACGTTCTCCCGTCGCGCCCCCAAAGCCATTCGGATGCCGATCTCATGCGTGCGTTGTGAGACGGAGTAGGCCGTAACCCCGTACACTCCGATGCTGGCAAGGAGGAAGGCGATGGCGGCAAACCCACCCAGGAACAGCGTGTTGAACCGCCTCGACCAGGACCAGGTATGCCGCGAGATACCTTCCTCCAATGTGCAAGCGTTGTAGATTTCAACGTCCTCATGCACACCCTTGATGGCGCGTTGGAGCACGGCCTTCATTGGCCCCGCATCGGTGGCCGTGCGGATCACGACGTCCTCTTCGTTATTGACTCCATGCTGGAGCCAAGAGGTGAACGCTTCGGGAGGGCTGGTCGTGCCACTTGAGTAATTGTACACGTTTCCCACCACCCCAACCACTTCGAACGAAACGTGGTTGGTTTTGGACCGTTGCACCATTACGTGGCGTCCGATGGGAACAGCATCCGGCCAATAGCGGCGCGCCATGGCCTCGTTGATGATCAGCACCGGCGGCGCGGTTTCATCGTCTCGATCGGTGAAGAAGCGACCTTGCGGGAGCGGGACTTGCAGCGCGCGAAAGCAATCAGGCGAAGCCGACAGGAACCGGATGTCCTTATGCTCCTCACCCGAGTCGTCGCCTTCAATTCTCGTCGGGGGATTCCCCCCTCCACCGCCCACAGGCGTCGGCCCGCCGATATCGGCGTAGAGCACTCCGGGCACACTCCTGATTCGGTCCAGGGCTTCCCGGAAGAACCTCTTCTGTGCGTCGGCATTAGCGTAGCGTTGGTCTCGCAGCAACACACCGGCTTGCAGCACGTTCCTGGGATTGAAACCGGGATTAATCTGGAGACGCATGGCGCTGTTCAACAAGAGACCGGTGCCCACGAGCAGCACACAAGCGATGGCCACCTCGGACACCACAAAGCACCCAAGTCCACGCCGAACGCCCACCCCACCGCTGGTGGTGTGTCCTCCCGCAAGCGACCGGCTCAGGTTGACTTTGATCACCCCCAACAGGGGCTCGGCGTTGATCGGTACGACCCGGGCCATGCGGCCGGCATTGGTCTCCGGATAGGCTTGCGCGAGATGATGGGAGGCCACATCCATCTCGGCTTGGGCCTGCGCCAGGGTGATCCCCGGTCTCAGACGTGCCATTACCCACACTTGGCTCGTCGGCTCGGTTTCGTCCGATTCCCGAAGCGGGAACCACAGCCCAGGTACAGCAAAGCGATCAAACACCCAGTGGAACGTCGCCGGCAAGACGCCCACCACCGTGAAAATAGCCTTCCGACCGGAGCTGATGTCTGAATCGAGCTTCACGGTCTTGCCGATCACGCCTGGATCCCCGTGAAACCAGCGTTGCCAATGACCGTAGCTCAACATGACCACCCGTTCGCCGCCCGGCTGGGCATCTTCGGGCAGGAACGTCCGGCCCAGCACCGGCTGCACTCCCAGCAGGGAGAACATTCCCGGAGACGTGCTGAGGGCTCTGACTCTTTCAAGGCTCTCGGCGGTGTTGAGCCGGCATTCGTAACTGATCCAAGCGACGACCCGCGCAAAAGCTTCGTTGTGGTCGCGCCAATCCCGGAAGGTCGGGCCTGAAAAGAGGGGATCCCGATACTCGATCTCTCCGGACTTAGCCGCATAAATGCTCACGAGACTCTCAGAGTCCTTGTACGGACAGGCCCGGAGGAACACGGCGTCAACCACGCTGAACATGGTGGTGCTGGCCCCGATGCCAATGGCCAGGAGCAGTACGACTACCGCGGCAAATCCGGGATTCTTACGCAGTATCCGCGCGCCGTAACGAAGGTCCTGCGCCAGGAGCGAAATGTGATGCGCGAAGAGTCCCTCCCGTTGCTCACGGCAGGCCTCCTTGATCGACTCCACCCAGCCAAACTGCCGGAACGCCGCGCGGCGCGCTTCCTCCGGCGCCATGCCCGAGTCGATGTTGGCCTGCGTCTGCAAATCAATATGCGAGCGCATCTCCGCGTCCATCTCCGCGTCCATCTTTTGCTTTCTGAACAGAGCGGCGAACTGGTGTTGAAGTTTGATTGGCCAGTTCATCTGCAGCCCATGATCCTGGCTTATGGATTCTCCATCCAGCCGTCCTTCAGCCGGATGATGCGCCGGCCGTAGGCGGCGTTCGTCTCCGAATGGGTCACCTGGACGATCGTGGTGCCTTCCTGGTTCAGCTTCGTGAACAACTCCATGATCTCACGGCCCTGGTCGGAGTGGAGGTTGCCGGTCGGCTCATCCGCGAGAAGCAGCTTTGGCTTGGCGATCACGGCGCGCGCGACCGCCACCAGTTGCTGCTGGCCGCCGGAGAGCTGGCTCGGAAACAGATCCTTCTTGCCCACGATGCGAAAGCGGTCCAACGAGTCCGCCACCAATGCCTCGCGTTCGGACTTCTTGATGTCGCGATATGAAAGAGGGATGTCGAGGTTCTCCGCCACCGTCAGGTCGTCGAGCAGATGAAACTGCTGGAAGACGAAACCGACGAACTTCTTGTTGAGCATCGCGCGTTCCTTCGCCCCTAGCCGATGGACAGGGTAGTCAGCAAACGAATACTCCCCTTCCCAGGCGTGGTCATACATCCCGAGGATGGCCAGCAGCGTCGATTTCCCGGCGCCCGAGGGCCCCATGATGGTGACGAAGTCACCCTCCTCGATGTCCAGATTGATTTGCCGCAGGACGTAGGTAAAACCCGCCTTGGTTTTGTATGCTTTTTCGATGTTTCTCAGTTTGATCATGGTTCTATGTCAGGTGGTGCCGAGGACGAGGTTGATGGCGGCAGACATTTTCTTCCAGCTTGTCCGCTCGGATTGAAGTTGCTTCCGGCCCGTCTCCGTCAACCTGTAAAACTTCGCCTTCCGATTGTTTTCCGAGGTGCCCCATTCGGAGGCGATCCAGCCCTGTCCCTCGAGCCGGTAAAGCGCGGGATAAAGCGAGCCTTGCTCGACCTGGAGCGCCTCCGCCGACATTTGCCGAATCAGAACCGAGATCCCATAGCCGTGTTCAGGACCCCGCTGAAGCGCCCTGAGAATCAGCATATCCAGGGTGCCTTGCAGCAGATCAAGCCGTTGCTTATTCATCGTTTACTAGACGTTCTACAGGAAGAAATACCCGCTCTCTCCTAGACTGTCAAGTGGAGTTCCCGTTTTCGCAACGGCACCGGCCGGCTCAAGGATATGGCTTGCCGCGGCCTGCTGCTCAAACTGGAGGCCCGCGGCTACCTCCGGTTGCCGCCGCGCGTCACCGCCTCGGTTAATCGCCTGCGCAATTGCTCGGTGGGCCACCTGGAGCATGACCAAAGGCCCATTGAAGGCCCGCCCGAGTGTTTGGGGCCGATCCGGCTGGAAGCGGTGGCCGAAGGCACGACCGAAGCGTTGCTCTGGCTGAACGGCGCGGGCGGGCGTTTCGAGTTCACGGGGCAAGTGTTCGCCGTGCTCGGTGGCGCGGCCCGGTTGCGTTGCTCAGACTCCTCTGGCGACGAATTCGACGCCGAACTGCCGCAGTGGTTGGCGCGGACTAGCGATGCACCAACGCCGCCGCGGCGCGCGGGGCGCGATGGTCATAGAACAAGGCGGAATGAGATGTCCTCCGGTTTATAAATGATGAGGCCGGGCACGTTGTCGAAGGACTTGTCGGCGGTGGCGATCGCCTGGATACCCAAGCGTTTGGCAACGGCGAAGTTGAGCGAGTCGTTGGTCAGCAGGCCGTGTTGTCTTTGCAGCTCCAAGGCGACATAGAAGTCTTCGAGGCGGACCGGTTCGAAGCTGATGGGACTGTCGAGTAAATCGCGAGTATTCTGAGCGTAGATGCTCAGGCGCTGGACGCCGTCGGGCCTCTCGCCTAAGAGCCGGGCGGGGTTGGCTCCGGAGATCAATCCGGCCTCCCTGGCCTCGTTGACCATCCGGCGATGGCAGACCTCGGCCAGCACAATCGCGCTGGAGAAGGCGCGCACGGCTTCGCCATCAATGCGATCCAGAAGCTGGCGGCATTGCGGGGACCTTCGTTCTACCGCATATACGAAGATGTTCGCGTCCACAAAAATCAAGGCTCCATCGAGAATGTCACGCAGGCTCATTGGTCATAAAAGTCCGCCTCCATCGTGTCGCGGAACTGTTCCTCCGTAAGCTTGAAGTCGGGGCTGGCCAGAAACCGTTTGAGGCCGGCGCGTTGACCCAACTTACGCTTCTTCTGGTTCAGATAATCCGTCACCGCTACCTGAATCAGTTCGCTAATTGGCCGGCGCTCGTGCGCCGCCGCGATCTTGAGATCCCGATAGACCTTGTCTTCCAACTGCGTGCCAATCTTGCGTTTCATACGAGTGAGCGTCGTCTCAGTGGGTTACGAATCCGGTCCACGCGAGGAGGACTTCCATTATCGGTTTCGTCAGCGGTCTCACCTGGACCCAATGTATCCCTGTTTCTAGCAATGTCAAGAAAGCTAGCAGGATCTAGCGGCGGCCCTGTCTCTCCACCCCGAGCGGTGTTGACTCCAGGCAGCGCGCTCCCGTAGGGTTCGGCTCACCGAAAGAACTTCAGTGAGTTGGGTCAAGCCATTGGGCAGAACCGTGAGCCGGACCCGCCTAAGCCGAATCCGGATGGCGGCAGGTCTCCTGGCCGGCGTGTTTGCCTGTGGCCTCGGTTTGGCGGGGGCAGCCGAACCGGATACGCGGGTGGATGTGTTGACGACGGCTGAGGGCGAGGAGTTTTTCCAGGGGTATTTCGACCGGATGAACGCGCCGAAGCCGCTTGCGCGTTTTCGCACGCGAGAGGAGTGGGTGGCGTATCGGGCCGAGCTTCGGGAGAAGACCCTTCGCGCCATCGGCTTGTCGCCGCTGCCGGAGCGCGTACCGCTTGAGCCCAAGGTGACGGGCCGCCTCGAACACGAGGACTACACTGTGGAGCGTGTGTTCTACCAAGTCCTGCCCGGCGCGTATGCCAGCGCCTACCTCTACGTCCCCAAGCGCGAGACTCAAAGCGCCGCCAGCCCGACCCCGGCGCGTGTCCGTTTTCCCGCAGTGCTCAATCCGCATGGACACTGGGCTCAGGGCGCGGTTGATCCCGTGGTGCAAGCCCGCTGCATCGCGCTGGCGAAGAAAGGCTACGTGGCGCTCTGCCCGGAATCGACGCACGTGGCCGACCTCGCCATTGGCCTTTGCCCCATCGGCTTGATGACCTGGAACAACGTGCGGGCGCTCGACTACCTCGAATCGCTGGATTTCGTCGATGCCTCGCGCCTCGGATGCACGGGCGAATCCGGGGGCGGCCAGCAGACGCTTTACCTCGCCGCGCTAGATGAGCGCGTGAAAGTCATCGTGCCCGCCGTGCTGGTTTCGTACTTCCGCCGGATTCTGTTTGTGGGCGAAGACGTCCACTGCTTCTGTAACCACGCGCCCGGCATCGCCGCCATCACCGATGAGCCCGAGCTGGCCGCCCTGTTCGCGCCGCGGCCGACGCGGTTCATTTGCGCCACGGGCGATTGGACCAAAGATTTTCCCCAGAACGAGTTCCCCGACATCCGGCACATCTTTGACTTGGTGGGCGGCGCGGTGGACTGTGTGCAGTTTGACAAACCCCACAACTACGACCGCGACAGCCGCGAACAAATGTACGCGTGGATGAACCGCCACCTGAAAGACGAAACCGATCCGAGCGCGGCCGTCGAGCCCAGCCTCGTCACCGAAGAACCGGAGCGGCTCAGGACGCTTGGCGCGCGCCCGCCGGAGTTCAATGGGCTGGAGGGTGCGCCCGCATATTTCCGAAGCCGATTCGCCTATCGGCAACCCGTCCTTTCGGGACGAAGCGCGTGGCGGGCCTACCTGCACGACCTGCGCGCGAGGCTGGGCGGTCTGCTCGGTGAGGAGATTCCCGCGACGAAGCTCGACGTCAAAACGCGCGGCTGGGCCGAGGTTCAGGGTTTGTCCGCGGAGAAACTACGGATCGAGACCGAGCCGGCTGTAGCGGTGCCGGCATGGTTGTTCCGGCCCGTGGCGCGAGCCAAGCGCGCACCCGCCGTGGTGCTGGTTCACCCGGAAGGCAAGCGCGCGCTGATGGAGAAACGGCTCCCCCTTGTGCGGGCATGCCTCGATCGCGGCTGGCTGGTCATGGCGATGGACCCCCGAATGCGCGGCGAACTCCAGCGCCGATGGTTCTGGAACCAAGTGATCTGGGGCCGGCCCGAGGAAGGCATGGCTGCGCATGACTTGAACGCGGCGCGCCGGTTTCTCGGCTCACGTGCGGACGTGGACCCGGGCCGCGTGTTCGTGGTGGGACTTGGCGATCTGGGGCGCGCCGCCCTCCACGCGGCGGCGTTGGATTCGCATTGGGCCGGTGTCGCGGTCGAGGACGTCGGGCCGCTCTACGCCGACATGTGCGTAACCAACGTGCTGCCGAATGTCCTCCGGCACGGCGACCTGCCGCAATTCGCCGCGCTCACCGCCCCGCGTCCGCTCTGGCTCAACCGCACGCGCGGCCGCTTCGAGTTCACAGCGCGAGCGTTCGCCGCGCTCGGTGGCGCGGCCCGGTTGCGTTGCACAGACTCCTCTGACCACGAGTTCGACGCCGGACTGCCGGAATGGCTGGCGAGGGTTGGCAGCTCGCCAACGCCGGCGCGGCGTTGGAACCAGCCCGCCGAACCACCAAACCGCCTGTCCAGCCCACCGCGCCGATGAGGCTGCCCAACTCCCTAGAGCCTTATGCGACATTTCAAGAAAACCTCCGGGCAAAAAACGTTGGCGCGCGGGCCAACCGCCGACATGACCCAAACCATCGAGCGGGCCGAGACGCTGACGACGCGCCGAGGTTTCATGCAACGAACGCTCGGAATCGGCGGCGGCGCACTGGCCTTCGCGATCGGGACAGGCACGGCTTCAGGGTCTGAAACTCGAGCCTCGGTCCGCAACGTCCAAAACTTCGGCGCCACGGGCAACGGCCAACGCGTGGAGACGTCCGTGCTCCAGAAAGCCATCGACGCCTGCGCGCAAGGCGGCGGCGGGACAGTCGTGTTCCCGGCAGGCACTTACCTGACGGGAGCGCTGTTCTTGCGCAGCAGCGTCACATTGTACTTGGAGGCGGGCGCGACGTTGCTAGGCAGCACGGACCTGGCAGATTATCCGCCCAAGGTGCCGGTGTTCCGCTCTTATACGGACGTCAATTACGGGCAGCGCAGTTTGATTTACGCCGAGAAGGCTCGTCACGTAGGCGTCGTCGGGCAGGGAACCATTCACGGCCAGGGCGAGGCCGAGGCGTTTCAATTGGGAGGCGGAGGTGAGTCGTACAAACGCCGGCCTTATCTGATTCGCATGATCGAATGTCAGCACGTCACGCTGCGCGACGTCACACTGCGCAATGCGCCGATGTGGGTGCAGCACTACCTCGCGTGCGACGATGTGCTGATCGACGGGATCACTGTGGACAGCACCGTGAACGCAAACAACGACGGCATCGACATCGATGGTTGCGAGCGTGTGCGCATTGCCAATTGCCGCATCACCAGCGGTGACGACGCCATCGTGCTCAAGAGCACCGCGCCACGCCCGTGCCGCGGTGTCACGATTACGAATTGCATCCTCTCCAGCCATCGCAACGCCTTCAAGTGCGGCACGGAGTCCACCGGTGGCTTTCTGGACATCGTGCTCAACAACTGCGTCATCCACGACACGCGCCTTGCGGGCATCGCACTTGAAGTCGTCGATGGCGGGACGCTGGACGGCGTGGCGATTTCGAACGTCCGGATGAGCCGCACACGGGGTGGAATCTTCCTGCGCCTGGGCAATCGGGCGCGGCCGTACCTGGCCATAGGCCCCGGCGGCGGCGACGGCACGCACACGCCCGAGGCGGGCCACCAGCCACCGGGCATCGGGCGTTTCCGCAACGTGATGATAAGCCAGGTACTCGCGGACGGGTGCGACGCTATCGGCTGTGCGATTGCCGGTCTGCCCGGGCACTGCATCGAGAACGTGAGCGTTGGACGTGCGACCGCGTGTGCGGCCCGCTCAGGACAGCGAGCCCTATCTTCCCGTGGGCAGCCCCGGTCCCCTGACCGGGCGCGTGCTCGATCAGGCTGTAAAACCAAACCCTCATCCTCCGCATATAGCTTCCAGTTAGTGACTGGTAGCCTGCCCCAAACCAATGCTTTGAAAGAATCCGCACATATATGAAAGAAAGTTGAAAAAAGTTCTTGCCAAATGCGGACAACAGTCTAGAATGCGTTCTCAATAGTGGAAACAACATAGTCGGTGCGGGAACAATAAAATTAAACAAACGCTGAAAAACATCTGCTTGGTGTGCGCGTCACAGTGTTCGCCTTTGAGTAGTGAGTGGAGTTCGGGAAGAGGGTGACACATAGGAAGTCAGACTTCCCGTCAGGAGCGCGCATATCCGGGGC
>ORJL011747599.1_pt1 | contig 20117 bp, 32 predicted proteins | sample 1779941 | NCBI WGS metagenome assembly ORJL01 (sample SAMEA104232317, study PRJEB22302) | groundwater metagenome | biome: forest; feature: aquifer; material: groundwater | place: USA | collected 2011-08-07 | depth 5.8 m | reverse complement strand
TCGGGTACAGGGCCAGCATCGGGGACGGGGCCAGCATCTGGGACGGGGCTTGGTATATGACACTTGGGCCTCTGGGTTCGCGCCGAGCAATGCTCACCATAGTTGGCGCGCCGGACGGTGCCATAAAATGCTGGACAGGGTGCTGGTCTGGTACGCTTACTGAATTTGCCGCCGCCGTGAAAAAGACTCATGAAGGCAACCAGCACGAGGAAGCGTATGCTGCTGCTATCAAGTTCATTACTGCATATGCGAAATTGAAGGAGTAGGACGATGACAGACGACAAGGCGCTGGCGAAGGTGGAGCAAGGCGAGCAATCATCGCTGGCTTACACACAGATGGATGAGATGGCAATCCAGTCCGTCAAGCATAACTTGGAAATGCTGGCCCGCATGGTGAAGGAGATTCTTATCAAAGACCAAGACTATGGGGTTATACCTGGCACGCAGAGCAATAAGCCTTCCTTGTGGGATGGTGGTGCGACAAACATTCGGGCAGGCTTCAATTGCTACTCCGTCCCGAACGTCGTGGACACGCGCGATGATGGAGAGCATGTCCGCTATGTGGTGCGAGCGGACATCGTGAGCCGCCTGACAGGGAAGGTGGTAGCATGCGGGATCGGAACGGCCAGCACAAAAGAGGTCAAGTACGCCTTCCGGTGGGTATGGAAGCCGGAGGACTACGGACATGATCGTAAGTCGCTCCGAACGCGGACTACCCGCGATGGCAGCGTGCAATACCGGATACCCAATCCCGACATCGAAGACCTTGATAATACGATTATCAAGATGGCCGCGAAGCGTGCTGAGGTTGACGGGACTATGCAACTCCCAGGGGTAGCGCGTGTTTTTACTCAAGATGTGGGCGTCAAGTTGGCCCCAGCCGTAGCTGCCCCACCTGCCTCTGAACAGGATACTGCGCCAGAGCAGCCCGCCTCGCAGGAAGCGCCGCGCGGCGAGGCCCCAGCCAACGCCGTCTGCATCACGTGCGGGTACAGGCCCATGCTCAAGTCCAAGTTTGGCCCGAAGATGTACCACTACACGGACGCGGTGGACGCGCAGGGCAAGAAGATCGTCCACGAGCAGCCTGTGCCCGCCCCGAAGCCCGCAGAGGCCCCAGCGCCGAAGCCAGCGGGGGTCGTAGTGAGCGCGGACAAGGCCACGCCTGAGCAGGTCACGGCCATCTACGCCGCCGGAGCGAAGGCGGGCGTCAACGAAGTCTTGGTCAAGGCCCAGGTCGCGGCACGGTTCAAGCTGTTGCCGGAGGAACTTACGGCGGGCAATGCCCAGCGTGTCATTGAGGGCTACACACAGCGGGCGACGGAGAAGCAGGCCGCGCCGTCCGCCGCTGAGCGGGAAGTGTTCGAGTAGGAGTAGGACGATGATCAAAGCAAAGGCAACAAAATCACTGGGGCTAGGATTTGTGTGGCGTATCCGACTCAAGCTCAGGGCCGAAGGGGACAAGCTCAGGGCCGAAGGGGACAAGCTCAGGGCCGAAGGGGACAAGTTCTGGGCCGAAGGGGACAAGCTCAGGGCCGAAGGGGACAAGCTCAGGGCCGAAGGGGACAAGCTCAGGGCCGAAGAGGACAAGTTCTGGGCCGAAGAGGACAAGTTCAGGGCCGAAGGGGACAAGCTCAGGGCCGAAGGGGACAAGCTCAGGGCCGAAGGGGACAAGTTCTGGGCCGAAGCAATTCTTGAAGTTCACGGCAACATAACGCTTGAATGGCTGTATCGCGAGAAGCTGGACGACTACGCCTGCAAACTTGAAACAGGCGAGGTCTTTGAGCCGAATCCAAAGGGGGAGTCAACATCTCCGTGGAGGACTGGAAATTCTACGACGTACTGGCACTCAGAGACCCAACTATCAGAGACCCAGCTAAAGGAGTAGGACGATGAAAGGAGTGAGAGGACGATGACGACCGAGACGCGCAGCATCCAGCAAATCAACAAGGGCCGGTCGCGGGTGTACCGCGTCGAGGGGCTTGGCGACTTGCCCAGCGTGACGACGATCCTGAACGTCATCGCCAAGCCCGCCCTTATTCCGTGGGCCAACAAAGAGGGACGTCGAGCCGTCGCCGAATATCTCACGCCGCACGTCGGGCAGATATTGACCAGCGACCTGCTTTTTGAGGCGCTGGAAAAGGCCCGCACGAAGCCGGACGAAACGAAGGGCGCGGCTGCGGATGTGGGCGCACGGGCGCACGCGGCGATAGAAGCCATCATCGGCAGTGTGCCCAACGCGGACGCACTGGTCACTGACGACATCCGCCCCGCCGTGGACAACTGGCGAGCTTGGCGGGACCAAAGCGGTATCGCTGTCTCGCTGTCCGAGCGCATGGTTTATTCGGAACGATTCCTTTACGCGGGGAGCGTGGACGCGGTTGGGATGCGCGGGGATACCCTCGTGGCGCTCGACTGGAAAACCAGCAACGGCCTGTACGACGAAGCGGCGTTGCAGGTCGCGGCCTACGCGAACGCATGGGGGGAAATGACGGGCAACCTAGTTGACGAAGCGTGGGTCGTGCGCGTAGGGAAGGACAAGCCGGAGTTCGAGGCGCGGAAGGTGCGTGATTTGAATCACTCTTTTGAGGCGTTCCGCGCGGCGCTCACGCTGTACCGCATGACGCACGGATTCCAGCAATACTCGGATGGAAAGGAGTAACCCATGAGCGTCAAGGAAGTCACGGTCAATCAGTGCATCTGCGACTGGTGCGGGAAGCCGATGCCGCCGGAGGAGGAAGACGAATCGGAGGGAGCACCCTATGTAATCATAGTCCCCCTCCCCACACAAGCAAGCCCCGATGATACGGTAGAAGTGCGTGTTGATTGCGGGGAATTTGACCTGCACGAACGCTGCCAGTACCTCGCCATCGCGGAGGCCGCGCGGCGGGCCGGAACACGCAAGCCCAGGGGCCGGGCCGCAAAAGGTGCAATGTCGTCGCCCAGTGACCCGACATCGCCCACGCCAGACGAGGCGAAGGCGGTGTCCGGTGAATAAGCAGGGGGTCGAAATGGCAGAGCGTGAAGCCCACAGGTTCCTCGTGCGCCTCAGAGAGCTGCGGGAGGTCATTGGAAAGAACCAAAAGGGAGCACCACACGGTAATCCGTGGTGGTCATTGCCCGTCATCGAATCGGGTGCACTCCGGCGGGCGTCGCTTGACCTGACGCGCGCCCTAGCAAAGATGAGGAGGCCGTAAGGAGGCGCGGCGTAACTGAATAGGGCGACAACCCCTTGCTGCATGTATCGGGGTAACAGCCGGATATGCAGATAGTAGGGCAGTTGAAGCAGGGCTGGCCGTGTCCGAGCTTAGGCCGAAGTGGGGTGGGTTATTGTCCCATCCGGCGCAGAGCGGCCAGCCTTAGTGCCTGCGGAGGAGACACAAGAGGTCGAGTGTCGTAAGTTCTAACGCGCTCCAGCGGAGGATTTCTCCACTGGAGATGTAAGATGCCACCGCAGGCATTATGGGTGAGGAGACGGCAAGGCCAAGAGCTACGGTTCGACACTATAACGTGCCGTGTGGAAGGTAAGGTAAAACGCGGCAGGCCGTCTTCCACCCACCAGAACAAGAGGAGTAGCGATGAATCAGTACGACTACGAGGAACAATGCCGCCAAGAGGAGGACGAGGCCAATGCACGGGCGCGTGACGACGACGCTGCTCGTGAGGCTGAGGGCATAGCCGAAATGGAGGCAGAGAAAGCTCGCTGGGATGCGCTGACGCCAGAGCAGCAGAACGCCAGAATACGCTCTGCCCCAATGCCGCCACTACGTCGGAGTTTTGAGGCGGACGACTTGCCATTCTAGGAGGAGAGCCATGCAAGGAGTTGACAAGGGATGCATGACTGGGTCATGCAACCACACCAAAGATGGCAGAGTGTGCGCGAAGTGCGCAGCAATCCATAGTAAGGCTTTCCGCAGCAGCTGGCGGGCAGGGTACAAGGCTGGGAAACAGGCCGCGCTCGAAGAGACAACCCATGCTTGCAAGTGCCCAAGCTGCATGTGAGAGGAGTAATCATGACAGACGCAGCGCAGCCACAGGTCACTCTCTCCTGCACGCACACGACGGATGGGACTGTCTGCACGGAATGCTTGGGGAAGCCAGCCATCCCGACAGAGGTGTACGACCAGGCGCGATTGACAAAGGCAGATCGTGACGGTGGAGCATACTCCGGCATTCGTAACCACACAGACAAAGAAACGTACTCAGAAGCTCGTGAATGCGGAGTAGCTGACGCAGCCACTCACAAGGCTGTCCCCATCGCCTACGCAGCGGGCAGCGCGGCTGCGCTGGCCGAGGTTGAGGCACTACTGAAGCGGTGCGCTGATGCGATTGACTTGCAGATTGATAATTTCGCCCGCCAAAGAGCGTCAGGTACGTTCTTGGGCGACGATGACCACGAGGCGTGGACTGCTCTTGCCAACGTGTCAGCCGACATCGAAGATACGAGAGACGCCGCCGTGCTCGCTGCAATGGCGAAGTGGCGCGGACTGGAGGTGAAGCCATGAAGACCACGAAGGCGCAGCGCGAACGGCTGGCGGCGATGTGGGCGAAGGCAACGCCGAGGCCGTGGTCTTGGTGGACAAGTTGCAGCTACAACCGTCTCACGAGTGATGCGACATTGCAGGACGGCGGCGTACTGCGTGGGGTCACGTACAAGGACGGACAGACCGGCATAGAGGGGCCTGTGGATGATATGGCCCTCATCGTCGCTGCCGTGAACGCGCTGCCGGACATGCTCGACGATCTGCGCGAGGCGGAGAAAACAGCCTTTGCTTCAACTAAGTGCGAGTGTCCACATTGCAAGTGTGGCATGCATCGTAGAGAGGCCCGCGCGTTCCTGCGCGAGAAGGGGTAGGACGCTGCACGGGCGCGAGTGGAAGGAGACGCCGCGATGAAGGTCAACATCCCGTTCAAGGAACGTTTCCGAGAGCAGTACCGGGCGCGGCTGGCGAATGGTGAAGCGAAGCCCAGCAAGTACCACAATCGCCGGACGGTCGTGGACGGTGTGGTGCTAGATTCACAGCGGGAGGCGAACAGATACGCGGAACTGCTTCTGCTTGAAAAGGCAGGCGAGATCGAGGGCTTGGAAGTACATCCCCGCTTTGATTTGCAGGTCAACGGGGTCAAGATAGGCACATATGTGGCGGACTTCCAATACTTCGATAAGAGGACAAACCGTTCCGTCGTTGAGGACGTGAAGGGCGTCAAGACGACGGTGTATCAGATAAAGAAGCGGTTGGTAAAGGCTCTCTACTTTAGGGATATTGTGGAGGTGTGACGCCATGAAGGGTAAGGCGCGCCACAAGAAGCACCCGAAGATCAAGGTCTATTCCCATTCAGCTAATGCCCTGAGACACCGGCCTGGGCTGAATGCCTGCGGCTTTACTGTGAGAGCCTTAGCGTATCCTATCACGGTGCCGCTTGCGCCGAACTGCGCGGAAAAGACCTTGTGTGCTGGTGCCCATTGAGCGTCTTGCATATTTCCAAGGAAGAAACTTAGCCCAAAAGAAGGAGGAGTCCCATGCTCGAAAACCCCATTAGCTCGACGACCGTAGGTGTGCAATGGGAACCAACGTGGCTAGTTGACTGCGGGAACGATTGCAAAGTCGGAATAACGATGGACGATGGGTGCTACCTTGTCTTGGTGCAAGATCAAAAGGCACAGTGGCAACCGACAAAATGGATTCCTGCGGCTGCCGCTCGCTTTATGGGTAAATCGCTTGCGGCTTGACGTACGGCCCCGCCTTGACCAGTTGCATATCTTACCCATTCGCGGGCAAGGGCAAACTGTGGAGTTCAAGCGTTACATTGCAGAGCATCACTACCTGCGAGGAACGCCGCCAGAGGGCATCGTGAAACTGTGGGTTTTCCTTGCGGAGCGGCGCATCGGGGCGCTCATGTGGGGTAGGACGACATCGCGGATGTGGACGAATCTACCCATCCTTGAATTGACGCGGGCTGTGTTCGAGGACGACACGCCGCCAAACGTGGAGAGTCGGGCGCTGGCATTGGCACGGCTGGTCGAGGATGCGCCCATGCTGACCGCTCATGCCGAAGGGAGGACGCCATGAACATTGACACGTTTCGGAAACAGAATGCGGAGGAGTGTGAGAATGTCATGCAGATAGACAGCGTAAATCAAACGGACTGGCGGCTTTTCATGGCGAAGTTTGCCGACGAGTCGGTTGACCTGGTGGTGACGGACCCGCCCTACTGGACTCTGGACAAATGGCGTGAGATGGGGACGACGGCCCGGCTTGGCGGACACCGTGACCCCGAAAAGCGCCGCGAGGACATGTGGTTCCCTACAATTCAGGAAAGCGACTTGACGGACTTGCTCTGCGAAGTCACGCGCGTCCTGAAAGCGGACAGGCACGCCTACATCTTTTGCGACCACGAAGTTCTACCCATCATTCTGGACGTGACGAAGCGGCAATATCTATGGCGCTATGTGAAGCCTCTCATATGGGACAAGGTGAACGCTGGTATGGGCTACCACTACCGAGCGAGCTATGAATTTATCGTCATGCTGGAACATGGGAAGCGACGGCTTGCCAATCTTGGCGTTCAGGATGTGCTTCACTTCCCCCGTGTAGTGAACGGCTACCCGACTGAGAAGCCGCAACCGCTGATTGACCTGCTTGTGCGGCAGAGTGCTACGCCCGGTGAGTTGGTGATTGACCCGTTCTGCGGGGCGGGAGGCGTTGCGCTCGCTGCACAGGCAATCGGGGCGCATTTCCTCGTGAGTGACATTTCAGAGCGAGCCGTGAACGAAACGACGCGGCGGCTGTCACAGTTGCCGATGCTGACGCCGGAGCGGGCGCCATGACGCCCCGCAGGCTGACGCCCGGCGAGCGGTACGACCGCGCCCAGACCGTCATCATCCGCATCGAAGGCCATGCGCCAGACGTGCGGCTCGCGGCGAATGACCGAGGCAACATGCATTGGGGTCAGAGATCGTCGTTGGTCGGCGTGGAGTTCGACAAGGCCCATTGGCTCTACAAGGCGTTCTTCAAGGGCAATGTCCCCCCGCGCTACACCGTCCCTGTGACCGTGGCGTTTCGCGTGCGGATGGGCCGTGAATACGGGCGGCTGGCATCGCGTGACGTGGACAACCTCGCAGGGGCTTGCAAGGTGTGGCTGGGCGCGCCCACCACGGGGCGCGGGAATCGGGACGGGCTGGGATTGCTATTCGACGACTCGCCTAAGTGGGTACGCGGGGTGAGCTACGGACTTGACACGACAGAGGGTGAGCCGTACACGGAAATCACCATAAGCCCCATCATGGAAGGAAAGGGATAGGCGATGTGGCGAAGTCGTAAGCGCACACCGGAATCCCTGCTGCCGCCCTGCGCGGACGGGACCCGGGCGCACAGCTTCGTGGTGAAGGACGTTGACCCGCTCCCCGATGGGCGCGTGGTCGCCGTCAAGCGGACGTGCGGGCGATGCGACTACCACGATACGGTCCCCAAGTGGTATTCGTTTGATGGCCCCGCGCCGTTCAGCACGCGGAGCAGCAACATACAGGTGTACGGGTATCTTCGCCCAGGGCAAGTGCTGGCAAGTTGGAAGCCGGAGGGAGAGGTCACATGAAACTCCGCAGAAGGAAGAGCGGACGGGTGCTTCAGCGCACGACATGGGCCAGGGGACAGATGCGAAATGGGGCGCTCAAAGAGTTCCGTCCACATATTCGCCTTGCGCGATTGGATAATCCCACGCGCGACGAGATATTAGACTCATTGAAAGGCATGTTCTGCGCGTGGTGCGATGACCGGCGGACGTTCAAGGCGCTGGGTGCTCACTGGTTTTTTGCACACGGGATGTACACACAAGAAGTGCGCGATTTACTAGGAGTCAAAAAGAGGACGCCGTTCATATGTGAAGCACTTCGACATGTTATGTCGCTACGCGCTAAACGATTGTACCCCGAACACAAAGCGACCCTGGTGCCGAAGAAGGGGGTCAAGCGCGTACTATCTAAGTTTGGGATTGAGTCTCAGCGCAAGAAGTGGGAAAACCTTGAAAAACGACTTGGCCCAGAAGGTATGCAGAAACAACGTCTGGCTGCAAACGTTCTTGGCGCGGCGGCCAACCATGCGAAGTACCTAGATCGTGCACAGAAAACATGTATCATTTGTGGGCAGGACTTCTTCCGTCCAGCGGGGAGCAGCAGGGCGTTGACATGCGGCGACGTGTGTGAGAAGGAACTGCACATACGCGATGGGAAGCGCCGTTTCTCAAGTGGCATATTAGCAAATACGCCTATCGGGAAAAGGAAACTCAAGACATGCCCAAACTGCAAAAAGGTGGGTTGGTGGAGCAACCGTGGAACCTGCTCGGAGGAATGTCGCCATACACTCGTGAGTAGAAATTCATCCTCGGCAATGAACAGAGACAAACTTCGGCGCATGTCCGAGGCGCACGCGGAATATCTTGCTTCTCTACCAAAACGTCTCTGCACCATGGAAGGATGCACAGGTAAACACGTTGGGAGAGGCCTTTGCAAGAAACACTATCGCCAAGCATTCCCGCATGGAGTACCAGAAGGGCAGCGTAGAAAGGGAGGACGACCGCGAAGGACGGGCTACAGTCCTAGCATCTGACTTGCTCGCGCTCCCGCAGGCCACGGAATAACCAAGTCGTCTAGCCATCCAGGGTCAACGAGCCAAAGCGCCCCCGTCTTGTCCAGCGCCCCATTCCATATGTGCGCCCCTGGGCGTCCGTCCGCACCGAGCGCAAAAGGATGCGTCCCACTGAAAACGAACAAAGGCCGTCCTACTTGCCTATCCATGAACGCCGCAAGGGATAGGGCGCGCTTCCTGCAGACGAACAGTTCGGCGGGATCGTCGTTTGCTGGCATGACGTACTGCTTCCAATAGGCCAGCAGGGGCTTCAATGCATCGGTGTCAAACACGGGGTAGTTATCGGCCCATGTCACATTGAGAATGTCAGACGGCAGGAACGCCGTCAGGTGTCGCGCTATCTGCTCCCTACACCACTGGGCAGGCATACGGGCGGGTGTGGATATGGCTGGCGGAGCGGGGAGGATATGAGCGGAATCCTTTGCTGCTTCCACAAGCGATTCCGCGAGACTATTGTTTTCGGCTACTAACGCCACAATTCGGGCTGCGTCTCTCTGCGCGTCCAGCGTCACGGAGTCCAGTTGCGCCCGCACCGCCGCGAGAACCGCGTCCGCCTTCTCAGCCTTCATCAAAAGCGCCGTGATTTCAGCCCTGGCCGTGTCCAAGTCCGCCTCGGCTCTCTGACGGGCCTCCTGCGCTGCCTCGGCATCGTCCCGCGCCGTCTGCCCGTCCCGCTGGCACTCGGCAAGCTTTTCGAGCGTGGCCTGCTGTGACTGGCCCAGCCGTTCCGCGCGGCCCTTTGCCTCGTCGCGTTCCTCCAGCAGCACGCCAGCCATCGTCTTCACCGCCGCGTGCCTGGAGGCGTGGCGCTCCCAGTCAGCCCGACGGATTACCCGCCAGTCGCGGATGACGGCTTGTATAACGTCAGTGATAGCCACGTTTCGCTCCCGTCTTCCTCTCGGAGTCTCTGGCAGATATGGTCAGCCTTCGCCGTGACCGCCAGTTCCCGCGCACGAGATTCCGTCATAGCGGACGCCAGAGTCACGGAGCAGAAGGGACAGCGAACGCTTGGCATGTTACGCCGCTACTTTCTCCCACGGCTTGGCCCGCAGGCACAGCCAGCATACCCGCAGGCCCAGACCGTCCTTGTCCTCCGCGAACGCAAAGGTGGCGCTACGCTCCTGCTTGCAGAGGACGCAAACGTGGAGGGCAGGCATGGCTATGGCTCCAGCGGGAGAGACGTCCCATTGGTTGTGATTGTATTGTACTCTGGCGGACGCGCACCGTTAGGTGAGTGCGCCCAGCAATATGAATGAGACCCCTCGTGGAAGCACATTCCTTCGCAAATGCAACACATGGCTACTTCCCCCGCACGGCGTTGGCACCACTCCAGACGCCGGACGCCACAAAACCAGATGCAATCCCCTGCACGACCGCACCAGCAAGCGCCACCTGGCCCGTCTGCCCCGTCGCAATGCTCACAACGACGAAGATGGCCGCACCTACGCCGATGCTCGCCACGGGCCAGAACCGCCCGTCCTTGATGACTTGCTTCACCACGTAATGTACCAGCAGCAGCGTCAGACCCGCTGCGCCGCCCACCTGCGCCAGAATAGTCAATGCGTCCATGATGCGCCTCCTACTTTAGCACTACCTTGATGACAAACTCGACTATGACAGTGACCACGGCTCCGATTCCAACGAACACACCGTACTGCACGGAGCGCGTTGATTCGAGGCTTTTCACCCGCGCCTCAATCTCTCTGCGTTCCACATCGCGTTGCTCGACGCGCTTGTTCCATGCGGCTTGCATGTTAGACAGAGTTGTCGTGAGGCCAAGTATTGCCTGCTTGATTCCGCCTAGCTCCTCGGCTACCTTCATATCTTGAGCATCGAATGTCGTCATGGGCTGCTCCTAACTATGACCCGATGGCTTCCGTGACGGTGATGGTCATCATGTGATTCTTGTCCACACGTGTGATGATGGAACCAGCCCCGCGTGCGTAGCTGTCCACCAAAGCGCGCGCCCGTGCGGTATAGACGCGCAGCGCGGTCGAGTCTATGTCGGTGTCGCGCTGGAATGTCTGCAACCCGCCCGTCTTGGTCAGGGCGAAGACGTTCGCCCTGTTGCCTTCTACCGTCGTGGTGCCAGTGGTGTAGCAGGCCCGTAGCAGGTCAATGGTGAAGGTGTGTGTCCGGAGCAGTCCGCCCTTGAGCAGCACCTTGAACATTAGGTCGCGATACGTCGCGTGATCAGTCGTAGTGCCGCTCCGCGCAAACGTGATGCGCGGGATGGCGCGGTTCATGGTCACACCGGCGTCCGGCGTGGCGGGCAGCGTGGACGCAGCGCCAAAGGCCGCAAAGTCCGTGAAGCTCCCCGCGCCGTTCGGGTCGAACGCGAGCGTAATCGTCTCCGTGGCGTCCAGCCCGTCGGCGTACACCGTGGCCTCGGTGACGGCGCTTGCCCCGCGCGTGTTGGAGAACACAATTTCGGGAAACGTGACCTGCGTCCCGTTCTCGTATTCCAGCGTGCCGGACTCGTTGACGAAGTACAGCGCGTCCACGGTGCCGGACGCTTCCACGGCGACGTGTGTTCGGCTCACGTTGTCGTCCGTCGCGGACACGGCGAACTGGCTCGCGCTCTGGTTGGCCGTCGCTGCGCGCATGACGCGATGCCAGCCCACACCCTCGCGCAACTCCCGTTCATAGACGGACGTGTAGATTCCCGCCGCGTCGCCGCTCACAAGGGCGCGGAGCCATCCGTTCGGGCTGAGGCCCAACTTCACCACTGGCCCCGTGCTGTCCGCTGGCAGGCCGTCCGCCATCGTGGGAGAGTCCATCCCCCACTCGCGCACGATGATGCCGCCTTGCCCATCCCATTCAAGAGAGCGGACAGCCCCCTTGTCGCCGTAGCCAATGAAGATGATGTTCCCGTTGGTGAAAGCACAGTTGGCGTTGACTCCCTCGAACTTGTGGACAAGCAGCGGCGCGTTGGCCGTCTCGTCAATGTAGTAGAGTCCGTCCGTCAGGAGCGCATAGATGGCCTCGCTCGTGGCCGTCCCGCTCTGGTACAGCCACGAGAGCAGGTCTTTCCCCTTGCCACCCTTGCCCGTAAAGGTGGACTCCGTGCTGGCCGGGTCGAACGTGCTGTAAACGATAATGTTGCTACTGCCATCGTCCGCCATCCAGTAGAACGTCGTGCTGCTTGGCTTGCCCGCGACCCACGTGTTCAGTACGCCGCTCAACGTCGTATGCCACGTTAGCGCGTGCGTAGTCCCGTCCGTGCTGGAGATGATCACGTTGCGAGCGTTTCCCCCAGTGACCCCTAGTCCTATTTGATAGAGCGTCGCGCCAATCTTGGCGGTGTTACGGCCCATTTTGGATGTGCTGAGTGCGGTCCCTGTCGCCGCAATCGCCGTCCGCGTGAATGTCTCGGTCGCGCCATCCCACTCCCAGCGCCCGAAGCTGCGCGTTCCAGCATTGTCCACGATGCCGTAGAAGTTCAGGATGGAGTTGACTTCGCCCACGCAGGTGATGAGGCTTTCCTGCGTCGGCGTACCGGAGAGCGTGGCGGGCTGAATCAGCAGGCCTGGGGTGATACCGCCAGGAAGCTGCGTGCGCGCCGTGGCGTCGTACACCATGCCGGGGCGCGGGTTGCCGCCAGAGCCAGCCCGCCTCGCGCCCACGCCACCGCTCCACTCGTTCAGGCGATACGCCACCTCGTGCGGCGCGTCCGGCGTTATATCGCGCGTCTCAGTGACGACCTCACCATGAATGGGGTACTCTATGGCGTTCAGCAAGACGGCGCTGCGAGTGCCCGCGCTCGGAAATCCTATGACAGACATGGCGTTATCATAGCATCATTGGTACACTGCGAAGCGGAATGTGCGGACGACTCAAGTGCCGCTCCATTTCCGCCGCGTGCGCCAGCGCCTCCATTGACTGTTCCCCGAACGCCTTCGCTTCGTCGCGCTCCCCTTGTCCGCGCGCTTGCCCCTGCAACCGCTTGTAGAGCAGGTGCTCCGCCAAGTTGTAGAGGTAAAGCGACTTGTCGTTGTCAATCTGCATCTTGTCCGTCATGGCGCTCACGCTGGACAGCAGGCCAACACCCCAAGCGCGCATCCGGTACCCCTCCGTGATTGGGCTTGTAAGCATAAGTCTTCCTACCGTGCCAAGCGTGGTGCTGGGTTCGTCCTGCATGCTGGCGATTTCGTCATAACGCCAGTCGGACTGCTCAGCCCACAGATCGGCGTAGTCTTGGCGGGTCAGCGCGCCAAGCGGGGCATACTCCAAGTAGCTAACGCCATCCACGAACCCCATCATCGGGATGGGGTACTCGTACATGGTGTTGCCGCCCTTGACGCGGAAGTTGGAGAACCGCGCATAGTTAGGCGCAGTCACGACACCGGCCACGGACAGCACGAAGCGAATCGTCCCATTCGTGGACGGGATCGCCACGTCTTCCAGTTGAAGCCTGTACCACGCGCCATCGCCCGGGTGATACGCCGCCGTCGTGGTGGTGGCGTTGTAGTTGAAGTACTCATCGGAGTATTGAATGCCCGCGTCCAGGTCAATCCCGATGCGCGCGCGGCTTGCGACATCGCATTGCACATCGCAGTAGATGGAGACAGTCTTGCCCGCCAGCCGAAGTGAATCGGCGTAGAAGTCCGGCGTGGTGCGAAGGTAGTCGCTCCCCGTCGCCACGCAGTTCACGATGTTATTGTTGTTCGGACCTGAAATGTGCGTCGTGGTAATGGCGGAGCCGTTGTCCTTCCACCCCAGCGGCATGGACTCCGCTGCGTTCCAGAGGTTGAACCCGCCGTTGGGCAGGGGCGATCCGCTTACCATGTCGTAGGCCAGCGGGCGCACAAGGAAGCCGCGATTGAACCCCAGTTTCCGCGCGGCGTTCAGCGCGTCAATCTTATGCGTTGAGTCAATCCCGTGTATCTGATACGTGACGCCTGTACCGCTGTTTCCGCCCAACGCATCTAGCCACCGCGCCGTTCCAGTACTCGCGGTGTAGTGGCCGTTCGTTGGGTCATAGATGATGCGCTTCTGCCCACTGTAAGTCCCGCTGGTCAGCAGCACAAACTTGTTCAGAAGCTCGTTGTTCTTGGCAAAGCGACTATACAGCGTCGAGTCCACGAGGGTGAGATTCGTGCCCGTCCCGTCCGTGGTGCCGCTGTAGTAGCCAGGGTCTCCTATGTGCTGCGAGAACTCATCCAGCAGCGTGGAAAGTGCGAGATACGCCATGTGTTACCTCCGCTTCGCAGGCACTTTGCCCTTCCCCTTGCAGTCGGGACAGGTCTTCATGGGCATCTTGGCGTGCTTCCCGTGTTCCATCAAGGACCTCCTTCTTTTGCTGACTTTCAGCCACTAACCGGTCTTCCAGCGCAACGACTTTCCGCATGACCGGCGTACCCTGCACTTGGATGGTCTGGAACGCCGCCTTGATGATGGAAAGCTCCTCGTCACTCAGTTCACCTGCCCACGGCATGACTAGACCCCCTCGTTCGTCTTGGTGTCCGCCAGCAGCGAGACCGCGATGTCCGCAAGCGCCTGCCGCTGTGCTTTCGTCAGCTTGCCCGTGACGTCCTTGTTCTTTTGGACTGGCCCATCGTCGGTCACAATGGCGTAGGAAAACATGACGGCCATGTCCCCCGTCGTGGGTTCAACGCTGAAATTGATGCGCCCTGGATTCATTGTTCTCGCCATGTTCTTCTCCTAACTTGTCGCTTGTGTAATGTGTGCTGCTATGGTATGCTGTAAATAGGAGCTTGTCTTGGAGGTTTCCTTATGGCTGTCGTGAACTGTGCGGGGTGCGGTGCCGCTTTCGCGTCCAAGCGCAGCGATGCCAAGTGGTGCGCTGCGTGTAAGGGAGCAGCTTATAGAGCTAGACATGTGCGGTTTGCACATTCCCACAAAGGACATTGCATTCGTTGCCAAGCGATTATTGACCGTGGTTCGATCTGCTGCGAAGCCTGTTACCACTTGGCTCCGAGAGGAACACCGCTTGAGCGGCTTGAGAGGGCTACTGCCCGAACCAAAGACCCAAACGCTTGTCAGTTGTTCGGGCGTGGGGGCACAAACGGCAAACGGGCATTCATGCGATTCGAGGGGCGCACACACCATGCGGCGAGAGTGGCGTGGGTCTTGCTCGTAGGCCCTATTCCGCAGAAGATGTACGTCTGCCATAACTGCCCTGGTGGAGATAACCCTGCTTGTGTCAATATCCGCCATCTGTTCCTCGGAACCCACGCGGAAAACCTCATGGATGCCGCACGCAAGGGCATGATGGCATCTGGAGATCGCCACAGGAGCCGAACGCATCCCGAACGCACTCCCAGGGGCGAAACGCACTCTGCCGCTAAACTCACAACAGATGCCGTGCGCCACATTCGTGAACGTGCCGCTAGAGGAGAGGCGAAGAAAGACATCGCTTCTTCTCTTGGGGTCAGCCGTTCCCTTATTTCTTTTGTTGTGAGTCGCCAACGTTGGGCACATGTGCCTTAGCTCCTATGAAGAGGCCGCAGTCAGGGCGAGGTAGTGAATCGTGTACCGGATGACGCCGCTGCTGAATACCCCCGCAGCCGCCGTAAAGACAAGGTCAGTAGCAGCCGGATAGATTCGCCCTAGCGCATAGTCAGCAGCCGCCTCCACCTTGAAGTCGGCTAGTGTAGTTGTTGTGCCCGCAGCAAGTGCCTTGCCCGTGGCGAACCTGTCCGTGTTGCCGACACCAGGTGTCCCCGCGCTCCATGTGGTCAGACCCGCGCCTGCGAGAATGGTCTGGACAAAGTTTGATACGCCGAGCAGAAGACAGCCAGCCGGAATCGCACCCGTGACCGTCTCCGTGCCCGTGCCGGAGCTGGTCGTCTTAGTGCCAGAGGCGTGTACAACTCGACTACGCTGTCCATTGACTCCTGCCTTGAAAGCATAATTGTAAGCAGTCTGGTAGACACCAAACAAGGTGTCTGTACCCTCATAGCCGAGAACAGTAGACCCACCTATTTTCAGGCCAGCGCCGTCTGACCAGTCTGCAAGTTGCAACCCTCCGCCGCTATCAAAAAGTACGACTGTGCCGAGCTTTAGTCCACTCGCCGCCGCCGTCGCCGTTGGCAAAGTGATAAGGCCAGCGCTGTCGATGGTGACGTAGTCCGTCCACGCGGGGGCCGTTCCCGCCTGCATTCGCAGCTTGCCGTTCTGGAAGATGAGCTTGCCTTGACGCGCCCCCGCAGCGCCGAGAAGAACTTCGTTGACTGCCATATTGTCTTTCCTCCCTACGCTGACAGGGTCGTGCCGTAAAAGTCGTCGGTGTCAAGCAGAATCCCACGCCACGTGTCAAGGTGAAGCTCGCCAGCGCAGATGAAGGCGTAGTATCCCTCGCCCTGGAACGGCAACGTGAACGTTGGGTTGATTACCCCTATCTGGAACTTCTGCGCGCCCGCCTCCATCGCGGTGTAGCTGCCCGTGTCGTTCGCGGTGTCGGCAACCTGTACCGCGTCTTTCCATAGGTTGATACCGCCGTTGGCCCTGCGTCCGTCGTAGGACATACCAAGCAGCATCCGCGCGGTGCCCAGCGTGAGGGCCGTGTTGTAGATGCGGGAGATTCGAGCGGACGCGCTCTCGTCGTACAACTCTCCGGCGAGCTTCTTCGCGGCGTCAATCCACAGCAGGTATTCCCTGTCCGCCGTCGCGGTGTCTTTCCACTTGGCGAGGAGCGCCTTGCTCGCAACGTCAGCGGGCTTGCAGAAGATACCCATGCTGAACGGCGCGTCCAGTGTCGCGTTGCCGAAGCTGAGGTCAGCCGCATCCGGCATTGTGGCGTAGTCGTTCGTGCCGTCGAACGTCAGCACCTTGCCGGAGCCGAGATTTGAGGGCGTAGTGGCCCACGTCGCAAGGCTCGTGCTGTACGTGACGGTCGCCTTGTTACTGTCCACCGTCGTGGACGTGGTGGTCTCGCCGCTCAGCGGGAGCCAGATACGGGTGGGGTTGGCGATGCGAGCCGCGATGCGGGCCGCGAACGCCAGCCGCCGCGCGTCGCCAGCGGGCGTGCCAGGGATTGGCAGAAGAACGCCTGGGGGTGCGCTTCGTTGGTTCTTGATACTCATGGCTACGCCTTCGTGCCAAAGTATTCAATGGCGAGCGCGCCGCTTGTGCTCGTTTCACGGATCGCCTTGAAGTTCACAAGGTCAGGACTGCCCCAGACCTCGAACGATTCGCTGACTTGCGCGGGCGTGCCCGTGGTGGCCGCGACAGGCGCAGTCCCGTCGCATGTGTAACGCACCGACGCCGTCTCGACTTTGACCGTGGCATAGTGCGTAATGCCCACGGTTGCGGCGGGAAGGGTGAAACCTACCGCCGCGCCCGCGACGGACAGGTTTTGAATGCCCAACGATACGAATATGCTCATTGTATCCTCCGCTTGCGCGTAACTCTCCTCCCGCAATGGAGGGCTTGGGCGGGGAGGCCCAGCGCCTACCCCGCCCGCCTGTTCAGTTGCTAGGTAGCAGCGGGAACCTCCGCACCCTTGCCCGTTCCATTCTGACTTGCGCCAGGGGCTTCGGCTATGGACAGGAAGGGTTCCAGCGCAACCATCGTTCCAACGGATACGATGACGCTCTCCGGCAGGGCCACTTTGTCAAATGTGACCTCCACCTTCTCGGCCATCATCGCATCGTGTTCCTTTGCGAACAGCGGCCACTCCGGGGCATCCCGCTTGACAATCGGCTGTCCTTCCGCGTTATGGACGCCCTGCGCGTGCCTTTCAATGAGCGCGTTGCGGACGGCGACGATGGTCCCGATCTCCATGTTGAGCTGCCGTATGAGCCGCGCTATCTTGATCCCGTCCTTCGCGGGCACGTCCAGTCGTGCGAGTTCCGCAAGCGCGGGCTGCAACTCGTAGAGTTCCCCGTTCTTGAGTGTCGCTTTCTCCGCCATGACCGATTTCTCCTTCCGTCTATCCCCTGAGTCCTGCAATCTCGGCCCGCAGGCTCGCGTTCTGTCCCATCAGTTCCTGTATTCCCTTCACCATGAGGGGAACGAGGTGCTGGTACTCGACATGCCAGGGAGAGTGAGCCTTGCACTCGCTCCCGCTGTTGCAGGCCGCGCAGTCTTTGCCCGCGCCCGCGTTGATGACCCACGGCGCCCACTTGATCGTGTCTTGGGCTATCATCCCGACATAGCGCCCGCGCGCGTTCGGCCCGTATCCCTTGTCCTGCGGCCCGCCGCCCGGAAGGTTGTAGTTGAACTCGACCAGATGCGCCTTCGCCAGAAGGTCGAGCGCCTTGCCCTTGAAGGGCCGCACGTCCGTCTTGACCCGCGAGTCGGAGGAAGTCGTGATCGTCGCGTTCCCGATGTAGGTTGTGGTCGTGCCATTCCCATGCGTGGCGTCGTCAATCCAGGCGTTCAGCACGTCCGTGAACGCGATGCCGCCCGTTGCGACGACTGCCCCGTCCGCCGTGACGTTGGACGGCGCCCCAGCCGAACTGAGGTTGCCCGTGTCGTCTATGCGCCACTTCTCAACAGCGCCCGGGGAGAACAGGATGCCGCCAATTGCAGGACTCCCGCCCGCGCCCGCAGCGCCCGTCTGGAGTGTCAGCGTGCCGGACGCGCCGCCGGTGTCTCCGGCCCCGCCCGTGCCCGTCCTGATAACGACCGCGCCTGACGCGCCGCCCGTATCGGTCGCGCCCGATGCCGCGCCGCCCACGCCGGAACCGAGTGTGACAGCGCCTGAAGCGCCGCCCACGTTTGTGCCCGTGGTCGCGGTGACGGCCCCGCCTGTACCGGAAAGGAGGGAGATGGCGCCCGACGCGCCTCCCGTGGCCGTGCCGGACACCGCAGCCGAAACCGCGCCGCCCGCTCCGGTCGTGACAGTGTAAGCGCCGCCAGCGCCGCCCGTGGAAGTAACCGTCGCAACGGCCTCAGCGCCGCCCGCGCCCGTCGTGACGGCATGAGCGCCACCAGCGCCACCCGTCGCGGCAGTCGTGGCCGCTGATGCGACTCCGCCCGCGCCACCCGTCCATGCATAGCCGCTACCCGCGCCGCCCGTGCCCGTCGTGGCGATGGTCGTCCCGCCGCCCTTTGGTCCCGTGACGGCCACAGCGGAGGGAGCCGCTGTCCCTGTCGAGGTAGCCACCGCAGCGGGAAAACCATACAGCTTCCCAGGGTCAACCATGATCTCGGTAGCGGACGCCATAGTCCCTATCGTCTGAGAGACCGTCCCCGCAGAACCGCTGTACCCGCCCGCCGTGTCGGAGAGGAAGACCGCTCCGCCAATCACGCCGCCGGACAGTCCGCCGATGAGGGCGAATCTGTACGCCGTGATGGTGTCGCCACTTACCCCCGCTTCGCCCGCGACGAGTTGTGCGGGGACGGCGTTGTTCCCGTCCGCCGCGACCCAGGTGCCACCCGTGTCCCCGATGGCATCACCAACCTTGACCGTGCCGGACAGGACTATCTTGATGGGTTCCCAGCCTTCTTTGATGATGCGGCTGCCATCCGTTACGTCTGTAAGAGCCATTTGCTTTGTCCTTTCTATTGCCCGCGCTTAGGCCGTGACTGTGCTGGCCGTTATGATGCCGTCCACCTTCGCGCTTGAGGCCAAGTCTTGGAACATCAGGCCGCAGTACCACTTGATGCGGAACCGCACGGCGTCCTTCGTCTGCAACTGCCCAACCTTTTCAGTCGTCAGGTTGCCGTTGCTCGCACCGCTCACTCCGGCCTCGTTGAAGGATAGAACCCAGATGGTCGTGTTCGTACCACCAGTCTTCGCGGAATACGCGCCAGATGCGGCAGTCTCCGTGTCCACGACATAATCGCTCACCACCCACGGGATGTCGTTGTAGTACCTGACGGGAATACCGAACTTGTCCGCGCCCTGGGGAAAAGCCGAACCTATGGAACGCAGATAGGTGGTGACGCCGCGCCGCATTGCCTTCGATGAAATGATCAGGTCGGGCTTGAACGGCTTCTTGATCAAGTCTATGGCCGCGTCAAGTTTCTCCATCGAGAGCGCCGTCCCCGTGCTGGAGCCAGCGTGAACCGTGTTGTACGTCGTGCTGGTCATAAGCCTGTGCAGTCCGTCGAACCCCTTCGCTTCGGAGGTAGTGTCTCCGTAGAAGAACCTGTCCAAGAAGGTCTCGCGCACCGCGACGACCTTCTGTTGGAGGATTTCCTTCTCCACGTCCTGAATGTTCGAGCGGGTCTGCTTGAGGAAGTTGTCCACGTCCGCGTCGCCGCCGAGGATTTTGATCGTCACGGTGTTCGTCGTGACGGTGTGGGTGCTTTCCGCCCACGTGTCGCCCACGTCGTAGAACCCGGCAGTCGCGCGCGTGGCGACCACATTGTACGTGAGGGAGTTGCCTACGATGGTCTTCCACTTGAGCCGCTCCAGGATCGGGTCTTCCTTCCGCAAATAGTCAATGGTTGCGGCCTGGAGCTTCGTTGTACTGTGCTTATTGCCTTCCGCAAGGGTATATGCCACGTGTTACCGTCCTTTCTTGGACAGTTCTGAAAGCGCCAAGTCGAACTTGTCCTCTG
>ORJL010199862.1_pt1 | contig 20117 bp, 18 predicted proteins | sample 1779941 | NCBI WGS metagenome assembly ORJL01 (sample SAMEA104232317, study PRJEB22302) | groundwater metagenome | biome: forest; feature: aquifer; material: groundwater | place: USA | collected 2011-08-07 | depth 5.8 m | reverse complement strand
CGCCGGAAATCACCCGGCTTTCCCCGCGCAATGGTTTTAACGGTTTCCCTCGTGCTCTACCCGGCGGCGAATTCCTTTTGTCACCGTCGCCAGCGGATTGAAGGTTTGTTCAAGCCCGGTTGGGCCAACGCGCCTCCGCTGACTTGACATCAGCAACGGATGCCAGGACCACACGACTTCCCCGTACGCAGCAACCTCAGTCAAAATCTTCGACGGACCATGTGCCGTCCGCCGAGCCTCGACCAAGGCGTTGAAGCGCCGTTCGTCCTGCACGCTGCTACCCGCTCACGGAAGACCGCCCTGCGAACATTCGCGCGCCCGACGCTGCCGCGTCCACCGCATCCCATCCCGCGTTTCGTGACGATCGCGATACGCCCCTCTTTCGGGCCGGGATGGCGCAAATTTGTAGTGATGATTTGCCCGACGGGTTAAGCGAAATTTTACCCGTCGGGTTATTTTGTCGCAGCTAGGGCCACCGTCAAGGCGTGAACCCATGAATTCAGATTGGTGGGCGGACGTCCGCTTTGCCACGCATTGCGGACTCAGGTCGGACATCGCATGAAGTCCGAAAAGTGCCAACAAGAGAAGTCGCTTATTCGTTTTAGGATTGGCAAACAGAAAAGCAGAGACTTCGGTTCCGACTTGGTGGTTATTCCGGTAAGCCTGCATCTCGAAAAGCCGAAGCCAGTCTTTCGCGAAATTCCGCTTGCTGGGTTGGAAAAACATCCAGGGCGCGTCTGATGCAAAAGCCGGGGTCAAGCTTCAGTAGCTCTTGAGCGACCGAACTGGCCTCAGCCGTGTGACCTGCGCCGACGGCGTTTGCGATATAGGCTCCGAGTGACTGAACATTTCTGTAAACATGCATAACCTTCATTGCCTCTGCGCGGCCCTCTTCGTATCGGAAGGTTGAAAAGACCGCTGGAGGTTCGACCAGGCCTCGGATGGACCTGCCACACCAGAGGTGGGAATTAGACCGAGGACAGCAAAGGCCGAGCGAAACTGAGTTCGTGGCCGTCGGGGTCAACTAGATGGAAGTAGCGCTCTCCCCATTCCGCATCGCGGGGCACGGTAGTTGGCTGGTATCCTGCTGCGAGCGCACGGCCGTAAAGTGCATCAACATCGGCGACGTAGAAGATTACGCGCCCCCACCAGGACCAGCGCCGCTCGGCAGGCTGGGCAATGAGGTTAAGATAGCTCACCCCTACTCGAAAGCTGGTGAATGACGACTCTTCGTCGCCATGCAGGACCTCAAACCCCAGCGCGCGGTAAAATCGGACAGCTCGTGGCATGTCGTGGGTGCCCAGCGTGACGGCGCTGATCCCCTCGATCATGGACAGAGTTCTCCTGTTTTATTTCCCCGCGCCGTCGGCGTCGCGACCCTAACAGTAAGCCTGTTCGGCGTTAAAGCGCTTACGTTTTCCCGTCGGAAGGTCGTGCAAGCTGGCAACCTCACGAGCATGCGGTCTATCGCGATGCCCTGTCCCTCGCGGCAGTTCTGGCAGGTATTGGCTTTGCAGGACGCGCGGTCGGCTGGATATTGAGCTACTCGGGCGTCGCACTGATCGCGCTTTGGCTCATTTGGATCAAAGGACCAATGGCGATCGAGCGGCTCGATCTCGCGACTGCTTTGGGCATTGCCGTCTATGGCGCGTTCTTCATTACGATGTTCGCTCGGCCCCCATTCGGAGGCAGTCTCTACGACCGGAATGGCTACTTGCCATTTAAGCCGCCCTTCGGTCCAGAGAAGTGGCGTTGGGACGTCAATGTGACTGGTGGTCATATTGCTGGCGGGGTGGCTACGATTTGAGGCACTCCATAGAGGGACTTCCAAGCGGCGTTTGATTCAAGGTCGCATCTGGAGAGGAGATGCGGTTTTGAATCAGACACTAGTTGATTTGGGAATCCCTTTTGTCCACGAAACCGAGCATCCGGCCTTCTATAGGTACCGAGAAGCCTATCCCAGAAGAAATGGATCACCGCGAAATTGCAGTTCGCGTGCCGGTGATGAACGAAGTGCAGTTCCTGTTTGCGTCTGAACCATGCAAACCGCTGAAGCCGCGATCCCTCTACGTGGTATTCCTTGTCGAAAAAGACGTGCGCGTAGAACGACGCCGCACATGCAACTACCTGAACCACGAAGAGATCAATGGGCAATACGACGTATGTACAAGCTCCCACCAGAAACACAGGAATGAAGAAGAAGGGTGTATTGTTGCCTTCGTCACCGCGGTACGTCCGTGAGACGAGATGATCTTTGGAATAGTAGGTGTGATGGAAGTTGATATGGTTGCGAAAGAACTTACCGCCCATTGGATGGTGGCCGAGCTTGTAATGCATCAGCGTCTGCGCAAATGACATGACCAAATGCGTAGCGACGGCAGTCATGAGAAATAGCGGAAGCTCCGGAAGGAGCCGCGATACCGTCTGGAGCATGACCGCTTCCTCCAGCGTAAGGAGCCAATTCAGCATATATTGTGATCTACTCCCCTAAAACACCCCCGGTTTTGAGTAGAGTCCGTTCTCCGGGGAGACCCTATCACGGACGTTGTCGAATCGACACCAAGGACCAAATTGGAAATGAGCGGGATGAGTCCTCCACCAAGAGGGCAGCCTGCCGGGGCAGCCGGGATAATCGTCAGAGTGCAACCGTTTCCTCGACTACATGTTTCTGCGGCGTTCCTTCAGCGGTCAGGGTCATTCGCAGTTTGAGCTTGCCACCCTTCACCTCTCCGCTACGCACCAGGTTCTCAATTTCACGCTGCGGTGTAACTCCGACATGCTTCAGAAATTTTCGGATAGCCATATTGAAGCGGTCTTCATCCAACTCGGCTGTCATCGCTGTTCTCCCTGATCAGGCAGGCAAAGACTAACATGAGGCAAGCAAAAATTGCGTGTTTCTTCCCGTCGCGATGGTGCCAGGCGACATGGTGGCGCTCGCCCGGCTCCACCCTGAACGCGATTTTATATCGCACGGGATCAAGAGGTTAGCCCCCCAATCTTGCTGACGGCCAAATCTGGAGCGTTGCGCGGCAAGGGCGGTTTCTTGGGGCGCAGATGGCCCGGCTAGCCGCAATGTTTTGCGCCATGAAGGGGGCCCAATTATCTCCCGCGCCTCAATGACGCACGCAAGAAATACGCTCCGAAACGCAATGACTTTGTCGTCAAGACGAGCCTAAGCTGTCGCGGAAAACGCATCTCCTAGGAGGTGACAATGAAAAACCTGGTGGAGTGCCGCAAGTTAGAAGCGAAGTTTCGCCAGCTCGCAGTGAGCGATGCGGCCAGACGTTTCCTTTGGCTCGCCGAGGCGGAAAAATGGGAACGCGAGGCCGAAGCGGAAATCGCTTCTCACTTCGAAGCATGCAATGCCGTGCGAACGACCGGTGCAATCGAGCCAATCACCACAAAATCTAGTGCACGCTCCTGAGGGCGGCGCTCTCATTGGCTCGCTCATCAAAGGCATCGAGCGCGATCTGGTCCTGGAAACACTTGCGAAAACAGACGGCAACCGCACCGCTTCAGCGCGCCTGCTTGGGTTCTCCATCAGGACGCTGCGTAATAAGATTACGGAATATTCAGCGGACGGCGTCGATGTGCCACCACCCGGCGGCCTGACGTAGACTGAGTTCGCGCGCGGCCAAACAGGATTTTCTTCTATTCAAGGGGAGGGCTAGGCTCCGCCTAAGACCAACGAAATGCGCGAACTGACCCCTTGCCAAACTGCTGGCAGATTATGTGCAAATCCTGCCGATCAGCGTCATCTCGGCAGACAACACGCTGGCTCACGCCGCAGCGCGGTCGTTTGCAAGTTTCGACAGCAGGCATTCTCTCCACCGTCGCCGGTCCCAACTCACACCGCGACAAGATGTTACGCAGAGCCCACCGAAGTGATTCGGCGGGCAACTCCAGGGCAAGATCAAGCTGCTGATGCCGGTGTGCTTCCGTGCTCCTCAGCTTTTGTGGTGCGCTCCGATATCTGATGGACAACTGGCAATTGCAGCACAGTCGCTCGCTGGCCTTCGGTGAGCAGCGTCACCAGGACATTGCTTCCATCGGGAAATTCGATCGCGTCGTGATGGCGATGCGGCACATTTGGTTCGACCACACCAAACTTGGCAACGCGGAAGCTGGTTGTTCTCGTCCAGATCCATCCCTGGTCGTACTTAACGTCTTGCTCGAAGGCTAACTCGGTTCCGGGAAGCAGGCAGACCGCCATCCCGGGTTCGCCTTCTGCAGCAAGGCCACGGGTCGAGGTCCTGGGGAACGTTGTGGTGATGAGCGTCTCTCCAACTTTGGCGGGACGCGATGCCATGGCATGCAGACTATAGTCACACATCAGATTTGCTCCTCTTTCGAGATAGCGCACCCGCACCCGCGGTGGCGCGGGCGTCTATCAGTGTGGTCCAGTGGTGAATATTACCCAGCTTGTGGGCAATTCTACGGCGCGCCTCATTTCAAGGAATTTACAAAATCCGCCGGTTCACGCCGGCGCGCCTTACGTCGGTGGGTGCAAATCGCCTTGAAGCCAGCGTCCAAGACCCTTGGACTTCATAGGGTCTTCATACGCGGCCAGGGTCTTAAGTACGCGATTGCAGATAGCACATTCAAACGTATGCAAGTCGACGCCCGGGCGGGCCAGCTCGATACTGACGAGCATCATCGGGGCCTTGCATTTCGGACAAGCGGGGCGCTCAATTGCAACGAATGGAATGACGGACGACAGGCGTTGAGACTGGGGCATGATGCTTCCCTCGAACAGGCGGGAGCGCAACACTCTCTGTCACCGGTAATGCCTAGAAGGCGGAGCGGTGATTGTCTGAGTATGCGCCTCCAGGGATCTCAAACGCGAGTTAATTCGCGTATATTTGGAAGGAAAGTAGGCACCAAGCCGGTACTCCGGGGCCGCCGGTTCACGCCCGCGTCAAATTATGGCACCGATGAGCTTCAGGTTCGCTTGCCACCCTCACTTCCCGCATGATCCTGCCTGTGTCATCCACAATGCAGACACTGGTCTCCTTGACTGAAACGTCTAGTCCAGCAAAATGCTCCATGCTGCGCTTCTCCTTCTGATGCTTGAGGCCGTAACCACGGACCTCGTTTCACCATCAGCCTGAAGCGCAGCACCCAAAATCTTCAGCTATCCACAAGCTGGGCCGGCCGATTACCCCATCTTTGGACCGCATTACGGACTCAAGGCAGCGGTCGCGCCAGGTCCGAAAAGTGCCAACAGGCGGACATCCTAGATTGGGCACCCTCATATAGTTAGGCGTCCGGAAATTGACCCCAACCGCGCTCTCTAACCCGGCGCCGTTCGCGGATATCGCGAGCAAAAAACGCCTTACATACGTTGCGTCAGGCGCGCATCATCATCATCTCCAGAACTCCGATAATCTCAGCGTTCTCAACGCGCCAGCACTATCGATATCTGAATCTGCCCGCGCGTGCGCAAGACCTCGAGCGACACATCTTCGTTGTGGCGGCGGACTCGAAGGTCCACGCTCGAAAGGCCCAATTGCATATCGCGCAGCACTACTTCGTTGAGGAACGCTGGCAAGCGCGGATTGCGCAAACGGATTTCACAGCCTTGCGCATCGAATTCGAGACCTAGCGCTGCTTCCAACAGCGTAAATGGCGTCGCGCTCGCCCACGCCTGCGGCGCGCAGGCGACAGGGTACAAGGTCGGTCCGCGTCGTTTTTCACGCTGGAAGCCGCAGAATAATTCGGGGAGTCGCCGCAAATCCATATAGCTAGCGGCGTCGAACAGACCCTTGAACACATGTTCAACCGAATGCTTCAGGCCGTAACGCGCAAGACCCAGTGCAATCAAAGCGTTGTCATGCGGCCAAATTGATCCGTCGTGATAAGACATCGGATTGTAGCGCGCCTCGCCGCGCGCCACAGTGCGGATGCCCCAGCCCGTGAAGAAGTGCGGTCGCATCATATCGGCGGCAACCATCCGGGCACGGTCCTCGCGGATGATACCGGTGAACAAAAGCTGCCCAGCATTCGAGGTTCGCACCTTACAACGCTGTTTGGCGCCGTCCAGCGCGAGCGCATAGGTTCCGAGTTCGTCACACCAGAACGCCGCTTCAAAACGCTCGGCCAGCCGCTGCGCCTCAGCCTCCAGCTTCCGCGCCGTGTCCGCCTTTCCCAAGCGCGAAGCGCAGCGCGCTGCCAACTGCTTGGCGGCGAACACATAACCCTGCACTTCCGCGAGAGCGATGTAACCTTCCGCGAGGCGGCCATCGGCATGGAAGATCGCGTCGTAGGAATCCTTCCAGCCCTGATTGGCCAATCCCTGCTCGGACGCCCGCCGATACTCAACGAAACCGTCCCGGTCTGGATCGCCGGCTCCGTCGATCCAGCACAACGCCGCTTCGATGGCCGGCCATAGTTCGGCCAGCAACTCCTTGTCGCCGGTGCGTTCGAGGTAGAGACCCGCCAACAGCACGAACAGCGGCGTCGAATCGACACTGCCGTAATATTGCGCGAACGGGACCTCGCCCAACGACGCCATCTCGCCGCCTCGCATTTCATGCAAGATTTTTCCGGGCTCGGCATCGGCCAGCGGATCGACCGACCGGGCCTGATAGAACGCGAGCCGCTTCAGTACGCCGCGTGCCACGCGCGGATCGATCCACAGCAACTGCAATGCGGTAATGATGCCGTCGCGGCCGAATGTAGTCGAGTACCAGGGAATGCCGGCATAGGGATATCTGCCCTGGGGTGTCTCCGTCATCAGCATGTTGAGGTCAGCCATCGACTGGCACAACACCTCGTTAAAAATATTATTGGATGTTTCGATGCTGGAGGCGCCCGCCGTGGATCGGCGCATCTCGCGGCGATGCGCCAGCAACCCTCGAAAGAACGGTGACGACTTGTCGGCGGTTGGCTTATTGCACGACGCCACGACAAACAGCGAGGTGGCCTGTTGTGGCGCCAGATTGAGATGATAGGTCGCGGCGCCCACCGCTAGCCGCGTCGGGCGCGGTTCAAGATGTAACGCTGTTCTAAGCGGCTTGCCGTCCAACCCGACATATTCCAGCGCGACGTCCGCCGGGCCAAGCAGTGTGCTGGAGCCGACCCCACGGCGCGGGCGCGTCTCTCCGCGCACCTCAAAAAGATCGGCGAAATCGTTATCGAACAGCAGCGTCAGGTCAAAACTCGCCGGGCGATCACCGTGGTTCTGCACGCCAATGCGCTGATAGGCGGTGCCACGCCACAAAAAGATCGTCCGCACGATGTGCAGCATGTCCTTCTGCAGCACGATGCGGCCGTTGTGATAGACGTCGGGATTCGTAAGATCGACCGTCAGCGCCGAATTGTCGTCGCGCAAATTTGATCCCAGTAGCAGCGGCTGTACTTCGTCCAGCACGAGTTCGAGCCGGGCGAGATAACGGGTATCGGAATTGAATAAGCCATCGGGCCCCCCGGCGGACGCGCCGATATCGCCATGGCAGTCGAGAACGATGAAGGTGTCGTCATGCTTGAGCGATCGGCGCGGCCTCGCCGCGGGCCCGGTCATTGGAATGTAGAACGGCGATTCCGAGACCGGTTCGGCTGTCTCAAGTGTCGTTTGGGTCATGACGTTATCTGACATTCGATCTCTTCATTCGCTGTCTTTCGAAAGCGTTCGTGAATCGCCACGGCGTCACTATACGACGGCGATCGAGCCGCGTGGAATGCACTGATCAGGCGAAATGGCCCCAACAGGACCATAGTACGGAAAAGAACCGGGGTTTTTGGGAACTTCGCTCATGACCAAACGTTCCCCTCGCGGCAGGCCGGTGCCATTCTAATATCTGGGGTTTTCCCGGAAAATACTAACAGGAGACGAGTAGATGCGCATCGCGCAGATAGCCCCGCTGACGGAGGCTGTTCCGCCTAAGCTTTATGGCGGCACTGAGCGAGTGGTACACTGGCTTACGGAGGAACTGGTCGCGCTTGGACACGATGTAACGTTATTCGCCAGCGGCGATTCCAGTACTTCCGCGAAACTGGACGCAACCTGGCCGAAAGCACTGCGCCTCGGTGGATCAGTACGCGATCCCAACGCTTTGCACATGGTGATGCTGGAGCGAGTGCGACAGAAATGCGACGATGAAGAGTTCGACTTCCTGCATTTTCATCTCGACTACTATCCATTCTCACTGTTTTCAAGACAACCCACGCCATTTCTCACTACATTGCACGGTAGGCTAGACCTGCCCGAGCATCAGCCGGTTTTCACGACATTTTCATCCATCCCGGTGATTTCGATTTCGAACGCGCAGCGGCGGCCGGTGCCACAGGCCAATTTCGTCCGCACCATTCATCATGGCTTGCCGGAACAACTGCTGACGCCGCAATCCATCTCGCCGAGCTATCTCGCAGTGCTCGGTCGCATCGCGCCGGAAAAAGGCGTCGACCAAGCCATCAAGATAGCCATACGATGCGGAATCCCCCTGAAGATCGCCGCCAAGGTCGATCGCGCCGATCAGGAGTATTACGACGAAATCATTCGACCGCTGCTGCACCACTCGCTGGTGGAATATATCGGCGAGATCGGCGATCACGAGAAATCGGATTTTCTCAGTGGTGCAACCGCCCTATTGTTGCCGATCGATTGGCCGGAGCCCTTCGGTCTTGTGATGATCGAGGCCATGGCGTGCGGCACGCCCGTGATCGCGTACAACCGCGGTTCGGTCGCTGAGGTCATTGATGAAGGCTTGACCGGCTTCATTGTCGATGATGAGATCGGCGCTGTCGCCGCAGTCGGCCGCCTTGCACACCTGGATCGCAGCGCGGTCCGAAAGCAGTTCGTGGCACGTTTCACCGCGCGCCGCATGGCGCTCGATTATCTCGCGGCGTATCGCGCCCTGATGCAAGCCGCAGAGCCGCGCATCAAGCTGGTGAGCAGCGCCGAATAGTACGCGCTGCTTGTTTCCGGAACTGACATTCCCCGAGTAAGCACGCCGCCAAACTGGATGCTCGCCAAGGCGATCCGCAGCATGACCTAAGGGGCCAGACTTACCCTAGTTGATCACGGCAATGTCCGCTCAGGGTCAATCGCTACAGGTCGGGCCGGACGCGAAGTCCGCCTTGGCCCGAAACCGACCTAATGCCAATGCCTATTCCCGTGGCACATGCTTCTCGCCCTCTGTAACCGAGCCGAGGAGTATGACCATGCGGGATCAAGTGAATGCGCCCCCCACGTCCCAAGGGCGAGTACCGTGGAACAAAGGCAAGCTGACCGGGGCAAAGCCGCCGCTGCGACCCAAACACGTCTGGTCAATCCGGACGAAACTCCAGATCGAAGGCCGCGCTCGCGACCTCGCCATGTTCAATCTGGCCATCGACAGCAAGCTTCGCGGCTGTGATGTCGTCGCCATCCGGGTCGAGGATGTCGCCGCCAGCGGGTACACGGCGGATCGAGCAACGGTTCGACAAAAGAAAACCGGGCGGCCCGTCAGATTTGAATTGAGCGAACAGACCCGCCAGGCCGTCGATGATTATCTAAAAGCCGCCAAGAAGAGGCCCGGCGAGTTCTTGTTCGCGGGCCGTCGTGGTCCCAACCGCAACATGACAACGCGCCAATATGCGCGGCTCGTATCGGAGTGGATCGGAAGCGTCGGGCTGGACCCGAGGTTGTTCGGGACCCACTCGCTGCGACGCACAAACGCGACCCTGATCTATCGGCGGACGGGCAATCTTAGGGCCGTCCAGCTTCTGCTCGGGCATACCAAGATCGAAAGCACGGTCAGATATCTCGGCATTGAGGTCGATGACGCCCTGGCAATAGCGGAACAAGTTGACGTCTGAAATACCCGGGCAGAGCGGACATGCTCTGCCCGCCCTCTGACCGCCGGTTTGTGCCAGGAGCCGACATGGCTCACTTGGTTGGTACGCGCGGTCATGAAGACTTGGTCAATTGATCTGATGCTTCTCCAATCGGCCCGCTTTCGGAGCCGAGATCATCTTCTCTCCGGAAGCTTCAGTCGAAGAACTCCACCGCACCCGTCTCCAGGTTGTACATCGCGCCGGTCATCTTGACCCCACCCTTCGCTTCCATTTCAGCAAGCACGGGGCTGTCCTTCCGGATATCAGCAACGGTCATCTCAACGTTCTTTCGCGCGACAGCGTCGACGAAGGCATAGTTCGTCGCCGAACGCTCGCCGGTATAGGCCGTCGCCTCTATTGCGGGTTTTATCTTGGCCAGCAAACCAGTCAGATTGCCCAGCTCGGCATTGTCGATTGCGCCCTTGATGGCGCCGCATGCCGTGTGGCCCATTACAAGCACCACCTTCGCCCCTGCCAATTTGCACGCGAACTCCATGCTGCCTAGGATGTCGGCGTTTCTAACGTTACCGGCAACCCGGCAGTTAAAAATGTCGCCAATTCCAAGGTCCATAATAACCTCGGCCGGTGCGCGCGAGTCGATGCATGTTAGCAAGACGGCCGCGGGGTATTGTCCCTTGGCACTTGCTTTCTGTTCGCGTAGGTAATTGCGTTCTTTCCTTTCGCCCATACGAAAGCGCTTGTTCCCCTTCTTCATTGCTTGGATTATTTGCTCGGGTGTCAGCTTGTCGCGCAGCTCCTTCGACAGAGCGTCTGCACGTGCCCGATCTGCCAAGAAAAGGCTGCCACCCGTAATTCCGGCTACAGTCGCACCGCACGCCATCTTGAGAAAATTCCGGCGGCCCAAACAATTGCAGTCAAGAGGATGTCCAAGCTTCTGGCGCATGTCCGATCTCCACTCCAATTCTAACGATTGGAGCGACATCATAATCGGTTGCTTTCGGCTTTTGGAAGGGATCGGGAGGTGGATCGCGCGATATGTTTTGAGGATCGTCGATGTCCGTTAATGGGATGGTCAAAGGGCCTTTCACCGTTCACGGAAAGAAAAGCTCTAATCCATTTTCGCTCTCTGCAAAAATTTGCCGGGGAGGTTAAAAATAGCAGCTTGAATGCCGCCATGTTCCTCCCTGGCCCGTTTCGGTAGCGTTTCAGTAAACCCACCGAGCGCAAACGCCTCCGTGCCATAGCGCACACCTGCGGACTTCTCGGCGCACATGGCGGATGGTGGTCCTGGCGACGCAGACACCACCAACTCGTGTCCTAAACGGGCCGCAGCCGAAGGCGACTTGCGCGATCATGCCGTCCGGCTCGTGAACCGGCGCAACTGTCATTGCCTGTGCTGACGTTGTGACGGCTAAGGCGAAGGCAGCAAAAGCGATCAATCTGATCATTAGCTTTCTCCCATGTTTTGCGAGCTATTTGCGGAGGTTGGTGACGGCCTTTAGGGGTAAAGCAGCATATCGAAGGGGTGCTTGAAGCCTCAACTTTGAGGCAGATCAAAAAGTTCCAAAAGGCTTTTGCGAAGCGCTTTTCGGCGTTGAACCTATTACACAATGCCAGGTCGACTTTGGGTCAAACGCGTCGTTCTGATCCTAGGCCGGCCACTTCCGGTATACCCCTGATAAACAGACATCCTCAGAGCCGGTTGGCATGTCTCGAACGTGCCAATTTCGGAAGTGAACGCACTCATTCGATCGCCTCGTCAGCGCGAGGCTAGCAGCGAAGGCGGAATGGTGAACCCGGCTTCCCGGCGATGCGCGTCACTTGCCTCGATGCGACCGAGCATCCCGCGACCGTCCAAGAGTACAAGGTCATGTCCATCCCGGAATCGTTATCAACGGTGAACTGGCTTATACTGGGAGCGTCAGCGACACTGTCCAACCAGACTGGACATGACGCGTGAATTCAGTCCAACCGCGAAGGAGAGTCCGATGAAATCGCTTTTGCTGCTCACGGCGAGCGGTCCGCTGCTCATTCTCACGTCGCACGAGTCCTTACACGATCCGAAGCTGCTCGAGGAACTCAAGCACAAAGGAATTGGCAAGTTCGTCGCATTTGAGGTTCCAGTGTCGCTCGCTAGGGATCGCTACGGCGGGCATTTTCAAGCGGTCGAGAGCGATCTGCACGAGACCGATGATTTGAGAGTGCTCGACTTCAATGGCCAGCGGGTGTTTCAGCTCTTTCGTTTCGATGAACTCGGTGCACCGACTCTTCAAGAACAGCGGTGATCCGATTTTGTCTTAAAGCATGATCCGAAAGCAGCCAGGGAATTTCCTGTTCAGGTGCGATGAGCTCGAACTGGGTCGGCTGCTCGACGGGCAGGTCGACAGGCTTAACGCCGGTAAGAACTTTTCTTCACATAGGTTGCGGCGTGACCGCGCCAATGTCCGCTCCGGGTCCAGGCTGTGTGAAAACGCGAACGAGCGAACGATGCCCAGAATTGTTTTCTCAATTGCCTTCTTCCGACAGAAGCCGCCAGTGCAATTGGTTGCTACATCGACGAAATCGAGATGGAAGTTCTACACGCAAGTTGAGCGTCAGAGTTTTCACACAGCCTGGGTCAATCGCGTCGATCTTGCCATGCCGGCGGGATGTCCGGCTAGGGTAATACCGGAAATGCCGACACCGGATATCAATCGGGCTCTCGGTGAAAGTGTAGCCGATCCCTACAAATCCACCACCACGTAGTCACTCTCCACCGACACCGCCAACGTCTCCGCGACGTAAGGCCCCTTCACCACGCTTGAGCCCGGCTCGACATTGACCGGATAGGCCCGGGTGCGGAATTTCTTGGGGTCGCACCAGGACTGGCCGGTGCGGATGTCGAATTCCCAGCCGTGCCAGGGGCAGCGGAGAATTTCGCCGAGCCGGGTGTATTCGATCTCGCCGGGATCGGACGACTGCGCGAGCCCGATCAGCGGGCCTTCGCACAAGGCGGCGCCCTGATGCGGGCAGCGGTTCAACAGGCCGAAGAACTCGCCGTTGATATTGAAGATCGCAATCGGGCGTTCATCGATGGTGAGGAATTTGCGCGTGCCCGGCGGCAGTTCGTCCACCGGCGCGATAACGTGACGTGTCATTTTTGAATCCGCATGATCTTTTCGAAAAACCGGTTCCCACCCATCGGGTCGTGGCCCGAGGGCATGCTTTTCCGGATCATGCGACCCCATACAGCTTCAGCGCATTGGTCAGGTAAAACGCTTCGCGGTTGGCGTCGCTGACGCCGGCCGGCAGCACCCGCGACGGCTCGTCATAGTCCCAATGCGGATAATCGGTCGCGAACAACAGCTTGTCCCAGCCGATCCAGTCGATCACATCGAACAGATGATCGCGCCGCTCCGGATCTTCCATCGGCTGGGTGGTCCAGAAGATGTGATCGCGGATATATTCCGACGGCCGGCGCTTGAGCTGCGGCACCTCGCCGTGCAGCCGCTCGAAATTCTTGTCGAGCCGCCACGACAGCGACGGCGCCCAGCCGAAGCCGGCCTCGATCATGATCATCTTCAGCTTCGGGTGCCGCTCGAACACGCCTTCCAGCACGAGGCTGGCGAGCGCGGTCTGCTGGCATTGCGAATGGCCGACCATCTCCTCGATGTAGTAGCTCGGCCAGCCCGACGCGGTGATCGGATTGCCGCCAAAGCCGAACGCGTGAATGCCGACCGGAAGCCCGACCTCTTCCGCCGCCTGATAGATCGGCCAATAGCGGCGCTGGCCAAGCGGCTCGACGTTGCGGCTGAGCAGCAGCACCTGCACGAAATTCTTGTCGCCGGCGCGCCGGCGGATTTCGGCGGCCGCGGCCTGACCGTCCTCATTGGCGACCACCACGGAGCCTTTCAGGCGGCTGTCCTTGCTGGTCCATTTCTCGATCTGCCAGTCGTTGATGGCGGTCGCAAGTGCGGCGGAAAGATCGTGATTGCGGATGCCCTGCCCGGTGCCGAGCGGATTGAGGACGCCGAGCGCGACATTGTGAGGATCGAGAAGCTGCTTCTGCATGAACGACAGCGACGAGCCCTGCGGCCCGCCTTCCGGCGGCCAGGCGTCGCGGCGCGACGCATTGGGCTGCGCCTTGGGATAGGGCGGCCCTTCCATCATGCCCTGATAGGCATGCTTGCCGTAGACCTCGAGATGTTCGTGCCAGCGTTTCGCGAGAAAGGGGTAAAGCTCGGTAGCGGTCGCACGCGCCGGATGGATATCGCAATCGGCAATCGCGGTCTTCACCTCAACGGATGAACCGGGCGCCGGACGGTCGCGGAACTGCACGTTCATGGCGTGGTCTCCTGTACCGCCGATTGCTTGAGGCGGCCGTAAGTCGCGTGCGGATTATCGATCATGATCTTGCGCACGAGATCGGGCGATATTCCCTCGGGCAGCACCGCGTCACCTTCGAATTGCCAGTGCGGATAGTCGGTCGAGAATAGGAGCAATTCATCCGACTGCATATGGTCAAACAGGCGATTCAATGTCGCCGGGTCCGGCGGCGAATCGATCGGCTGCAGCGAAAACCGGATGTTGCTGCGCACAATTTCCATGGGCGCACGATCCACCCACGGCGTTTCCATGCGAACGCCGCGCCAGAACTTGTGCAGCCGCCAGAGGTAAGAAGGCAACCAGGTCCAGCCGGATTCCAGCATCACCATCTTCAGCTTGGGATGCCGTGCGAATACGCCCTCGACGATCAGGCTGGTCAGTTGCGTCTGGAACGCCTGCGCCTGAGCGACGTAGTCTTCGATGTGATAGGAGCCCCAGCCGACCGAGGTCGGCGGATTGTGATAATTGCTGCCGGCGTGGATGCAGATCGGCAGTCCCAGCCGTTCGGCGGCGGCATAAATCGGCCAGTAGGCGCGTTTGCCCAAGGGGATGTCGCCCATGACAAGCATCAGGACCTGAACGAAGCGCTTATCCCCAGCGCAGCGCTCGATCTCCGCCACCGACTTCTCGACGCTCTGCACCGGGATCACGATCGAGCCGCGCAGCCGGGCATCCTTGTCGAGCCATTCCTTGACCAGCCAGTCGTTCAGTGCGCGACAAAACGCGTCCGCCATGTCCTCGGAGAACACCATCTGTACGCCGTACAGCGGATTGCAGATGCCGTAGCTGACGCCGTAACGGTCGAGCGCCTGCGCCTTCATATCGTCAAGGCTCGAGCCCGGTTTGCCCTGCGCCGGCCGCCAGTCCGGCCGCGACGAGATCGGCGAATTGGTCGGATAGGATTGCGACACCAGGTCGGTCATACCCCTCGTGGTCACCTGGTCACGCCAGTAATCGTTGAGATAGGGCAACAGACTCGTCAAATGAGGAACGGCAGGATGCAGATCGCAATCCACGCCGCCCGCGATCGGTGACGTCATGACCTTAGGTTTCCTCTTCGCCCCTGTTAGCTCTTGGCGCCCTTCGAATTCGGCGTTGGCTCGCTGAATCTGACGCAGCATATGGCGCGCGCGCGTCTCCGTCCATCGGCGGCCCCAGCGCGCCCGAGTCGGCAGCCATGCAATCCTGTGCTAGGAGATCACAAAGGCGTCGCAAGGGGGGGATGGCATGCGAGGGCTGAGAATTGCCGTAGTCACAACCATCCTGGCGTTGTCCGGGCCGGCCTTCGCGCAGCAGCCGCCGGCCGCGTCGCCGCCCCCGCCTGATTTCTCGAAGGTCGAAATCAAGACCATCGACCTCGGCAACAACGCCTACATGCTCGAAGGCCAGGACGGAAACATCACCGTGGTGGTGGCGAAAGACGGCATCATCCTGGTGGACGGCCAATTCGCGCCACTACACGACAAGATCAAGGCCGCCGTTGCTGTTATCTCGAACCTGCCGATCAAATATCTCGTCAATACGCATTATCACGGCGACCACACCGGCGGAAACGAGGCCTTCGCCAAGGAGGGCGTCATCATCGTCGCGCAGGATAATGTCAAGATCCGGCTCGCGGCGGGCACCACCAACGGGCTGACCGGCGCCAAGCCCCCGCCGGCGCCGCAGGCTGCGCTGCCGTCCGACACCTATACGAATTTTTCCAAGATCAGGATGGCGGGCCGGGTTGCCGACCTCAAGCACATCGCCAACGCGCACACCGACGGCGACACCTATGTCTGGTTCAAGACCGCCAACGTGTTGTCGACCGGCGATACCTTCGCCAATGGCCGCTATCCCAATATCGACTTCGCCAATGGCGGCAACATCAAGGGCATGATCGCGGCGGCCGACGCCTGTCTCAAGCTGACCAACGCCAAGAGCAAGATCGTGCCGGGCCAGGGGCCGCTCGCCGACAGAGCGGCGCTGATGGAATACCGGACCATGCTGGTCACCGCCCGTGACCGGATGGCGACGCTGGTCAAGGACGGCAAGACCGAGGACGAGGTGGTGGCGGCAAAACCGTTCGCCGATCTCGATGCCAAATGGGCGCCGACGGAGTTGGCAGCCAAGAATTTCATCCGCGTGGTCTACCACTCGCTGGCCGACAAGCCCGACGCCAAGCGGTCATTGTTGAAACGACTCCTGCGCAGGAATTGAGAGTCCGATGAAAGATCTTGTCCCGATCGCCGAAAAAATCGCCGCCCGACTGATCGAGCGGCGCCAGACCATCGCGGTCGCGGAATCCTCGACCGGCGGCCTGATTTCGGCCGCGCTGCTCGCGGTGCCCGGCGCCTCGGCGTATTTCCTTGGCTCGGCGATCGTCTATACGCGCGACGCGCGGCGGATTCTCATGGACATCCCCGATGATGCGATGAAGGGAATCCGCTCAGCCTCGGAAGTCTACGCGAAATTGCTGGCGAGCCAGATCCGCCAACGCTTTTCCACCGACTGGGGTCTGTCCGAAACCGGCGCGACCGGGCCGACCGGCAACCGCTATGGCGACGCCGCCGGCCATAGCTGCATGGGCGTCGCAGGCCCGGAGCCGTTAGCGATGACGCTCGAGACCGGCAGCGCCGACCGCCTCGCCAACATGCACGTCTTCGCCGCGACGGCGCTGAATTTCCTGCTGCAGAACCTGTCGCGCTGAAACCACTATCGTCGTCCCGGCCAAGCCAACGGGTCGCGCGAACGCGCGCCCGATGACAGGCTCCGCGCGAGCCGGGACCCATAACCACGAATGTGTGTATTGGGCGAAGCTGGAGCGCCAGCTGGGTAACAACAAACATTTGTGGTTATGGGTCCCCGCGTTCGCGGGGACGACGACTGACTACTTTTCCCGGAACGAGCGCATCAACTGATCGCTCAGCGGCTTCATCAGATAGGACAGCATGGTGCGGTCGCCGGTCTGCACGAAGGCTTCCACCGGCATGCCCGGGATCAGCTTGACGTCGCCGAGCCGCGCGACTTCTGCCGCCGGCATCGAGACCCGGATCGTGTAATAGCTCTGACCGGTGCGCTGGTCGGTGGTGACGTCGGGCGAGACACGGGAAACCACGCCGTTCAATTCCGGCGTGGTGCGTTGATTGAACGCCGACAGCCGCAGCACGGTCTTCTGGCCGACCTGCAGCTTGTCGATATCCTGCGGATTGACCTTGGCCTCGACCGAAAGATCGTCGGCCTGCGGAACGATCAACATGATGGCGTCGCCGGCGGTGATCACGCCGCCGACGGTATGAACCGTGGATTGCAGCACCATGCCGTCCTGCGGGGCGCGGATGTCGATCCGGCGCAACTGGTCTTCGGCCGTCACCTTGCGCTCGACGAATTCACCGATCTTGTCGTTGGTCTCGCGCAGATCCTTGGAGACTTCGCTGACCAGATCCTTGTCGACCTGAATGATCTGCAGCTCGGTTTCGGTGATCTTGCCCTTGGCCTGCGCCCTTGATGCAATGTATTGCGCCCGCTCGCCGGACAGCCGGGCGGCGTCGCGCTCAAGCACCGTCAGGCGTGAAATCTGTACCAGGTGCTGGTCGTAGAGCGAGCGAACCCCGACCAGTTCCTTTTCGACCAGCGCGATTTCCTTGTCCTTCGCCTTTTCCTGCGCGGTCAGGCCGGCGATTTCCTCGTTCAACTGCGCCACACGCTCGCGCAGCTGCGCCTTTTGTCCGGTTCGTCCGGTGGTGCGCACCTCGAACAGCTTGCTTTCGCTCGCCATGACATTCTGGACGTCGGGATCGTCGGCGTGGTCAAGCAGCATCGGAGGGAATGTGATCTTGTCGAGGCCCCGCTGTTCGGCTTCGAGCCGCGCGGCCCGCGCCCACAAGCCGTTGAGGGCTTTGATGACGATGGCAAGGCTCGCCTTGGTGACGGTATCGTCGAGCCGCACCACCACGTCGCCGGCCTTGACCACCATGCCGTCGCGCGCGCGCACCTCGCCGACCACGCCGCCGGTCGGATGCTGCACTTTCTTCACGTTCGAATCGACGACGATCGCGCCCGGCGCGATCAGCGCACCCGAGATCTGCATCGTCGATGCCCAGGTGCCAAGCCCGCCCGCCAGAATGAGGATTACGGACAGACCGATGATCAGATGCAACCGTATCGAGGCTTTCGCATCACGCTTCTCGCTGCCGGTCATGATTTGGCAACTCCTCCTTCGGATACGATCTTGATCGGCGAAGGCGGCGCAACCCGCGGCTGCAGCACCTGCCCCAGAACGGTTTCCTTGGGCCCGAAGGCCTGCATGCGGCCGTCCTTCAGCACCAGCAGCATGTCGACCGCCTCGATCCCGATCGGCCGGTGCGCGACCACCACCACGATGGCGCCGCGCTCCCGCGCCGCGCGAACCGCCCGGGTCAGCGCCTCATCGCCCTCGGTATCGAGATTGGAATTCGGCTCATCGAGCACGATCAGGAACGGATCGCCGTACAGCGCCCGCGCCAGCGCCACGCGCTGCGCCTGACCGGCCGAAAGTGCGGTGCCCTGCTCGCCGATCTGGGTGTCGTAGCCTTCGCGCATCTTGATGACCATGTCGTGGACGCCGGCCTCCTTGGCGGCGGCGATGATGGCCTCCGAGGTGGCGTCGGGATCGAACCGGCAAATATTCTGCGCGACGGATCCGGCGAACAGTTCGACATCCTGCGGCAGATAACCGATGTGGCGGCCAAGCACGTTGGACGACCACTGGTCGAGCGCAGCCCCATCGAGCCGCACCTTGCCGCGCAGCGGCTGCCAGACGCCGACCAGCGCGCGCACCAGCGACGACTTGCCCGATCCGCTCGGCCCGATCACGCCCAATCCATTTCCGGCTTCAAGTGCAAAGGTCACGTCCTGCACGATGATTTTCTGATCGCCCGGCGGCACGATGCTGACGCCCTCGACCGACAGCCGCTTTGACGGGCTCTGCAGCAACGTCGGCGCGGTCTGCGCGGGCAATGATTCCAGCAGCCGGTTGAGCCGGTGCCAGCTCTGGCGCGCCGCGACAAAGCCTTTCCAGTGTGCGATGGCGAGGTCGACCGGCGCCAGCGCCCGCGCGCTCAGGATCGAGCCCGCGATGATCACGCCGGCGGTCGCTTCCTGGTTGATCACGAGGTAAGCGCCGACCCCAAGCACCGCGGACTGCAGCGTCATGCGCATGACCTTGGCGATGGCGCCGAGACCGCCGGCGACATCGCTGGCGCGCTGATTGCCCGCCAGATAATTTTCGTTGGCCTCGCTCCAGCGCTTGGTCAGGCGTCCGGACATGCCCATCGCAACCAGCACTTCGGCGTTGCGCCGGCTGGTGGCGGCCAGGTCGTTGCGGCGCGCCGCGAGGCCCATGGCCTCGCGCGCCGGCGCGCGCGACATGTATTCAGTGATGATGGTGAGGGTGACCAGAATGATCGCGCCGACCAGCGCGGTCAGGCCGATCAGGAGGTGGAAGGCGAAACAGATCGCCAGATAGAACGGCAACCACGGCAGATCGAAGAACGCGCCCGGCCCCATGCTGGAGAGGAACGAGCGGACATTGTCGAGATCGCGCAGCGGCTGCAGGCCCTCATTGCGTCCGCCCACCATCAGCGGCAGGCGCACGACGGTATCGAACACGCGGGCATTGAGAGCTTCATCGAGCGAGGTGCCGACGCGAACCAGGATGCGTCCGCGGATCAGGTCCAGAATGCCCTGGGCGATGTACAATCCGCCGGCGAGGATCACCAGGCCGACCAGCGTCGGGATGCTGCGGCTCGGCAGCACCCGGTCGTAAACCTCCCGCCTGAAGATCGAGCCGGTCAAATACAGCAGGTTGATCATGCAGCTCATGGCGCCGACGCCAAGGAAAGCGCTGCGGCAGGCGCGCAGCGCGCTGCCGAGTTCGGAACGCCGGACACCGGGAGCGGCTGCCATCAATCCTGATCTCTTCGCGAAGGGTGCAAGGCCCCCAGTCTTACCGATGT
>ORJL010959247.1_pt1 | contig 20126 bp, 17 predicted proteins | sample 1779941 | NCBI WGS metagenome assembly ORJL01 (sample SAMEA104232317, study PRJEB22302) | groundwater metagenome | biome: forest; feature: aquifer; material: groundwater | place: USA | collected 2011-08-07 | depth 5.8 m | reverse complement strand
GGAGCATTTTCTTGGCGAGGAGATCCTTGATGGCGTTCTGTGGCGGCGCCAGCGCCCGCAACATGTTCAGGTGCTGGGCGAGGACGTCTGCGAACTCCGGATGCTCCGTCAGCAGGAGGTTCTCGGTGATCGATTCGCCGCGAGCCCGACGATCAAGGTAATCGTTGAGGAGTTCACCGACCCGCGCTTCGGTGACACTGTCGGCCGATGCGGCTTTTGCTTTCACTGAGTCCACCATCGCGACGACCATCTCGACGCGCCTGCACTCGATCGGCGATCCGTGAAGCGCCAGTTTACCAGCCGTCGCGGCAGGATGCACAGAAGTGAATCAAGTCTGCTTCATGACCCACGTTTCCAGGAGGCGATGCACGGTTCTCACCCTCGTTCGGAGGCCCTCGACGGGGGAGTGGATCAACCATAGCACCACCGGCGCGATGCTCTCCGCGACGGCGAGAAACGACGTGATGGCCCGGACCACGTGGTCGCGCCGGTACATCCTACTTGGTGGCGATGCAACAAAGTGCTGCAGGCACGGGAGACGCGACTTTTTGGTTCAGTGAGTTACGGTCGGATTGGCCGGTGAAATTCCGCCGGTCACGCTGCCGCATCGTTCTTCGGAGACGACGCGAGTTCGCTCGTGCATGAGCGCGGGCCCGCTCAATTCCCGAGCTCCTGGAGCGTCCTCCTCGCAAGTTCCAGACCGGGATCCCGGCGGAGGCTGTCCTCGTACGCTTGGCGTGCATCCTGTTTTCGCCCCAACTGCTCGAGCGCGTTGCCTTTGCGCCAACAAGCATGAGCCACCGTCTGCATGGTGTCGCTTTCGGGTTCGTCCGCAATGAACTCGTCGAGCAGTTCGACCGCACGTGCGGGCTCAAATTGATTCTGAATGCGCATCCGCGCCTGGCCATACAAGGAGCGGTAGTAGGGCTTGTCCTTTGCGCCACGGCGTGCCGCTTCGTACTCCGCATCCGCGGCCTCGAACCGCTTTTGTTCCGCATAGATTTCTGCGAGCGTAACATGAAAGCCGTTCTCGTCAGGGTACTCTTCGATTCCCGCGAGGAGGAGCTCAACGGCGCGATCGGTCTCTTTCTTCCTCTGGTAGCACATGGCGAGAAGCTGCTTCCCCAGCACAGGATCGCGCACCTCGATTTCCCCGCAGAGCTCGATCGCTCGATCGACATCGCCCATGGGCTTGGGGGCCATATTGGTAAACACCAACATCGTTCGCGCTTCCGTGTCTTGGGGATTCAATTCGATGACCCGGTTGAGCTCGGTTTTGAAGAGCCCGAGCCGCTTCATCGCGCCAAGCATGGCGCTAATGCTCTGCATGTCGATGGCAAGCTGCGCGCCCAGTGCTTTCGCGTAAGAGAGGTGCGCCTCGGCACTGTCCGGCAGGAGTTCGACGGCCTTGAGGCCGTAGTCCGCCGCCGCTTCCACGTCCTTGAGCTCGCGCGACACGTCACATAGTAGGATGCAGGCCTCGCCATCTCGGTCGGATTCCTCGATGACCTGCAAGAGCCGCCCCTTCGCCGCTGCGAACTCCTTGCGTTTGATCAGCGCCCGAGCCTCCCCGAAGATCGAGCCGCCGAGAACCTCTTGGCTTCCATCGAGAACGGTACCAGCTGTAAGCTCCTTTCCCGAGGCGTCGACGAGCTGCGTGGTCGGACCGCGCGTAAACCAGAAGGCAAGACCCACCGCGAAGGCGACCAGGCCAACGATTGAACCGATGAGCAGTCTCTTGATCGTCCTCATGGGGTTAACGCGTCTCTTCACGCGCCGAAGGCAGGCCGAGCGACTCGAGTAAGATCAAGGTGCCCCGGCCCAAAGCGCAAGTCACGTTCCTCTGGTCGGATGAACCCCATCATCGGTAACACACTTGTCTTGCGATCGGATGACCGCATGGATCTCTGCCAGCAGACCGTCGAGATTGCCGCCGCAATGCTTCTGCGCAAAGTGGCGGATCGGAACGGCGGGTGGATCCTCCTTACAATCTATGCACATGCCGTGGGCGGCCAAGACTCCGAACGTCTGCGGAAAGGTGGTCACCAGCTCCTTCACCGTCGTGTTCGCATGAATGAGTTGCATGTCGTGCAAACTTCCGTTGATTCCGTTCAATCGCGTTGCTGCAAGCTTACACGGGGCAGAAAGGGCGTGCGAGCCAACGCCCGTACTTCGTTCGTCCCGCGACTGCGACCAGCGCAGGGATCCCCGAAATGAGCATCAGCCTGCCGCACTTTGCCATGGCGATGTTCGACGCACCGTCTCCAATGGCAATCGACTGCCCAACGGACGGAGCGATCGGATGTCCGCGTGTACCGAGGCCAAGGGGAAGCAGGATCTCTGGATGAAGCAAGAGCCGGTGGTTCTGGAGACCCTGCGCGAACAGGCCATTGTGCAGAGCGTCGAGACATCCGACCGAATCGAAGGCGAGACGGTCGCGACTGGGCGCCTGCGGCGTGTCGTTCTCGGCAAATCGAAGCCCCGCGACCGATCGGAGGAAGAACTCGCCGGTTACCGGAAAGCCATCGATTGGATCTTCCCGCGAAAACGACGCGTCACCATCCAGCCGCGTGTCCTTCAGCATTCGCACGTTCTTGCGCAGGCTGGGATGTGCCAAGGCATCATGAAATACCCAGGAACTCGTTCAAGGAATAGCCGTTGCGTCCCAATTTGCCGCGTCGGGGCAACCCGGCTCGCTTGTGGCTCCGCCATCGCGAATGAATCCGCAGCCGGATCGCAAGCGTCGCCCCATCGCACCAGGCGATACAGTGAGACTTCAGTTTGCTGCCGCGCTGCTCGGTTGAAAAAACCAGAAAAATTTCCGCTTGCAAGGACTTGACAGAACGCCGATTAGCTATATGTTTATGGTGATATGTTTGCTTGTGGGAGCAGGCGATGATCTCACGAACCGGCGAATACGCACTGCGGGCCATGATCTTCCTCGCGCGACATCGTGAGGAGTGGCCGATTTCCGGTCCGCGCGTCGCGCGGGAAGCCGGCATTCCCAGCAAATACCTCTCCTCCATCCTGGCCGATCTGGTCCGCGCTGGGCTTCTGGAAGGAACGCGGGGCAAAAGCGGCGGTTTTCGGATGACACGCAAGCCGGGGAAGATCCGCTTGTCGGAGGTCGTCGCGCCCTTCGAGCCGGTCGATGCCGCCCGAAAGTACTGTCCCTTCGGAAACACCGTGTGCAGCAACAAAGATCCCTGTGCAGCCCACGAACAATGGACGGAGGTTAAAGCCTCCGTTGCCCGTTTTCTTGAAAACATGACGCTGGAAACCGTCGCCCTCAAGAAATCCGAGCGCGGAGGCGGTGACGGAAAGACGAGGAGCGCACGATGAGACTGTCCGTGCAGAGAATGCGAGATCTTCGAACGACAAATTCCTTGATGTTCCTGGGCAGCCTGCTGTTGCTGGCCGCCTGTGCCACGACCGTGGCACCGAAGAAGACCGACGCTCAGGAATCCGGCGTCGCGGGGAAGCGCGCCGTGGTCCCGGCGGCGACCCCTTCCGCATCGACGAAACTGCCCAGCGCGCCGGCGCAGGTTGAATCGAAAACGGCTGTGCGCTTGGCGTCTGACGTCGGAATCGAATCGGTCGTCGCGCGGGGGAAGGAGATCTTTGCAAGACAGTGCGTGATCTGCCACGGCGAGAACGGCGACGGAGCCGGCAAGTTTGCTTACCTGATGAACCCGCGACCGCGGAATCTCCTGCAGGGGAATTTCAAGCTCTCGACGACGCAGAACCAGATTCCCACGGACGAGGATATTCTGCGCACGATCAGTCGCGGAATGCCCGGGTCGGCCATGCCCCCTTGGGGACATCTGCCTCTTTCCGACTTGCAGGCGTTGGTGAGATACATCCGCCAGATTCGCCTCGATACCGTGACGGCCGAGGTGAAAGAGGCGGTCAGTAAGGCGTCCCTGGCCGCCGCGGAGGCGTCGGAGTTGATTCGGCAAAGGACGCAACCGGGGTCGGCGCTGGTGGTTCCGGCGGAGCCGACATTCGATGATCTTCGCTGGTTCCGCGGGCGACGGGTTTACCTTGAGGCCTGCGCGAGTTGTCACGGCGTTGACGGTCAGCCCGTTGCGGACGCGGTGAAGTTCGACAATGAGGGTTATCCGGTTCCGCCGCGTTCGTTCGTCAACGGCATCTTCAAGGGCGGAAGCGAAGGCCATCAACTCTACGCGCGAATCGTCAAGGGGATCAAGGGCACGCCTATGCCCGCCTCCGAGGGCGTCTACAAGGATGATGAGGTCTGGGATCTGATTCACTACGTTCAGTCGCTTGCGAAGGTCGGTGCCCAGGCGCGGGCCCAGCTTGGACAGGGAACGTTGGTGGCTCCCAACGTGACCGGACCGCTTCCGAGTGGTCCGACCGATGCGGCCTGGGATCAGGCCCGGTCGCTGTATGTGGGTCTCACGCCGCTGTGGTGGATTGAAGACCGCATCGAGGGTCTCGTGGTTCAGGCGATGCACAATGCCACGGACCTGGCACTTCGGTTCTCCTGGCTGGACCCGACGACGGACGAGCGCGGTGTTCGTCATGATGAGTTCCGCGACGCCGTAGCCGTGCAGTTTGCCCTTTCCAGCGACCCGCCGTTCTACATGGGCAGCACGGGAGAGCACGGCGGCGTAAACATCTGGATGTGGAAAGCCGACCGGCAGAAGAACATCGTCGGCGGATACCAAGATGTTGACGCCGCGTTTCCGAATCGCGCGGTCGACATGTACCCGGAACAGAACTTTCGCCTGGTCGACATGACCGTGACCGAGTGGCCGCGTCAGGCGATCACCCAACACTCACCGGAATTCGTGACCGCCTGGGGCGCGGGCAATCTCGTCGCCGACCCGCAACTGACGACGCCGGTGGAATGTCTGGTCGCGCGAGGTCCGGGTACGCTGGCTGGCAAACCGGCCAATGTCCAAGTGGTGCAAGGTCAGGCGGTGTATGAGCGAGGGGTCTGGTACGTGCAAATGCAGCGAAGTATGGCTTTGCCGGCTGACTGCGAACATGCGAAAGCGGATGAGCGGGCGTTTCGATCCGGCGATTACCTTCCGATTTCGTTTGCGATCTGGAACGGCAGCGCGGGCGACCGCGACGGAAAGAAGAACATCAGCCTCTGGCAGAAGCTGGTCATCGAATAAGGGAATCAACAATGGTTGCTGAGAACCACGGTACAACAAGGCGAGAGTTTCTGCAGACGGGCGGAGTCCTGCTCGGAACCACGACCGTGCTGGGATGGCCTCTTCGGTCGCTGGCCTTTCGGCCGGAAATCGAGAATCCGCTGGCGCACTATCCCGCACGCGACTGGGAGAAGATCTACCGCGATCAGTATCGGTACGACGGTACGTTCAGTTGGGTCTGTTCTCCCAATGACACGCACGCCTGCCGTGTGATGGCGTACACGCGCAACGGCGTGATCACCCGGATGGGCACACAGTACAATTATCAGAACTATTCCGACCTGTACGGAAATAAAGCCACCGCCAACTGGAATCCGCGGCAATGCGCCAAGGGGTATACATTCCATCGTATTGTGTACGGCCCGTATCGATTGAAGCACCCCATCATTCGCAAGGGCTGGAAGGAATGGGCGGATGCCGGCTTCCCGGAACTGACGCCGGAGAACAAGACCAAGTACAAGTTCGACAGCCGGGGCACGGACGTCCATCTCAAGATGGATTGGGACTCGGCGTTCAAATACATCGCCAAGGCATACGTGGCGATCGGAAAGCGCTACAGCGGCGAGTCGGGTATGGCCCTGCTTCGCAAGCAGGGATACCCCGAGGAGATGGTCGCCGAGACGGGCGGCGCCGGAACGCGCACGTTTAAGATGCGCGGCGGAATGGGACTCCTTGGGGTGATGGGCAAGTATGGTCTCTATCGCCTCAACAATTCGATGGCGTTGCTCGACTCTCACATTCGCAAGGTCGACAAGGACAAGGCGCTGGCTGGACGCAACTGGAGCAACTACACCTGGCACGGAGACCAGACGCCCGGTCAGCCCTGGGTTCACGGGCTGCAGAATGCGGACTGCGACTTCAACGACCTGCGCTTCAGCAAGCTGATCATCATGAACGGAAAGAACCTGGTGGAGAACAAACTGCCGGATTCGCACTGGTTCATCGAATGCATGGAGCGCGGCGGTAGGATTGTCGTCATCGCCCCGGAGTATGGGGCACCAAGCACGAAGTCGGACTATTGGATTCCGATTCGTCCCGAAACCGACGCGGCGTTCTGGCTCGGCGTGACCAGGATCATGGTCGACAACGGCTGGTATGACGAGACATTCGTCAAACAGTTCACGGATTTTCCGTTGCTGGTTCGAACGGACACGCTCGCCCGGCTGCACGCCGACGAGATATTGGCCTCGCACAAACCCGGTCTGTCCAAGGAGGGAGCGAGCTTCAAGGTTCAGGGGCTCACCGATGAGCAATACGCGAAGCTCGGCGACCGCGTGGTGTGGGACAGCAAGACGAACCAGGCTGTGGCGATCACCCGGGATGACGTCGGCAAGCGACTCGAGGCCAAAGGCATCGACCCCGTTCTGGAAGGCACCTGGAAAGTAAAGCTCCTCAACGGTTCCGAGGTCGAGGTCAAGACGCTGTGGTCGCTCTACAAAGTCCACCTGAAGGACTACGACGCTGACTCCGTCGCCGAGATCACGCACTCGCCGAAGCATTTCATCGAGCGCTTGGCGAAAGACATTTGGGAAACCACGAAGAACAAGGGCGGAGTCGCCATTCACCAAGGTGAGGGGATCAACCACTGGTTCCATGCCACCGAATCCAACCGCGCCGCCCACTTGCCGATCATGCTGACCGGGAACATCGGCAAACCCGGTTCCGGCGTGTATGGTTGGGCCGGCAATTACAAGGCGGCCCTGTTCCAAGGCAGCAAAGCGACCGGTCCGGGCTTTAAGGGATGGGTTGCCGAGGATCCGTTTGAGCCCAATCTCGACGAGTCAGCCCACGGAAAGGACATTCACGCTCACGCCTACACCAAGGATGAGGAGCCGGCGTATTGGAATCACGGCGACCGACCGCTGATTGTCGAGACCCCGGGCGCCGGCCGGAAGGTCTTCACGGGCAAGACGCACATGCCCACGCCGACCAAGGCGTTGCACTTCACCAACGTGAACTTGTTCAACAATGCCAAGCATTGCTATGAGATGTTCAAGAACGTCAACCCGAACATCGAGATGATCATCGCGCAGGACATCGTGATGACCGCGTCGGTGCAGTATTCCGACTTCGGGCTTCCGGCGAACAGTTGGGTTGAGTTTGAAGACCTCGAAATCACCGCGTCGTGCTCGAATCCGTTCCTGCAGATTTGGAAGGGCGGAATCAAGCCTGTGTTCGACACCAAAGACGATCTGTCGATCATAGCCAACATTGCCAAGGCCGTGGGCGAGGAGATCGGAGATCCTCGCTTCCGTGACTACTTCAAGTTTGAGCACGAAGGGAAGCGTGGCGTTTATATCCAGCGGCTGCTTGATTCCTGTACAACGACCGCGGGGTACAAGCTCGACGACATCATGGCCGGGAAATACGGCACGCCGGGCGCTGCGCTGATGCTTTTCCGCACGTACCCGCGAATCCCGTTCTGGGAGCAGGTTCACGACAACGAGCCGTTTCACACCGACACGGGGCGACTGCACGCCTATTCCGATGTTCCGGAGGCGATTGAGTATGGCGAGAACTTCATGGTCCACCGCGAAGGACCGGAGGCGACGCCCTATCTACCGAACGTGATTGTCTCCACCAACCCGTATGTTCGCCCGAATGACTACGGTATTCCGCTCGATGCCGAGCATTGGGACGCGCGAACCGTCCGCAACGTGAAGCAGTCGTGGCCGGACGTAAAGCGCACGCGGAACTTCCTGTGGGAAAAGGGATTCCAATTCTACTGTCTCACACCGAAGACTCGTCACCGTGTGCATTCGTCGTGGAGTAATGTCGATTGGCACATGATCTACGACAGCAGCTTCGGCGATCCGCACCGCATCGATCGTCGGGCACCCTACGTCGGCGAGCACCAACTGCACTTGAATCCGCAGGCGGCGCGCGACTTGGGCATCAACGAAGGCGACTACGTGTATGTAGACGCCAACCCGGCGGATCGTCCCTACATCGGCGCGAAGCCGGAGGATCCGTTCTATAAGGTTGCTCGGCTCATGCTGCGGGCCGTCTACAATCCGGGCTATCCCTACAGCACGGTGATGATGAAGCACGCCCCCTATGTGGCGACTGAGAAGAGCGTCAAGGCCCACGAAACGCGGAAGGATGGGCGGGCGCTATGTGACGACGGTTATCAAGCGAACCTGCGCTATGGTTCCCAGCAAAGCGTGACGCGTAATTGGCATATGCCCATGCACCAGACGGACACGCTGTTTCACAAGGCCAAGGTGTTCATGGGCTTCATCTTCGGCGGCGAAGCCGACAACCATGCCATTAACACCGTGCCGAAGGAAACGCTCGTTCGAGTGACCAAGGCGGAGGACGGCGGACTGGGTGGAAAGGGCATCTGGGCGCCGGCGACGACCGGTCTATCACCGGGAAACGAAAGCGACACGATGAAGCGTTATCTTGCCGGCGGGTTCCTTGGCAGTTACCGCACGGGGAAGGAAGAGGTCTTCGAGGAGTAGCGCCATGCCGTATGACGATCCCGATCCGACAGACCCGATGACCCTGCACGGCGTGGTCATCGAAACCGCCGACGACACGGCCATGCTCGAAATGGCGGAGTGCTTCATCGATGAATATGCGCGGCTCGGTTTTGATGCCAACCGAATCCTGCACATGTTCAACACACGGGGCTACGCAGGTCCGTTTATGGCTACCAAAGCCCTCGGCAAGGAACGAATTTGTGAACTTGTGAACAGTGTACTCGCCCGCTGGGGCGGGCGCCGCGCCGCGGTTACTGGCGCAGCAGTAGGAAAACAAGAGGTCAGCCTAACGGTTTTGAACGGCTAACGCGCGCGTCGCCGCGCCGCCTAGGAGGAATGCCCATGCCGTCCGTATACAACTGGCAGCTCGGTCGACCGATGCGTTACCCGTATGAGCAGGCATCGCCGAAAGAGCAGTTCGCCTTTGTCATCAACATCAATCGGTGCATCGGTTGTCAGACCTGCACGATGGCCTGCAAGAGCACCTGGACGTTCGCCAAGGGCCAGGAGCATATGTGGTGGACGAACGTCGAAACCAAGCCCTACGGCGGTTACCCGCAACACTGGGACGTCAAGGTCTTGGATTTGCTGGAGCAGGCCAATCCGGGCAAGCAGCAATGGGCGGGACATCCTAACGGCGATGTCAAAAAGCCCTACGGCGAGTTTGCCGGTAAGGGCGTCTTTGAATCGCCCGAGTTCGTGGCCCGCGGCGGGCAACCCAACCAAGTGCTGGGATATCTCCCCACCGACGAGGAATGGCGATTTCCGAATATCCATGAGGATGTACCGCAAGAAGGCTGCAACAAACCCATGGACTTCGGTCAGGGCGCCGATTTGTCCAATGGCCAGAAACATCGCGCCTGGTTCTATTATCTCGCGAGGTTGTGCAACCATTGCTCGTATCCGGCGTGTCTGGCGGCATGTCCGCGCAACGCGATTTACAAGCGACCGGAAGACGGGATCGTTCTGATCGATCAAAGCGAGTGTCGCGGGTATCGCAAGTGTGTGGAGGCCTGTCCGTACAAGAAGTCGCTGTATCGCGGCACGACACGCACCAGCGAAAAGTGCATTGCATGCTATCCGCGCGTGGAGGGGTTGGACCCGGAAACCGAAGGCGTGCCGATGGAAACGCGGTGCATGGCCGCGTGCATTGGGCAGGTGCGCATGCAAGGTCTGGTCAAAGTGAATCCGGACAACACGTGGACCGAGGATCGCCAGCATCCGCTTTACTACTTGGTGCATGTGGCCAAAGTCGCTCTGCCGCTGTATCCGCAGTTCGGGACGGAACCCAACGGATACTACATTCCGCCGCGGTGGGTTCCGGTGCCCTATTTAACCCAGATGTTCGGACCGGGAGTGGAGCAGGCCATCGAGCGTTATCGTCATCCCGATCGTGAGTTGCTGGCGGTGTTGCAGTTGTTCCGCCGCTCGAACCAGATCATCTCTCGCTATGAGATCAAGGAAGGTGAGAAGGTCTACGAAACGGAGCAGAGCGGCAAGAAGTTCGAGATGTTCAACGACACCGTCATCGCCTTTAACCGAAAGGGGAAGGAGATGTTCCGCACGCAAGTAGAGGAGCCGATCTATGTGCGATCCGCGAAACATGCAAACACCATCTAGGCAAACCTCCGCCGCGGACGTGCGTGCGAGGCTCTATGCGCTCTTGGCGAACGCATGGCGTCATCCAGAGGAATCTATCGTTGCCGCTCTTGTTCAACGCGAAGAGTCCGGCGTTTGGCCGGAGTCGGAGGATGCACTGACGGCCACCGTGACCGTTCGGCTCCGGGCGCTGCGCAAGGCGTGCGATCGAATTCGAGATCAATCCGGCCCCGCAGCGCTGGAGGAGCTCGAAGTGGCTCACGGGAGGCTGTTCGGGCATTCCGTTCGAGGTACCTGCCCGCTTTATGAGTTGGAATACGGTCGAAGCGAGATCATTCAGCAGACGGCCGAGCTGGCGGATCTCTCCGGATTCTACAACGCCTTCGGAATGAACCTGCAAGACTCGGCATTCGAACGGGCGGATCATTTATCCGTCGAGTGTGAGTTCTTGAGCGTGCTGTGTCTCAAGGAGGCGTGGGGGCGGGAACAGAATCGCCCCGAATTGGCGGAGACTTGCTCGGATGCGCAGCGATTGTTCCTGCGGGATCATCTGGCGAAGTGGTTGCCCGCCCTCGCGCAAAGGGTGATGTCGGCGGACCCCGACGGTTTCTATGGCTGCCTAGCATCGCTAGCCACCGCGTTCCTCTCGGACGAATGTCGGCGCTTTGACATAGAGGCGGGACCGCAGTGGCTCGACCTACGACCGGCGGATCCCGCCAGCGACGCCGCTATTGATTGCGACAACGGAGGATGCGGAACCGCGGGAGCCGGAGACGAGCTTGTGCAGATTGGGATCGATCGATCGTAGCGGGGGAACGTCGAATGATGCGGTACGAATACGATCCACAACTTGTCGAACAAGCGACGTTTCTAGCGGCCAGGCGGGATCCGGGAAAGGAATGTGTGTTGCATGAGACTCTGGATCCGCTCTACAAAATTGTAGACGCCGAACTGCGCCAGCGCACGTTTCGAGAGGTACACGGCGAGTTGTTCCGAAAGTTCGATCTCGACCAGATCGTGCCCGCCTACGTGCGAACCTTCCGTTTCGTGAATGAGCGACTGGGCCGCTGCATCATCCGCGAGGCGGAGCGCAGTCGGGCGCAGAGCGTTGACCTTTACAGGCAGAAGTCGGCGGATTCTGATGGCGTTGGCGAGCGGGTCTTGATTGTGGCATTGTGTCCGGAATGTCTGCTGGATCCAGATCGTCTCGGTCCCTGGTTGTACCGGCAACTTCAACATGTAGAGGACATGGTGGACGATGGGTTCGCCTACGAGAGCGAGTTGCCGGATGTGCCCGCCGTTCAACAAAATCTCATACGCGATCGATACGCGGTTCTCTGGGACATGATTGTGGAGGGTCGGCTTGTCCGATCCGGAAAACTCCCCGGCAGCGCCGTCGATGGACTGTGGAAGCCGTTTTCCAAGGCGTTCACGCGTGACGGGCGAGGTCCGTCACGAATCACCTTTGGCGAAATCATGGGCGCAAATGATCTGACGCACACACAGCTCATGACGTGGGCGATGGACCCCGGTGCGATGGTGGAGGATGAGAAGGGGGGACGCGAGGGTCGAGATGCGAACGCGGGCGAATGTGCCATGGCCTAGGAGTCTCGGTCGTCGGTCTGTGCTGCTTTCAAGCGTCAGACCTGTTGGAGAAACGGTCACTGCAGAACTCCTGGTGTCGGCGCCTAGGGCGGGCAGCCGCCTCGGGATCAAAGCATGGATCACGGATGGCCGATCGCCCATGAGATGGAGGCGGCCTGTGCGTCGACTGTTGAAGTTGCCCGCGTTCGATGGAGTAAGGAATGACGAAGATGTCGCAGGCAGACCTACCGGTGAACATGCTCCGGGCGGAACACCAGGTCATCCTGCGTGTGATCCGCGCCCTGGGCAAGTTCATGGATCGATTCGAGCAGACCGGGCAGTTCGAGACTGCGCCGCTTGAGAAGTGTGTCGTGTTTCTGCGACTCTTCGCCGATGCCTGCCATCACGGGAAGGAAGAGGAACTTCTTTTTCCGGTTCTCGAGGCGCGAGGGATTCCGCGCGATGGCGGACCGATCGGGATCATGCTGTACGAGCACCAGATCGGGCGACGCTTGACGAAGGAGATGGGCGACGGGCTATCTCTTTTCCAGACGGGCGACGTCGGCGCCACGCACGCATTCTGTCGGGCCGCAAGGGAATACATCGATTTGCTTACCAACCACATTTTCAAAGAGGACAATGTTCTGTTCACCATGGGCGATCGGGTTATGAACCCGGATGACCAAGGCGCGCTGGCTACCCGGTTCTGCGCCGTGAACTGTCAGGTGTTCGAGGGTAAGCGCCGCGAGCAGTTGCACCAGATCGCTGACGAGCTCGAAGCGGAGTGCGGGTAATGAACGTCGGCGCATCGCGTTTGAGCAGCCGGTTGAAACGAGCGTCGGATCGGCTTCCAGTCCGTGCCTGCACGGGCACGATACCGGCGCCACACGGTCCAGGCATACGCACCTCCGTCGATGGACATTGAAATGATCGTCGAGGCCGCAGCACGATCCGTTCCGGCGAGCGTGATGCCCGTCTCCACCCCATTGGGTTTGATCGACGGCCACGGGCGGCGTATCCAGCATCTGCGGCTCTCGGTCACGTCGGCGTGCGATCTTCATTGTGTGTATTGCAGACCGAAATCCGGCGGCACGGGCGGGCGAACCCTGACCGATCGACGACGCATCGAATTCGTTCAGTTCCTGTATGAGCATTACGGCCTGACGCAGTTGCGGATTACCGGCGGAGAGCCGTTGCTATGCCCGAATGTCGAAGAGTTGATTCGGTCGCTACGCATGCTCGCGCCCATGCTTTCGTTGGCCATGACGACCAACGGTCAGCGACTCGCAGCCCGAGCGTCATCGCTGCGACAGGCCGGACTCGATCGTCTGAATATCTCGATCGATTCGCTGGATCCGGATCGGTATCGCGCGCTCACCGGCGGTGAACTGGCACCGGTCATCGCGGGGTTGGACGCGGCTTTACTTGCCGGATTCCCGCCGCCAAAGCTCAATGCGGTCGTTCTCCGCGGTCAGAACGAACATGAAATGGGGGATCTGGCGACCTGGGCGTTTGCACGCGGATGCGAAATGCGTTTCCTCGAGGCCATGCCGATTGGGCCTGCGGCGGAGATGAATCGTCAGCTCTTCGTCTCCGCCGACGAAATCGAAACGCATTTGCGTGGGGAATTCTCGCTTACGCCGCTGCGCATGGAGCACGGTGCGACCGCCTTGCGTTTCGTCGCCGCTGGTCCGCGTGGTCGGGGCACCGTCGGGTTGATTGCGCCGATGACGAAGCCGTTCTGCGGAAGCTGCGGTCGGGTCCGGCTCACCGCGGACGGCAAACTGTACCCGTGCTTGCTGGACGAGAGACATGCCGACATGAAGGCTGCGTGGGCAGGCGATGAGTTCGATGCGGAACTCGCCGATCGATTGATTCGAACCGTCGTTCACGAAAAACGAGCGCAAGGCCCAACACGACAATCGACGGCCATGGTCTCACTGGGAGGGTGAACGGGAGTCCTGCGGTCGTGGCGCGGGCGGCAAGCCGGGGACCGCTCATCCGCCCTGGATGAGCCGCGACGCTATTCTTGCTCACCCTGTCAGACGACTCCGTCCGTCCATTACCCTCCGTACGCAGCGGGCGTGCGCGTTTCGTCAACCGACCTCGCGGCGCTGGAATGCGATGATGGCGAGGCTCAGGATCCCGCCAGTGAGGAGCAGAGCGTAGGTCGTTGCGTATCCGATGTATTGGAACGTCACCACCGTCCGCGTCTCGCTGATCAGGCTGTCCACGACCCAGAACGGGCCCACATTGGGGATGATCCGATACAGAAACGCCGCGGTGTGGGAAGTCCCCGCGTGTCGACCGATGGCGTAGTCCGACGCGATCCCCATTCCGAGCACGGCGGTGCTCGTGAGCAGGGTCATCAACTGTCCGAACCGAGTGGACGCGGCTAAGGCGACGGCGGCGGTCACGATGATGGCGAGCATCACCAGGTACGCAGCGAGGAACACCTGTCCGCCGACGAAGTTGCTGGCGAAGGGGATGACTTCCCAATGCTCGTCCAGTTTTCCGATCAGCACGACGGAGAGCGTGAGAAGGACGGTGACAAAGGCGAGCACCGTCGTTGAGAAATTGCGAGCGTAGAAGTAGTTGCAAAACGCCGCCGCAACGATCGAGATGAATAGGCTGCCGAACCCGAACACCAACACCGGCGCATCCCACGGATCCGACGATCGCTGCATGACGCCATGCCGGACGGCGAGAATGAAGACCAGATCGCACAGGTAACAGGCGAGAACCAACGCTCCGAGCAGCCCTACGAACTTGCCCAGCACGAACAGGGTGCGACTCACCGGCTTGGAGATCACGGTCAAGACGGTCTTGTTCTCGATCTCCCGCCCCAGAATCCCGCCGGCGCTGAACGACGCTAAGAACAAACCGCTCAACAACAGCGTAGAGAGTCCCAGATCGAGCAGCAGCTTGTCGTCGTCCTCCAAGGTGAACGCGGCCAGGGACACGTTGAAGATCATCAAGAGCGCCGTCGCGAGCAGGATCACGCCGTAGATCGGCTGTCGGATCGTCTCGACGAAGGCGTTGGACGCCAAAGCTAGGAAGCGTTGGAACATTGGAATCTAGGGGACATGGACAAGATGGTCGGGCGGCGTTCGATCGGACGTCTGGTGCTGCGTGGTGCGGGCGTGTTCTCGGAAAGCATGGCGGCGCTTCGCTTGGCCATGCCACCCGCCACCCGCCCACCCGCCGGCGATAGGGCTCCCCGAACGACGCACTGGCGCTTGTGGCTCGTACTCGCGGGCGAACGTCGCCCGGACCTTACGGCACTCTCGGAATACTCGGCGTGCGTCGGGAGGTTGGCACTGCATGATCGTCATTGTAAGCTGCCTTCTCCGTCGGACAACCGCGGGGACGCGCGGATCGCGCCGGGCTACTCTGCCCGCGCTCTCTTGGTTACGACCTGAGACGAGTTTTGGTTCGTTCGCTGAGAACGGTTTGAGGTACGACTGCCGAACATGACTGCTTCCGACTCGACAAACCAGAACCGGGCCGTGCAGGTCGCCTTCGTGGGGTTCCTCTTGCAGGTCGCGGCGTTTGCTACGCTGGCGGTGCTCGCCAACTGGGCGAAATCGGCGGCGATCGCCGCGGTCGCCCGGATGATGTTCGCCGGCCTTCCTCTTTGGGCGGTGCTGTTCCTGATTTTTAGGCAGCTACGCCGCGTCCGCGCCGAGCAACTGGAGACCGCGGAGCTACAGCGGGTCCGCGACGCGGGCGGATCGACCGCGATCTTCGACGTTGAAAACGAAGAGCTCCTCGTCGAGCGTCACCGGTTGCGCTGGATGGTCCGCTGGTTTCTCCCGAGCACCACGATCCTGATCGCCGCGATCTTCTTGATCGGGCACTTCTTTTTCTGGGGGTGGTCGCTCGAAGACGCTTTCAAGCCGCTGGAGGCGGGCGGCCTACGTCGAACGCAGAACCCCACGTTGGTGATGTGGTTCGTCGTCGGCGTGGGTCTGGCGTGTTTTCTATACGCCCGATATGTGCTTGCGCTGTCACGGTTTCGCGATTGGCGTCTGTTGCACGCCGGCGCTTCGTTCATCGCGGGATCGGCGCTGGCCTGCTTGGGGCTCGCGGTGGCGCTGATGACGACGAGCAACGTCGCTTGGGCGGAACCGCTGCTAACGTATTTGCTCCGCTGGGGGCTCATTGTCCTGGGCATCGAGATGGTCGTGAATTTCATTCTCGATCTTTACCGTCCCCGACACGCGGGCATCGTCGCCCGACCCTCGTTCGACAGTCAGTTGCTGGGTCTGGCCACGGAACCCGGCGGGTTGGCGAAATCCATCGCCCAGTCCGTCAACTACCAATTCGGGTTCGAGGTCAGCTCGACGTGGTTCTATCAACTACTGCAACGCTGGATGTTGCCGATCCTGGTGGTCACGTGCGTGGTGGTCGTCGGGCTCACCAGTGTAGTGGTGGTCGATGCGGACGAGAGCGCCGTGATCGAGCGGTTCGGTCGACCGGTGGGGGAGTCCGGGGCCGTGCTCGAATCCGGGTTGCACTTCAAATGGCCTTTCCCCGTCGACGTCGTTCGCCGCGCTCCGGTAAAACGTCTCACCGAAATGGTGATCGGGGAAGCGACACAAGAGGATGACGACGAGCACAAGGCGATCCTGTGGACCGAAGCCCACGACTACGTACCTGAACTTATGATTCTCGTCGCCGCGCCGAAAACCGAGGACGCGGCGAAGGAGGAACTCGACACGACAAAGGACGCCACGCGCAGCGTCGCGGTGAGCTTGCTCATGGTGTCGGTCCCGATCGAATACCGCATCAAAGACATCCGTCAATATCTGTACACATTCGCCGACCCGGACAAGGCGTTGGAAGGCGTCGCCTATCAATGCCTTTCCGATTTCGCCGCCCGCGTGGACCTCGACACGCTGATGGGGCCGGGGCGATCGGGGTTCAACGATGAACTGCGACAGCGGATCCAGGAACGCTCGGACGAGTTGAAGCTCGGGATCGAGATCGCCTTCGTCGGCGTTCGCGGGGCGCATCCTCCGTCCAAGGACAACGTCGCCCAGTCGTTCCAGGGTGCCATCGCGGCGCAGACCACCAAGCAAGCGATCATCAAAGCCGCGGAAGGCGACGCCCGGAGAACCCTGACCGCCGTCGCCGGGTCCGAAGCGAGAGCCCTTGCCATCGACGAGGCCATTCGCAACCGCGACCGAATCCAGGCGGGTTCGAGTCCCAAGCCGGAGGAGCTGGCCGACGCACGAAAACGCGTGGAAGAGTTGTTGATGGGCGACCCGCAAAAAAGCGTGGTTCCGCTCGGCGGCGAGACGGCCTCGTTGATTTCCGACGCCCGCGGCGGAGCGAGCGAGAAGATCAGCATGGCCTCAGCCAAAGTTCGCGCCTTTAGCACCGAGATCGCCGCGTTTGAGGCCGCGCCGAATCTTTATCGACAGCGCAAGGTTCTGGAGACCTACGCCGAACTGAGCGACATTCGTAAGTACCTCATTCTCGGCGATCCCGAGGAAGTGATCATCGAATACGAGACCTCGGAGCAGGGCGGATTGGACCGCGTCCTCAACGAGGGGATCGAGAAGGACAAGAAACAGCATTGAACGGAATGCCGATCCGAGCCGCGACCTTATCCATGTGTCGCACCGGTTGAAAACCGGTGCCACACTCTTTTGGGCTCGACCCGGACGTAGCGAGGATTCCGAAGTTCCGATGGGAGACGACGCATGTTGAAGAATCTGGGTTCCGTGTTAGCGGCCATCGTCGTCGCCATCGTGCTCGTGCTGTACATGTGTACGTTCGAGGTTCGCTTCACGGAGGTGGCGATCAAGAAGACCTGGGGCAAACCGGAGGCGAACGCCATCACGGAACCCGGTCTGAAGTTCAAGTGGCCTCCGCCGATCCAGACCGTCGTGGTCTACGACAAGCGCCTTCGCATCATGGAGGATCGAACCGAGGAAACGCGGACCATCGACGGCAAGAACCTCGTCGTGACCACGTACACGCTGTGGCGGATCGAGGATCCGTCGAAGTTCCACACCAACTTCCCCGGCGGCGTCGAAGACGGCGAACGCAAACTTCGTACCGCCGTCGTCGCCCATAAGAACGCGATCATCGCCCAGCACGGACTCAACGAGTTCGTCTCGACCGACCCTTCGGAACGAAAGATGCACGAAATCGAGCGGGAAATCGAACAGGTGATCGCCAAGGACGTGTCCAAGGCGTTCGGGGTCAGCGTGACCGGATTCGGCATCAAGAAGCTCGGGTATCCCGAGTCGAACACCGCAGCCGTCTTCCAGAGCATGAAGGTCCACGAGGAAGCGAAGGCGTCGCGGTACCAGGCCGAAGGCGAAGCCCGGGCAAGCGAGATTCTCGCCAACGCCAAGGCGTCCAAGGAGCGAATCCTCGCCGCCGCGAGGCAGAAGGTCGCCGAGATTGAGTCCGAGGCGGAACGCGTGGTCAGCGGGTACTACAAGGAGTTCGACAAGAACCCCGACCTGCGAATCTTCCTCGACAAGCTTCGCACTGTCGCCGATGCGCTGCGAAACCGCACCACGCTCATCATCACGCACGAGACCTCCCCATTCGACGTTTTCGATCAAAAAGCGCGGGATCGCATCGCCAACGACGCCGCCGGTGCGGTGAATCCCCGTTCCGCGACGGACGCCAAGGAAGCCGCCTCCGCGACGCGCAAACCGGACAAGAAGGATTGACCGCCGATGCACATGGGGCACGATCATCATCACGGTCACACGCACGACGACGATCCGTCGCGGGCAGCGCCGTCTGCGCATGACACGCCGGAAGAGCCGCTCGATGTCGCCAGTCAGTCGCTGGCCGACGCCCTCCGAGCCAGCTTCGGGATTCTCAAGATCATCATGGCGATCCTCTTCGTGTTGTATCTCGTCTCCAACGTCCGGCGCATCGAGAGTCACGAACAGGCGTTGACGCTTCGCCTCGGCGAGTTGCAGCCCGGCGTCAAGGAGGCCGGTCTGGTCTGGGCGTTCCCGTTCCCGATCGACGAGATCATTCCCTTGCCGACTCGGCGCAGCAACGAGCTTCGCGTCGACAGTCACACGTTCCATCGGGAGGACAGCGAGAAGGACAAACCGCTCAATTTCATCTCGCGCGGTCCCACGCAGGGACTCAAGCCCGGTCTCGACGGCGCCCTCATGACCGCCGACGCGGGACTGGTCCACGCACGCTGGAAAATCACCTACGACATCGACGACGTGAGCAGCTACGTTTCGCACATCGCAGGCCGAAAGGTCGAAGCGGCCGAACGCCTCATCAGCACCCTTTTCGATAACGAGGCGATCCACGTCGCCGCGGAGATGACGGCCGAAGAAATGATCCGCACGAAGCTGGACACGGTGCAGAGTGAAGTGCTTCTCCGGGTCAACGAACGCTTGAAGGCTTTGGACAGCGGTATCCACGTCAGCCGCGCCGAGATGTACGAACCCACGCCGCCAATCCAGATTCGCCAGGCGTTTGACAACACCCAGAAGACCGAGAGCGCCAAGCTCTCTCGCGTTCGCTCCGCCGAGCAGCAACGCACCAAGATGCTGAACGAAACCGCGGGCGCGGCCTACCCGCGCGTACTCGCGCTTCTCGACTCCCTCGACTCCGCGACCGCGAAGGGTGCGCCGGTGGACGATTTGAGACGAGACCTGGACACGATCCTCGCGGAGGAAGTTGAGGGCGACGCCGGCCGGGCCATCAAGGGCGCCGGTGCGTATCTCTCGAAGGTGGTCGGACAGATGCAAAGCGACGTGGAGCTTTACCGCACGTTGCTCCCCGAATTCGAGCGCAGTCCCGGTTTGTTGATCGCCCGCCTTTGGGAACAGGCGAAGGAACAGATCATGAACGAGTCTGGCGTGAGCAAGATCTATCGCCCGGCGGGCACGCAGTTTCGTTTGCACATTCCGCTCGATCCGGAGGAGGCCCGCATCCAAGAGGAACGTCGGCTGCAAAAGAAGGAATTCGATCCCAAGAGGCTGATTCCCGAAAAATGGGTTCCCGTGGGTCCGGAGATGGATTGACCCGTCGCTCGTGACGGCCGGGTATGGCTCGTAGGGTCCGCTGTGCGGACCTTGCTTCCGACCGGGACGCGTGTGCCACTGCTCTGTGAGCAGTGTTCTGATCGCGCCGAGCGGCTCCGAGGAATTGGGTGTGTAAGCCCGCTGATGGTGCGTCTCGCTTGAATCTTCGGGTTGACCTGGACTCGAGTCGCAGCCGGATTTGTCGGAACGTCCCGGTGCGCAGAAAGGTCCGCACAGCGGACCCT
>ORJL010567093.1_pt1 | contig 20134 bp, 15 predicted proteins | sample 1779941 | NCBI WGS metagenome assembly ORJL01 (sample SAMEA104232317, study PRJEB22302) | groundwater metagenome | biome: forest; feature: aquifer; material: groundwater | place: USA | collected 2011-08-07 | depth 5.8 m | reverse complement strand
GCAGAATGTGAGAATGTTGCAATGCTAATCGCTAGTTTGATGCTCACTACAATTTTTGGGTTAATTACAATTTTTATCGCTCGGCGGTCTATAGATCTTTTTGTCGGTTTCGGACTTGTTTTTACGGCTTTGAGTTGGAGTTTATTCAGGCCCAGATTAAAACAATTAAACATCGCGGCAATGTTATTTTTAGCGGTTCTGGCAGTCAACACTCTTTATTTTGCCAATATCTATAAAAACCAAGCCCTATCCGCAACAGCGCTTAAAAAATCAGCCTTGTGGTTAAAAGATAATTCCAACAACGGCGATATTGTTTTTAATACCCATTGGGATAACTTTCCCAGTTTATTTTTATGGAATCAGAAAAACTATTATATTAACGGCATGGATCCTATTTTTGAATATGCTTTCAATAAATCTCTTTATTGGAAACATTACTATATTGATATTGACGGCATCGCTATAAAAAATAACCTAGGCTACACTTGCCCGGAAGCAAGATCTAAATGTCCCGACGATAAGCTAACAGAAATCTATAAAGTGTTAAAACAGGATTTTAGAGCTAAGTATATAGTCGCTGAACCTAAAAGAAACCCCAAGCTTAAAGAATATTTGGAATTTGATAAAAGATTTAAAAAAGTTTTTGAAAATAATAATGAAGAATCTGTTTTTGAGATACTTTAATTTTAGAGTTTTATTGGTATTTTTATTTTTGCTGGTAATTTCGGCCATCTTTCAATTTTCTTCGCCTAATATCCCCGACCCCGATAGTTTCTATCATATGGGCCACGCCCAACTGTATCTAAGCCAAGGCTTGTTTTATACTGATTTTCCTTGGGTTCAATACTCTGTTATCAGCCAATATAAAGCCGACTTATGGTATGGTTTTCATATTTTATTGATGCCTTTTGCTTATTTCGGGCCGATTGTAAATATTAAAATAGCTGGAGTGTTTTTGACAGCCCTAGCGTTATTTATTTTTTATTTAGTTTTTAAAAAACATAATATTCCCCTGCCTTTTCTCTGGACGATATTGATTTTTGTTTCCGCTCCCAATACGCTTAATCGTTTATTGATGCTCCGCCCCCATACTTTGACTTTGGCCTTGAGCGCTTTTCTTTTATCTTTGCTGATAAAAGGAAAAGGCTGGCCAATCGCTCTGGTCGGATTTCTATTTGCTTGGATTCACCTAAGCCTGGCTTGGGTGGCAATTTTGATTGGAATAACTGTAATAATTTTTTCCAGAAATAAATCTAGCTTTATTAATTTTATCCATCTCGCTGGAGGTATTGTGATTGGTTGGCTGGCGCGGCCTAATCCTATCGGCGCCATCAAGCTTGCCTATATTCAAGTGGTTCAGTTAATGCTGGAAAAACAAAAAGATATCCCCTTATTGTTCGGCCGAGAGTTATTTCCCTTAAGCCCTAAAACTCTTTTTGAAAATTTTACTCCGCTAATGCTCATTGGGTTGGTTGCGGCGATTGTTTTAATTATTTATTTAAAAAAGAACAGGCTGCAAAATCAAGAAAAAATATTCATATGGAGCGCTTTATTTTTAACTATTATTTTCTTTTTAATGGCCTTATTTATAGCTCGGCGTTCTTATGATTTTTGGAGCATATTTACAATTATTTTCGCCGGAGCGGTTTTTACTTTAACAAAAGAATCTAAAATTGGCGTTTTTAAAAATATTTTTATGGTTGTTTTGATGGCTAGTTTGGGATTTCTTGTTTTTTATAGCTCTATAAAAAACGCCCGCAGTTTAAAAGAATCGGCCGTAGCGCCGAATTTGTATAAAGAAATTTCGCTTTGGCTAAAAAATAATTCCCAGCCCGGTGATATTGTTTTTAATGTCCGTTGGAGCGATTTTCCGATGTTATTTTATTGGAATCGGCATAATTATTACATTGGCGGAATGGATCCTATTTTCCAATACGCTTATAATCCCCAACTATATTGGAAGTTTCATTATCTTTCCAACGACGACGTCACTAAAAAAACTTGCGGGGCTATAGCCTGCTCCGCCTCAACGCTAGAAGACACCCATGCTGTTTTAATTAACGATTTTAGGGCTAAATATATTGTTTTGGAAAAGCAAAGAAATCCTCTGGTTTATTACTATTTAGAAACCGATCCCGGTTATGAGAAAAAATTAGACACCAAGAAAGAAGCCTTATATCTGATTAAACAGTAAGGTGGTGCTATAATTAAACTATATTTCAATATGATAAATCTAGAAAAACTCAAATCCGTTTTCAAAGGAGAGGCGGCAGGCGACGTTGATACTTTAATAAAATATAGCCACGACGCCAGCGTGTTTGAAATAAAACCGGAGATAGTGGTCTATCCCAAAGATGTCGCCGATATAAAAACATTGGTTAAGTTTGCGGCCCAAGAAAATACTCCTTCAAACCATGTTTCTATAACAGCGAGATCAGCCGGAACGGATATGGGCGGCGGGCCTCTTTCTGATTCTATAGTGGCCGATGTTACTCGGCATATTAACCATATAAAGGAAGTCGGGATTGATTACGCCATAACCGAACCCGGGGTCTATTATCGCGATTTTGAAAAAGAAACTTTAAAACACGATTTAATTTTTCCCAGCTATCCGGCTTCAAAAGAACTTTGCGCCATGGGCGGGATTATTGCTAATAATTCCGGCGGAGAAAAAACGCTTAGCTATGGCAAAACTGAAAATTATATAAAGGAAATTAAAATGGTTTTGCGCGATGGCAATGAATACACTTTCAAGCCCATAACTATGGAGGAGTTGGAATATAAGAAAAAAACCCCGCATTTAGAAGGCGAGATTTACACCAAAATTCACGAGCTTATAAAAAACAATTATGACTTGATTAAATCGGCTAAACCCAAGGTTTCCAAAAATTCGGCGGGTTATTATTTATGGAATGTCTGGGATAAAGAAAAAGGCATTTTTGATTTAACCAAGCTGATAGTCGGTTCACAAGGCACTCTGGGCATTATTACCCAAGCCAGGCTTAGGTTAGTAAAGCCCAAAAAATATTCCAGCATGCTGGTTGTTTTTATGAATGATACTAAAGAGCTGGCTAAAATTGTTAATCATATTTTAAAATTTAAGCCGGAAAGTTTGGAATCCTACGACGATCATACTTTCAAAGTGGCGCTTAAGTTTTTTTCCGAAATTGTTAAAAGATTAAAAGGCGATGTTATAACTTTAGGCATAAGATTTTTGCCAGAATTCTGGGCGGCGCTGACCGGCGGCGTTCCTAAACTGGTGATGTTAGCTGAATTTACCGGCGATAATATTGACGAAACCGAAGCCGTGGCTAAATCAGCCCAACAAAGCCTAAAAGAATTTGGCTTAAAAACCAAAATAGAAAACGGCGACGAAGCTAATAAATATTGGGTGGTTAGAAGAGAAAGTTTTAATTTATTGCGAAATAAGATAAAAAATATGCGCGCCGCCCCGTTTATAGACGATATTATTGTCAACCCCGAAAAACTGCCGGAATTTTTGCCTAAGCTCTATCAGATTTTAAATGAGTATAAAAACCTTATTTATACCTTGGTAGGGCACGTCGGCGATGGTAACTTCCATATTATTCCTTTAGTGAGTGTTTTCGAAAAAAATCTGGCTGGCACTATTTTGGAGTTATCCCAAAAAGTTTTTTCTTTGGTTTTGGAATACGGCGGCTCTATAACCGCCGAACATAATGATGGCCTTATAAGAACGCCTTATTTAAAACAGATGTACGGCGAGAAAATTTATAATCTTTTTGGCGAGGTAAAAAAAATATTTGATCCGAATAACATTTTTAATCCCGGTAAAAAGTTTGGCGGCAATCTGGAAGAATCGCTAAAACACCTAAGAACTAATTAAAAAATATGGGAGTTACAAAGTTATTCAAGGCAAAGGTTGGGACGGAGTTTTTTTTCTAAAAACTATAAACTTCAAGCCTAAAAAATTCCAGGTTAAAACCAGCATTAGCGAACTTAAGGCGGCGATGTTATCCCAGAGTTTAGGCGAGATGCCTTCGGGCGCGCCGATAACATTGACCATATAAGAAGCTATGCCGATATTTATAAGAGCGCTGCCGCTTACCACTAAGAAAAAGAGGATAAAACTGCCGGATTTCTGAAAAGTCCAAAACTTATTCCAAATAAAACTGTTAATCACAGAAATTATAAAAGAAATCCCCTTGAATACGCTAAACCAAATACCATGAGTTATATTGCTAACCAAAATTAAAAGATTAAGCACGCCTAGATCAAGAAAAGTGTTTAAGCCGCCAATAACAAAAAACTTGCCGAATTGATAAACAAACGGTTTCCAAATTAAGGAAATCCTATAAGTCGCGTAAAGCCCGGCGGGAGCGAACACTGGGAATATTACTAACAGCCAATAACGGTTTATGGGCAGAACCAGTTCCAGATTTTTAATAACAATCTGTATTAAGACCGCAACTAAAAAACCCACCAGCGCCGCTAAAACAACATCCTTTTTTTTAAATGGTGCCATTGTTTTTATTATAGGTTAAATTTAGACTCGTTAGGAATTTTAACAGCTTCTAAACTGGAACCCAACTTGGAACGGGCTAAAATATCTCCTTCAATTATTTCTCGCTCTTGGCCAAAAGCCATCCGAGAAAGATTTTTAACTATCTTTGATGTTTCTATATTTCCTGCCACCGGCGGATATGTTTTCATATTAAATGGCCGCGAGGTTTGCCCTTGAACCATCAGTTTAACATAACAGTTATGATTATCCAGATTGATTAAGTCGCGGGCGTTAAACACCGGCGCCAACTGCGGTTCCAAAAACTGGGCGTCTTCCACGCCCACTCTAAACATAATCAACGTGCCGGCATTGCCGAATACCGCCGTTTTTATTTTATCGGTTAATTGAGCGATATATTGGTGCGCCATTATCAAATCAAGCTTATATTTTCGCGCTTCCGACAAAATTGTAGCGATAGAATCGGTGGTAAAGTTTTGGAATTCATCCATATATAAATAAAAATCGGTTCGCTCGTTTTCGGGGATATAAGCCCGCCTCATGGCCGTTAACTGAAGCTTGCCCACAATCATCAAACCTAAAAGGCCGGCATTCATTTCGCCAACTTTGCCTTTGGAAAGATTGGCTAACAGAATCTTCCGATTATTCATTATTTCCGAAAAATCAATGCCGCTCTTGGCTTGGCCGATTATGTTTCTCATCATGGTGTTTTCTATGAACCGGCCCACTTTGGAAACCAAATAACCCAGCATTTCCGATTTATGAAAGTCGCTGGTTTGAGCCATTTCTTTTTCCCAAAAAGACCGAACAATCGGATCAGTAACTTTTTCCAGTTTCTTTTTTAAGAAATCTTTATCCGTAAAGATCCTAGGGATCTCCACCAACGTCCCCGGGTTATCCGGATCGGCCATCAGAGTTAGCATAGCATTGCGCATATTGTGTTCAAACATCGGGCCCATAGTTTCCGGCGGAAAAAGTTTATAGAAAATTGAAATCATTTCCTGAACCACAAAATCCTTTTCCTCTATGCTGAAAGCCTCCAGCATATTTATGCCGAGCGGCCGCTCTAAATCGGCCGGATCAAAAACCACCACGTCATTCCAGCGATGTTGGGGAATATGAGCCAAAACATATTCAACCAAATCGCCATGAGGGTCAATAACGGCAACTCCCTCGCCAGCTTCAATGTCTTGGCGAACTAATTCTTGAATAAAAGTTGATTTACCAGTACCGGTCTGGCCAATAACATAAGCGTGCCGGCGCCGATCTTGTTGGGATATTCTAACAATAGTTTGCTGGTTTCGATAATCATTCCAGCCTAAATATGGGCCTTCGTTCATACCCCAGGGCGCTGGAGCGCTTCGGGCCTTAAGCCATTTTATTTTTGGAACTTTTAATCCGGGCGTGGGAATATGATAGACGCTGGCTAATTCTTCGGCGCTCAAAACTATTTTTTTATTTTCATCAAAAAGCCTGAAACTAAATTCATAAATTATATTCCTTATTTTTTCTTTACTTTGGGAAAATGAGTTTAAGCTGGGAGAACTAAATTGATTAAAAGACGATTCAAAATCAGCCAAGATGGCTTCGGCTCTTTCTTGGGTAGGCGCCGAAGCTACTAGGCGAATATTAACTTCAAAATTAGCTTTACCGGCATGGCTTTGGATAGCTTTTATAGTTTCTTGGTCCTGGGGAGTTAAAGTCGCGCTTATTTTTTCATGTTTTACTTTAAGAGGCACCAGTTTGCTTTTGATGGCTAAATAATAAGCTTTCTCAAAAGACATGCCCTCCTGCATTTTTTTGGTTACTTTAGCCGCTAACTTAGCAAACTTTTTGCCAGTAGGCCTCATTAAAACTTGCATGGCCATGCCTTCACCTTCGGATAATTTTGAAAAATTTGTAGCCAGTTCGCTCAAAGGGTCTATTTCCAAACTTTGATAAGTTCGCACCGGTAAAAGATGATTTCTCCCGGTAATTAAGTAGGAAGCGGCGACACCTTGAGTTTGAGGATTAAAAATATTATAATCCGCCACCGGCTCAATTACAGCTTCCGAAAAAACAGAATGGACGGCTCTTATTAAAGTATCGCGATAGCGCGCCGGCACCGATACATAAAAAGCAATTTCATTTTTTAGACAAGTAATTTCCCAAACTAGATAAGGCTGGCCAAATTCAAAATTTCTCCAAAAGCCCTTCTCCTTAAAAGTTGAAAAAACCGAATAAAGCTGTTCCATCGGCTGGACCCTTTCTATCATTGTTTTTGGTTTTTGGCCCGGCTCCAAATATTCATCCTGGGGCACTAAAACCAAAAAAAGCTCCATATTAAGCCCGCGCATCATCCGCCCCCGTTTTTTAATGGAACTAAAAACTAAATTAAAAATTATAAGGCCGATCACCACCAGCCCTAATAATAAACCCGCGCTCAATAAAAATGTTCTTAATAGTTCCTCCACAAAACACAGATATTAGAAAATTAGGAATTAGGATATTAGCATTGTCTAATTTCCTAAACCCTAACACCTAAACCCTAATTCAAAGTTTTTCTATTTTACCTAAAGCTTCTAATTGCGCGCGTAACTCAACATCATCCATAAGATCATCGTGGAATTTATCTTCCAGCCAGGGGTCATCCATTTTTTTAACCACGGCAATCGCTTTTTCTAAACCCTTGTCTTTGGCGATAAGTTTTAAACGCGAAAGCTTTTCTTCTTCGGGCAACGGCGTTATTTGCTCAACCTGCTGTTGGAGTTCGGCTTCGTCTTGCTGTTGGGTATCCGCCGGAGGCTGATAGTTGGAACTTATTTGCCCAGTCTCTGTCTCTGGAACAATTACCGGCTTCTGCTCTAAAAATGGTTCCGCTTCAACCGAAGGCGGCGCAGATTGTTCGGCCGGAGGAGTTTCAACCATCGGTATTTCGGGTTTATTTATATCTTCGGGAATATTATTAGACATTTTGTAATTATATCATAAAACATAACAAAATCAGGCGTGTGGTGTATAATTAAGCTAATGAAAAAAGAATCGCTAAATTTCAAAACTGGTTTTGTTATTTTGCTAATCTTGGGCGTAGCAGTGTTTTTTAGATTTTACGATATTAAAAATACTCCGCCGGGGCTTTATCCCGATGAAGCGGTAAACGGAGTCAACGCTTTAGAAGCCCTGAAAACCGGCGATTTTAAAGTTTTCTATCCCGAAAACAACGGCCGAGAAGGTTTGTTTATGAACATTCAAGCCTTGAGCCTAAAAATACTGGGCGCCCAGGCTTGGGCTTTAAGAATTGTTTCTGGAGTCTTTGGCGCGCTGACAGTTTTGGGATTATTCTTGTTGGTTAGAACGCTTTGGAGTGATCGTTTGGCGCTTCTGGCCAGTTATTTGATGGCTGTTTCATTTTGGCCGGTTAATTTTTCCCGCATCGGTTTTAGAGCCATAATGTTGCCGTTTGTTTTAGTTTGGACATTTTATTTTTTATGGAAAGGATTTATTGATAAAAAAGTCGGCTGGGTTGCGTTAGCCGGGTTAGTTTACGGAATAGGTTTTCATACTTATATCTCTTGGAGAGTTTCCCCTCTTCTTATAGTTTTGATCTTCATCATGCTTTTGTTTATCAAACACCGAGTGTTTGATAAAAAGTTTGTTTTTAAATCATTATTTGTTTTTGGCATTGGCGCGATTATAACCATGTCGCCGTTGTTGCTTTACTACGTCCGCCAACCAGCTGATTTTTTAGGCCGAGCCGTTCAAGTTTCTATATTCAATTCCCCATCGCCTGCCCAAGCCCTGACAGAATCCATAGTTAAAACATTGGGAATGTTTAATATCTACGGCGATGGTAATTGGCGCCATAATCTAGCCGGCCGGCCGGAACTCTTTTGGCCTATCGGCATCGGTTTTTTGATCGGTTTGATTTACACTATACGACATCCGATGTCGCTCAAAAACTACTTTTTGATTACTTGGTTTTTCGTTATGTTGTTGCCAAACTTTCTGGCTCCGCAAGGCGCGCCTCACGCCCTGCGGGCGCTCGGCGCCCTGCCGGCGGTATTTATTTTATCGGCTATCGGCTTAAATAAAATCTACACTAAAATCCAAGCGCGCTTTGATGATTATTTGGCTGATATTAAAAATAAACCGAGGATTGGCCAAATCAAAAGAATAAAAAAAGAACTGGCTGTCCTGGCTTTTGTGCTGCTTATTTTTACGGGTGTTTGGGAATGGCGGAATTACTTTGCGGTTTGGGCTGTCCAACCGGAAGTTTCAGGCAACTTTGACCAAAGGCTAACCGATATTGGAAATTACCTCAAAGATTTGCCGGCCGATACCAAAAAATATGTGATAGTCAACGAAGGCGATGTTTTTATAAAAAATATTCCAGTCCAAGCCCAGCCGATAATCTTTTTAAATTTTAAAAATCAAGATGAAATAAGCTTTATCACATCAGATAAAATCGCTTCTATTCCTAAAAACCTTGTTAATGCCGTTATTATTCCAACCAAAAGAGACCCGAGCCTTAGCAACTATATTTTAAACGAATACCCCCAAGCCCGCTGGGCTGATTTTATAACGTTTAAAGCGCTAAAAATAAAATAATAATATGAATAAAACAAACTTTTTAGCCGGGCTGATGATTGTCTCCAGTTTATTGCTGGCTGTTTTTTCGGTTAAAGACGACGCTATAACCACCGATGAATCGCCTCATATTACGGCCGGATATTCTTATCTAACCCAAAAAGACATGCGGCTCAACCCGGAACATCCGCCCTTGATTAAAGATATAGCCGCGGCGCCTTTATTATTCCAAAAAATAAATTTTGACGCCAATCACCCATCTTGGAAAACAAACATTAACGATCAATGGTCGGCCGGTCCGAATTTTCTTTACGACATCGGCAATGATCCCGATAAAATTGCTTTCGCGGCTAGGTTGGCCGTTATGATTTTCTTGGCGCTTCTGGGAATTATGGTTTTTATTTGGGCCAGAGAAAAATATGGCGATAATATGGCTCTAGTGGCGCTCGCTTTAACGGTTTTTTCGCCCAACATAATCGCTAACGGCCGTTATGTTACCACTGATGTTGGCGCTACTTTCGCTTTTGTCATCGCTTTTTATTTCTTGGCTAAATTCCTTAAAACGCCTTCTTGGAAAAACATAATTTTCGCTGGATTAGCTTTTGGCCTGGCCCAGCTGATAAAATTTTCTCTGGTTTTACTGGTACCGCTTTATATTTTTATAATAATCGCATCGTGTTTTGTTAAACCTCCGAGGTTCAACATGGCCCGAGCCATAAAATCGGTTTTAGCTATTTTTGTTATCGGCTATTTACTGGTTTGGCCGGTGTATCAATACCATGTTTGGAATTATCCCATAGCAAGACAAAAAAATGATGCCGCTCAAATACTAAGTTCATATCCGATCAAACCCATAGCCAATACCGTCGTCTGGATGACGGAAAAACCGATACTGCGCCCCTACGCCCAATATCTTTTAGGAGTATTGATGGTTTCTCAAAGAGCCGCCGGAGGCAACACCGCTTATTTCCAGGGCGATATCTCCGCTACCGCTTGGAAAAGTTATTTCCCCACGGTTTATCTTTTAAAGGAGCCGATTCCTGTTTTAGCATTGATACTTATAGTTTTGATCGTCAGCCTAGCCAAGTTTCGTTTAGGTAAAATATTGGCCCGACTCAAAGAATGGATTGGCAATAATATTGATGAATTTATTTGGATAACTTTTGTGGTTTTCTATTGGTTTTTAAGCATTAAAGGCAATTTAAATATCGGCTTGCGGCATGTTTTGCCGACTTTTCCATTTATATATCTGCTAACAGTTGGGCAAATTAAAAAGTGGCTGGCCAGTTCTGGGTTTTTAGGCAAGCCTTTAAAAATTTTATTGATAGGAGCGTTAACGGTTTGGTACATAGCCGAATCAGCGCTGACTTTTCCCTATTATTTAGCCTACTTTAACGAGCTAGCCGGCGGGCCGGCTAACGGTTATAAACGGGTGGTGGATTCTAACTTGGACTGGGGGCAGGATCTAAAACGTCTAACTCAGTACGTTGAGAAAAACGGGATTGATAAAATAAAACTGGATTATTTCGGCGGAGGCAGCCCGCAGTATTATCTGGGCGATAGATATGAAAAACTGGAAGCCAATAATCTTGAACAAAGAAACGGCTGGATAGCCGTATCAGCGACCTTATTACAAAACGGCCGAGGCATTGCCACCAAAGGTTTTGACGGCTCAACCACCCACTACAACTGGCTCAACCAATACGAACCTGTGGCTAAAATCGGCTATTCTATATTTGTTTATAGGGTTGATTAGGTCTCATCATTCAACAAAAACGTACATTCCTCAATATTATTGACATTTTTAACCCATCTGCTAATATAGATATATTCAGACGAAAAAGGATCCGAAAGGTGCTCGTGCCTTAGGAGCCTTTTTCATTTCTAGCAACTATATAGGTTCTAATATTTTCTAAATAATCATAGTACTCTGACCCAATTTTCTTGTATAATGAAGATGCAAATTTTCTATTGGGAAATAAAATTTTCTCAAACCTATTTTCCTCAATCAAAAAATCAACTAGATTTTTATAATCACCGTCTCCAGATACTAGAACAATTTTTTTGAAATCCTCTTTTTTATATAGTCTTTTCGTTATTGAAAAAATTATATCCGAATCAACATTCCCCTTTTTGTTCCCTATCATCGCCTCACTATGTTGCCTAAATACAAGTATAAAACCCGCATTTTGAATCTCTTCATATATTTCTTGCGATCTTAAAGAATCCTGAACATATCCTAAATGATAGAACGCTGTTGTTACGCTGTACTTATCCGCAAGATAAATTCTAAATCTTTTCAAATCAATAACCCACGGATTAGCTTCTTGTTTTGCCGTGCCCATATGCAAATTCTGACCATCTACAAAGGCGAGGTTTTTTACTTTTTCTTTATCCATATTTATATTTTATCATAACTTCCTATTAAAAAACCTCTAAAAACACCCCAAAACGGCAGAGCTAATGCTATAAAAGATTTTAGAGGAAGCACCACGCACTACAACTGGCTAAACGACTACAAACCCGTAGCCCAAATCGGCTATTCTATATTTGTTTATAAACTTGATTGAGGAATAAGAGGTATTGATTTTATATATAAAATATCTTATGATCACAAATGTCCCATAGAGGGATGACTTTATCAGTTAATCATTTAAAGAAATGATAACAAAATTGAGTCGTTCCTGGCTCATGAAATAAACGACTTGTTGGGGTTTTCAGTCCTCTTAAAAAACTGATCAGACAAGTTGTAGTTTGTTGCCAGCATCGGGGACGATTAAAAATTCCTTACCAATATTAAGGAAAGTGGCACCTGCTCCATAAACTCCTATGACAGGGAGCTGTTATAATATCTCGAGGCAAGTAATCGTAACCTCTGTAGAAAAACGGGTATATGACCGTAAAGTAGTCATGTAGTGAATATTGGAAAACTGCCCCACCTATGTCATTAGGCGGCAGTTTTAGTTTAAACGTATCCAACAAGGATCGTAATTAACTAGCAAAAATAGTCCTTGTTAAGTAGGGTTATATAATTGAAAAATCAGTTTTTATATCTTGGTCCGAAACGATTCTATTAATAACGGATTCTAGGTGTTCCTTTGTTTTTTTGAGAGAATCATCTATCTGAACGATTCCAGCTTTCTGATTCCACCTTTGATCATAATTGGTATATTCATTTAAAGTCTGAGCACCTTCTCTAGATACAGAATTATAATAAAGCTCAACTATTTCTTTTTGTTTTTTTTCTGGAAAATTTGGGAATGGTATAATATCCCAATATTTCTGAGCTAAACTACCTCCGTTCCCACCAACAGCATACAAGTCGATAAGTTTAATTTGCCTAAGGTAATCCAAAAAACATTTAACAAAAACAGACAAAACAATATCTTGACCAGAATGATTTATGGTCATTCCGTGAATATTTGTAATAGTATTATTTTTATCTTCAAACACAACTACGGATCTACCTTTTTCGAATCCCTCGGCACCAAAAATAACATCCCCAGCCTTTAAGGTTTTTAATTTTTTCGAACTACCTAAATATTCATATTTTAAAACTGTGCCATAGGTAGAAATATTTTTAGGTATTATCAGAGTATAAAAACCATCGATTTTTTTATCAGAATAAATACTCTTACCAATACAGGAAACTTGCAAATTTTGCCCCCTAGTAATTTTGAAACCGAGGTCTTTTATTCCGGTTACTCCTTTATAATAATTCAATATTTTGAATTCTCTCTCTTTAAAATATTTTGAATAGAATGCGCCATTGATTCTATTAAACTCCAGTAGCTGACTAATTTTGGGTTGATTATAGTTAAATTCTTTTTTTGTTTGATTTTCAGAAATTTCTTTATCTATCAAATTGAATATAAAGGCATTTTTCCTCTGAATTTCTTTTTCCTTATCGATGATAGACTGAACTAAAATCTCTACATATTGAATGACTTGTCCACTATTCTTACTAGAAGGAAAGGCTATTTGTGCATCTAATATTTTTTCGTTCGCGTTACTCAATATTGCACCTTTCGGAGTAAGAAATTCTACCTGTTCAAGGAAAAACTGGCTTTTTAGAAAAGCAAAGAGGTATTTGTCATGTTTTTCCAAACGGAAATTTATCATCCATGGACTAATTGTATAATTCTCAACATCTTTAATATCTACATAACTTGATTGCCCCACATTGCCATTTAAGGCAAGTAAAATACTATCTTTTAGTAAAGTTGGCTTACCAAAAGCACTCGGCATCAAAGAAATAAAAGCACTCTCTCTTTTTCGAGAAAGTAAAAAGTCATTCTGCAGAGCACTATTAGTTATCAAAAACTTTCCAGAATTTTTAATAAAAGCAGAACGGGATACGGGCTTTCCTTTAGAAAAGTTTTCTCCAATAATTTCTCCTAGGGTTTTAGTGTTTTTGTTGAGAATAAATATTCCCTTTAAAGAATGGGGTGAAAAAGAGCTATGGTTTCCTAAAATATATTTTAGTTTAACTTCTTTTGGTATAACAACGTAAGTCATATTATTTCTCTTTTATAAACAAATCTTGCAATATCTTTTCTTGGCCGAGACACCACTTCTTAAAATCTTTTATGGTCTGAGTAAAATCTTCATCCAGAAGTGGGTTACCCTCAGAATCCTGCTCAACCTCAAATGTTGTCTCATTTATTTTATGCATAGGACTAAAGAACTTTACTCTTTTTGAAGTCCTAATTTCATAGCCAATTTTCTGAATATCTTTTACAAAAACACTATAATCTTTGTCTTTTAATTCCTGCAGTTCTTTTGAGTTAGGCTTGTACGCGACAATGATAGTCGTATTTACACCAGTATCAGCGAAGACACTTGACGGTAAATCAAAAAGAGCAACAATTCTCATATTATCAGTCAGCCATTTTCTGGCTTCTTCCCAGCGATCGATAGATGCAAGCGAATTCGAGAGGACAATACCAATTCGTCCATTTTCTTTAAGAACTCTGTAAGCATTTTCGAGAAAGATCAACCCAAGATCTATCCACTTCCCACTACGAGCCTTGTGCCACAATTCATACAGTTCTACCATCTCTTTTTCCCTAGCGTTTTTTGGCTCAAGTTTTCTATCTTCACCAAAAGGTGGATTAGTTAAGACAACATCAAACTTTTTTAATTTTGTCTGATTTTTCCAGGCATCCCAATTACCGTTAGTATGGGTCTTTGGATCTAGTTCGACCAAGTTATCTCTATCATCAAACTTCCAAGTAATTGAACCTTTATCTGGCTTATATTTTAGAATGGCATTACCATCACCATTGAGGAGCATATTAAGTTGAGCGAGCATCACCATTGATTCATCATTATCAACACCATAAATATTTTTATCCTCCAATTTACTTTTAGAGTTTATATAAGATACAGACAAAAAATCAGCTATCCCTGACGTGGGATCTATGATTTTTTCGTCACTTCTTGGATTAACAATTTGTACGAGAAAATCAATAATAGGTATCGGCGTTACAAATTGACCCTTGTCAGCCATTGAGAAAGCGTTCGCAAATTCAGAAAAAACTATCTGATAAAGATCTGATTTTTGAGATTTGATAAAACTATAGTCTTGTAACTGTTCTACAACTTCACTTATAACGCCTATATGTTCTTCTTTTTCCCATACAATTGTTTCTCGATCATCCCTCTTGAGAATATAATGATATTTCTGTGATGCTTCTCCGTAAAGAGTTCTCATCCTTTGAATAAAAGATTGGATACTACTATCACTTAGAGAAGTAAAGCTTTTTTCCGAAGGGGTTATGTAGAAAAGTAAATCAAGTTTTTGTTTTTCTGCATCTGTTTTATAAAAATCCAAATTTCTTTTTAACTCCTCGCTTCTTTTTTCGTCATAAATTTTTAGAGCTATAATTTGTATTAAAATTTCATAGCCACGTTGAGTTTTCATACCCACCTTATCCATTGTTCTTATAATACTAGAAATTCCATCTTTGATTTGTTGACTAGAAATACCAGTAATAACTCCAAGGTCATCAATGGTTCGTCTAGAGCGATCGATTTTGATGTTTATGACCCTTTTTTCAACCTGCTCAAAAGAAGGAATTTTATAATATGCATCCATAAGGTGCAGAGACAAATCTTTTGTGGTACTCTGTTCTCCTTTGGTATTGTAAAATTCATCCAATCTTAAATACTTCCCATTTTTCTTTTGAAACAGGAAGAGCCTTTCTGTGTCATACAAAACACCAAGACAAAAATCTAATTCCGATTCCTTCATTGCTGGCTTGAGTTGCTGATTATAAACAGTTTCTGTGTCCTTACCGTCTTCTTTTTTGAATTCAATAACTCCTACTAAATGTAATCTAAGCCAGTCTAAGGATTTTTGATCTTTAGACTGATGATATTTTTTATATTTTTCAAACCAGTTTTTATCGTCAAAAATAGCACCGTCAAATTTTATAGGTGCTGAGTTTTTGTTACCCTTAGGAAAATAAACTTCTGTACCTAAAAAATCTTTCTTGTACAAACCAGAGTGTACTAAAGCATAGAAAAACTGCCATTTATAATACTCCTCATTTGGTTGATTCTTTACATTTTTTATCTTGCAATTTTTATTTAGATCAAGATTAACAGGCAAAAAAGCACTTAATTCTTTTTGATTTAAAAAATCCTTATCAAATCCCTGTTTTGTTTCTAGAAATGTTTTCATAAATATGTCTACATGAAGAAGTATACCAATTATAGTGACGCTTGAAAATAGGTGAAGAATTGAATTTTAAAAAACACAAAACCCTTATATCTTCATCTTTATTCGACACATTGGGAAAAGTTATCCACATGCCATTTAAAAAATGAGTCCAAAAATATTTTACTAAGCACAACCAAAACAAGAAATATTTTTATTTTACTTCGGTTTGAAGTTGGTAATTTGGCGGAGACGAATGAATTTGAACAATTCTGGATTTTCGATTTCTAATAAATATTATGCTTGAACCCATAAATTTATTTCAAAAGCTCGCTAGTTAAAATCCCCCCACCTTCGTATTTTGTCTTTAGTTTGTTCATTTACCCCGTTAGATAATTTTTTAATCTTGTTTTGATAAATCGTTTACCCCAAGATGTCTTTAAATATTTTTCTCTGTGTGTTGCATCTTGTTGGTTCAAACATGATTCATAATAGACTAATTCTATTGGTAAACGATTTTTTGTCGATACAATTTTACCTTTGTTGTGCAATTCCATTCGTTCTTTAAGATTATTTGTATAACCAGTATAAAATTGATTATCTTTTTTGCTTTTTAAAATATAAGTATAAAACATGTTTATTAAAAACATTAAATATTTTTATCTAACGGGGTGAATTTTTTCTTGTTTCCTTTCAAAAACTTCTGATTTTTAAAATTATCTCTTGAGATTACTTTTTTCCCTGTTTGTATTTCAATATCTTTCCTAGTTCTACCTGCGACACTTCCTCCAACTTGTGCATCTCTTTTCAATTTGTCTAAACCGCGAGAATCATTCTCGGTTGTAATTTTTGTTGTTGTGGCTTCTCCCAGTATTGTTAGAATCAACTCTATGTCCCCCATATGATCGCGAAGATTGTCGCCAAATTTTTTGTCTAGATTTTTATAATCCATGTACTCTTTAGCACTTTTATCAAAAGTTGCTTTATATATTTCGTCAGTCAAGATCGCATATTCAAAACCTTTTGATACACCGCGCTCTTTCCATTCATCGGTCAATGTGTTTCTCACTGCAATACCACGCATACGTTTATCAACCCAGTCTTTTGGATATCCTTTTTTATCATATATCTCTTTGGCTCTGGTTACTGCAAGTTCTGGGTTTTGGATCTCTTCAATGCGTTCCTGACCAACTCGCGCCAACCATTGCTTAAAAGGTTCTGCCTTTGGAGATGGAATTGATTGTATAATACGAAAAATACCCTGTAAACTGGCGCAATTGAGCTTTTGTATACCCCTTCTTGTTTCAACTGAAAGGGGGGTGGCAATTTGCCCCCACCCTTTAGAAAGTTCTGGATCGCGACGACGCATATCTTTAATATACCCTTCAGGTTGAACAGAATTTGTTAAAACAGAAACCACATCAATAATCGCAAAATACCACTGCTCATTGTGCCATGCCCGACGAACTTCTTTTTCTTCAAAGATAGTTGGTCTTATATTACTTTGTGCTTGCTTGTTTTTCATTAAATTTATTTCAAAAGCTCGCTAGTTAAAATTCCCCCACCTTCGGATTTTGTCTCTAATTTGTTCATTAGGATTTAATATTAAATAGACGCTTGTTGGCCTCTTGAAGAATTCTAAGCGTCGCGTGCACCGAAAGATTATCGCTCGGTAAAAGTATTAATTTATCACCTAATTGATCCGATAATGGGCTTAAAAATTCATCAGCCCATGAGGGCGATAATGTTAATACACCAGAAAAATCTATTTCTAGCTCTTCGTCTTTAGCCAACTCACGCAAAGTTGGCTGAAATGCTTTAAAGGCCTCACTGCCCAATTCTCTTGATATTAATGTTTTGCCAAACTTTTCTAATTGTAATTTCATATATTTTCTTTGTCTCGCCATAGCCTTAGCGAAGGCGGATTATTTAATAGTATCCAAATCTACACAAGTATCGTTTAAATCTACCCAAAAATATAGTAATCTACTCATTAAATACTTATAAATACACACTTACAAAGGCTTTCTGCTAGTTTCTGCGTTACTTAAACTTATAATAAACCTTGCTGGGGATTCTTAGATCAATATAATCCAGAAAAGGCAGGTCTGAATATTTAATTTGTTCCAAGGTGCGCTTTAAAGTTTCAACATTTTTATAGACGTTCTCGCCAATATTTAAACGCAAAACCCAGCCCTTGTCTGAAATAAAATTAAAATCTTCCAAATTAGGATCGCTGGTTTCCGCTTGGGTAAAGCTAATTCCTAAATCTTGAGCTAGTTTATCTTTAACAAAAGAAAGCTCGGCGATAGTTTCCGGTTTTAATAATTCTTCTCCCAGATTTAAACCGCGAGCAGTTTTATCAATTATATTTAAAACCAGATTCCCGCCCATTTTAGGGCTGTCGGCATAAGCCACGCCATTTTTATTTAAAGAAAAGCAATTATCTCCCCGGCATAAAACCGCATACAAAAAAGCGCCCGCAGTTTTATTATGGTCCTCTATCTTTTGAATAGATGTCTTGGGTTTATGATATTTTTTATAGACAAACCCCCCTATTGCTGATAATAAAGCAACTAATAAAATCATTCCCAACGCCACCACCCATTTATTTAAAACAATGGGTTCTTTATTTATTCGGCGAATTCTTTCCGACATTGCTGTTTGGTTGTTACTCTGGAATAGTTTTGAAGTGAAGATACTTTTGCAAAACTTTAGGCACGTCTATCTTGCCGTCAGCCCGCTGAAAGTTTTCCAGTATGGCAATTATGGCGCGAGTCGTGGCCACAGCCGTGCCGTTTAAGGTATGGACGAAATCGGTTTCTCCGGCGGCTTTGCGGTATTTTATATTTAGATTCCTAGCCTGATAATCGGTGGTATTGGAAGTTGAAGTTATCTCGCCCCAATCGCCCCGCCCCGGCATCCAAGCCTCAAGATCATATTTTCTGGCCGCTTGGGAACCTAAATCTCCAGCGCAAATTTCTAAAACCCTATAAGGAATTTCCAGCCCTTGGAATATTTTTTCTTCCAGTTTTAATAAATCTTGATGAATTCTTTCGGAGTCTTCCGGCTTGGTAAAACAAAACATTTCCACTTTGGTAAACTGGTGCACCCGATATAATCCTTTGGAATATTTGCCATACGCTCCCGCTTCTTGGCGAAACGAATGCGATAAACCGGCATATTTTATGGGCAGGTTTTCCTCTTTTAAAACTTCATCGGCATGATAGCCGGCCAAAGTTACTTCGGCTGTGGCCGCCAATCCCAAATCAGTTCCGGCAATTTGATAAATTTGAGCCTCGGCGCCTTTAGGCAAATAACCCGTGCCTAAATAAAACCTTTCTTTGGCTAAATCCGGAGTAAATAATATTTTAAAACCATTGGCTCTTAAAATATCCAAAGCGTAGTGAATCAAAGCCAGTTCTAATAAAGCGCCTTCGTTTTTAAGATAATAAAACTGGCTGCCGGCAACTTTAGCTCCGGCTTTAAAGTCTACCAAATCAAGAGTCTCCGCGAGCTCCAAATGATCCTTGGGCTTAAAATCAAATTCCGGTTTTTTACCTGCCACCCTTAGTTCTTTATTATCCTTTTCGCCCGCGCCAGCTTGAACGTCGTCAAAAGCCGGATTGGGTATTTCAAAAAATAATTTATTAAAATCATCTTCTATAACCGCAAGTTCTTTTTCTTTTATTCTGACTTTTTCTTTAAGTTTTGAACCCTTCTCTCTGGATTCGCTATCAACCATTTTACCGATACTGGCAATTTCTTTAGCTTCGCGCCGAATATCATCTATCTCTTTGACCAGCCCTCTTCTTTTTTCATCCACTTCTAAAATAGCGCCGATATCAACTTTATAACCTTTTCTTTCACAGGCTTTTTTATAATATTCTGGATTCTCTCTAAGTTTTTTTATGTCAATCATTATATTTTATTTTTAAATTTCAGATTGCTATTGAGCGACTTCAAGGAGAAGACTTTAATGTTCTAAAAATGAGAGGCTCCTTGCAGGAGTGAAATAGTAATCTGAAATTGCATCACCTCGGCTTCATAAACGGGAATAGTATCGCATCTCTTATGGAATGTTGTTCGCCTATAAGCATAACTAAACGATCTATGCCTACGCCCAAACCAGCCGTCGGAGGCATACCCTGTTCCAAGGCTTCCAAAAAATCTTCGTCCAAACGCGAAACTTCTTCATTGCCTCCTCTAAACATCTCTTCTTGCCGTTCCATCTGTTTTCTCTGCATAACCGGGTCGTTCATTTCCGAATAACCTTTAGCGACTTCTATCCCATTAACCACCAACTGGAAACTTTCAGTGATGCGCTCGTCCGCAAGCAAAGGTTTGGCTAAGGGCATAATGGCTTCGGGATAGTTTAAAAGATAAGTCGGCTTAATTATTTT
>ORJL010619321.1_pt1 | contig 20141 bp, 20 predicted proteins | sample 1779941 | NCBI WGS metagenome assembly ORJL01 (sample SAMEA104232317, study PRJEB22302) | groundwater metagenome | biome: forest; feature: aquifer; material: groundwater | place: USA | collected 2011-08-07 | depth 5.8 m | reverse complement strand
CCTGAAAGGGCGACACATCCGGATGTGTCGCCCCTTCAGGGCTCCGTCGCAACGGGGAAACCCTGATTCCAGGGCCTGCGGCCCTGGCTGTCCTGGCGCGCCCCTTCGGGGCTGGCTCCGGAAGTTTCGTTGTAGTGCTAGAGGGTCACGACGACGCCGCAGGCGATCGCGATGAGCCAGATCCCCGCGGCCAGCGCGGCGGAGACCCTGGCATTGGTCTCTCGCGCGAGGACGAAGAGGGAGGGGAGGTTCACGATCGGACCCGCGAACAGCATCGCCGCCGCGGCGCCGGGCTGGGCCGCCCCGAGGAGCAGAAGGGCGAGCGGGATTTCAAAGAAAGTCGGCACCGCTATCAGGACGGCGAAGCCCCCGACCGCGACCGTCGCCAGAATCGCGCCGCCCGTCGACAGCGCGTGGAGGCCGGGCAGGAGCAAGGCCGACAACGCGACGCCCGCCACGATGAACGGGACGGTGACCGCCGTCACGTAGATGAGGCTCCTCCCGAAGCGCGCGACGAACTCGCGCGCGCCGCGGGGCAGGTCGTCTACCGTCGCGGCCCCTGTCAATTTCGACGCGCGGACGGAGAGGGCGGACGCCCCGAACAGCCTCTCGAGAAGCGCCGGGAGGATGAGCACTGCGACGAGCGCCCCCGCGAGGCGGGCGAGGGAGAGGTTGAGGGGGAACAGGAGGAACGTGAGGACGATGGCCGCGAGGTTGAACCCCGGCGCGGCGAGCATGACCGCGAGCGCCGACCCGAGCCTGGCGCCCTGCTCGTAGACGCTCGAGAAGATCGGCGTCACGCAGCAGGAGCAGAGCATGAGGGGCGCGCCCGCGAGTCCGCCTGCCAACTGCCTGCGCGCCGCGCCGCCGCGTGAGAGCAACCCGGTCACCCAGCGGGCCGAGACGAACGTGCGCACCGTGGTGGCGATCAGGACCCCGAGGACCAGGGCGATCCACACCCGCTTGAGATAGAAGAGGACGCCGCTCCAGACGCCTCCCGCCGAGAGTGCTTCCGCCGTCGTCGTCCACCGTCCCGTGGAACGGATCTCATCGACTTTCGCCAGCGAGGCGCCCCACTTGTAGTAAAAGAGGCCCGAGAGGGATGCCAGGAACAGCACGACCCCCAGGACGATGAGGGAAGGGCGTCGGGCGGGGACGCAGCCGTTGGCGGTGGACTCCATGCCGGGCCTCATTCGGTTCGCGAACGTGGACAGAGTGGTTACGTCCGCGCATCGCGTCTGCATGAGAATAGCGGACCGTCGTCGATTCGGGTCCAAGGATCCGGCGATAGATTTCGGGCCGCCCATCGGTCCGATCGCAACCCCATGAGCCGGTCGGAGTCATCGCAGGGGCGTGGGCAGGCTGACCTGCCCAGCCGTGCGATTCGGAAACTTGCTGCTCGTTGACCAGAGGGCCTCTCCAGGCGAAGATCGCGTCCATGCCCGAACTGCCCGAGCTCGAGATCTACGCCGAGACGCTCACCGGCCTCCTGTCCGGGCGGGAGGTCCGCGAGGTCCAGGTGAGGAACGTGTTCACGCTCCGCACGGCCGACCCGCCGTTTGCGGAGGTCGTCGGTCGTCGCTTCGAGGGGGCCTCGCGGCACGGGAAGAGGCTGGTCCTGACGCTCCAGGGGCCGCTGTACCTCGTGTTCCACCTCAAGCTGTCGGGCAGGCTCCGTTGGAAGCCGCCGAAGGAGAAGCTCCACGGGGGGATCGGCTGCCTGAAGCTGGAGCTCGACCACGGCTCGCTGCACATGACGGAGGCGTCGACGCAGAAGAGCGCCTCCCTCTACGTCGTGCGCGACCTGGCCGCCTGTCCCGACCTCGACCGCGGCGTGGAGCCGCTCGAGGTCCCCCTACACAAGATGAAGGAGTTGATGGTCGGCGAGAACCGCCAGCTCAAGTCGGCGCTGACGGACCAGCGGCTGGTGATGGGGATCGGGAACGCGTATTCGGACGAGGTCTTGTTCGAGGCGCGCCTCTCGCCGCTGAAACTGACGCGCAAGCTGACGGAAGAGGAGTGGACGCGGCTGCACGGATCGATGCAGGCGTGCCTCCGCGCGTGGATCGCGCGCGTCCGCGAGGGGGCGAAAAGCGATCTCCCCACCGAACAGGGAGTCTGGCGGAGAGGGATGAAGGTCCACGGCAAGTTCAAGGAGCCCTGCCCCGGCTGCGGCGGGCGGATCGAGCGGATCGCCTACGCCGACAGCGAGACGCACTACTGCCCCGGGTGTCAGACGGGTGGGAAGAAGCTGTCGGACCGGGGGATCGATCGCCTACTGCGGAGGTAGGCTCGCCATCCGGTCCAGATAGCGCCTCTCGAGCTCCGTCGGAGCCCACCTCGCGGCCCGGGCGTACTCCAAGCGCGCGTCGTCCGCCCGCCCCATTCGTCGTAGGCAGTCTGCCCGCGCGGCCGCGAGGAGGTGGCTTCGCGCGAGCGCGGGGATGACCGCGAGCGGCTCCAGGAGCGCAAGCCCCGCCTCGGGCCCCTGGGCCCTCGAAACGGCCACGGCCTGGTTCAGCCGCACGACGAACGTCGGCGTCCGCCGCGCGAGCTCCTCGTAGACCGAGGCGATCCGCGTCCAGTCGGGAGGCTCCGTCGCGTGTCCCGCCGCAATCGCCGCCAGCAGGTGGTAGTCGGAGATCGACCCCGCCCCCATCGCCCGCGACAGCGCGCGGATCCCTTTGTCAATTCGGTCGAGGTCCCATCGCGTCCGGTCCTGCTCCTCGAGGGGCACCATGGCCCCCTCGGCGTCGATCCGCGCCCCCATCCGAGACGACTGGAACCACATGAGCGCGAGGAGCGCGTGCGTGCGCGGAAAATCCCCCACCGGGTGCGAGGCGAGCAGCGCGCAGAGGCGGATCGCCTCGTCGACGAGGTCCCCGCGCAGCGGATCGCGTCGAGGGCGTGGTTCCGGGCCGCGGTGGTGAGCCACGCGGCGGGTTCCGCTGGGACGCCCGCGACTGCCCAGGTGCGAAGCGCGGCGAGGAGGGCCTCCTGGACGGCCTCCTCGGCGAGGGGGAGTCGCGCCGGGCCAAGCCGCCGCACGAGCGTCGCGAGCAGGCGCCCCTGCTCGTGGCGGAAGAAATGCTCGACCAGCCCGGCGACGTCGCGCATCTACACGTGCCCCACCGGCCGCACGATGACGGTCTCGCCGTGCCCGAGCGCCGGGCAGCCGCGTGCGGCCTCGGAGGCGGCCTCGAGCGACGCGGCCTCGATCAGGAAGAATCCGGTGATGACCTCCTTCGTCTCCGCGTAGGGGCCGTCCACGACCTTTCCGCCCTGACTGCGGAGGACGCTGCGGCCCTCGCCGAGGGCCTCTCCGCCGACGAGCAGATTGTCCTTCTTGAGCTGCTCGACCCAGGCGTAGTACTTCGCGAGGAGCCGCTGCTGCTCCTCGGGCGAGAGGCGCGCCCAGGCGTGGTCGTTCTCGGTCATCAGGATCATGAACTTCGCCATTTCGATCTCCTTGAAAGGAACATCGGGATGACGATTGAGGCCAACGGAGATCGACAGGAATCCGTGAATGCGCAAGTTTCAATGCGAAATGTGCATGTAAGGCGCAAGCCTCAAGCCCCAAGGGTGCGTCAGACGGCGGAAGCTTGGAATTTGGGCCTTGCTCCTTACATGCACATTGCGCATTGAAACTTGCGCATTCCCCTTGCCCCCTACGGGGATATCGATTAGAAGCTCGGGGAACGCATCCGGCAACTGCGAAGGGGAATCCGATGAACATCCTCACCCGCGGCGACCTCGACGGCATGACCGCCTCCGTCTTCCTGACGATCTCGGAGAAGATCCGCGAGATCCGCTTCGCGCACCCGAAGGACGTGCAGGACGGGAAAATTCCCGTCACTGCGGAGGACATCGTGGTGAACCTCCCCTACGTCCCCGGCTGCGGGCTCTGGTTCGACCACCACGTCTCCGAGGAGGAGAAGCTCGACGTCATCGGCCCGTTCAAGGGGCGGTTCGAGGTGGCCCCGAGCGCCGCGCGCGTGGTCTACAACCACTACAAGCACGCGGGCTTCGAGAAGTACAAGGAGCTCCTCGTCGCGACCGACAACCTCGACTCCGCGCAGCTCACGGTGCAGGACGTCGCCGACCCGCAGGGGTGGATCCTCCTCGGCTACACGCTCGACCCGCGGACGGGGCTCGGCCCCGAGTTCCAGAAGTACTTCCGCTGGCTCGTGGAGTACGCGAAGGAGGTCTCGATCGAGAAGATCCTCCAGCACCCCGAGGTCCAGAAGCGCATCACGCGCGTCAGGCAGGAGCAGGAGGAGTTCACGAAGTTCCTCCGCGCGCACAGCAAGCTCGAGGGGAAGGTGATCGTCACCGACGTCCGGGGCGGCGACGTCCCCGTCGGGAACCGCTTCCTGGTCTACTCCCTCTTCCCGCAGGCGCACAGCGAGGTGCGCATCATCAAGGGGAAGGGCGGGGTCGTGGTCTTCGCCGTTGGCGCGAGCATCTTCAACCGCACGTGCAACGTGAACATCGGGACGATGCTCCACGGCTACGGCGGCGGCGGCCACAAGGGCGCGGGGACGTGCCAGATCCCGCCGGAGCAGTCGGACGCGGCGCTGAAGGAAGTGCTCGCGCGCCTCAACGCGAACAAGGAGTAGAACGGGAGGACCCATGCGTCGGCTGGCCATCGGCCTGCCTCTCCTCCTCCTCGCCTCAGCCCTGCTCTGCGCCTCCGACCTCAAGGACCACCCGAAGGGTCCCCGGCACGAGAGCCGGCCCTTCAACTACTCCATCACCGCGCCCAACGAAAAGTGGAGCGAGTTCAAGCTCCGCCAGGAGGGACTCGACTTCGCCTTCGCCAACGGCAATGCGGTTTCGGTCGTGATCGCCGCCTCGCTCCAGGAGAGCGAGGTCGATCTGATCGAAATCAGCGACAGCGTCGTGGCGCAGCAGAAGAAGGCCGGGAACAACCCCAAGGTGATCTCCTGCCTGCCGTGCAGGGTCCTCGGGGAAACCGGCCGGCGACTCGTCCTCGAGATGACCCTCGGGCCGCTCCCCTGCGAGTCCGCCTACACGATCTTCCAGCACCAGGGCGTCCTCTACCACATCGTCGCCACCGCTCCCCCCGTCCGCATGGCGCAGGCCGCCCGCGACGTGCAGGGTTTCCTCGCGTCGTTCCGCTTCCTGGGGGAGCGGAAGGAGTGGGTGCAGGCGCACCCCCCGCGGCCGCACCGCGCGGAGGCCGGGGACGCCTCGGCCACGTTCGAGCTCGGGTCGCTCTGGACGGCGGACGCGTTCGACGGGCAGCCGCACGGCTCGCTCTGGCTGCGATACGGGAGCGGACCCGCCCACCTCCAGGTCCTTGTCGCACGATCGGCCGCCCGCACCGTGCAGGCTGCCCGCGAGAGCGACGAGACGCTGACGGCCCGCGTGGTCGAGGGGTATGGCGCGGTGGCGAGGGCGGAGGCCCAGGCCGGCGGGAGGACCTGGCTCACCTTCGAGGGGAAGGGGACCTGGGGCGGGCACCCCACGCTCATCCTGGGCGCCTCCTGCCTGGTCCGGGCCTACGCGGTGCGCGTCGTCCTCTACTGGCCCGACGCGCGCGCCGGCGAGGGGAAGACGCTCCTCGCGAGCCTCCTCGAGGCGGCGAAGGTTGAAGTCCCCGACCCCGTCGAGGGCGTCGCGCTGCCGGAGGCCCGCGAGCAGCCCTCCGCAGCGAGCCAGGAGACGATCGAGGACCTGAAGGGCGCGGAGCTCGTCATGCGCGACGAGGAGAACAAGCGTCTCCTCGCCTTCGCCCCCTCCCCTGACGGCTCGCTGGTCGCGGTGTCGAAGGACATCAGCCTGGAGGTCGTCGAGGTGGGCCGCAAGAGGGTCCGGCTGGTCGGGGACGGGAGGGCCGCCTCGCATCTCGCCTGGAGCGCGGACGGGAAGACGCTCTGGTTCGTGGGCGCCACCGGCCAGGTGGCGACCTGGGACGCGGAATCGGGCGAGACGAAGCCGTTGGGCCGGACCGCGATCGCGGCGGCGCCGGGGGCGGACGGGAGGCTGCTCCTCGTCGAGCTCGTCGACGGGCCGCGGCCGAACCTCGGGTACGGCGTGGCCGGACCGCATCGGCTCGTCTCGGTGCGGGAGGACGGCAAGGACGAGCATGTCCTCCACGAGACGCGCCTCTCGAAGCTGGTCCTCGGCGGCGCCGACCCCGGCACGGGGCGGGAGCTGATACTCGATTTCGACGCGGGCGTACTCCGAGGGAGGGGCGCGACGGCTCGCGAGCCGGGCGCGGACGGAACGCTGCTCGACGTGCCGGGCCTCCCGACGGGCTCCCTCACCTGGGCCGCGCGGGCCCCCGAGGGGATCCTCTACGAGACCGTCATGGGCTCCGGGGCCGAGGAGGACGGGACAGGCGGGCGGCTCTTCCTCTACGACCCGAAGCCGGCGACGACGGCGCGGCTCGACCTGCCGCCCCACTACGGCGGATTCGCGGTCGATGCGAAGGGGCGCCTCTACTTCCGTTCGTGGTCCGCCCCGGACGGGACGTACGCGACCTGCCTCTACCGCCTGCCGATCGTCGACGCCGTCCGGAAGGCGGCGGAGGCGGCGAGCGGGGAGCCGCTCGACGAGGAGGGGCTCACCGGGCTCGACGCGAAGCTCGCGGCGCTGGTCCCCGACCGGCCTGGCGCCGCGGAGCTCCCGCCCAAGGCAGCCACGGAGGCGGCGGGCCTGCTGGCCTCGGCCCTCGGCCCGCACGTGAAGGGAGGGCTGCGACTCCAGGCCGCGTCGATCGACGCCCTCGCGGACCTCGTCCAGCGGCGAGCGCAGCTCTTCGCGCGCCACCCGCGCTCGCTGCTCGCGGCGGGATGCTACGCCGCGGAAGTATTGCGCCACGAGTTCGGAGCCGAATGGGCGCCGGGCGACGGTCGGATCGAGGCGATGGACTTCGCGCAAGCCGAGGACTCTCCCGGTGCGTACGTCATGATGCCGTTGGCCGAATTCTGGTCGCTGGCGAACGCGGAGGAGGGCGGATACTCGACCGTGGAGTACCTGCGCGCGACGCTCAAGGGGCGCTCGCTGCTCCTCGCCCTCTCGCGCGGCTCGGCGCAGGCGGCGTGCGCGAAGGCGGAGGGGGAGGACCTCTCCGCCGCGCGGAAGGCCTGGGAGGGAGGGGACGCGGAGGCCTCCCTCGCGGCGCTCGCGAAGGCCATCCAGGCGCATCCGAAGTCCGTGGAGGTCCGGCTGTACGCCTTCGAGCGGGCGTATGTCGCCGGGAAGCTCGACCTCGCCGCCCGGTGGGCGGAGGAGGCCTCCACGCTCGACCCGAGGTGCGCCGACGCCTGGTCGGACCGGGGAGTGCTCGTCGTGGCGAGCGACCCGGACCGCGCCCTGGAGTGGTTGCGGAAGGCCGCGGAGCTGGAGCCCGCCGCGGGGGAGCCCTTCCTCCGCCTGGGGTACGCCTACCTCGCGAAGAAGGACCCGAAGGCCGCGAAGGCCTGCTTCGAGCGCGCCTCCGAGGACGGCAGCACCGCGGCCGAGGCCGCGCGGATGTTGGAGCGGCTGCGGCGGAAGTAGGCCGAGGGATCGACCGCCTCGACGCGAACCAGGAGCATGCGACGGCCGCCAGGGCCGCGCCGGGAAGGGTCCGCCGAGGACGCCGAAGACGCCGAGAGGTTGTCAGGGCGAGGCTGACTTGTCCATCCGCCCCACTGGCCAAGCCGTCGCAGGATTACCGCGAGAGCCATATCGCCCTAGGTGTTCGGCACGATCTCGGAGAACACCTTCTCCTCGCCCAAGAGCCAGATCGCGGCGCGGTGGCGCTCGATTGCGATGCTCGCGCAGCGGTTGCGATCAACCTCGCTGCACGCTGCGATCGGCCTGCCGTGGATCGACAGATCCCCGTCGACGAGGGGGAGCCGTCTGATCGCCTCCTCGTCCATCCAGGGCAATCGACCTGCCAAGGCCATCAGGTCGCATGCGGTGGGCCGCAGGCGCCATTCCACCATCCGCCAGTGCACGGCGAACGCGATCTCGCGGTAGAGCGAGACTTCGTCCTTCGACACGAGTGTCGCCCGGGCGAGGACGTCGCGAGCCGTGGGGGTGAGGAACGCCAGGGAGTCGGCCAGATCCCGAGGCTCGACACCCTCGTCGTGCGGGGGGAGAGTGTATCGGCCGAGTCCCCAGGCCAGCACGCCAACCCCTTCAATCAGCCAGCTCATGTTGACCGCTTCACGTTGTGTGAGCCTGCCGAGTTCCCTTCCCAGGAGATCGCGCTCCCCAGGCTCGGCTTCGCTCTCCATGCCGAGGTCTCGTACGAATCCCTGAATTCTCTGGACCTCCTTCTCACGCTCGCGCCAAGTGGTGTCGAGTTCCACCTTGCCACGATAGGAGAGCGCCGTCATGACGAGCGCTCTGCAGGCGACTCTCCGCGCCGTCGGGGGTGTGGACTCTGGCCGGCTGTAGCGCTCGGTCATGGTCGCAGGCTCCACCGCGCCGACCTCGTGTCAGGAGTCCGAACAGTCATGGACTCCGTGGTTGCCTGCGGGACGGGAGTTCGAGGCCGAGCTACCTTCACGACTCTACCCAATGCCGGTACGCCTCGGATTGCAGAAGCCCCGCGCGGGGGGCCTCGTACGTCTGCACTGACCGTCTCGGCGTATTCGGCGTCCTCGGCGGGCGGACTCGAGTGGCGCGATTACCCCGGCATCCCCTCGATCCCCGGCGCGCGGACGATCACCCTCTCCTTCGGCGGGGCGATCCGCTTCACGAGCCGCACCTTCTTCCCGGTCTCGGAATAGACGATCTCGTCGCAGCGCTGGACGAGCATCCGGATCCCGAGCCCTCCCGTGAGGCGCCCCTCCCGGCCCAGCCGCAGGCGGTCGGCCGCCTTCTCCGTCCGCGCCCACTCCAGGTACTTGTCGGAGTCGAACCCGCGCCCCTGGTCCTCCACCGTGATGATCAGGCGGTAGGTGTCGACCTGGAAGACCACGTCCACCTGCTTCCGGTCGTCCTTCGCGTGGGCATGACGGTAGGCGTTGTCGACCGCCTCCTGGAAGACCATGAACATCGACACCGCCATGTCGTCGCGGAACCCCGCCTGGTCGATCACGTTCTTCGCGAGCGACAAGGCGAGGCCGTAGTTCTCGTCGCTCGTGTCGAAGGTCATGTGGAGGATGTGGTGGTACTTCTGCCGGTCCTTCGGCACGCGGACCAGCTCCGCGTCGACGAGCGCCCACAGCTCGTCCGCGTCGACCGGCTCGACGACGTAGCCGTCCTCCCAGATCTTGAAGCGCGTCCCCTGCTCGTTGTCCTTCGCGTCGGCGAGCACGCGCACGACGGAGACGAGGCTCTTGTCCTTCTGCGCCTTCACCCAGAGGAGGAACCGTGCGCTCCCCTCGACGGCGTCCTCGAGGACGATCACGTCGGGATTCGCGCGGACGAACGGCTCCGGCGCCGCCTCCGCGTCGTTGATCACGTGGAGCGAGGCGCCCGTCGCCTCCAGGCGCGACCGCAGGAGCCCCAGCCACTCGGGGTCGCCCTGGACGACCGCGAGGACCGCCTGCCCCTCGTGCGCGCGAACCCCCTTCGGCACGTCGAAGCGCGTCTTCTTCTTCCGCTCGCGCGGCAGCCCCGGCTGCGGCGGGGGAAGCTGGCGAAGGAAGGCGATCGCCCCCTTCGTCGACTCCTCCATCCGCAGGACCGGGCCGAGCCCGAGCACCTCGATCGCGCTCCGGACGTCGGGCGAGACGTGCGTCAGGACGAGCGCGCCCCCCTTCTCGGCGAGCTGGTCGGTGTAGTGGACGAAGGAGCTGATCGCGAGGGAGTTGATGTAGTCGATCCGCTCCATGTCGAGGACGACGAAGGCGACACCATCGCCCACGACCTCCTCGAACGCCCGGTCGAGGACGGCGTTCGTCGCGGGGTTGATGAACCCGCGGAGGCGGAGGAGCGCGGCGGGGCCTGGGAGCGGGCCGGGCAACTCGGCCCTGTCGATGTCGAGCCTTCGCATGGCGGGTATCTTACGGAGGGGAAGCGCCGCGCGCAACTTGACGATGCGGTGCGCGAGCCGCTATGCTGATCCGGATTGGGGGACGCCTACGGAGGACCTTCGGATGAACCGCCACATCATCGGGCTCATGGTCGTCGGGTTCGTCGCGCTGCTCACCCTGCGGGTCGCGGACGCCGGCGACGAGGAAAAGCCCAACCTCGAGAGGCTGATGAAGGGCCAGAAGAAGGCCATGAAGTCGATCTTCCAGTCGGTCCAGTCGAAGAAGAAGAAGGGGGTCCTCGACGGGGCGAAGTCGCTCCTCGAGTCGTCCAAGAAGGTGACGGACCTCGCGCCTCCCGAGGTCACCTCCGACGAGGACAAGAAGAAGTGGAAGGACTTCGCGGCGACGCTCGTCGACACCTCCAAGGCGCTGTCGGAGGCCGCGAACGCGGCCTCGAGCGGGGACGCCTACTGGAACGACATGAGCGAGGCGATGCAGAACACGAGCGACTCGTGCACCGCCTGCCACGACGTCTTCGCGAAGAAGGACGACGAGGGCGGCGGCGACGGGAAGTAGCCGCTACTCCTCGGGCAGCTCGTCGTCCGAGGTTCGGTTGTTCGCCCACCACTTCCTCCAGGCGTCGGCGTGCTCGCTGCCGATCGGCTGGTTCGTGATGTAGTAGGCGACGCCGGCCGCCCAGATCTTGAGGTTGGTGTTGCCGAGCACCTCGATGAGGTAGGGCACCGCCGGCTTCCCAATCCGCTGGAGCGCCTGCCGGCACTCGTCGTTCACGCGCCGGGTCTGCGCGTCGTCGCCCCCCTGGCGGCAGCCGATCGCGACCAGCGCCCGGACCGAGTCCTTCGTCTTCATCTTCTCGAGGGTCTTCGCCGCCCGGACGCGCATGTCCGGCTGGGTCACGCCCAGCCCGCGCGCGATGTACGGGACCGCCAGCTTCTTGTGCGCCATGACGACAACCTCCGCCTGCTCCTGGGCCTCCACCCTCGAGCCGTACAGGCAGATCCTGGCGGCGAGGGCGATCTCCTCCTTCTCCGCGCTCTGGTTGCAGACGTCGAGGATGTCGGTGGTGAATTTCAGCGCGACGTTGGGGTCGCGCATGCAGTCCGCGGCGACGCTCACGACCGTGGCCCCCTTCGACTTCACGAGCGTGGCGACGGCGGCCTTGCGGACCGCGTCCTCCGGCTCCATCGTCAGCAGGTCGCAGAGCTCCTTCACGCCCTTGTCGGGCGTCATCCCGAGGGCGTTCACGGCCGCAAGCCGCGTGGCCGGGTCGGTGCTCTTGAGATCGGCGAGCAGGTCCTTCAGCGGCTTCGCGACGGGATCGGGGGGCTTCACCGGGTCGGGCGGCTTCTGCGCGAGCAGTCGGTCGCGCTCCTCCCGCGTGATCCACTTCCCGTCGTGGAACACGTAGCCGAGCTTCTCGCGCGCCTTCGCGTGGTCGGGGTTCGCCTTCACAACGGCCTCGAACTCGGCCATCGCGTTCCCCGCCATGCCGTTCTTCTCGCACCACTCGCCGAGCGCGAAGTGCCCGGCGGCGTCCCCCGGCTTCACCCCGGCCTTTTTCGTCTGGTACTCCTTGTCCGCCGCCCCCGCGCGCGGGTCGCCGAGGACCTTCTTGTCGCGGGAGACCTTGATCGCCTGGCCGATCCTCAGGATCTCGGCGTCGAGCCAGGCGTACTCGTTGCTGCTGAAGTCCATCCGCAGGTCGGTGTAGATCTGCTTCGCCTTTTCGTAGAGGTGGATTGCGGTGTCGAGCTCGCCGTTCCGCTCCGTCGCGTCCTCGAGCTTCACGCCGGCGTCGTAGTGCGACCTTGCCTGCTCGAGGATCGCGTCGACCTCGCGGGTCGCATCGCGGGGGTCGGCGAGGATGCGGTCGACCTCCGACTTCTTGATCATCAGCGCCCCGTGCTTCGTCGTGACCTCCCAGGAGTCCCCCTTGTCGACGAGGGTCCCCTGGTAGTGGGTGCCGTCCTTGAGGATGACGACGTCGGCGGCGAGGGGGAGCGCGAGGAGGAGGGAGAGGAGCAGGCCAGCGCGCATGGGGGCCCTCCGGAGGGAACGATGCAGGGAATCGGGTGGCCGGAGCCGTCCGATCCTATGTCGAGGGCGATTCTACCAGGGGGGCCGGCCCGCGCAAGGACGATTGGCCCTGCGCAGCGAGGGATCGATGGTCGATTGGTCGTGGGACCTCTATGCGCGCCAGATCGTCGGCGTGCTCGCCTCCTCCGCGGCGGCGTTCCTCTTCCTCGCGCTCCTCGCCTTCGAGTGGATGCGGATGGAGACGGCGCGGGCCTGTCGTGAGGTCGGGAGGGAGATCATCGCGCGGAACGAGGCGATCAAGAAGGAGCGGGAGACGAAGAACGACGAGCGCAGGACGCGCGCGGGGATCGCGCCGCGGGCCATCGCCGCGGTCGTGAAGAAGCTCGCTCGCTGAGACCAGCGAACTCCAACTCCAACAGCCAACTCCAAGAAACCCCAACTCGAATTCCAACTCCAAGGGCCTTTGAGTTGGAATTGGAGTTGGGGTTTCTTGGAGTTGGCTGTTGGAGTTGGAATTGCGGCCCTAGCCGCACTCTCCCTGGGCGATCTTCGCCACCCGCCGCTCGTGGCGGCCGCCCTCGAACGGCGTATCCAGCCAGCCCTTCACGAGCGCCGGCAGGTCGCGGTCGCCCAGGGAGCGCGCGCCCAGGCAGAGGACGTTCGAGTCGTTGTGCCGGCGGCTCATCTCGACCGCGTAGGGGTCGGGGCCGAGGACCGCGCGGACGCCGCGCACCTTGTTCGCCACGATGCACATCCCCACGCCCGACCCGCAGACGAGGAGTCCCCGCTCGCACTCCCCGCTCGCCACCGCGCGAGCGGCGGGGTAGGCGTAGTCGGGGTAGTCGACCGACGGCTGCGGGCCGTTCGTCCCGAAGTCGCGCGGCTCGTGGCCGAGCCCGCGGAGGACCTCGACGAGCTTCTCCTTCAGCTCGTACCCGGCATGGTCGCTCGCGACGGCAATCCTCATGGCACCAACTTCTCCACGATGGGTTCGAGCACTCGGACGAGGCGCCGCGCGCAGCGGCGATAGACCTCCTCGTCCCCGCCGACCGGATCGTCCACGTCCCCGCTCGGGTCGAAGAGGCGCACCTTGTCGCGGAACTCCGGCATCCACTCGTGGAGCGTCCGCAGGTGCGTCCGGGTCATCACGTAGACCTCGTCGGCGTCGGCGAGGAGGTTCGCCGTCACGGGGCGCGACTCGTGCGTCGAGAGGTCCCCTCCGTGCTCCGCGACCACCGTGCGCGCCTCCGCGGCGGCCGGTCCACCCTGCGCCGCGCCCGTCCCGGCGGAGCCGATGACGTACCCCTTCATCGCCTCCGCGCCCACCCGTCTCGCGAGCATCGCGCGGCAGATCGCCTCCGCCATCGGGCTGCGGCAGGTGTTCCCCGTGCAGACGAAGAGGACGTGGCGGTAGGCGAGCGCGGCGACCTCCTCCCGCTTCACCGCCCCCTCGCGCAGGACCTCCCAGCTCGCCCCGTGGACCCGCACGACCGTCGAGGAGAGCTTGAACCGCGTCGGTCCGCCGTCGATGACGCCGTCGAGCGTCCCCTCGAAGACGCGCAGGACCTCCTGCGCATCGACCGCGGGAGTCTCGCCCGACAGGTTCGCGCTCGGGGCGACGATCGGGGCCCCTGCGCGGCGGATCAGGTCGCGCGCAAGGCGGAGGGCCGGGAGGCGCAGGCCGACGTCGCCGCCGCTCCCCGTGGGGAGGACGAGCGTGAGCGGGCCCGGCCAGTACTTCTGGATCACGCGGTGCGCGATCGGGGGGACCTCGCGGACGTGGCGGTAGACGTCGTCTTCGTCGGCAAGGTGGACCGAGAGGTGCTTCTCACTGGGGCTGTTCCGCACCTCGAGGAGGCGCGCGATCGTTTCGGGACGGTCGCTGCGCGCGCCGATGCCGTAGACGGTCTCGGTCGGAAAGGCGACGAGGCGCCCCTCGCGGAGCAGGCGAGCGGGGAGGTCCAATTCCTCCGGAGCGTAGCTCTCGGGGTCGATCCGGACGACCTGGGTCTTCACGATGCGGCGTCCCTCTGCCTGGGCTGTATTGGCGATGATAGGGAGGCGGAACCCATTAGACAAGGTCAACTGTCGCGGGCTGTCGCCCCTGGCAATGAGGCATGATGAATCCCAAGTCCGGCGTGGTTCAAGCGGCGCCTGGTTCGGGTGACAATCCCGACAAGTGGCCGAACTCCAACTCCAACAGCCAACTCCAAGAAAACCCAATTCCAATTCCAACTCAAAGGGCCTTTGAGTTGGAATTGGAGTTGGATTTTCTTGGAGTTGGCTGTTGGAGTTGGAGTTCGGCGAATGCCCTCGCGAATGTCACCTCCGACTGACCCATGCCCCGATTTGTCAGATCACATTGCGGAAGGGGGCCCCTCCAGGGAGAATCCCCCCATGCCCAAGCCTGTCCTCGTCCTTCTCCTCCTCTTCTGCGGCGCCGTCGCGGGCGTGATGTGCACCAGCGGCGCACGCGACGCCCTCGAGCAGGGTCGGCGTGCGACCACGTTCGCGCAGACGCGCGGGAAGGTGGCCCTTGTCCTCGTGCACAAGCAGGAGACCCGCACGAAAAAGGGGGTGAGGTACACCTACTGGCCGGAGGTCTCCTACGAATACTCCGCCGGCGGCCGGACCTGCCGCTCCCATGGCGTGACGCCGCTGCCGATGACGGGGACGCAGGACTGGGCGGTGGGAATCTCCTCGCGATTCCGGGTCGGGCAGGAGGCGGACGTCTACTACGACCCCGACAACCCGAACGACGCCTTCCTGGTGCACGAGTACCGCGTCGACGTCTACGTCCTCTTCCTCGCCGGCGTGCTCATCGCGTGCCTCCCCATCGGCATCTGGTCGTTCTCGTGGCGCGCGAAGCCCATCCTCTCGGAGGTCGAGCAGGGGTGGGTCGAGGCGCGGATCGCCCGGACCCTGGCCGCCCGCGTGACCGCGTCGATGGCCGGTGGGCTCCTCTGGTGCGGAGGGGCCGGCGCGGCGCTCGCGCATTGGGCCCTGTACGCCGGGGGCCAGGAGCACGACGGCTTCTGGTTCGCCGCGGCGGTCGCGGCCGCGATCGGCCTACTCCCCTTCAGCCGCCTCGTCCAAGCCTGGAGGCTCGCGGCCGTCCTCGACGACGTCCGCCTCCTCCTCCCCGCCGATCGGGTCCGAGTCGGCTCCACCTTCGAGGCGCGCCTGCGGCAGGCCTTGCAGGCCAAGGCGGCGCTGGAGGAGCTGACGGTCGTGCTCGTCTGCGACCGCACCGAGAAGCGGAAGTCCGGCAGCAAGACGATCATCGACACCCGCGAGGCGCACCGCTCGCGCTGGACCGCGCTCGCCGGCGAGGTCGTCACGCCCGGCGAGGTCGTCTCGGCCCTGGCGCTCGTCCAGGTGCCGCAGCACCTGGGACCGACGGAGTCGCGGATCGACGCCTACCCGAGGCACGCCTGGCGCCTCGAGGTCGAGACGCGCCTCGCCGGCGTGCCGCTCTACCGGGGCAGGTTCCCGATCCGGGTCCTCCCGGCCTAGAAGTGCAGCCCGACCGTCAGCATGAAGACGTTGACGGGGTCGGAGGAGTAGCTGCCGTCCTGCACGGGGATCTGCGGCGCGAGGACGCCGTTGTTCACGTCGCGGTCGCCGACGAAGACGAGCATGTACGCGGCGTCGATCGTCCAGCTCCCGGACTTGTACCCTGCGCCGAGCGTCATCGCGTGGCGGCTCGCGTCGGGCACGGCGGGGTTCAGCCTGTCGCCGGGGACCGGCGTCTGGTCGTAGAAGTACCCCGCGCGCAGGGCCACGGCGTCCGACACCTTGTACTGGCCGCCGACGCGGATCGCGTAGGAGTCCTCCCAGTCGAGGTGCTGGTGGAGCGAGTTGTCGTTCACGACCGTCGCGCCCCCGACGTTCAGCAGCGGGGCCTCGAGGTGCGGGACGAGGTCGTCGAACACCGCCCAGGAGTTGTACTCGCCGTCGACCTCGACGGTCAGCTTCGGGGTCGCGTCCCACGCGATGCCGAGCCCCGCGGCGCCGGGGAGCGTGAAGAGCAGGCTCTCGTCGGTCTCGAACGACTGCCGCGGTCCGAACACGATCGGGCTCAGGTGGTCCGCCTCGAACTTCCCGTCCATGGCGACGTCCATCTTGTGGCGGTAGTAGGCCCCCACGCGCCAGTCGTCGCAGATCCGCGCGTGGATGCCGACGTTGAAGCTGAATCCCCAGCCGTCGACCTCCGACTCCAGCTCCGCCACCTCGCGGATTCCGCCAGGGCCGGCGTTGAAGACCGGGTTCTGCTCGAACGACGCGGCGCCCTCCCCCGCGATGAACCCGGCGGCGAAGGTGAGCTTCTTGGGGATCACGTCGTACGAGACGCAGGGGTTGATGAAGATCGTCGCGAGCTTGGCGCGGTCGAAGACGCGCGAGAACCCCGCCTGCGGGATCGGCGGCGCCGAGGAGCTCGTCCCCGTCAGGTTCCAGTCCTGGGTCAGGCCGTACATCGAGTAGACGCCGAGCGCGATGTGCCAGCGCTCCGACCCGAGGTCGGTGGTGATGAAGAGGGAGGGGATGCCGGCGAACTGGTTGTCGGCCGACTGGTCCGCCACGCCCGCGAGGTCGGAGTTGAAGTCCCGCCCAGGCACATCGAGGAGGGCCAGCGTGAAGGCGGCCTGCGTCCCCTCGAGCTGCCCGATCCCGGCGAGGTTCATCGAGAGCGTCGTCGGGTCGTCGGCCTGGCCCGCGAAGGCGAGGCCCATGCCTCCCGCCTTGGCGCCCTGCTCGTTCACCTTGAATCCGCTGGCATCGGATGCCCGCGGCGCAAGGAGGGCCAGGGCCAGGACGACCGGGAGCGCGTACTTCATTACCCTCTCCTATCCTATGGAAGGCGAGGATTGTACGCGCTCCGGATTTCCGGGCGAGAGAAAACGTCCTCTAGAACTTCAGGCCCATCGTCAGCATGAAGACGTGCGTCGGGTCGGAGGTGTAGATGCCGTCCTGCCGCGCGATCTGCGGGGCGAGGGCGCCGTTGTTCACTCCCCGTTCGCCGACGAGGACGAGCATGTAGGCGAAGTCGACCGACCAGTGGCAGGCCGAGTACCCGCCGCCGAAGGTGATGCCGTGGCGGCTCGCGTCGGGAACGGAGGGGTCCAGGCGGCTGCCCGGGACGGGCGTCGTGTCGTAGAAGTACCCAGCGCGCGCGCTGATGTGGCGCGTCAGGTCGTACTGGCAGCCGACCCTCGCCGCCCAGGAGTCGTCCCAGTTCGGGTGCTGCGAGAGGGTGTCCGAGGTGACCACGGCACGTCCTGCGCGGTCGCGAAGGGGCGCGCTGAGGTCGACGCTCACGTCGTCGAAGGCGCTCCAGAAGTTGTACTCGAAGTCGGCGTTCACGGTCAGGCGGCAGTTCGGCTTCCAGGAGATCCCCGCGCCCGCGACACCGGGCAGCGGCACGTCGATGTTCTCGTGCGTCTGGAACGATTGGGCGGCGCCGAAGATGAGCGGGTTCAGATGGTCCGCCTCGAAGTCGCCGCTCATGTGGAGCGTCAGCCTGTGGCGGTAGTAGGCTCCGATGCTCAGGCAGTCGTTCACCTTCGCGTGGACGGCGACGTTCCAGCTCCAGTCCCAGCCGCGGGCCTCCTGCTCCAGCTCGGCCAGCTCCTGGATGCTCCCGCCCGCGTTGAAGACGGGGTTCGACTCCGCGTTGATGTCGCCGTACGCGGCGATGAAGCCTGCCGCCAGCGTGACCCGCTCGGGCATGACCTCGTAGGCGATCACCGGGTTGATGAACACCGTCTTCAGGTCGACGCGGTCGACATTGCGCGAGAATCCCGCGAGCGGGACGGGCGGGAGATTTCCCGTGCCCGTCAGGTTCCAGTCCTGCGTCAGGCCGTACATCGAGTAGACCGCGAGCCCCGCGTGGAGCGGCGAGTCGCACCCGATCTGCGCGGTGAGGTACATGGAAGGAAGCGCGAAGAGCTGGTTGTCCGCCTTCTGGCTGGCAAGGCCCGCGAGCTGCGACTCGAAGTCGCGGCCAGGCACGTAGAGGAGCGCGGTCGTCGTCGAGGCCTGGTATCCCTCGAGCTGCCCGATCCCCGCGATGTTCGTCGCGAGGGCGCCGGGGTCGTCGGCCTGCCCCGTGAAGGCGAGGCCCATTCCGGCCGCCTTGGCGTCCTGCTCGTTCACCTTGAAGCCGCTTGCGAAGGAGACCTCCGGGGCGGCGAGGAACACCAGGGCCAGCGCGACGTGCAGCGTTCTCTTCATGCGGACTCTCCCACCTCGCCCGGGGTGGGCCTCGGGCGATCAGATGGGACATCGGCCAGCGAGGGGCCGGAACTGTAGTCCGGGGACTAGAACTTCAGCCCCATCGTCACCATGAAGACGTGCGTCGGGTCGGAGCTGTAGACCCCGTCCTGGCGCGGGCTCGGGAATGTGAGGGCGCCGTTGTTCACGTCGCGAGTGCCGACGAGGACGAGCATGTAGGCGAAGTCGACCGACCAGTGGCACTCCGAGTATCCGCCTCCGAGCGTGATCCCGTGCCGGCTTGCGTCGGGGACCGACGGGTCGAGGTTGCTGCCCGGTACGGGCGTCTGGTCGTAGAAGTACCCCGCGCGGGCACAGATTCGCATGGATGGCGACGTTCCAGCTCCAGGCCCAGCCGTCCGCCTCCTGCTCCAACTGGGCGATCTCCTGGAGGCTGGCGCCCGCGGGGGCGACGGGGTTCGACTCGATCTTGATCTTCCCGTACGCGGCGATGAGGCCCGCCGCGAGGGTCACGCGCCCGGGCATCACCTCATAGGCGACCACCGGGTTGATGAACCCGGTCTTCAGGACGACGCGGTCGACGTCGCGGGAGAACCCTGCAAGCGGAAGTGGCGGGAGGACGGGGGACGAGCCCGTGAGGTTCCAGTCCTGCGTCAGGCCGTACATCGAGTAGACCGCGAGTCCCGCGTGAATGGGCGAATCGCAGCCGATCTGCGCCGTGAGGTACATGGAGGGGAGCACGAAGAGCTGGTTGTCCGCCTGCTGGTCGGCAAGCTCCGTGGTGAGGTGGGACTCGAACTCCCGCCCTGGGACGTAGAGGAGCGCCGTCGTGGTCGAGACCTGCATCCCCTCGAGTTGCCCGATGCCCGCGATGTTCGTCGCGAGGGCGCCGGGGTCGTCGGCCTGCCCGGTGAAGGCGAGGCCCATTCCCGCCGCCTTGGCATCCTGCTCGTTCACCTTGAAGCCGCTTGCGAAGGAGACCTCCGGGGCGGCGAGGAACACCAGCGCCAGGGCGACTGGGAGCGCCTTGCGCATGTTTCCTCCAGGCACGGACTCGCCGGGAATCGAATCGTTCCTATCACTCATCGAACGGTGGGGCCCGGGATCTGGAGCAGCCCGGCGGAATCTGGTAGAAGCGCGGCGCCTGTAGGAGGAGCGTGCATGCCCGCGACGTTTGCGGAGAGGGTTTCGATCCCGGTGTCCGACGGCACGAGGATGGGCGCCTACGTCTCGCGCCCCGACGGCGGCGGGAAATGGCCCGTCCTCGTCGTCTTCCAGGAGATCTTCGGCGTCAACGCGCACGTCCGTTCCGTGGCCGATCGCTTCGGGCGGGAAGGGTTCATCGCGGTCGCCCCGGACGTCTTCCACCGCTCCCAGGACTGGTTCGAGGGGAGCTACACGGACGTCGCCGCGTCGTTTGCGCTGGCGGAGAAGGTGACCGACGCGGGGCTCCTGGCCGACCTCCGCGCGGTCGCGGAGTGGGCGCGCGGCGACTCCCGCGCCGATGCGGAGCGGATGGGGTGCGTGGGGTTCTGCCGCGGAGGCCGCTACTCCTTCCTCGCGAACTGCGAGCTGCCGCTCAAGGCCGCGATCTCGTTCTACGGTGGGGGAATCCACCCCCTCCTGACGCCCCGTGTCGCGGAGCTTCACGGCCCGATGCTCTTCCTCTGGGGCGGCAAGGACGCCCACATCGACGCGGCGCAGCGTCGCGCGGTCGCCGACGCCCTGGACAAGGCGGGGAAGCCATACGTCAGCGCCGAGTTCGCGATGGCGGACCACGGCTTCTTCTGCGACGCCCGCGCGAGCTACCACCTTGCCGCTGCGCGCCAGGCATGGGCCCTCTCCCTCCAGTTCCTCGACGCATATCTTAGAGGATAGAGGCTCCGTCGACCGTCCTGGCGCCAT
>ORJL010757366.1_pt1 | contig 20143 bp, 16 predicted proteins | sample 1779941 | NCBI WGS metagenome assembly ORJL01 (sample SAMEA104232317, study PRJEB22302) | groundwater metagenome | biome: forest; feature: aquifer; material: groundwater | place: USA | collected 2011-08-07 | depth 5.8 m | reverse complement strand
TGCCTCCCGCGATGCGGAGGGAGTTCCTCTCCCGGCTCCGCCAGCTCCCGCCGCAGCGGCGGGCGCTGTTCAAGGAGGTCTTCAAGGCGCTGCGGAACGTGGCGCCCGAAGACCGGCAGAGGCTGCGGGGGCTCCCGCCCGACAAGAGGCGGCAGGAGATCCGCAATCTCGTCCTGGAGCAGCTCGCCAAGGAGCACCTCGGGGAGGAGGAGCGGAAGAAGTTCCTCTCGCTTCCCCCGGAGGAGCGCCTGCAGCGGGTTCGGGAGTGGATGAGGGACCGGGTCAAGCGCGGCCCGAAGTGATTCCCGCGTGTGCGGGACCATCCCTGGCCGATAAGATCATGGGCCAACATCGGGGGGCGGGCGTCGTATTACCCAGCGCTCCGCATGCTTTCCAGAGAGTTCAAGTTTCCTACGTGGAGGGAGTGATGAACCGGTTTGTGAACACGTGGCTCGCGGGCGCTGCCCTGCTGGCGTTCGGATTCGCGGGCGCGCAGGCCTTCGGCCTGGACAATCGCGCCGCGGGCGGGACCGTGCTGGTCGGCGATGACGACCAGGACGCCTTCGAGGGGATGACCAGGAAGCAGAAGGAGGCGCTGAAGGAGCGGCTCGCGAAGCTGCCCGCCGAGCGCCGCGACGCAATCCTGAAGAGGATCGCCTCCCTGAAGCCCGAGCAGCGCAAGGCGCTCTTCGAGAGGTTCATGGGGAGCGGCAAGCCCGAGCCGAAGCACGAGAAGAAGACCGACAAGAAGGGCGAGAAGGGCACGCCGAAGAAGGGCGAGAAGAAGCACGAGAAGAAGCACGAGAAGAAGTCGGCCGACGACGAGGGGACCCTCGGCGGGGACTGGCAGGAGCGCGCAAAGGAGATGCTCAAGGGGAGCGACGCGGACCGCATGGAGAAGGCGCGGGAGATGTTCGAGTCGTTCACGAAGAACAATCCCGAGGCGCTGAAGGAAATCCGCAAGTACGCCGAGCAGGCGCGCAAGCAGTTCGAGGGGATGGGCCCCGATCAGCGGAAGCAGATCGAGAAGTTCTTCCAGCTCGACAACGAGAAGCGCAACGCGATCCTGAAGCACTTCCGCGACGCGGCGGGGGAGTTCGGTCGCGACGGCGGGAAGAAGGGCGGGAAGAAGGGCGCCAGGGATGGCGGGAAGAAGGGGAAGAAGGGCGAGAAGCGGGACGACGGCAAGAAGGGGAAGAAGGGCAGGAAGGACCAGGGGCGTGGCGAGGATCGCGGCCCCCAGATGAGGAACGACTTCCTGCGCCGCCTGCCGCCGCAGATCCGTGAGAAGCTGCAGCAGCTCTTCAAGCGCCTCCAGCAGGGGCGCGGCAAGGGCCAGGGGCGCGACCTCCACAAGGGCCGCAGCGGCGATCGGGGCGGCGACCCCGGCGCGCAGTTCCGCGACGCCCTGAGGAAGCACCTCCAGGACCTGCACAAGGGCCGGGGCAACGAGGACGAGGGCCGCGGCAAGGGGAAGAAGGGCCCGAAGAAGGGCGACAAGAAGGGGCAGGGCAAGAAGGGCCACAAGAAGAACGACGACATCATCCTGTAGCCCGTCCCACCGACATCGACGAGAGGCCCCGGCGAGAACGCCGGGGCCTCTTTCATTTCCCAGGGGACCGTAACGTTGGACCCGCCCCGCCTCGCGCCGTAGAATCCCCCCCGCCGGATCGTCCCCTCAGGTTCTTCGATGCCCAGGGCCCTCTGCCTCGTCGCGGGCGTGACCCTCCTCGCCGGCGGCTTCTTCGTCGCTGCGCTGCGTCGCGTCTCCCCGGAGACCGCCTCGGCCCTGCAGGCAGACGACGCGTCGCGTCGCGACCAGCTTCGTGGGCTTGCGACGGAGAACCAGCGGCTCCATGGGGAGAACGCGCGCCTGGCGAAGGAGCTGGAGCGGCTGCGTGCGGGTCCGCCGGCCCCGGCGCACCAGCGGATCCATGAGACGCTGCTGCCCGTGCTCGCCTCCGGGAAGGAGGAGGCGTGCGAGCCTGCCCTCCTTGTCATGGCGGGCATCGACCCGCTCGACCAGCCGTGCGCGGAGGCGCTCCTGGATTTGCTCGCGCGGGCGCACGGGGAGCGGGTCCGCCTCCTCGCCGCGCAGGCGCTCTCGATGAAGCGCGACCGCTTCCCGGACCTGGAGCGGGGCGCGGTGGCGGGCGGCCTCGCGGAGGCAGCCGAGCACGACCGCTCGTCGGACGTGCGGCTGGCGGCGCTCGAATCGCTCGACGGGGGGACTCCGCCGGAGAAGCACCTCGACGGCCTCCTCGACCTCGCGGCGGCGGACGCGAAGGTGGCGGTCCGGGTCGCGGCGGCGCGGGCGCTCGCGTCGGCGCACCCTGCGGCGCGCGGACCGTTCCTCGCGCGGCTCGAGCGGATCTTCGAGGCGGAGTCGACCCGCGAGGTGCGTCTTGCGCTCGTCGCGGCGGCGGCGCAGGCGGGCGGCGAGGCGGCCCGGCCCACGCTCGAACGGATGCGCCGCGCGGCCCCCGCGCTCGCGGGGGAGATCGACGGCGTGATCGCGGGCATCGCCGCGGAGCCGAAGTAGCGGGGGGGCTCGCCGGGACGGGTCCACTGAAGACACTGAACACACTGAAGCGTGGAGGCCTGATCGTGCGCCTGCCGCTGATCTCGACGATCCTCGCGGGTCTCTTGATCGCGACCGCATCTGCGCAGGAGGACCTCGGGCGGATCGTCGCGCGTCTCGATGACGACGACGCGAGCGTGAGGGAGACCGCGCAGGCGGACCTCGAGGCGTGGTGCGACGGGGAAGGCGACGGCGCCGCGGAGGCGCTGCGAGCGCACATCGAGGGGTCGAGCCTGGAAGTTCGCGCGCGGCTCGAGACAGAGCTGCAGTTCCTCGCGCAGGAGAAGGCCGCGCTGCCGGTGCTGGCCGTGTACGACCGCGTGGAGCGGGACGTGCTCGGGGCCCCGCCGAAGGACCTCGGCAGGGCGTGCGAGGCGGCCCTCGCGGAGGACTGGTCGCACGTCGTGCTGATCCTGGGCTGCGAGAGCTCGCACAAGATTCCACACCTGGAGAAAGCCGTGCGGCTGGCCCGCTGGGCATACGACAAGGGCATGCGAAGGCCGGCAGTCGCCCTCGTCGCGAAGGCAGCGGGCTGGTCGGGGAGCTTCTTTCGGGGGCAGCGCGGCGGGAGCCGCGTCGCCATCCCCGATCTCGAGGAGGTCGTCGCGTCCGTGCTCTCGATGGAGCTCCGGGATGCGGCCATCGATCAAGCGGACAAGGGGACCTCGCGCGCGGTTCTGCTCGCGGAGTGGAAGAAGATCGCCGCGTTGCAGTCCAGGCGTTGGGGCGAGGAGGCCCGGACGATCGTCGAAGGGTACGAGAGCCTCCTCGCGGAGGACAAGGGGTGGAAGGATCTGCCCGATGAGCAGGTCGCCTCTCTCGCGGTCCCTGCGCAGGTCGACTACTGGATGCACGCGCTGCGCGACATCGTCGGGGAGCCGGACGACACACGGGGCAAGTGCGACCTGATCCAGGTGTTCTGGGAGCACGGCACGAAGCCCACGAATGCGGCCGAGCAATTGGCGGCGCTGGAGTGGGCGGCGCTGCCGCGCGTGATCCAGCACCTCGACGATTCCCGTCCGACGCGAGCGACGGGATTCTGGAAGTTCACGGCGGCCTACCTCATCACCTGCGGCGACTGTTGCACCCAGGTCTTCGATGCGATCACGGTCACGCTCGTCGCGGAAAGCCTGGCGAGCGCATGGGACTCGGACGAGGGACTCGAGGTGATCGCCTCGCGACTCCTCGCCCACGACCGCGCGGGGTTGAGCTCTTCCTGCGCTGCCTCCGCGACGGCTCGATGCCGCTTCGGAGCGAGGCGCTGGGCTACGCGCGTTGGTGCCTCGATCCGAGGAGTGCGGAGGCCTTGGCCGCGGAGCTTGCGAATCGCGAGCCGACCGGCGATCGAGGTGCCATCCGCTTCTGCGATGAGGCCGCGGAGTCGCTCTGTAAGATGATCGGCGACCCCGACCGATTCAACACGGCTGAACCTGAGGCGCAACGCGACGCGCACATCGAGGAGCTGAAGGTCTGGTGGGCCGCGCACCGCGACTCGATCGACTGGGAGGCGCTCCGCCGGAAGCGGGAGGAGGCGACGAAGGCTGACGGGCGCTGATCGCGGAAGTGCATGCGAGCGTTCCTCGGCTCGGCACTTGAACGCGTGAGAGCAGCGGCTAGAATAGGGATTGAATCCACGCCTTTGCCGCAAGGGTCGAATTCGCATGGAAACACGAACCCTGAAGCGTGACGAGATGCGCTCTGTCACCGACGCAGCGGAGAGGTTCTATTCCGAGCGGATCGCGGAGGCCGAGAAGAGTGCTCATCGTGGGGAGTTCGTCGCCATCGATCCATCTGGGGGTCGGTACGCATTCGGGCGTACCCCTCCGGATGCCCTGCACGCACTTGGCCCGGCGTCCGGCGGCGCGCTTCCGTACATCCGCCCCGTGGGATTCACCTTCCGTCTCCATGCCGCACCGCGCGCATGAGTCGTCTCGCGGGGCACGTCGATGGGCTCGTCGTTCGCTTCCGCATCGAAGCCGGGAATGGTGAGGTCGTGGACGCCGACCTGGATACCGGATTCACCGGTCAGATCGCACTCGACTCCGCCGCGAGCGGTCGGCTCGCCTTCACGGGGCCCGTAGCCCTGGCCTCGGTAGAGTTGGGTGACGGAACTCGGATAGACACGCCGGTGGATCAAGGTGTGCTCCAGTGGTTCGGTGCGCCGCGCGAGGTGCAGGCCATCCTCACGACCTCGCCTGACGCCGCCTTCGGGATGGCGCTCCTCACGGACGTGGTGATCCACGTGGACATGCCGGGCCGCGCCGCGTATCTCGAATTGCCGAGCTGAGCTTACCCGCAGGATCTGAGCGGACGCACTGGGGTCTACATCAGGCCGGACCAGCGCATCATGCCCCAGAGTGCGAGGAGGAAGGCGACGATCATCCACCAGCGGAGGCGGGGGCCGCTCCCTGCGACGACATAGTCGCCGCATTTCGGACACGAGGCCCAGTCCGACAGCATCTCCGCGCCGCAGTTCGGACAGTCCGCCGTCGCGGGCTCGTCGTCCCCGTCCTCCGTCCAGCGCTTCTCCGGGAACTCGTCCTCGCGCAGGTCGTCGGCGGGGTCGTCAGAGTCGCTGTCGTCCTCGGGGTCCCACTCGCCTGGATCTCGTGCGGACATCCATTCGCTCCCCCGGCGACACTATCCATGTCCAACGCTCGGGGTCAAGTTCCGCCTGCTGACGGAACCGGATCCTTGCGCGCGCACCCCTTGTCGTCACCCACCGTGATGGATAGGATTGCACGATGTTCGGCGCATCGCGGGTGCCCTTCTTGCGCGGTGAACTTCTCTTCGCGTCAGGCGGAGCGGCACGCTCCTCGGTTCATGTGGAGTGTCTGCGACAATGAAAACGCTCCTTTGCGGCTTCTTCCTGCTCCTGTCGTCTCTGGTCGCAGCGGACACCGTTCGCCTCAAGAGTGGAGGAGTCCTCGAGGGAGTCGTGCTCCGGGACGATTCCGATGGAATCCTCCTCCGGATGAAACACGGCTCGACGACGCTGAAACGCGACCAGGTCCTCAGTGTGGAGAAACTGGAGTCAAGGAACGAGGGGAGAACGGACTCCCGGTTGCCCCAATGGACATGGGCGCTCGAGACGCTTGCGTCACGAGCATGGGCGAATGGGCTCCGGTAGATTCCCTCAACCGTCATCGACAAGGGCATTCTCCGCCTTGTCCCCTACCTGTCGTTCAAGGCGGGGGAGTACGAGTTCAACATCTACGGTGACCCTGATGCGCCAGCTGGAATCGAGATCGGAATCCGGGGCGACCTGCTCAAGGGCGCGGGTGCCAGGCAGGCTTGTTTGGATCTCATCCGAGCGCTCCTGGGTGACCAGGGCGACAGAGACTTCCTCAAGTCTCTCAAACTCGCGATCGACAAACAGGGCCGCGATGGACTCACGTTCGAGGTGACTCCCGAGACCGCCGAGGACGCCTACGGTGGTTGGTGGATCTCGGTCTACGACGAGAAGTCGCTCGAATCCCAGCGTGCGACAGAGGCCTAGATCCGCAAAATCACGGAATCCCGAATGACGATCCAGAAGGCCGAGCCGGAGCCAGTCAACGACGAGGGCTCCGCCGCCCTCTGGAACCGCAGCGACCTCCAGGATGCCCGTCCTTCGTCTGGCGACCAGGACCTCGTCTATCGGCGTGACGTCCACCGGGGATCCGGCGGTTACGCGGCCTCCAGCGAGTACTCCAGCTTCTGTGGGGCTCCTACGCAAGGCGGCGGAACCTGATCCCGCAGGGTTCGAGGTGGCGGGTACTGCTACCAACATCGCTAGCTCTCCGTCCGAACGACCTTCTCCCCTCCATTCGACGGTCCATCTCGCGGACGACCTTCGGGGTTTGCCCATCGAGATGTGCTCTGCCTCTTGACTCGATTGGGGATCCACCATAGGCTCCCTCGCCACCCCTCTCCGTGGGCGTGCGGACGGGAACCTTTCCACGATGCAGAATCCACCACAGGTGCTTCCTCAATCGCCGCGGTGCCCCTACCCGCTTTGCGACGGACGGGTGAGGAGGGTGGAAAAGGCGGATGACGACGAGTGGGTTTGCACCTCGGGACTGGACCACCGGATCCTCAGGGAGCCTTCAGGCGTGCTCCCCCTGGACCTCCTCGGTCCGGGTGTGTACTGGCCCTTAGATGAGGAACAGCTCGCGACCCCTTGCCCAGAGTGCCCGAACCTCTGCATCTTCAAGCCCCAAATGGACCGCGCGGGAAAGCCGTTCCCGCATGGCATCGAGATCCTCGACCCGCAGACCGGCGCGGAGAGGCAATGCAACGGGAGCATCCTCGATCCGGGACGGATGCCCCAGCGGTGTCCGTCTCCGCTCTGCCGCGGGCCGTTCGAAGACCCGGAAGCCCAGCAGCGATGCCTGTACTGCGGGTCCGCCGTGATACGCTGCGCCCGCTGCCGCGCAGTGAACCTACCCGCTGCCCGTTTCTGCAGGCGCTGCGGCGCGGAGATCCCAGCCTTTGAACGGGCCGCGGTCGGCGCCGCCCCGTGGGCCAGCTTGGTGGGTCGGCCGGTCGCCTTCCAATGGGCACTGCTGGATGGCGCCGCGAGTGCCCCGTTGGGCGATGTCCGGTGCCGTTGGGGAATGGCTCACCACGACGCCGCCGTCTTCGTTTTGCAGAGCGACTCTTCTGCACGCACGTGGGTCGTCTCCGCGAGACGCGGGTCAAGGACGGGGGAGCGGACCTGGGTCGGCAAGGCGACCCTTCTGCGGCCCGAGGCCGGCTTCGTCGTGGGGGTCGTCTGTGGGACGGTGGGAATCCTGGTGACTTCCAGAGGGCTTTGCGTGCAGAGCCTTGAGGATCCGGATCTTCCGGACCCCGCTCCGGTCGAACTGGATCTGCTCCGCGGTATCGAATGGCGAGGCGCCGATCTCGCAGTGCGCGACGAGGCCACGTTCCACCTGGCGCTGAGAGGGGTGGACCCGAGCGCGGGAGACCGCGAGCACCTCTGGTGCATCCTGCTCGATCGCTGGGGTGAGCCCCTGAAGCGCTCGGCGGTCAAACGCTCGCTCCGCCCGGGCAGCGTCTGGGGACCGGTCTGGCTGACGGACGGCCGGCTGTGGGTCGCAAGACAACAGGGGGACGAGCTCGTGGCGGAAACCCTCCGTCCCTTCGAGGAGGGAGAATGGAGGCCGCACGAAAAGCCGGGGATCTCGATCGCGGGGAGGAAGCTGGTCGGTCCGCCTCGTGTCTACGAGGAGTCCGTGATCCTGGGTTGGAATGCCGCGGACGGACGCTCGGGCGGGATCATGGCCTGGCGTGCAGATGCGGGTTGGGCTGGAGGGGAATCAGCGGCCTGGAAGTGGGTGAGCGAGGAATCGCCTGTCCAAGAAGCCTCGCTCGGCGGGATCCGATTCCTGTATCGCGGGGTATCCGAGGAATCGACAAGACTTCCGCTCGTGGCGTGGGAGGTCAGGGGGGGACGCATCGAGCGCGCCTTCGTGATGGACCTTCTCGAACGCGTCGAGTGTGTCCATCCGGCGGGCGCGCCCTGGATGGGGAAGAGCTACTGGGCCTGGTTGGAGAATCCGAGCGGTGATGGCCTTGACGTCCGCATCGCCCGGACGAACGGGAAGACGCTTGATACCTCGCTCAAGATCGGGGAGCGGGTCCAGGGCATGCCGCTCGGCGCGTGCGCGGAGTCGCGGGACGCGCATTTCTCTTTGATCCGACGGGGTGAACGGATAGATATTGCCGAAGTGCGTTGGGGCCACGAACGCTTCGTCCGTTCCAGGAACGCGACCTGACCAGGCCCGCCTCGCTTCGAGACCCCACCAGGCACCTCAGTGGGAGGACTCCCTCCGTGTCATTGCTCTCCTCTTTCATGGTAGTGGCGGCGGCGGACGCGCCCGGAAGGCCGCGCAACCTCGTGCTCGCGATCATCCTGACCCTCGTCCTCCTCGTGCTCCTCGGCGTTCAGATCTACTGGTCCCGATACACGGTCTTCTCGGCCAACCTGCGGCGTGAGCCGGACCCCGTCATGCCGCGGGAGGCCAACTCGCGTCTCTTCAACTCCATCGGCGTCGCGCTCGTCTGCAGCATCCTGCTGCTCACGGTAATCTGGTGGCGGTGGATCGTCTAGGGGGAGGTGGTCGTGGCGGATGCAGTCCGGACCCGGGTCCAACCCGTCGTCTACATCGGCGTGGGTGGATCTGGCAAAGAGGTCCTTCTGGCGCTGCGCAGGCGGTTCTTCGAGAACTTCAATCTCAGGCCGTCCGACCTCCCGTCGTTTGTCCGGTTCCTCGCCATCGACACGGACGTTGCGACGGGGCTCACCACGCTCAAGGGGGCGGCGGGATTCCTGACCGAGGCCGTTGCCTTCACCGAGAGGGAGAAACTGGGGGTGCCCCTTGACCGGGACCTCACGCGGTCGCTGGAGGAGGGATTCGAGGACAAGACGTACATCAGCAGTTGGCTGAACCGCCAACTGTTCGAGCAGGCCAAGATGGAGGTAGGCGCCGGGGCGCAGCAGACGCGGCCGCTCGGGCGCCTGTCGGTCTTCCTCCACTTCGACACGCTCCGCCAGCGCCTTATCGAGGTCCTCTCGCAGGAGAGCGGAAAGGCGGAGGAGTCGAAGAAGAAGGGGTACGACCTCTTCCAGCGGGCCGAGGACAAGGACACGCGGGTATACGTGATCGGATCGCTTTCGGGGGGGACCGGGTCCGGCATGGCCCTTGACCTCCCCTATGTGATCCGTTCGTTGATGCAGACGCTCAAGATCGAGGGAATCCACGGGATCTTCCTCCTCCCCGATGTGTACACGCAGTGCGAGGAGAAGCTCACCGAGTCCAAGAACAAGAACAACTTCGTGAAGGTGCAAGCGAACGGGTACGCGGCCCTCCAGGAGATCGAGTACTTTTCGAGGAAGGGAATGCAGGCGATCCCCGCGTTTCTCGAGGCGCCGGACCCGGAGTCGTCCACGGTTCCATGGATGCGAGGCGCCTTCCCGGGATGCTGGCAGAAGGAGGACATGGCCCGCGCGAAGGTCTGGGAAGAGCCACCCTACAACAAGGTGATGCTGGTGGCCTCCGCGAACGAGGCCGCGCGGACGCTGTCCGACCGCCGGGACGTGGTCGAGATGGTCGCGGATCGCCTCTTCCTGACCTACGAGGTCGCCGATGCGGCGGCGGCCCTCGGCAGCCTCGACAGCAACAGCGTCGATAAATTGCTCCAGTCCTACACAGTGGGCCCCTCCACCTTCACGCGACGTTTCTGCACCTTTGGCGTCGCGAAGTACCTCCTGGGCAGCAGCATCCTCCGCAATGGCGCATGTCTTCGCCTGGGGCAGATGGCGCTCCAGGACTTCCTCACCGGTACGCTCGACCCCAAGGCGGGCGGGCTCAGCCCCAAGAATATCAACGACTACGCGAAGGCATCCCTGGGACGGATGGGCGTCGACCCCCACGACCAGGTCGTGACGCAGGTCGTGCTCCCAAAGCTCCGTGAGGCGATCGCGCCCGAGATGGCCACCGCCGAGTCATCGCCCGACGGCCTCGCCAGGCTGATCGCCTCCCTCCGGGCGGCGGACCCGGAGGCGGGGACGTCCGGGAAGCTGTGGCACGATCTCGAGGACCAGCTCCTTGCTGACCACCGGGAGCGGTTCGTCCTCCCCGCGCAGACCGGGGGGCAGACGGAGGCCTGGCGGGCGGGCCTCGCGGAGCGCTACTGGAACAACGCATATTTCGGTACGACCGCCGACAACGCGGCGCGGAAGACCTACCTGCAGAAGAACCCGAGCGGCGGGACGACGCCGGGCCCGGAGGAGATCGCCCTCTGGCTGCTGGATGAGATGGGGGCCGATCAGGCCTCACGCGTCGTGGCGAAGATGTCCGAGATCCTGTCACGCGAGGCGGCCTCCGCCGCGGAGGCCTACGAGAAGAAGGCTCGCGGCCTCTCCAAGCGCACGGAAAACGGGATTGCGCGATGGGCCGACGCGCGCCTCATCTCACCTAGCATCCTCGGGACCCGAGAGGATGCCATCGACCTCGAATCCACCCGGGCGCGCAAGTCGTTCGCTGAGGAGGCCTCGTATTGGTTGAAGGCGATCGCCTGCAAGATGGCACACCGGTTCCTGAATCCCGAAGCGGGCGTCTCCCCGAACATCTCTGGCACGGTCACCGAGATGGTCGACCTGATCAACAAGTCGAAGGCCGTCCTGCAGGCCGTCCTGTCGGGGAAGGAGGGTGTGGACGCCAAGGTGGTCAGCTTCTTCAGGACCGGGCACGCCTCGAAGAGGTACCACTCGCCCATCCTCGATAAGCTGCGGGAGGGGGACGACCAGGCGATCCTCCGCTCGGCCACCAAGCTCCTCTACTACGCCCTTTTCGCCGCGGACGGACAGGACCTCGAGACGTTCCAGCCGACGGACGTGCATCGCAAGAAGATGCAGAAGCTGGTCATGTACGTGCGGCAACTCTGGTTCAAGCAGATGTGCGAGATGCACTCGCCGCAGCTCATGCCACTCGACCTTGCCTTCAAGGAGAAGCGGCTGACCGACGACGGGATGATCGAGGCCCTACACCGCGCTTGCTATGAGCTCCCGTGGTTGAAGAACGAGGAGCTGATCATCAATGGGAGGGATTGCGTAGAGTTCCAGAGGCTGCGGCGCGATGAGTTTGTCGGCAAAAGCGCCGCGGAGTACCTCATCTCGGAGGAGAACGCCGCCACGCTGATGAACGAGCTCCCCGACCTCGCCAAGCCCTACGGATCGCTGGACATGGCCCTCTCCGAGGATCTGAAGAAGGAATGCGGCGGGACGGCCCTCTTCATCCGGAAGCGGCCGGCGCAGGGCGGGGACCGGCTCCGTCCGCTCGAGGAAAAGTTCCGCAACGAGAAGGATGCCTTCCTGACCCAGGACGTGGAGGCCAGGTCCGGCGACGCCATCACGCTCGTGTACGAGAGGATGGCGATCCCGCTCCCTGCGCTGAAACAGATCCAGGACCTCCAGAAGTGGCATCGCGCAGGCCTCGACGGGGGAAACCTGTACCTGTTCAGGGACTCTACGGGCGCGCGATTCAGCTCTGTGGCTCCCGACATTACCCCTCCGTTGGGGGCCACGGCCAACAAACGTCGTAAGGCGATGGAGAACGCGCTCGTCGGGATCCTCACCGGCGTCGTCTACTGGAACGCGGAGCTGAAGGAGTTCCGGTTCTCCGTCAGCGGTCGCGGGGGACGCGAAACGGTGGGGCTCGGCCCGGGCCTCGCGGACGTCGTGCGTGCGGCATCCGGCATGGCGAGGCTGAACGTCGAGCCCGAGCTCCTGTACAACAGCCTCGACGATTCCGTCTTTGAGACGCGGCGGGACCTGTCACCGGAGGGGCGGATTGCCCTCGTCGGCCTCTTGAACTACTGCCAGAAGTACTACTGTCCGCGAGGCGCAAGCGACAAGAAGGAGAAGGATCACAACTTGCTCTGGTCCGAGATCATCGACGGCGCGCGGGCGCAACTGAGGACCGGGCTGGTGCAGGCGATCGGCCAGACATCCATGGAGGACGCGCTCCAGAAGATCGTGTGCCCCTGGCTGGATTGCTTCTTCGAGTTCGTTGGGCCACGGGAGGACGAGAAAAACCTCAGTCCCCTTCGCCAACTCCCCTCCCTCCGTCCACAGATCCAACCGGAGGTCATGAAAAGGAACCGTCGGCTCCACCTCCTCTTCCTCGCCCCCCTGCACGGAAACAGGTCGCAGGAGGACATCATGAAGTACACGAACCTTGCCCCGGATCGCGACGGCAACCGCGAGGTCCCGTCGGACGTCCTTCGGGCGTGGGAGGCTGCGCCAGAGGACCCCTCGCTGGTTCCCGCCGAGGTCAGGGAGTTCATCCAGAGGGCATCGATCCGCTCATAGCAGAACCGTGAAGTCATGCGCGTCCGGATCAGGGATGGTGGGCGGCCACCCTCCGAGGTCGACCTGGTCAATGACGAGTACCTCGTGGGGCGCGGGAACGAAAACGACGTCCCAATTCAGCACAACAGTGTCTCCCGGCAGCACGCCCGAATCGTCCGAACGCCCGAGGGCATCCGGATCGTGGACCTTGGGAGCAGGAACGGTCTTCACCTTCACGGGGTGAAGGTGACATCGACGCCCGTTTTCCCGGGGGACATCGTCGTACTCAGCCCCTCGGTTCAGCTTGAGTTCGAGGAGTCCGCGCGACCGTTGGCCCCGCCTCCTCGCCCCCCAATCCCCCAGCAAAGCAAGCGGCCCACGCGCGTCACCAAGCGCTTGATCTTCTGCAGTCGATGCCAGAATGGCAATCCGTCAGACAATTGGAAAATTCTCCCTGTGCCAGGCAGGCTCAAGGAGCCCGGCGGGCGGGTGCTCATGGAGCTCGCCGGTGACGACGTCGAGATCCAGCTCGAACCTGGTCTTGCGAAGGTCTTCGGCCTTTTCGCCTGGCCGGGGCGAGGCGCATTGGTCTCCTCCATCCGCATCAACGCCTCGCACGATGCGGCCCTGTCGAATCGTTCAAATCCCTGGGTCCCGCTCCTCGTGTTCGCGGTGGAGCGGCCCTTGTACGCGAAACTCGTGGAGGAGGAGCCGCCGTTGCGCGCGGTGCTCGTGGAGGATGAGCCGCCATCTCCCCCGACCATCACCCCCGCGGTCGCCGCGTCGCGCAAGGTGGAAGCGCGACCCGCGCCCGCGCCGCCAAAGCCTCCGGTCGTCTCCCCGCCCGTGACCCAACCGCCGCCGTCCGAGCCTCCCCCCGTCCGGCACGAGACTTGGTGCACCTGGGAGTGCGGCCCCGAGGATGTGTACTGCCCGGGGTGCGGGAGGCCCCAGACCGTTCCGGAACTCCTCATGGTCCTGCCCACACGGCAGGATGGGCTCCCCATGCGGCCGGGGGCGGTCGCCATCGTCTGGGACGACGAGATCGATCCCGAGGTCTGCCTGCGGGCCGGCGCGGACGCTTCCTCGCTCGAGGTGGAGGACCCCGCAGTGCTCCTCTCCCGAGGGCGTCCACTCGTCGAAGTGGTGGCGAAGGGGCGGGAGGCCCGCCTCCGACTCACGGCGGAGGGGAGGGAGCGCCTCGACAAGCACGCGTCGATCGCCTTCTCGATCCGCCTCCGACCCGGGGGCGCCCTCTGGGCCGGGCGCCCCGCGGGCCGTGCGCGCGAACTGACCTTCCCCGTGCTCTTCGCGCGACGCCCGGTGGTCGACCTGGAGCTGCTGACGCCCGGTGCGTACGCCCGCGGCGGGAAGGACCAGCCCAATACGTGGAAGCTCGGACTTCTCGACCAGGACCTCTGCGTGGCCAAGATCACGACGAGCCGCGGCGAGTTTCCGCCGATGCCGGTCCAAGACGCCTGGACCAGGACCCGCCTCCTCTCAGACCCGCCCGCTCCCCCCTCGGAGTCGCCCGTCCTCCGCCACCGGGGCTGGGCGCAGCGTGAGGGCGAGGGGCGGATCGCGCTTCGCTGGGGCCCCTCCTCGCCGGGCGAGTGGGAGTTCGAGCTGGAGCCCTTCCCGCGCGTGCCGCTCCGCCTTCGCGTGGAAACCTACCGAGACCCGGTCGAACCCAAGACGAAGTGGCTCGAGTCCCCGGCCAAGGGAGACCTGTTCTGTCGGCTGCCGGTGGACCTCTATGTGCACGATGCTGTGACCCTCCTCAGCGCGAAGGTCGTCGACCTTCCGAACGTCGACGTGCTGACGGACAACTTCAGGCCCGCGGCCAACGTCGCGCTCACGCCAGGGGCCGTGCGTCTCCTCGTCCAATTCCGAGGGGGCGAGGGGATCGCGGAGGGGAGGCGAATCCGCTTGGAGCTCACCTTCCCGTCGCCACGGCCTCCGGTCGTCTTCCCGCTGGAAATGCGGAACGTGCGGGAGTTCGAGGTTGAGGACGACTACCTGTCGATCGACTTCGGCACCTCGGCCACGTGTTGCGCCTACACCGGGGAGACTTCGTGGAGGCCCGAGGCCTTGCTCCTCGGGGACACCGATCGCCCCGAAATCCCGTCCGCCCTCTTCTTTGAGGACGTCAACCCGAGGGACCCCGTCTACCAGATCGGCGATGCGGCCCGCAGCCGGATGGAGGGCAACCCCTGCGGGTACATCGACAGGCTGAAGCAGATGATCCTGACCGCGCGCGGGGGAAGCGTCCCTGTCTGGGTCCACGACGGGAAGGGAGGGGAGGTCTACGACGTCGAGCGTCTTGTCGAGCTGTACCTTCGCGCGGTCATCCTCCGCGCCCAGGACGTGTACGAGCGACGAACGGCAGCGGCGCCCACCGGTCGTGCGCGCAAGCTCGCCGGCCTCAACCTCACCTTTCCGGCGAGCGCGCCGACGGAGTTCCGGAACCTGCTTCGACGGGTCGCGTCGCGCCTCGACGGGCTCGACGGCGTCCTCCGCACAGCCGGGGAGGCCGCGCGCCTGATCGTACAATGGGACGAGGCGCGATCCGGCGCCCTTGGGAGCCTGATCGCCGACGGGAAGATCCTCGAATCCCCCGATTCCCCGCGCTTCCATCTCCTCCTCGACAGCGGTGGCGGCACCGTGGAGGTCCTGTTTCTGGCCCTCCGCGGCGACCCGATCCGGTCGCCGGACCTCCGTCTCATCGCGGCCGCCCGCGGCGACGAGCTCTCGGGCGCGAAGTTGACGGGCAGGATCGCCGAGCTCCTGCGGGATCACCTCCTGCTGGCGGCGGAGTCGGGCGACGAGAGGTACCCATGGCAGGAGCCGGGGCGTGGAGAGGCGCACGGAGCGGACGAGGCTGGAATTCACAACTACAGGGTCGTGTACGAGCTGGCCGAGAGGTTGAAGGTTGAGCTGCTGGGGATCGGAATGACCGGCGTCGAGGAGATCAACCTCGCGAACATGCCGAGGACGGACGCCGTGCAGCTCCTCGCCTGGCGGGAACCCGGGGAGAAGGCCCTACGGCCCCTCAGGGTGGTCGCGGAGGCCGCCGCTCGCGACGCGAGCGCGACATTCGACGTCCGGAGAGTGACCGCCAGGGTCCTCGAGTCTCTCACGGGCTGGAGGGACCGGCTCATCGCCCTCTGGAAGCGGGTGGACCGCATGGTGCGCGGCAGCGGGGTCGACCCCGCGAAGGTCACATCGGTCCTGCTCGTGGGCCGCGGGTGCAAGCTCCGAATGGTGCGCGAGACGGCACTGCAAGTGCTTCCTTGGGCGCGCGAGGAACGCGTCCTGTTCGACGAGCGGAGGGCAAAACCCTGCGTGTCGGAGGGTGCCGCGCACCTTGAGACGAGCCGCACCTCCGGCTCCGACGTATTTCCCCATGCGCTCTGCGCAGGTCCCAGACCGGCGGAGACCCGGCCGGTGGTCGGTCCGGGGCGGGTGCGGTACGTCTCAGCGGAGGAGCTGGATCGGGACTTGCAGACGTGGAACGAGGCGCAGGCCGGTGCGCAGGGCTTCCGCTGGGAACCTGAACGATGGTTCCCCCTGCTGCGGATGGAGGGGTCCATCGTCTTTTACGTGGATCGGGACTACGCGGATGGTCTGTCGGACGACCTCTGCCCGGTGTGCAAGGTCGTGATCCCGGGCGGGCTATCCTGGCCACTTAGAGGGTTCCTCCTGCGGCAGGCCTCGGGCGCGGACGAGCTGGTCCTCTACGCGAAGAGTGGGGACAGTCCCCCGCAGCTTGTGCTCAGGCAGCCGCTGGAGTGGGTCTAGGGAATTCGTTTGTCGAGGAGCGTGCGCCATGCCGTACGTGGACGGTGAATTCAGGCTGGACGAGGACGAGGAGTCGCCGGAGGACGCCGACGAGCAGAGCCTGACCCGCCTGGATGCCACTCCTCCGCCCTCCCACGACTTCACGGACTTCTACGGCGGTCTGCTGAAGTTCCTGTTCCTGGTCGTTGCCTTCATCATCCTACTCTCCCTGATCTCGCTGGAGAACTCGTAGCGGCGGGCGGTCAGGGCATCACCCGCTGGTGCCAGGAGTACATCGCGCATGTGCGGGTTCAGCGCCGTCATCGTGATCGTCGGGATCGTGGCCTACATGGTCTATCTCGGGATCGAGACGGCCCGGCGTGCGGCGTGCGTAGTGAAGGCGTGCGAGATACTGCGGTACGCCGGCAGGAACGGCGACCTTGCGCAAACGGCGGTCGCGAATTTGCGCAGGGCGCTCGCGGAGCTCGGGCCCCGCACCGAGGCGGAGAACGCGCAATTGCTGGGCGATTACCGCGGCATCATCGCTGGGGCCGTCGCCGACGGGCGCGTGGACCGCGGGGAACTCCGCCTGCTTCAGCAGGTGGAGTCCATCCTGGCTCTCTCGCAGGCCTCGATTGACCGCGGACGAACCCAAGGCTACCTCATCGTCCTCGCCGACGCGGTCAAGGACGGTGACTTCACGGTGGAGGAGGACAATCGACTGCGAGCCCTCCGACAGACGCTCGCCGTCCCGGCCTCCCTCGTCTCCGGCCACGACGCCCTCCTGCTGCAGCTGAGGAAGGCCCGTGTCATGCGAACGGCAGAACTCGCGCCCATCAAGAACATCCCGTCGGGGAGGTCGGAAGAGCCCTGCTACTTCTCCTCCCCGGCCGTCATGACCGCCGAGAGGGTGGTCCGCTCCTACCAGCACATGGGGCAGCGAATCAGCGAGCGAGGGTGGGTCGATCAGAAGGAGGGAGAGCTCTGCATCACGGACCGAAGGATACTGTTCGTTGGCGGTGGGACGACGACGATCAAGGTGTCCCATGTCCTGGATTGTGTCGTCGAACCGGAACATGGCCACCTCTCGATCACCTCCTCGCAGCGGAAGATCGCGATCCACCTCCGTACGGCCGAGCCATACGTCGCTGCAGCTTTGGTGAACCGTCTTCGGAACCCGTAACTCACACGCATCAATTGTCGCGGCCGCGATGGTCGTTCTGGGATCAACGGCACGGGCAGGACGTCGCATCGTCCCGTGCATCTACGGAGGGTGACCAGCATGACTGAGCCACGAGCCGCTTCGCGCATCATGATCTGGACTCGCGTCGCAGGCCTGCTCAACGAAACCGCAATGGGATTCTTCGCACTGACGGCTGCCCTGACGGCACTCGCGCCGTTGGTGCTAGGTCTTGGGACGGAGCAGCAGCGGGTCCTCGACCTCCTTGACTGGCCCATCGTGGCGATCTTCGCTCTCGAGCTCATCTGCAAGTACTGCCTCTCAACCGACCGGACGGCGTTCTTTCGTGACCCCTGGCGATGGCTGGACATCTTGATCGTGCTCGCGCCGTTGGTCTCCTTGCTACCCGCAGTAAGCGATCAACTGCGATCAGCACCCGCCCTGCGACTGATCCGGCTTGCCCGAGCCATGCTGCTGGGGGCCCGCAGCGGCGAGGTGCTGAAGCGGTCTAGCCGAGGCGAGCCCAGTCCTCCCGAAGACGAGGGCTTTCAGATCACGGGAATCGTGGCAGACCACCTGGACCAGGTCGCGGCGATGGGGTGGAGTGAATTCGTCGAGCGACTGTCCGACCCCGCGGAGGAGTGGTTTCACCTTGGAGGGCTGGACCGTTCCGAGTTCCCCGAAGTTGCCGCTCAGTTGAGAGTGCCCGAGCTGATGCTGGCCAGCAAGCTCCTGGACGCCTCCTACCCCCGCATCGACCTGTTCGAGGGTCAGACGATCCTCTTCCTCGGCTACCCGGCTATGCGAAGTCACACAGGCAGCCCGAGTCACGACACGAAGCGGGCCGGGCTGCTCGTCGTCGGCTCCAGCCAGAATCTCGTGAGCATGTCCTCTGAGAGGCTGGATCTCGGACTCCACGTCGCCCCACTCATTAGGGAGGCTCCCGTTCAGGCTCCCTTCCTCGTGCGAGTGATGCACGCCTTGATGAAACACGTCGTATCACGATATGACCGGACGCTGGAAGTGCTCGACGAGGACTTCCACTCCTTTGAGGTGCAGTCGCCAGAGCACACCAAGCCCGAGTTCTTCCAGGGTGCATTCCGATTGAGAAGGGAGCTCACGGCGCTCAAGGGCGATCTGGACAACGTGCGGAAGATTCTGCAGGCCATCCCGGCCGGGAAAATCGCGCTGAGCGGCTTCTCAAATGCTCATCAGACGATGTTCACGCTTCTCGCGGACGAAGTTGGCGAGTTTCATCAGAGGGCCGAGGCGCTTGCAACGGACACGGGGTCGCTCATCGAATTGCACATGAACGTGGCGTCGTTCGAAATGAACAAAGTCATGCGGCTCCTTGCCTTGGTGACGATGCTCGCACTCTTCCCCTCCGTCGTGGGCGGCCTGCTCGGAATGAACGTTGAGGGAAACCCCTGGCCCACTTCGCTGTCCACCATCGCCTACTTGGTGGGGTCCGGGATGTTCCTCTCCGTGTACGTGTTCTGGGCGAAAGGGTGGTTCAAGTAGCCCCTCAGTCGGGGCTACACCGCAGGCCCGGCTCGCTTGGGTCGCCCCCTCGGAGCTGCCCCCAAGGCTGCGTTGCAGTGCTACGCCTTCACGATCTTCTCGCGGCCCAGGGCGACCGACTTCGTCGCGTTGCGGGAGTCGACCACGAGCTGCGCGTGCTTCACCACCCAGGCGTAGTCGATCTTCGTGTGGTCCGTCGCAATCAGCACGCAGTCGTGCGATGAGAGCGCCTCCTCAGTGAGCGGGACGGAGGAGAGCGAGATGTCGTAGTGCCGCAGCTTCGGCACCCGAGGGATGTACGGGTCGTGGTAGGAGACCACCGCGCCCTTCTCCTTCAGCAGCTCGATCAGCTCGAACGCCGGCGACTCGCGCGGGTCGTCCACGTCCCTCTTGTACGCAATGCCGAGCACCAGCACCTTCGCGCCGCGCAGCGCCTTCCCCCGATCGTTCAGCGCATCCATCGTCCGCGAGATCACGTACCGCGGCATCCCCGTGTTGATCTCGCCCGCCAGCTCGATGAAGCGCGTCGGCATCTCGTACTCGCGCGCCTTCCACGTCAGGTAGAACGGGTCGATCGGGATGCAGTGACCGCCCAGCCCAGGCCCCGGGTAGAACGGCTGGTAGCCGAACGGCTTCGTGCTCGCCGCCTCGATGATCTCCCAGACGTCCAGCCCCATCCGGTCGAAGAGCATCTTCAGCTCGTTCACCATCGCGATGTTCACGCAGCGGTAGATGTTCTCGAGCAGCTTCGTCGCCTCCGCCGCCCCGCAGGACGAGACCGGCACGACCCGCACGACCACCTTCCCGTAGAGCGCCCGCGCGAGCTCCGCGCTCGTCTCGTCGTGGCCGCCGACCACCTTCGGGATCCGGTCCGTGCTGAAGTTCGGGTTCCCAGGGTCCTCCCGCTCGGGAGAGAACGCGAGCCAGAAGTCCGTCCCCGCGCGCAGGCCGCCTCGCTCCAGGATCGGAAGGAGGACCTCCTCCGTCGTCCCAGGGTAGGTCGTGCTCTCCAGGACCACGAGCTGCCCCGCGCGCAGATTCGGCGCGATCGACTCGCCCGTCTTCACGATGTAGGAGAGGTCCGGCTCCCGCGCAGGCGTGAGAGGCGTCGGGACGCAGATCAGGATCGCGTCCATCTCGCGGAGGTGCGCGAAGTCGGCGGAGGCGGAGAAGCGCCCCGTTTTCCGCATCTCCGCGATCCGCTCCGAGGGGATGTGGAGGATGTAGCTCGTTCCCGCGTTCA
>ORJL011257492.1_pt1 | contig 20144 bp, 21 predicted proteins | sample 1779941 | NCBI WGS metagenome assembly ORJL01 (sample SAMEA104232317, study PRJEB22302) | groundwater metagenome | biome: forest; feature: aquifer; material: groundwater | place: USA | collected 2011-08-07 | depth 5.8 m | reverse complement strand
TATGAAAATCTTGATTACGGGAATCACCGGCTTTGTGGGGAGCCATCTGGCCGAATACATTCTCGATCGGCAGGAGGGCCATGAGGTTTTCGGCCTCTGTCGCTGGCGGAGTCCGCGCGAAAATCTAGCCCGCGCCTACGGCCGCATCACCCTGGTAGAGGGCGATCTCCTGGATATGAGCGTGCTGATCCGCCACCTCGACGCCATCCGCCCGGAGGTGATCTTCCACCTGGCCGCTCAAAGCTATGTCCTGACGAGTTTCGACGCCCCGTTACAGACACTGTGGCCGAACGTTATTGGCACGGCTAATCTGCTGGAGGCCGTCCGGCTCACCAAGCTCGACCCCGTGATCCACATCTGTTCGTCCTCGGAAGTTTACGGCCAGGTGCGTCCCGAAGATGTGCCCATCCGCGAGGACTGCCCCTTCAAGCCCGCTTCGCCCTATGCGGTAAGCAAGGTCGGCGAGGACATGATCGCCTTCCAGTACTGGGTGTCCCACGGCCTGCGCACCATCAGGACGCGCATGTTCACCCACACGGGGCCGCGGCGGGGCGACGTCTTTGCCATGTCCTTTTTTGCCAAGCAGGTGGCGGCGGTGGAATTAGGCATGAAGGAGCCGATCATCCAGGTGGGAAATCTCGCTTCCGTGCGCACCTTCTGCGATGTCCGGGATGCCGTGCGTGCATACTGGCTCCTGGTAAACTGCTGTGAACCCGGCGAGGTATACAATATCGGGGGCAATCGGACCATGACCATCGGCGAGGCCTTGGAGATCCTCCTCTCTTTTTCGAGGGTCGCCTGCGAAGTGGCTGTTAATCAACAACTGCTCCGGCCTTCCGACGTGACCCTGCAGATTCCCTGCACGGACAAGTTCGGCGAAAAGACGGGCTGGCAGCCGGAGATCCCCTTTGAGAAGACGCTGGAAGATATGCTCATTTATTGGCGCGACGAGCTGTCCCGCAACCCGTGGAAGGCGCTGACAGTGGTGAAGTAGCAACACCGTGGGGTCCTTTTGGTCCCGGTGGCCGGTGAGGGCGGGAAAAAGACGCGAGGCGGTTAAAAATGGCCCTGAAGGGTAAGAAGATTTTCCTGGCCGGTGCGACGGGGCTGGCGGGCGCCAGCATCATGGCCCGCCTGACGGAAAGTTATCCGGAAACAAAGATCAGGGCCGTCTGGCATCGCCGGGAACCTTTTCTGCAGCATGAAAATGTCGAATATGTGCGGGGCGACCTTACTTCCCGGGAGGAATGCCGCCGGATGGTGCGGGGTTGCGATGCCGCCATCCTGGCCGCCGCCACGACGGGAGGGGCCCAGATGGCCAATTCCGTACCTTGGGAGCAGGTATCGGATAACGTGGTGATGGACGTCCAGATGCTCCATGCCCTCCATCTGGAGGGGGTGCCCCGGGCCGTATTCGTCAGCACGGCCTCGGTTTACCAGAATTTCAGTGGCGCCATCCGGGAAGATGACCTGGACTGGAACCAGGACCCTCATGCTGCCCATTTCGGGGTCGGGTGGGCAAAGCGGTACGTGGAAAAATTGTGCCGGTTCTGGTACGAAAAAACTGGTCTGGAGGTCCTGGTAGCCAGATCGGCCAATATTTACGGACCCTTTGCCAAGTTTGACCCTGCGGTGTCTAATTTTGTTCCGGCGTTGATCCGCAAGGTCGCGGACAAGAGCGATCCCTTTGAAGTCTGGGGCAGTCCCGGTGTAGCCAGGGACATCATCTACGGCGAGGATTTCGCCCGGGCCATCGTGCTCATGCTGGACGATGAGCGGCTGAAGTTCGACATCTTCAACGTCGGTTCCGGCGTCACGACTACCGTAGGCCAGGTAGTGGAGTGGTCGCTTAAATATGCGGACTACCATCCGCGGCGGATCGATTATCGGGATGATAAACCGGTCACCATACCTTCCCGGTCCCTCGACTGCTCCAGGATTAAAGAGCAGCTCGGCTGGGAGGCCCGGTGTCCGGCCGAAGAAGGCATCGGCCGGACCATGGAGTGGTGGCAAAATAACAGGAATTGGTGGGATAAATGAAAACTGAGAAGCATGACGCCATTGTTTTGTCCAGTGCGGACGAAAAAGAGGTGCAGCGGTCGCTGACCGAACGCTGCAAACTGGCCCCTCTGCCCGATGACGAGCTGTTGTCCAACCTGGGTTTGTTCCTCACCTCCAAGACGCTGTCGAGGGTGCTGTTCTTCTACGAGATATACCGTAAGGTGGTCCATTCTCATGGGATCATTGCCGAGTTCGGCGTACGGTGGGGCCAGACCCTGGCCATCATGACGGCCCTCCGGGGCATTTTCGAACCCTTTAACCGCCACCGCAAAATCGTGGGGTTCGATACTTTTGCCGGATTTATCGGTATGGGCGACAAGGATGGCGAGCAGTCGCACTGCGCCGACGGTTCCTTCTCCGTACCGGCGGGCTATGAAGATTACCTGGGGTCACTGCTGGGCCTTCAGGAGAAACTGAACCCCATTTCCCATCTGACTAAATTCGAACTTGTGAAGGGCAATGCCGTTGAGACCGTTCCGGCCTACTTGCGGAAGCACCCGGAAACGATTATTTCGCTCGCCATTTTTGATTTCGATATCTACGAACCGACCCGGGCTGCCCTGGAGGCAATCCAGCCCTGCCTGTGCAAGGGGAGCATCCTGGTCTTCGACGAACTCTGCGATGACGTCTTTCCGGGAGAAACCGTTGCCCTGCGGGAAATCCTGGGATTGAACCGGGTGCGGATCCAGCGTTTCCCCATGACTTCCAGAATATCCTATTTGGAGATCGAGTGATGGGCGATTGTAAAGAGATCAGGAAAGATATCCTGAGGATTTCCAAGGAAAGCGGGCACGGTCACATTCCCACCTGCTTTTCCATCGTCGAGATTCTGGCGGCGGTCTATACAACTATTCGTCATGACCCGGCCAGGCCTCAATGGGAGGAACGGGACCTCTTCATCCTGAGCAAGGGGCACGGCTCCCTGGCTCATTATTGCCTGCTGGCCCGGTGGGGATATTTCGGGATAGAAAAGGTTCATGCTTTCGGGGCCTTCCAGTCTGATTTCGGCTGTCATGCCGATCGCTTCAAGATCCCCGGGATCGAGGCTTCCACCGGCTCCCTGGGGCACGGCATCGCACTGGCCGTGGGGATGGCTTTAGGCTTGAAGATGCTGAAGAGCGACCGGCGTGTCGTTACCCTCATCGGCGACGGCGAGTCTAACGAAGGCTCCGTCTGGGAGGCCCTCCTCGTCGCCCACAATCTTAAGCTTAACAATCTGACTGTCGTTTACGATGATAACCGGTCGCACGCCCGGGGATTGCAAATTACCAATCCGGCCGAGAAGCTCCGGGCCTTCGGCTGTGAGGTGGTCGAAGTAGACGGCCATGATGTGGACAACCTCAGAGGGGTCCTGCAGGGAACCGGGGCGGATGGGGTCAGGGCGATCGTGGCAAGAACGCAAAAGGGTTTCGGCTGCCGGACCTTGATCGATAATCAATACGAATGGCACCGTAAGTCCCCGAACGACGAGGAATATCGCTGCCTGATAGAGGAGCTGGATGCGTAAGCAATTCAAAAATACGGTGCTGGACCTGGCCGGCCGGGATGACCGGGTCGTCGTCATTCTCGGAGATGTGAGTGTCTATCTGTTTCAGGACTTCAAGGAACGCCATCCCGACAGGTTTTACAATATGGGTATTGCCGAAAACACCCTGATCAGTGTCAGCGCCGGATTGAGTGCCCTGGGTTTTAATCCCTTTGTGCACACTATCGCTCCCTTCCTGACGGAGCGGAGTTTTGAGCAGATCAAGCTGGATATGTGTTACAACCGCTTCGGGGGCAACATCGTCTCTTGCGGCGCCTCTTTCGATTACGCCTGGGATGGGGCGACGCACCATTCCTATACCGATCTGGCCATCTTGCGGCTGCTGCCGGGCATGGAAGTCCTTCAGCCCGGTTCAACGAAAGAGCTTGATCCCCTGCTCAGAAGCCAGTACGGCAATGGTAATCCGACCTACTTCCGCCTTTCCGATCATCCCCACGAGATCGAAGTGCCGGTGACTTTCGGCCGCGGCGTGGTAATCAGGGACGGGGGATGGAAAAATACCGTGATGACCGCCGGTCCCCTTTTGGGCAACGTCCTGGCGGCCTGCCGGGATCTGCCGGTTAATATTGTCTATTTTCATACTATTAAGCCTATTGATCGGGAGTTGGTGGCCCGTTACCGGGACACGCATATCCTCGTCGTTCATGACGCTTTCGGTTTGAAAGAGGCGATCTGCGAGACGCCTGATCTCCAGGTGGCCTACCATGGGCTGAGGGATGAGTTTTGTGCCTCTTACGGCAGGCTGGAGGATATCCGCGGCCAGCTCGGTCTCGATGCCGCGGGCATTCGGGAATTTGTCGGCCGAGTCGTCAATAGCAAGGGGACGGATTAATTATCCGTAAATACATGGAGAAATTGCCAATGTTTTATGAGGGGAAAAAGGTCCTGGTTACGGGGGGCACCGGCTTTATTGGCTGTCATTTCGTACAGGAGCTCCTGAAGCAAGGGGCCCACGTCCGGGTCCCGGTGCATCATCGTGACCTTGTTTTTGCAGACGACCGGATAGAAAAGGTGCCGGCCGATCTTACCCGGAGCGAAGATTGTGCGACGGTCTGTAACGGGATAGACTACCTGATCCACGCGGCGGGCGCCGTAGCCGCCGCATCTATGACCGTAGCCAATCCCATGTCCGCGATCGTTACCAATTTGGTGCTCACCGCCAGGGTGCTGGAAGCGGCCATGGTACAAGGTGTGCAGCGCATCCTGATTTTTTCCAGCGGTACGACAGCTTACCCGCTCTCCGATCACCCGATCCGGGAAGAGGAAATGTGGGATGCCCCTCCGGCGCCCGTCTACTTCGGTTATGGCTGGATGCGCCGTTACCTGGAGCTTCTGGCCACGTTTGCGGCTTCGAAATCCAATGCCGGCGTGGCCATCTGCCGGCCCACGGCCGTTTACGGTCGGCATGACGATTTCAATCCGGCCACGAGCCACGTTATTCCCGCCCTTATCCGGCGCGCCGTCGAAAAGGAGAATCCTTTTGTCGTATGGGGAACGGGGGAAGAACTAAGGGATTTTCTTCATGTTACCGATCTGGTCAGGGGTTGCCTGCTGCTTTTAGAAAAACATTCCCTGGGCGACCCGGTCAACATCGGCTATGGGGAGGCGACGACCATTAAACAGATTGTGGAGATCATTCTCGAGGCGGCCGGGCACCGGGGAGCGGAGGTGCTGTTTGACGTCACCAAGCCGACTACCATCCCGGTCCGGATGGTGGATACCACAAAGGCAAAGGAAATTCTGGGGTTTGAGCGGGCCGTATCGTTATCGGAAGGACTGACCGATACCGTACACTGGTACATCAGTGATAAGAGGAATGCCTGATCATGAGCGCCTGGAATAGCATTTCCGAAAATCACCATTTCCGGCAAACAAGTCTCTACCGCTCATTCCGGGAAATACCGCTCCATTTCCTTGATGCCGGAGCGGCGGGCGGCATTCATGACCTGGTCAAAGGGGCGGCCTCCATCATCGACTGCGTCTGTTTTGAACCGGAGAAGGAAGCCGCCCGGGCCCTGCGCTTACAGTACGGCCAAGAAAGCCCTTTCGCCTCCATGACCATCTTGGAAACAGCGCTGAGCGGCCGTGCGGGACAGCGAACCCTCCATGTGACGAGAAGTGCCGTCAATACATCCCTGCTTGCTCCCGAGGAAGACCTGATCAAGAGATATCACCTGCCCGGTTTCCATGTCGATAAGACCACCACCATCGCAACAGAGTCCCTGGATGGGCTTATGCTGCGCGAGGGGAGGAGCGGGCGGCGTTTCGGAGAATTCGTAAAACTGGATTGCCAGGGGGCGGAGTATGAAATTATCCAGGGAGCGGAAAAGATCTTGCGGGAAAACTGTATCGCCATCATGTGTGAAGTGGAATTCTTCCCCCTCTACAAGGATCAGAAATGTTTCTCCGAGCTGGACCATTTTTTGCGGGCGAAAAAATTTCAGCTCTATGGCCTTTATCCCCATTACATCTCGGCAAAAAGCTTAAACCGCAGGGAAGCTGAAACAGAGGAACGTCTTCTCTGGGCCGATGCGCTTTATTTCAAGGATCCGCTCCATAATCGCCGCGCCGGGGCGGATATTGACCAAAGGGGCGTCGACGCCCTCCTTGTTGTCGCCCTGCTCACCCGGTATTACGATTTTGCCCTCGAACTGAGCCGGGCCTTCTTTAGCGACAAAGCAGATCTCCCGCACCTGGAGCTGCTGATTCAAGAACTCTCCGGGGCGGACAAAAGGGAAATGGAAAGAGATGTGTCCGGCTTGATCGCTGATTGCCAAAGAAATCCGGATCTTCTCTATCTTCTCGCCAAGAAATTCATCGATTGCCACCGGTCGAACAGCGATATTGATTTTATCGAGGTGAAAAAAGTCTGATCAGAATGGTAAGGAGCAGTTATTGTCTATGATAAAAGATGAGGTGTTGAAGAGCTTTGCGGGTAAAAATGTCCTCATTACCGGGGGGACGGGTCTGATAGGACGGCAGGTTGTCCCTATCCTCCATGATGCCGGCGCCTGCCTTAAGGTCGTGTCGCTGGACGACATGACCGTTCATGCGGGAGTTCCCCATATTAAGGGCGATCTCCGTGATTATGGTTTTTGCCTGGCAGTGATGAAGGATATGGATTTCGTCTTTCATCTGGCCGGTATTAAAGGGTCAATTACCATGACCGTGGAAAAACCGGCCAGCCATTTCGTCCCCGCCCTGATGTTCAATACGAATGTCCTGGAGGCGGCCCGGGTTAATCGGGTGGCAAAACTTGTGTTCACGAGTTCTATCGGCGCCTATGCCCCCACTGATTTCTTTACGGAAAAGACGGGCGAAGAAGGTGTTCCCATGGATTTCTATGGGGGGTGGGCCAAGAGAATGGCGGAGTATCAGATTCAGACCTATCGGATCCAGTACAACATGGAGAATTTCGCCATCGTACGTCCCTGCAATGTCTATGGTCCCGGCGATAACTTTGATCCGGAAAATGCCATGGTCATCCCTTCTTTGATGTATCGGATCTTTCAAGGCGAAAATCCCCTGGTCGTTTGGGGAGACGGTTCCGCCGTGCGCGACTTTGCCTTCAGTCGCGATGTGGCCGAGGGGTGCATCCTCGCCCTCTATCATGGCACCCCCGGTGGCTACGTAAATTTGGGAAGCGGTCAGGGGGTTTCAATCCGTGAGCTGGTGGAAACACTATCGTCATTTCTCGCCTTTAACTACCGCTTCGACCCGACGAAACCCGCGGGATTCCCCAAGCGGGTCATGGATATTTCCCTGGCCCGAAAAACGATCGGTTATGACCCCTCTACCCCGCTCCTTGCAGGTCTCAAGGAGACCTGGGCCTGGTTCCAGGGGAACAGAAACGAATATCTGAAAAAACAAAATTATTGGAAGGAATCATGAAAGTAACGGAAACAAAGCTGCCGGGGGTGCTCTTGATCGAGCCCGATGTGTTCGAGGATTTCCGGGGAGAGTATGTGGAAATGTACAATAGCGAACTCTACCGGGAGCATGGCATTGACATTGCCTTCATTCAGGATGACATCTCCGTCTCCACGCAGGGGGTGCTGAGGGGAATCCATGGCGATGATGTGACCTGGAAGCTCATCTCCTGTCTTTATGGCCGGTTTTACTTCGTTGTGGTAAATTGCGATAAGACCGCCTCCCATTTTGGTCGTTGGGAGGCCTTTACGCTCTCCGACAGAAACCGGCACCAGGTTCTCGTGCCCCCGAAGCACGGCAATGGTCATTTTATCCTGAGTGAAAAGGCAATCTTCCATTACAAACAGTCTACCTATTATGATCCCAGCCGGCAATTTACCTATAAATGGAATGATCCCGAATTGAATATCTGGTGGCCCGGCAGGAACCCCATTCTCTCTCGCCGCGACGAGTTTGGCCGGTTCGAGTGAGCCTATGGCCGAAAACATCAATATATTGGACGGGGCAGGCTTCGCCCGTCTTTTTGGCACGGATGCTGAAGATATCGAAAGACAATGTGGCCCGCTCCTGCGCGCCTATAACTTCAGCTACCGCATCGTCGGTGGCGCCGACTGGGAAGAAACGGTGCTCCGGGTTCTTAAAACTATTGATGATTCACCGCTTTCCGCTTCCGGCAAGGATCGCTATGAGGACTGGGAAAGGGGCTGGGGAGATAACCTGCGGGAATACGAGGCAAGAAATTATGATCTCGTGGCGCTGGTTCCCAAGTATATGCATAAGTTTCCCGTAAGGAGGCTTTTTTCGCACTATATCGAACCATTGGACAAGGACTTCGAAGTTAATTTTTATACGGTATATCGCCACTACCTCTTCAAGACCTATCTGGCTCCCTATGACCCGGTGTACGAATTTGGCTGTGGGACCGGCTATAATCTGGTAATTATGGCCCGGATTTTCCCGGGGAAAAGACTTTTCGGTCTTGACTGGTCGCTGAATTCCGTGAAGTTTGTTGATACAATCTCCCAGTCGCTCGAATTACCAAACCTGAAAGGCCGGCACTTCGATTATTTTTCACCCGACTATGCGCTGGAAATTCCTCCTGGTGCGGCCATCACGACGCTGAATTCGCTGGAACAGCTGGGTGGGGATTACGGCAATTTCCTCGAATTTATGCTCAGGAAAAAACCGGCCCTCTGCATTAATTCGGAACCCTTTCTGGAGATGTATAACGAAGACAAGCTGCTCGATTACCTCGCCGCTAAATATCACCGGCGCCGCAATTATTTGCGGGGTTACCTGCCGGCGATCAAAGAGCTGGCAGCGGCAGGCAGGATTGAGATACTGAAGGAGCAGCGGGTGGAGTCCGGAAATCTGTTTCATGAGGGCTATTCTTTTATCGTATGGAGACCTTCCCGCTGAAGAGGCAACATTCGCTTTCCCTCAGCGGCTAACAGGAAGAGGCAAGAAGATCATGATTATCAGTCGAACGCCATTTCGGATTTCTTTTTTCGGGGGAGGCACCGATTATCCCATCTGGTATGAAGAAAACGGGGGCGCTGTCATTTCCACTTCCATCAATAAATATTGTTACATCAATTGCCGCTACCTGCCGCCCTTTTTTCCCTATAACTACCGGATCCGCTATACGAAATCCGAGCATACCCAAAGGGTGGATGAAATCATCCACCCCTCCGTCCGGGAATGCCTGAAATTCATGCAAAACGACCGGGGAGTGGAGATTCAGCATAATGCCGACCTGCCGGCGATGTCCGGCCTCGGCTCCAGTTCCACTTTCACTGTCGGTCTCCTGCATGCGCTCTATTCTCTCAAAGGCAAGATCACCAACAAGAGACAGCTCGCTCTGGACGCTATCCACGTGGAGCAGGACCTGATCAAGGAGAATGTCGGTTCTCAGGACCAGGTATGCGCCGCCTTCGGGGGGTTCAACAAGATTACCTTCGGAGGGCCCCAGCACATCCTGGTTCAGCCGATCACGGTTTCCGACCAGAAGATTAATCTCCTCCATGACCACCTGCTGCTTTTTTATACGGGCGTCCAAAGAATGGCCTCGGATATAGTAGGGGAACAAATTGAAAAGACGCCCGCCCGGCGCCAGGAGTTGACGAAGATGATGGAGATTGTCGAGGAGGTCATGAAAGTCCTGAACGGGGAGGACGACGACCTGGAGGAATTCGGCCGGCTGCTCCATGAGCAGTGGACGATCAAGCGCGGTCTGACCAGTCTGATCAGCACGTCCGACATCGATGAGATGTACGATGCGGGACGGCGTGCCGGGGCGCTGGGGGGCAAACTGCTCGGGGCGGGCGGCGGCGGTTTCCTGCTTTTCTTCGTCCGGCCGGAACTGCACCTGTCCGTCCGGCAGGCCCTGCATAAGCTCCTGCACGTCCCGTTCCGTTTCGAGAATCTGGGCAGTCAAATCATTTACTATGTTCCGGACAACAACTTTTAGTAAGTTAGAAATTGCTTCCCCAGGAAGCAATTTCGTGAACGCACTTATCCCGTTTATCGGGGGTTAGTAAGTTAGAAATTGCTTCCCCGTGGGGAAGCAATTTCGTTAACGCACTTATCCCGTTTATCGGGGTTAGTAAGTTAGAAATTGCTTCCCCGTGGGGAAGCAATTTCGTGAACGCATTTATCCTGCCTTGCAGGACTTATCCCGTTTACCGGGGTTAGTAAGTTAGGGATTGCCCTTTTACCGGGGTTAGGGGGACTGGCGGATTGGCAGCAGCGTTGAAAGATACAGATGCCATTATCCTTTGTGGCGGGGCAGGGACGAGGCTGAGGCCCTTGGGCGGCGACTTGCCCAAGGTGCTCATGCAAGTGGGGGGGCGGCCTTTTCTGGACATCCTCCTGGAGAATCTTTACCGCCAGGGCCTCCGGCGCATCATCCTCAGTGTCGGCTACCGGCGGGAAAAAATTCGGGAACACGTGCGTGCTGCCGGTCATGCCGTGGATTTTTCCGCAGAAGAGAGACCCCTGGGGACGGGCGGCGCGGTGAAGCAAACGGCGGCGCTGATTCAGAGCCCCTCTTTTTTGGTGCTAAACGGTGATTCCCTCTGCCACGTCGACCTCCGCCGGTTTTACAAATTCCATTGCTCCCGGGAGGGGATATTGACCATGGCGGTGGCCAAACCGCTGGCCGGCGAGGAGTACGGGATCGTCAGAATCAATGAAAACGACCAGATCACCGGCTATAGCGAGAAGACGGCGGGCGGCGCCGGCGACCTTATCAACGCCGGCCTGTACTTCATGCGCCGGGATATTTTCTCCGCCATGCCCGGCGAGGAGCAGTTTTCCCTCGAATACGATCTTTTCCCCCATATTCTGGACCGGGGCTGCTACGCCTTTCCGGCAGAGGGGGAACTCTTCGATATCGGTACCCCGGAACGCCTCGCCAGGGCCAATCGCTTTCTTTCCCGAGCTTTGTCGCCCCTGGAGGAATGAGTAAGCGGGCACCTTCCTCAATAGCTGATGTGATCAAGGAGTTTCTGCAGGTCCCGGCGGATCTTGTTTTTCAGCCGGTAATTCCAGACCCGGCTTTGAATTCCCGGCAACTCTTCCGGTCGCACCTCACTGATAATCCGGCCCTGGCCGTCGCGAAAACGGTGCGTGATTCGCCGGCTGAGCAAGTTTTTTCGATAGGCGATGATATCAGCGGAATATCTCTTGGACACGGAATCCAGAAGCTGCTCGTGTTTTTCCTGCATCTGGCTTCCATGGGAGCGGCCGAAATAGGAAACCGTAGGAATGAACCAGGGTAGATAACCATTGGTATTTAAATTGTAATTGAATCCGAGGGTGGAGTGGAACCGGTAAGGGTCAGCCGGATCGTTGGTGGGAAAGCAGCTCTGAAATGCCTGGCGGCGGAAACAGGCATTGCTCTCCACCATCTGTCCGGAGGCCAGCCACAGGGGCAGGAAATCTTTTTTTTGGGGGGGGGCAAAGCGGAGATATTCCGGCTGGACGACTGCCCCTAAGTTCCCTTCTTCCGACAGGTGCTGGGGAAGTCCCCAGACCCAGGAAACTTCCTGATCGCTGTCCAGGACTGCCACGCACTTTCTGAACCAGTCCCGGTCCGTGAGGCCGTCGGAGACGGCCAGATAAATGATGTAATCTCCCCGGGACATGTTGAAGGCCTGCCAGATGGCATCGAGGGTGGGGTTATCGCCCCCTTCTTTCTCCGACAAACAGCGTATCTGGGGGTATTCTTTCAGGATATCCAAGGTGCCGTCGGTTGAGCCGCCGTCCTTCACCACCAGTTCGAATTCCCCGAAGGTCTGCCTCAGGACGGATTCGATGGTTGCCCGCAGAAAGGGCGCGCCGTTGAGGCAAAAAGAAATCACGGAGAGTCGGGGGGTGGTTGCCGGAGACCCTTCCTGGGTAAAGGTCATTGGCCCTCTCCGCCGATAAATTTTGCATAAATGTCGCCCCAGAGCAAGGCGTCTCCCTGCGCCTCGATATTCTCGCAAAGGGTTTCTTTATCCACCCAGTCTTGCCACAGGAGGGACATGGATTCGCCCAGGGACACGTTGAAGGCCACCGGTCCCAGGGAGGCGAGGTGCTCCAGGCAGCCCCTGGCATCCATGAAGAATTCCCGTGTAAATTCAAAGGAGATAAAAGGTATGGGCCGGGACAGGCCTCTAAGGACCGCTAGCTCGAAGCCCTCTACATCGATCTTGCAGAACGCCGGCCGGCCATAGTGCGTAATGAGGCTGTCCAAAGTCGTCACCGCCACCGGGACCGTCGGCATCCAGGCATGAGTTCCGGAGAACCTCCCCTCTTGCCGCCACCGGGTCGACATGGTGGAGATTGTCGGTTCCTGCTCACAGATGGCCAGTTCACCCTGGCCTTCCTTTTCGCCCAGGGCCGTCTCCACGATCGTCACGGCCGGATTTTTTCCGAATATTTTCTTCAGTTTTTTCACGCAGGCCGGTTGCGGCTCGACACAGATGACCCGGGCCCCCAAATCCAGGAGAACCGTTGTCCGGTTTCCCGTGTTGGCCCCCACATCGAAGCACAGGTCCCCGGGGCGGACAAAGCTTCCGTAAAAGGATGCCATGATTTGTCTTTGCCCGGCGGCTTCCGGACGGCGTTCCAGGGACGCATCGCGGGAGCGGCGCCAATGTGGGGAAAAAAGTTTCATGATTCCTTTGCTTTTTCCGAGGATAGCGGGCTATCTACCAATTCTTCAGCAGGGCTGTCAAGCTCATTCTGATTATGATATAAGTTGGGCAGCCAAGGGAGAGGAGGGCGCCAGGATGCCGAGGAAAATAAAATTTATCCCGCTTCTGATGGGGATTCTGAGTATTCTTCCTCTGACAGCGGGGGCCGGGGAGCAGGAGGCCGCGTTAGCCCAAAAAAGGGCGCAAATGGTGGCCACCCAGATCAAAGCCCGGGGGATAAGAGACCCGCGCACCTTAAAGGCGATGCTTACGGTAAAAAGGCATCTCTTCGTTTTGCCCGCTTTCCGGGACCGGGCCTACGAAGACTATCCCCTGCCGATCGGCGAAGATCAGACGATTTCCCAGCCTTATATTGTTGCTTTGATGACGGAACTGCTGGCCCTGACCGGTCGGGAAAGGGTTCTGGAGATCGGCACGGGATCGGGCTACCAGGCGGCCGTTTTAGCGGAACTGGCAAAGGAGGTTTATACCATCGAAATCGTGGAATCTTTGGCCCGCCGGTCGGAAAGATTACTTCGGGAACTGGGCTATGGCAACATCAAGGTTAAATTTGGCGACGGTTTCTTGGGTTGGCGGGAGTTTGCTCCCTTCGATCGAATCATCGTCACCGCTGCTCCCGATAAGGTTCCGGAACCCCTGTTGGAACAATTGGCGGAAAACGGCCGGCTGGTAATTCCCGTGGGAACCCATTGGCAGGAATTAAAGCTGGTACGGAAGATCAAGGGCGCGATCACAACCACGGACATCGTCCCGGTGCGGTTTGTTCCGCTGACAAGAGAGAAGAAAGCCGCCGAATAGCGGGTCCGGCATTTTCCGGTGGCGCGAAAAGCCGGTCGGCCGACTTTTGCCATTGACAGGCCGGCGGGCGGGCAGATATGATCCGGGCAATCTCAAGACGAAAGGGCAATAATTGTCATGCGCTTCCGGATTATGGTCAGGGGGATGCCCCTTTTTACCTTCCTCAAAGGCCTGCCCGCCTTTCTTAAGGAGTATGGTGAAATCAGGCGCCAGGCGGAAGATGCGGATTTCCCCTTTCGGTCCCTCTATCCCTGCTTGGAGGACCGGCGACTGGAGAGCGGCACGGCAGCGGGTCATTATTTCCACCAGGACTTGCTGGTGGCTGGCCGCATCTTCCAGAACAACCCCCGGCGGCATGTTGACATCGGCTCCCGCATCGACGGGCTGGTGGCCCACGTCGCCTCCTTCCGGCCGATCGAGGTGCTGGATATCCGGGACCTTAAGAGTCCCTCCGGGAACATCGTCTTTTGCCGCGCCGACCTCATGGCCCCGGATTTTGCCTTGGCGGATTACTGCGATTCCCTGTCCTGCCTCCATGCCCTGGAACACTTCGGCCTGGGCCGCTATGGAGACCGGATCGACTACCGCGGCCATCTGACAGGGTGGGACAATATTTACAAAATGCTAAGTGCTGGCGGGAAGTTATACTTTTCCGTACCCATTGGGGAACAACGGATAGAATTCAATGCCCACCGCGTATTTTCCCTGCCCTACCTGCTGAAAATGATCGCCGGGCGTTACCGCCTGGATGCCTTCTCCTATGTCGATGATGCCGGCGCGCTGGTAGGGGATCCGGAAATGAAAGCGGAAGCCGTGCGGAACAGTTTCTCCTGCCGTTACGGCTGTGGTATCTTTGAGCTGACGAAGCTCTGAAGGGCACCGTCATAGATTGCGGTTATCTTCTCCACCACCTTCTCCCAGGTGTGGTCACGGGCGGTACTGAGCGCTGCGGCACCCATCTGCGCCCGCAGATCATGATCGAGCAGCCGGCCGAACTTGGCGGCGATTATGCCGGCACTTTCGCCGTCGTTGATGATGAACCCGTTGCCGCCCTCCCGGACCAAATCCCTGGCGCCCACATTCTCGCTGATAACTACGGGCAGGGAGGCGGCCATAGCCTCCAGCACCACCATGCCGAAGGTGTCGAAGCGGGAAAGCAGCGAGAAGACGTCACTGGCGAGATAGACCTTATCCAGTTCGCTTTTACCCAGGACGCCGGTGAAGACCAGCTGACTTTCCATGTTCATTTTGCGGGCAAAGGCAAGATACTTCTTCCTGTTGCCTTTGCCGACAACCAGCAGTTTGCAGCGGCCGGCCGGATGGTCCGCCCCCAGGGCCGCCAGAGCCGCGATCAACCGGTCCAGTCCCTTGACCTCAAAGTTCATGGAAACAAAGAGGATGACTGTTTCGGCGGCCCCGATGCCGTAATAATCCCTGATTTCCCGGCGACAGAGTTGGCGATCGAGCTTTTCGAAGCGTGCGGTGTCCACGCCGGGGGAGACGACTTGCACCCGGCGGGGATCAACCTGATCGTAGGCCTGCAGGAATTTGTCCCGGGCCAGTCCTGATACCGCGAGAAAATAACGGCAACGGTCGCTATTTACCAGTTTTTTTTCCACCAGGTCGGTAACCAGGTCATAAAGGCTCAGGTGTTTGCCCCGGATCTCCCGCACCCAGAGACGGTGAGGGATGCCGTGCATGGTAAAGATGTCCGCTGCCAGGAGGCGGTCGTGGGCATGGACCAGTTCAAAGCCAAACCGGGAAATCATCCGCCGGGCAAACCAGGCAAAGCTGATGGTGGTCAGAAACTTGGGAAAAGAAATTATGGGCACCCGGTGGAACTTTATACCGGCCGCCTGACCGGACCAGCGGTTGGCAAAGACATGAATTTCATAAAGGGGGTTGGCGGCGATTCGATTGGTAATTTCTGCCGTGAAGCCTTCCGCTCCTCCGGTGAGGCCGTATTTGGGGATAGCAATGGCTATCCTGTGAACTGGCGTGGGCATAGGCCACCTCCTACCATATCTCGCCTTGCTTTTCACTGTTTTAATAAGCCGGCAACTATGGTACGTTCGGACCAATAAGAAAGTTGATCCTTTAACCGGTTCAGGATGACAAAATGAATGCAAAGCTGCCACTTTCGGTGGCCATTATTGCCAAAGACGAGGCGGATAGGCTGCCCGGCTGCCTGCAAAGCGTGGCTTTTGCCGGCCAGATTGTCGTGGTGGATTCGGGGAGCAATGATGACACGATGGCGATTGCCGCCGCTTTCGGGTGCGACGTTTTCAGCGAGGCCTGGCGCGGCTTCGGTCCTCAGAAACAGCTGGCGGTGGATAAATGCCGCCATGCATGGGTCCTGATCCTCGATGCCGATGAGCGCGTCCCTCCTGAGACTGCCGCGGTCATCGAGAAGATCGTAAGCCGGCCCCCGGAAGCGGCGGGTTACAGCTTCCCCCGGAAGAATTTTTTCCAGGGACGGTGGATCCGGCGGGCCGGCTGGTGGCCGGATCCCGTCGTCCGTCTCTACCGGAAAGACCTTGGCCGTGTCACGCCGTCCCTGGTCCATGAGAGCGTGGAGGTGAGCGGCCCCGTCCTTTCCCTTGACCAGCCCCTCGAGCACTTTACGGAAAGCAATCTTGGCGCGGTCCTCAAAAAGATCGACCGTTATTCGGACTTTGGCGCCCGGGAGGCCTTCGCGGCGGGACGCAAATCCTCGGTCTGGGGAGCCGCCTGTCGGGCGCAGTTCGCTTTCCTGCATAATTATTTCCTGCGCCTGGGCTTCCTCGACGGCCGGCAGGGGTTTACGCTGGCCCTGACCGACGCCATAAATAAGTTCTTCAAGTATGCCAAACTGGCCGAGTTGCATGAGCGGGGCGGGAAAAGGGACACTTAACAGCAAACAATGGATATTTCCGTCATTATCGTCAATTGGAACACCAGGGACCTCTTGCAAGGCTGCCTGGATTCCCTCAGGAAAACGGTGCCGGGGATCAGTTATGAGGTCATCGTGGTGGATAACGCCTCCCGGGACGGCAGTGTGCCCATGCTCAAGGAGGAGTTTCCCGATGTTATTCTCATGGAAAATCGGACCAACCGGGGTTTCGGAGCGGCCAACAACCAGGCTCTGGCTGCCATGCGCGGCCGTTACGCCCTGCTGCTTAACACGGACACGGTCGTGACGGCGGGTGCGGTCGCGAGCCTTTATGCTTTTATGGAACTCCACCCGGAAGCGGCTATGGCTTGCGGCCAGCTTTTGAATGCCGATGGCAGCCGGCAGAATTCGCTGGCCGCTTTCCCCAATCTGCTCACCCTGTTGACTAACACCTCGCTCCTTGAGTACCTTTGGCCGCGCCGCTATCCCAGCAAAAGGTATGACTGGGAGGAACCGATAGCGGTGGATTCCTGTATCGGGGCCTGCCTGTTGGTACGTAAGGAGGCGATCGAGCAGGTGGGGACGCTGGATGAGCGCTATTTCTTTTTTTTTGAAGAAACGGACTGGGCGTATCGGATGCATCTGGCCGGCTGGAAGGTCTTTCATGTGCCCGGGGCCTTCATCTACCATTTCCAGGGACAAAGTATCGGGAGGGATGTCCGTTCCCGCATCGAGTTTTACCGTTCCCGCTATCAGTACTTTCGCAAATGGCGCAGCCCTCAGGGTTTCCTTCTCATCGGCGGCGTGATATTAGGCCGCCTCCTGGCCAACTGGTTCTTGACCTCCCTGGGCAATATCATTACCCTGGGGCAAAAAAGGTCCCTGCGGGACAAATGGGTTGTATACGCGCAGTTATTGCTCTGGCATCTTCAGGGATGCCCGGCCCGGCCGCGTTAAAGGGGGATATCTTGGGGCAATGCATTTTCCGGACATAAAAAATATCCTGCTGATCCAACTGGGCGATATTGGCGACGTGATCTGGGCGGTGCCGACTTTCTGGGCCGTAAAGTCGGCCTATCCCCAGGCCCGGTTGTCGCTTCTGCTCCGGGAAGGCAATGCCTGCCTTGTGGAGGCCGATCCAGCGGTGGATGACGTTATCGAGGTCAGGAAGCACCGTGGCTGCCTGCATAAAAGATGGCGCGACCAATTCCGCTTCCTCCGGGATTTTCGTTCCCGGCATTTTGACCTGGTCATTGACCTCCGGGCCGATGAACGGGGCGCTTTCATGGCCCGCCTGTCCGGTGCTCCCTATCGCGTAGCGCTATACTATGACGGCCTTTCCCGCTGGCGGAATCCTTCCTTCACCCATCTTATCCGTCCGGCAAAGCGGATAACGGCCTTGAACATCGGGGCGGCGGTCCAATCGCTGCGTATTGTTTGGGAATTAGGCATGGAAGCGCCGGCGACGGTACCCCAGTTGTGGCTGCGGCCCGGGGTAAATGACCGTGTCCGGGTTTTGTTGAAAGAGGAAGGGATAAGTGACCTTTCCTGCTGGTGCTCCCTGAATCCTTTTTCGCGCTGGTCTTATAAAGAGCTGGCTTACGGGAAATGGGTGGAGATCATCGACTGGCTCTGGGACGAATTCGGAATGGCTACCGTTTTGGTCGGCTCGCCGGCGGAAAGAAAAAAGGCGGCAGAGCTGGCGGCAGCCTGCACCGGCCAGGTTTTCAACTTGGCCGGCAGGACCAGCCTGGCGGAATTGGCAGGGGTGCTGAGTTTGAGCAGGTTGCACATCGGCGTGGACAGCGCCGCACCGCACATAGCCGCGGCGGTGGGGACAGGGACGGTTACGGTCTACGGGCCCTCCGACTGGCACGACTGGGCCCCCCGGGGCGAGCGGCACCGGGTGGTAACGGCGGAGGGGGGTTGCGTTCCCTGTCATCGTAAAGGTTGCGATAATTCCAATGTGAGCAAGTGCCTCGAGAACCTGGCGCCGGAAAGGCTGAAAAACATCCTCCGCGAAGTTTTGACGGAAGGAAAAATGACGATCGGCTCGTAGGGCGAAGGTCCGGTTCGTGCCTATGATTCTATCGGCCGGGCCTCTTCGATGAGCATCACCGGGATGTCGTCCACTATCGGGTAGAGCAGGCGGCACTGATCGCAAATGAGGCCATTTCCTGCTTCGTTGAGGTGTAGCGCGCCCTTGCAGCGAGGGCAGGCCAGAATATCCAGTAATTCCTTATCAATTGACATTATTCTTTCTCCTTAGTAAGTTAGAAATCATGTTCTGCGTATTTTGCAGAGTATAATTTCGTTAGCTTACTTATCCCGTTTATCGGGGTTGGAAAGGGTCAGAAAAAGACCGCATATCCCAGCGTGATGAAGCTGGCATTGATGCCGCCATTAGGCTCAACAAGGCCGGCATTGGAAAGATGCCGGTAGCGATAGCCGAGAATGAGGGCCGAGTCCTCACGCATAAAGTAATAAAGGCCGGCGCCCAGCGTGTTGGAGAAGAGAAAACCCCGCGCCTGCTCAGCGGTAACCAGCGTCATATAGTGGGGGCCGGTGCTTCCCGATAGGTAGCCCGCTAATCTTTCCGTGAAGGGGTAGCGGTACTGGACTCCTATGCCGATGCCGAATTCGATGCTGTCCTCGGGCCTGTGGGACGGGTTTAGCTGTGGTTCGAGGAATGCCGTAAAGCGACCAGGGATTTCTCCGAGCCGGGGGAAATATTTTTTCAGGTCCCGTCCGATGCGCCAGGTCATTAACAGGGGCTGATACTTACCTTCCGGTATGGATGCGGTGCCGATCCCGATGATGAAGGCCGATTCCCTTTCCGCTTGCGCCCATTGTTCCGGTGGATTTCCCCTGGCCCATGCCGACGGCGGGGACAATAACAGAACCGAACAGAGAAGTAAAATCACATTATAAGAGTTACTTACCTTCACAAACTCCTGCCTCCCTCTATCATTTTCGCGGGCAATTCGTCGACCTGACCGCTCAGTTGGCCGCAGGCGGCTAAGATATCGCTTCCTTTGCTGGCACGAAGGATGGCCGTATAATGGCGCTTGTGCAGCACCTGCTGGAAGGCGTGCACGTCCTCATCCCGGGGGCGGCGGAGTTGGGAGCCGGGAAATTCATTGAAGACGATCAGGTTCAGCTTGCAATGGATCCCCGTGAGCAACCGGGTCAATTTTTCCGCATCTGCCGGAGAATCATTGATGCCGGCCATGAGGATGTATTCGAAGGTCAGCATTCTGCGGCCGGGCATGGGGTAGTGGCGGCAGGCCTCCAGCAGCATCTCCAGGGGATATTTCTTGTTAACGGGCATCAGGGCGCTTCTCGTTTTGTCATCCGCTGCGTTCAGGGAGACGGCCAGATTAATGGAGATGTCTTTTCCCAGTTGGCCGATCTGAGGGGCCAGGCCGCAGGTGGAAAGAGTCACTTTGCGGTGGGAAAAGTTCGGCCCGGGATCAGAGGTGATAATCGTGATGGCCTTCAGGACATTGGCATAATTATCCAGTGGTTCTCCCATGCCCATGAGGACGATGCTCTTGATGTCCGGCCCCTCGATCGTCTTAAATTGGAGGAGTGTCAGTTGGCCGGTAATTTCCGCCGGAGATAGGTTCCGCTTGAGTCCCTGCCGGCCGGTGAAACAGAATTTGCACCCCATGCGGCACCCTGCCTGGGTGGAAAGGCAGGCTGTCCAGTGATTCTTCCCGGGGATCAGCAC
>ORJL010781672.1_pt1 | contig 20144 bp, 15 predicted proteins | sample 1779941 | NCBI WGS metagenome assembly ORJL01 (sample SAMEA104232317, study PRJEB22302) | groundwater metagenome | biome: forest; feature: aquifer; material: groundwater | place: USA | collected 2011-08-07 | depth 5.8 m | reverse complement strand
CGACCAAAATTTTGCTAATCGCATGCTGGACGTTTTTAAACACGGGTATCGGAATTTTCGGGAAACGATCGCTCTTAAATGGGGAAGACATTTCCGCCTCAATGATCACTTTAAAATTATTTTGGGAAGAGATGAGGAAGAGAATAAATCTCTTCTGCATTACGCCCACAAAGATGATTGGATTATGCGGTTTCCCGATCATATGGGGCCGACTCTTCTTTTAAAGGGTTACCATCCCACAGACGAAATTTTCTCAACGGCCGCTGGATTGATCCAACGGTTTTCTAAATTTAAAGAGGAAACCCCTCAGCAAATAGAATACTGGGCGGTCAACAATAAAGGTGAAAAAAATATTGTTACCGCAAAAATTTTAAAAGAAGAAGAAATTGAAAAAATGAAAATCTAGCCATGCCTGCCGAACAAGATATCCTTAATGCTTTGCGCGCCATCATTGATCCCGATTTTAACAAAGACATTGTCTCCTTAGGTTTTGTTAAAAATATTCAGATCAAGGGTGGGCATGTGAGTTTCGATATTGTCTTAACGACCCCGGCTTGTCCGGTCAAATCAGAATTTGAACAAAAAGCCCAGGAATATGTCAGCCGGATTCCGGGAGTATCTTCCGTTAAAGTCAACATGACCAGTCAGTCTCCCAAGAGTCAGACGTCCGCTCCTTCCGGGCCAAATCCTTTCAGTAAAATAGGTTCCGTTATCGCTGTTTCTTCCTGTAAAGGAGGGGTAGGGAAATCGACTGTCGCCGCTCACCTGGCCCAGGAATTAGCCTCTCGAGGATTCAAAGTTGGCCTTTGCGATGTCGACATTCACGGGCCATCGGTCCCCGGATTATTTCATTTTGAGAGCACAAAAATTTACGCCAATGAACAGAATCAACTGATTCCCTTAGAGAAAAATAATCTCAAAATTATGTCGTTTGGATTTTTGTTAGGCGATGCCCCCGCGGTTATGCGCGGGCCCATAGTGACCCGTTATGTCCAGCAGCTTCTCTTTAATACCGCGTGGGGGGAGCTGGATTATTTGTTTATTGATATGCCGCCGGGAACCGGCGATGTCCAGCTGACTATCACTCAATCCATCCGCCTCAATGGTGCGGTGATTATCACAACGCCGCAGACGCTTTCTTTGATGGATGTCTCCCGCGGCATTCTGATGTTTGAGCGCGTCAATGTCCCCATTCTGGGGGTCATTGAAAATATGTCTTTTTTTGTCTGTGATCAATGCCAGAAAAAACATTATATTTTTGGTTCACAGGCCGCTCAATCTCTTAAAGAGCGTTTTGGAATTGAACTTTTGGCCGAACTTCCGCTTCTGCCTGAATTTATCCTTAAGGTGGATGAAATTCACGGAAATAAATTCGTCAAAGAAGCCGTTGATCGAGTGATCATGGCGTTAGGCAAAAAAAATATTGAGCAAAGAGAAGTCCCTCAAATTGAATTCAATGCCCAAGAGGTTATTTTAAGCTGGAAGGATGGCTCGCGCTGGGTGATGAATAACAGGGATCTGCGTTTAAGCTGCCGCTGCGCGTTGTGCGTTAATGAAATGACAGGGGAGAAGACTCTTCGAGAAAAAGATATCCCAGCGGATATCGCGGCCAAAGAAATTATCCCCTTAGGGAATTACGCGCTGGGAATCATCTGGAATGACGGGCATTCGTCTGGAATTTATCCGTATGAGGCAATAAAAAATTTATTTTGCCGTATCTAATATCTTCGCCAATTCTCCATTCTCATGCAGTTCCGTCATAATATCGCAACCGCCAATCAATTCCCCCTTGACGTACAATTGAGGGAATGTCGGCCAATCGGAATACTCCTTAACTCCCTGACGGATGGCCTCATCTTCTAAAATATTAAACGATTGAAAAGGCGCGTTATGCCCTTTAAGGATACTGACCGCCTGCGCGGAAAAGCCGCACAAGGGCGTCTCCGGTGTGCCTTTCATGTACAAGAATACTTTATTTTTCTTAACCTGATCTTCAACGCGTTTGCGGATTGATTCGTCCATTGAATTCTCCTTTCACTTCTTCCCATTTTTCTGGTGTAAATGTCTTTAATCCAAGGGCATGAACTTCCTGGGCCAAGGCTTGCTTCAATGGTTTCATCACCATTTGATGCTGTTTAATCAGCATCATACTTTTAAAAACCGGACTGATGACAATAGCCTGTAAATGCTGGCCGTCATTCATCGGATCGAGGACGTAAACTGTCGATCCGGGCACATTTTGCTCAATGATAGATTTAATTTGATCGAGTGTCATTGGTTTTTCTTTCCACAAAATCTATTATTTTATCTTCTAAATGAACGTTGTAAAGCCTGTTCATTTCCTGCAGACACGTGGGAGAGGTCACATTGACTTCCATCAGATAACTGCCGATAATATCAATACCGACAAAAGAAAGCCCTAATTCTTTTAATCTTGGTTTTAAAGCCTTAATGATCTTTTTATCACGGACAGTTATTTCCGTTGGATGGGGTTTGCCTCCAGCAAAGAAATTATTACGATGATCACCTTTAGCGTGGACGCGCAACACCGCCCCCAGAGGTTCTCCCTCCAAGAGAAGAATTCTTTTATCTCCCTTTTGAGATTCAGGAAGGTATTTTTGGACAATAATATCCTTCGTCCACTTCGCTGTCAACATCTCCAATATAACATTGGTATTCGTGTCGGATTTCTTGATACGAAAGACCCCTTGACCGCCGTAACCATCCGTAGGCTTAACAATGCTTTCTTTTTCCCTCTCAAGAAAGGCAAAAATTTCTTTCTGATTTCTCCCGACCAGAGTAGGGGGAATCAGTGTTTTAAATTGCAGCGCCCAGAGTTTTTCATTAGCCGTTCGAATTCCGTTGGGATTATTCATAACAAAAATTCTTTCAGGTAACAAATCCAAAAGCCAGGTATTGAGAAGATATTGTCTATCGAAAGGAGGATCACTGCGGACAAAAATGGCATCAACTTTATCTTCGGTAAGAATTTCTTTGGCCGAAACAATAAACGGCTGACGAGAAACGGCCTGAGGAACCACTTTCTTAACTTCAAAAGCCGTTTGGCCCTGACGATGAATGATACCGCCGTCCGAAAGAAAGTAAACGTTATGACCTCTTCTGTAAGAGGCGAGCATGAGGATAAAAGAGGTGTCTTTCTCCATGATCACCGTCTCTAAAGGATCCATTAAAAATAAAAAATTCATCTTTTGCCTGCCTCCAGTTCCTTCATTTCACGTTGAGCGGCCACTCCCGCGATTCTGGCTAAAATCCGATACACATCAAAAATGCTGACGTCGTGATGAACGCCGCAGTCACCGTACTTCTTAAGATGCGGACACATCTTTTTTAATTCCATTCCCTGGGCATTTAAATTTTCCCGTGAACTCTTGCCCGCGTGGGAGCGATAGAATCCTCCCACCAAAGTATTTTCAATCTGGTAAATACATACCTCAGAGGCTTCACCGCCCATGTGGCAGACGGTGGGCACGCCTTCCTGAAGCAGAATCCGATGAATGGGCTGAGCCCCTTTTCCCTTATACAATTCATTGCGTTTTTTACGATTCAGTTTAAGGATATCTTGGGGATCCTCAACAGGCAATACGCCCATGCCATACGTGCCCGAATCCGATTTTAATAAAAGATAGGGTTTTTCTTTGATTTGATGCTCTTTATATTTAATTTCTATTTTTCCAAAAAGTTTAGAAGCCCGCGCGACTAACCTTTCCTGATCTTCTGGCGCGTTAATATTGACGTTGTCGAGAACATCATGCAAACAGGAGAATAGCCAGGGATCTAAACCAACAATTTCAGAGAATCCCCTCATTAAATCATCCATATGGGAAAAATGAACGGATTTAAGACGAGAATGCCAGCCGGCCTGAATCGAAGGGTAAATCGGAATCCTCGAATTCTGCAGGATTTCAGGAATGCCGGTGGTCAAATCATTATTCATAATAATCAGATCAAAGGATTGGCGCCCGGCTCCAAATTCATTGAGAATTCTTTTTAGACAAAAAATTTTAACAGGGAATCCAGCCGCGGTTTCTAATTCGACATAATTCATGGTCTCACAAAAGTCCGGTTGAATGGACAAAAATGTTCCGATAGCGGCTCTAAAACCCGCTTTTTCAATGATCTGCTGCAAGATACGAACATTTTCCAGATACCAGGTATTGCGCGTATGTTCTTCCGCCACAATTAAAATATTTTCGCAATCGGGAACACGCTTGAGAATGGCCTCACGCATAAATTTCACTGAATCCTCGAGGCCGTGTTCACAGAGATTATTAAACCCCGCCGGGAAAAGGTTCGTATCTACCACCGCGATTTTAAATCCCGCGTCGCGAATATCACAGGAAGAATATAAGGGCAACTCACCGGAGGGTTCATATTTCTTAAGCCACTGGTGAATTTTCTCTTGTTTATTTTTTATTAATTCTAAAAAATTAACTGGATTCATTAAATCCTATTATGCCTTAAAAATTTAATGATGTCGAGAACAAGTGTGTTAGACTAGATTTATGACAACAAAACAGAAGATCAGAAACATCCTGAAAGGACATTTTACTATTCAAAAATTAGAAATCCAGGATGATTCGGATTTGCACGCTTCTCATACGGAGGCTAAAAAAAGAGGGGGCGGACATTTTTCGATTTTTATCGTCTCATCGGACTTTAAAAACAAAACACCTTTAGAACGCCACCGCATGGTCTACAAGGCTTTAGAGGAAAAACTCAAATCCTCCATTCATGCCTTAAAAATTCAAGCCAAAACTCCTGAAGAAAATTAAGTTCTTAATTTATACCCGATTTTAAATAAGTATACCGTGGAGAAGAAAAAAATAGTCGCAAGGGCAAAGGAAAGTAATGCCGCAGAGACGATGGAGACATCCGTATGTCCGGTGACGCTAAAACGAATGCCCTGGACAAGGTAAAACATCGGATTAAATTGAGATATCAGTTGCGCAACGGGAGGAAGCATTTTTAAAGGATGGAAAACGCCTCCTAAAAAAACTAAAGGAACAATCAAATAAATATTCCAGACGCTGAGCATATTGAAATCCTCCGCCCATAACGCGCCCATCATTCCCGCGCAAGAGAAAATCACCGAAATTGTCACCATAAAAAAGAAAAGCCAAAATGGATGAGCAATCGTTGTCGGACTCAAAGTTAAAGAAACTAAATAAACGCCCAGACAAACCATAATCCCACGCGTAACTCCGCCAGCCAAGAGACCTAACACCATCTCGAAATAGGAGAGAGGCGAAAGTAGAACTTCTTGAATGTGATTATGCCAGCGCCCGATAAACAAAGAAGATGTTGTATTTTCGTAGGAGCTGGAAATCAAATGCATGGTCATCAACCCCGGGACAATAAAGCCTAAATAGGATAATCCCGTGCTGCTAAAATCAATCCGCTGGCCAATGGCTACTCCAAAAATGAACATAAACAGAAAGGACGTCACCAGCGGAGGAAAAACCGTCTGACTGGCCACTGAAAGAAACCGGTGAATTTCACGCCGAGAAAGCGCGAGAACGCCTATTGGGTTTGTAATCATTATTCCAACCCTGTTACCTCAAGAAACACGGCTTCGAGAGATTTATCCTGTAAAACTTGTTTCTTGTCGCCAAAACGAACGACTTTACCATGATGAATAATGCCGATTGTTCGGCACAATTTTTCGGCTTCTTCCATATTGTGTGTGGTTAAAAATATCGTTTTGCCTTCCTTGTTAAGCTGGGCCAGATAATCCCAGATTAAATATTTTAATTCCAGATCACATCCAGCTGTGGGTTCATCCAAAATTAAAATTTCGGGATCATGAATTAAAGCCCGACACAACAGAAGCCGTTTCTTCATCCCGCTTGAGAGGGCCCGGTGTTTACTGTTACGTTTTTCTTTGAGTTGAAAACGTTCCAGAAGATGATCCGTTCTTTGCGAAGCCTCCTTAGCCAAAATTCCAAAATAACCGGCCTGATAAACGAGCAAATCATGAATAGAAAGAAAGGGATCGAAATTAAATTCCTGCGCGCATAAACCGATTAAACGCCGGGTATTGAGATAATCTCGCCGGACGTCATAGCCAAAGGCCTTGACTTCGCCGGCTTGAAAATTAGAGAGTCCGGTGATCGCGTTAATGGTGGTTGTCTTACCGGCGCCGTTGGGCCCTAAAAAGGCAAAAAAATCTCCACGCTTGACCTGAAAAGACACAGCGTCCAGGGCCTTAAAGCCGTTGTAAAATTTGGTTAAATTTTTTATGGATATCGCGTTTTCTGAATCACGCATGGGTCAGGTCCTCTTTCGCTTTTCTCGCCGCGTTTCTTACAATCTCAGGAAGAGCAGGATGAATATACACCATATTCAACAAGTCTTCAAGCGTTCCCTGTTTATTCATAAAGGCAATCAGCATATGAATCATATCGGAGGCTTCATCCCCGACAATGTGCGCCCCTAATATTTTGTGGGTTTTGCGCTCAATTAAAATTTTACAAAAGCCGTAGTCCGAGAGAAGAGCCATGCCCATCGCGCTGCTTTTGTAAGGATTGAGGCCCACCACATACTCCACACCTTCTTGTTTTAATTGGTCTTCTGTCTTGCCCACACCGGCAACCTGCGGATGAGAAAAAATCGCGTGGGGGATAGGAGGATACTGAATCGGTTCATCACTGGGATCAGTAAACACCGTGCGGAAAAGATATTCCCCTTCAAAATTAACACTGTGCCTATAAAAATAATTTCCGATACAATCCCCCAGGGCATAAATGCCGTCAACGGTTGTCCGCAAACGATTATCGACTTTAATAAAATCCCCTTCACGCAGTTTAATATCTGTATTTTTTAAAGCGAGGGTATCCGTATTAGGAACAATACCGGTGGCAATGAGCAAGGCGTCGGCCGTAACCACGCCCGTATTAAAGGCAATCGTAAATTGTCCATTGGAATAATTAACCTTTTGAGGAATGGCGCCCAAATAAATTTTATGATAACGTGAAAAAACCCGGGTGAATTCCTCCGCCACTTGCGAATCTTCTTTCCTTAATAAACGGCTGCGCACCAAAATGTGCGTTTCGGTTCCCAGTGCCTGATAAGCGTGCGCGAGCTCAGCGGCAATATATCCAGCGCCAATCACAATCATTTTTTTAGGTAACTTTGTATTCCGCAAGGCTTCCGTGCTCGTCATAAAAGGTGTGCCTTGCAAGCCCGGAATATTAGGGATATGCGGCCGCGCTCCAACCCCAATAAGAATCTTATCCGCGGTTAATTGCTGTCCGTTAACTTCCACCACTTTATTCGATACAAATCTTGCTGTGCTGTGGTAGAAATCAATATTGGAATTTTTGGCATATCCGGCAGCGATCGAAGCGGAATCCTGGTCAACCGTATTTGAAATTCGTGTCACCAGCCTAGCAAAATCGATGGAAAAATGCGGGTCATTGTGAATATCGAAGCGGTGGGCTTCCCTTATTTGAATGGCTACATCCGCAGGGTGGATCAACATCTTCGATGGGATACAGCCGCGATTTAAGCAAGTGCCGCCTAAAGCGTCTTTTTCAATGCAGGCAACTTTCAAGCCTAGCCGCGCGGCAGGCGAGGTGATTTTCGCCGCGCCGCCGGAACCGATAACGATGATATCGTACTTTTTCATTTACTATTTTAATCAATGAGGTAAAAACCGATTAATCTTAAGCAGGAAATTTTTAAATTCTAGAACGTAGACAAGAAAATTTAATCCTAGTAAACCCTCCACTGGACTTTCTACGGGAAGATCATGGCAGATAACTTCCATTTCATTTACTTTTGTTCCGAGACAGGCAACAGAATTGATTTTAATAACAGGGGTGAATATCATGCCGCTAGCTGTTGATATTTCAACACGTTTTTTACTTAAAACTGGATCATATCCAATATCCCTGGCAATTTCACAGGGAATCATTGTGAAGGTGGCTCCCGTATCTACAGCCATCTTGATGATACGAGAAGTAGTCGGCCCTTGAAAAGTTACATAGACAGAGACGATGCCTTCTTTTAAAATTTTTTTGATTATGGCCTGTTCAAGCATATAAAAATGCCGCAGCGTATCCTTTTGGGAAACCGTCTTCAGAATAGACCAGGAGAGCTGATTTTCTGTAATTCCCAGATTGTGTATACACCTCATCACGATGATGGCTATGAAATAAAAGGCGGCCGGTCAGGGGGATAGATGTGGCGGGATCCATTTTATCCACCGCGATCAAAAGCCACTCACGATGGAATTTTTTACGCAGGGCCTCAATATTTTGTGATTTTTTTCTTAACATTTTAAACACCTCGATTTAAATATACTATTACCTCAAAGGTTTGTCAACCTCAAATCCTGGCCCCTACCATTTCATTTTCTTCCAAAAATAAACCAAGCTTTTGCGCAATCTCTTCCAACTCCACCATCTCCATGAGCTCCGCTCGCAATTTGGCGACATTGGGTAATCCTCTAAAATATCCGGCGTAATGTTTACGAAACGTAATCACACCCCATTTAGGGCCCTTATATTGAACGGATAATTTCAGATGTTCAATACAAAGATCAATTCTTTCTTTTAAATTGGGTTCCGGCAGATGATCCTTGGTTTTAAGGTAATATTTAATTTGTTTAAAAATCCACGGATTATAAATCGCGCCCCGGCCAATCATCACCCCGTCGCATCCTAAATCAAATAATCTTTGGACATCTTCAGGACTTTTAATGTCGCCATTCCCAATCAGAGGAATTGAAATAACTTTCTTAATTTTCTCTAACCAGCTCCAATCCGCGGTCCCTTCGTGGGCTTGGGCACGAGTGCGGCAATGCACCGCCAGCGCCTGCGCGCCGGCCTGCTCCACCATTTTCGCGACATCCAAGATGACAATACTTTGATCATCCCAGCCCAGTCGGGTTTTCACAGTGACAGGAAGTTTGATGGCTTGAACAGTCGAGCGGACAATTCTTTCAAAACGAGGGAGGTCTCGAAGGAGGGCTGCCCCTTCACCACGAGCAACTAAATCCTTAACCCAGCAGCCGCAGTTAATATCAATAAAATCAGGTTTAAGACTTTCCGCCTTACGCGCCGCATCTTCCATGGATTTCTCTACACCGCCAAAGAGTTGGATCGCGATCGGACGCTCTTCATCCGTGACCTGAATTTTTTTGAGCGCCTTTTGGGCGTCGCGAATAATCGCCTCGCTGCTGGTAAATTCCGTATACACGATATCCGCGCCCAAACGCTTACAAATCAAGCGAAAGGAAGTGTCAGTGACATCCTCCATGGGGGCAAGAATAATCGGCTGGTCTATTGTAATATGTCCAATTTTCATCTTGCTCCAATTATAGACAAAAATTCACCCTTGACAACTAAAAAAAATGTTGTATCCTTTAACAGTATTCTTATCAGATTTCAATAATCTACAATTATCCTTCTAACAGAATCCTGCCACGGCTGTTTAGGGGAGTAAGGAACAGGCATGCCTGTTCCCTGCAACTATAACTTTGGAGGAACCCACATGATCCAGCCGTTACGCCGTTCAAAGAAATCTCTTGTTTACCGCATTTTCTGTTCTTTTCTTGTCTCGATCATCACCTTAAACTTTCTTATCCCCGCGAATCTTTCTTACGCCCAGGTCATCCCGTTGTTAAATCTGCCTCTTCCCGGAAGTATGGTCGGCCTTACCCCGGGATACAATCCTGTTTTAATCAAAGGAATCACCCTTTATCCGGACAATCCCTTAGAATTTGACTTTCTGATCAATTCAGGGAATTCTGATCTTCAAGGTGAAGCCTTGAAAGATGAAGCCAACAAACTGATTAAATATTTTCTGGCCTCCTTAACCGTTCCGGAACAAGATTTCTGGGTCAACCTGTCTCCCTACGAAAAGGATCGGATTATTCCCAATGGATTAGGCATTACAGAAATGGGCCGTGACTTACTGGCTCAAGATTATATTTTAAAACAACTCACCGCCTCTTTAGTGTACCCGGAAGATAATCTAGGCAAAGAGTTCTGGAAGAGAGTCTACAAACAAGCCCAGGAGAAGTTTGGCACAACCGACATCCCGCTCAACACCTTCAATAAAATCTGGATTGTCCCGAACAAGGCCGTTGTGTACGAGAAAGACAACAATGTCTTTGTTATTGAAAGCAGTTTGAAAGTCATGTTAGAGGAAGATTACTTAGCGCTGCAGAAAAATTTAGGCAATCAAGAGATTGCTTTGGATAAAGTCCAGGATGAAAAGGCCAGGGAAATCAATAAAATCTCCTCGGATGTCGTGCGGGAGGTGCTCTTACCGGAAATTCAAAAAGAAGTTAATGAAGGCAAGAACTTTGCTAATCTTAGACAAATCTACAATTCTCTTATTTTAGCGGTCTGGTACAAGATGAATTTAAAAGAGTCACTCTTAGGACAGGTGTATGCCGATCAGAACAAAACCAAGGGTGTCGATGTTGAGGATCCCAATATTAAGGAAAAAATTTACCAGCAGTATCTGGAAGCCTTTAAAAAGGGCGCCTACGACTATATTAAGGAAGACTACGATGCCGCGACTAAACAAATTGTCCCGCGGCAATACTTCTCAGGGGGAACCAATCTAGAAGTATCTCCACAACTGGCGGATCCTGACAACAGAATTATAGCCAAGGATGGAGAAAAACTTTCGAAGTCTCAAGCAGCGGCTTTACGAGAAGATAAAGGTAATGGTTTAAAGGTGCATACAAATATCCTTGAAGCCAACGGAGATAATGCTGGTGTCGTGGCCCAAGCCCAAGCTGAGGCTCAAGCCGCCGCCGAAAAACTGGCATCGGAAACCACCGACGCCGCGGCGCTGGGTGGGAGAGTTGATCCGCTTGCTCTTTATGGCCAATTATCACCAAGTTCAAAGGCTTTCATTGATAAAATTATAGAAACTTTGATCGGTAAAAAACTACAGGCCGGAGCAGCCATTGACCCTGATCATGTGGAACGGGCTCTGCGCTTAGCCCTGGTGGATAATAAGGTAGTCGCAAAAGATATAGAATATAATTTTCAAGCACTGTTTTCTAAGGGAAACAAACCCTTCTCCTTGGAGATTAACGCCATTGAGCAGGAAATTGAGCAGGAAAGAGAAGCCGGCCGACGTTTAAAGGCCGAACTTGCCAGCCTAACATCTTCTAAATGGGAGAGAGCCCGTTCGATAATACTCCGTTATATGCTAGGTATTATTATGGGCATGGGAGTCATACCAATTCTGGAAAAATTTAGCGCTGAAGAGCAGACGTATTATATACAACATGGCTTGGTAGGGACCGAGACCCAACCATTTAGAAACGATGCTTCTCAGCGTTTAAAATCCGAAGGCCCCTTCGACATTAAAGTCCTTGAATATGGTGCAAAGGATTTTAGAGAAGCTAGATTATATGATATGCAAGTTAATGATTTGATTGTACGCTATGAAGATGAGCAAGGAAAGCCTGAGGCCGAAGAAAGCCGAATATCTTTTGAACAAATCTCCCATATTAAGATGGAAAATCCTACAGGGGATTCCTCTACCGCAGTCACCGACCCCGCGGCGATAGGGAATATCAAGCCCATTGAAACATTCGAAGAATTTACTAAAGAAAATGGAAGCTTTTCTGCATTGGTTTACACAGCCTACCAGGATGCCATTCTAACCAAAGCTACCACAATTGAATTTTACCTGACTGGGTCTAGGGCTTTTCCTATTATATATAACCTTAATGCTGATTTGAGTGTAGAAGATGTAGAAGCTGCCAGAATGCAATTCTTGGAAGCTTTGACACCAGTAAGCAGAAATCCGAAGAACCGCTTTACTGGTGCAAGAATAGATAATAATATTTATGTTCTTTACGAGGAAGTTCAGGCTCAGAGTGAAATCCAGGACCCCGCGGCGATAGGGGCTCAATTAATGCCCATCGTTGGTCAGATAGAAAACAATATTACCAACACCGATCAGGACATACGTAAGGTCCTTATAGACTTAAGGGTCTTAGCAGAACATATTGATAAATTGGCGGCTTCAGAAGGTCAAGAGTATGCGATGGATATTTTAGAGCAAACGCTGGGATATACTCCACCGGTTAGTGAGACGGCTAGATACCAGGAAGTTTTAGATAATATCCAAAACTTGATCCAATTTGTGGAATGGTTGTCCACAGAAATCCATGCGGATGATCTTAAGAAGGGGATAACAATAGATGTCCATCAAAAGCTTCTCCTTGAATTGACGAGTAATGTAAGAACGCTTCAAGAATATGCTCAGAACGGTTTGGGATCAGAAGCCGACCCCGCGGCGGTGGGGAGTTTGGAACCCGAAGAAATATTAACTCAGTTAAGAAATTTGGGGGATATTTTAGAACCCCTTGGTTACCGCAAAGATTTTGCAACGGGAACAGCGAGTTTATACCGTGAGACACCCCGCGAAGATGGTACTGTTTTTGAAATAGACCATATTTTCAGTTCATTTGATGGGACAGGAGCCATGCAAAGAATTTTCGATCATGGTGGTCGTACGCTGTCCGCAGATAGAATACCTTCCGCTGCTGCTGTTACTCTTTCTGCAGGCGGTCTTTCCATGGAAATAACAAAAGCCCATGTATCTACACGCGGGGAAACTTATTCTCAATCTGCCGCTTATGACGTCAGAAGATTAGCGGCTGCTTCTGGCCAAGTCTATGGTATTTCAAATGAGGCAGCACCGGTTTTCCAACAATGGTTGAAAGAAGCAGAAACCCGGGGATTTGATATCAGTCCTATGCCGATTCTGATTATCTCCGAATCCGAGGCTGCAGAAATACCAAATCTACAATACGCCGACCCCGCCCTAGGGATGGTAAAATTAAAAAATGGAGCGGAAGAGCACCTTGGCGTTGTGAGAGCAGTTTATATAAGCCTTATCAGCTTAATGGAAACAAAGCCTATCACATTCTACGAGCTCGTTATGAAAGCTCGAGATCCAAAACATCAACTTTTCTCAGATCGGATAAGACAAGACTTGCAAGATTTAGGACTACTAGAGTCAGATGATAGTATGCACGATTCAATTAGAAATATAGTTGTATCTTCTGCTGAAGGCGAGGACCTAGATATGAGGTTGGTTTCTCCTATTGCCGCCGACCCCGCCCTTGATCAGGATCAAGGGCCCGCGGGCCCTATCCCTGGGGATAGGGCGGCGATGGGGGTAGAGGAAGAAAAACGGCTGAGGATATTGCGTATTTTAACTTGGCATTCAGGCATCAAAACGATAGGGCCTGTCAGCGGGATTTCTGATGAACCGTTTGAAACTTGGAACGTTTGGTCCAAGGGATATGAGGATATGAATAGGATAGTTTGGGGGGATGAGGGATCTTTTATTGGCGAAGAGGTTTTATCTCAGAGGGCTAACGAAATAGCAGAAAAGCTTGTTGGTAATCTAAAGTCACATTTGCCAGGGAGATTTCAAGTCATTGTTCGCAAAGATGATAAGTTAGGGGAGATAGAATCTGTGGGTATTTATTACAAATCATTTTCCCCTGAAGGAGCAAAACGGCAGCGAGATGTGAACAATTTTAAGGATATGATGTTTAATTGGATGTATGACGAAAGGGAGGAATTAGAAAAACTTGCCAGGGGTACCGACCCCGCGGCAGGTTGGAGGACTTTAGATGGCTATGCAGGCGATCCCGCGGCGACTTCAGAGGAAGAGCTTAAGACGCTCGTAGGCAATAGGACAGAAGAAATTAGTCGTTTGCGGAAGAAGAGCTTCGTAGACCGTCTAACTACTAAATTGATATCAATCGCTGATTCTATAAAAATAAGTGTTCGGTCATCATGGGGTATTGGATTCGAAACCGCGGCTAACGAGGAAGTATTACGCACTCTGCGTGATCCGAAGCATAAAAAATATGGGGCCATGCTTACAGAAATAAAACAATTTATGCGCGGGCATCGTATTAAAGAAGATGAGCAACTCCCTCTAGCTATCGCCATTATCGCCAAAAATATTCTGGCCGCACGTAGAGTCGACAAAAAAATCCAAATTGAAACCGCCGACCCCGCCCGCCTCCAGCCAAAAGGCCAAGGCGAGGCCTCGACATCCGCCGATGCGGATGACCGGGCGGCGATAAGGGAAGAAGACGGAATGTTGGCGCCTGATTTGTCCGACCATAGTCAATTCAGATCGCTGATGAATTATGAAAGAGAATTTCAGGACTATAAAGAACGTACAGCTAAAACATTTAAAGTTTTAAATAATGCCCGCGAGATTCCTGAGGACTCATTGCAGGCACCAAGACAGAAATTTCGTAATTTCCAAAAGGGTGAAGTAAAGGCTGGGGTTCAGACATATACAGCGATTCCGGAAAATTTTGAGGGGGTGACGGCCATAACATGGATTAATAATAGGGATACAGAAGGTCGAATCGCAAAGTTGCAGGAGAGTATAAAGCTTAAGCTTGAAAAAGAGGGCTTGGGGCAAAAAATTGCTTTTGTCAATCCCGGTTCTTTTCATGTCACCATTCACGATCTCATTGTTAAGCCAGGTAATGATAATTATGAACAGCAGAAACAGAAAATTTTTGAAGAGGTGCAAAGGGCCTTTGATCAGTTAGGACGCCTTGGAGATATTAATGTTGAGGTCAAAGGCGTTGGAATGATTGACGGCCCAAAGATTTTAATGGCCCGTGTTTATCCAAGAACGTTAGCTGACTTTGAAAGAATGTATAAAATAAAGCAAGCCATCTCTCAACATGCCGGCATCGATATAAAACCCTCCTTCGTTGCTCATATTACCCTAGGTTATTTTGTCAATTCATTAAGTCCTGAGGAATATAACAAGGTACTGCAGATTATTAATGAAGAGGATGGCCAAAATGTTACATTAGGCGAATACTCTTTGGGTGAAGTTAGATTTGCCGAATTCCCTAATATGAATGAGTATTGGGACAAGGATAAGCAGGGCCGCACAGTACTGAGCTACAACCCAAAAGATGGTATAGTTGGACGTGATGTAGCACCTAGTTCTCCAGTTACATTTAATAAATTTCATGAAGACGATGTTAATTGGTTGTGGGGAAGACTTGATAAAAAGGAGGCTGTGGCGGATCAGGATTTAAGAAGAACGAAAGTAATATGGGATGAAACGGGTAACTTGCGGCCACAGGATGGCGTTTCTCTAGTCATGCCCCTTGATCATGGGAGTGAAGTTTATAAAAATATTTTGAGTGTAGAAAGACAAATTAAAGATGAACTTAATAGAAAGGGCCTTGGCAACAAGGTCAAGTTTAATCCCGTTGAGAGCCTCCACATGACATTTGCCAGTTTGGATGTGGATAGACAAGATAATAGCAACCCCCCCATCACCGATCAGGAAATACAGGCGTTAAATACAAAAATAGATCCAATTCTTAACCAGGCTCAAGCTATGACATTTGGCGTCCGGGGGATTAATGTTACCCCGGCTTTTTCTCTTGCTGTGAAAGTCGCACCTCTCAAAGGGCAGGGGGATCCCTTGTTGGCTGTTAAAAGAGAACTTAGTCAAAATATTAATAGTATGGTTGCTGATAAACTTGAGTTTTATGTCGTAAATTTAGGCTATGTTGTGGATACACTAAACAATGAAGAGCTTACAGCCTTTAGAGAAATAATTAAGGGATTCAGAAATGTCGATTTTGGATTTTTGCCGATTAACAATCTCAACTTAATTCATCATCGCCACATTATATTTGAGAACGGCACTTACGATATTAAAGCAACATACAAGCTACAGACAGATACGCCTCTAGTTCAATCCAGATCGCCGATTGATGCTAAGGAAAGCGATGAGGCGGCGCTGGGTACTAGTGAGGCCTTCATTAAGGCTACCAGAGAAACAAAAGTCGAACAAATCGAAAATGCATGGATTGAGGAAAAAGTAGCCGAATCCTTAGTAAGTGGTAAACCTGAACGATACGCAACTGTTAGTGATTATTTTGCCGACGCAAAGAGAGAAGCGTATGGGGATATTGTTGTACAGTATAATAAAGCCCGAGGGGATAAACGTAAACCGGATGATCCCCCAGCGACAGTTGTCCCTGGAAGAAGCGGTTTTAGTTTTATGAAGGTTGATTGGAAAAGAGCTAAAAGGACAACAGCATTGTTTAATAAACAAAGTATAGCTGGCATCCCTGTTGAAATCATTCGTCAAGGGGCACCTCTGGGGAAGGGGGGACATTTTCTCTTGCTGCCTAACATGGACCCACGGCGACCGCAGGTTCTTGATGAGGATGCGATAAAGGTGGCCTTAACGTACATGGCAAAGGAACTCGACAAGGAACATCTAAAGATTGGATTTAACAGTTGGCGAGCTTTTGGTTCAGTCAATCACCTGCACCTGCAGGCTCTCTACTATCAAGACGAGAATAATCACCCTTCAGCTTTGCCGGTTGAGAAGGAAGAATTTCAGTCAAATGACAAGAAAGACATAATACACATCGGCCCAATCAAGTTCTCGACTCTTAATGACAAATATCCAGTCAGGGGATTTACCATTGAAGGGAATGAAAAAGATATAGCCGAACTCGTCTCTGTGATTGCCACAATCATGAAAATTTTACAGCGAAAAGGTCAACCGCATAATGTGATTTTTACGAAAACCAGCGAAGGCATTTTGAAAACATATATTTTCCCAAGGAAACCCGAAGCTAATAGCAGGTTGGGAACCGGGGTGGCCTTTTTTGAATTGGGAGGCGAATTGGTTTCTCTTTATCGGACAGCAGCGGATCGGGACAAGGCAATCGAAACCGAAGAGGCAGAATTAGGTGAATTGCAAAGCGATGAAAAACAGGCAAAACAGTTGGGCGACTCTGTTATTGATCAGCATAACGCCCCGCTTAAAAAAGAAATTGCGAAATTGGAGGCTGAAACGACTAAATTAGAAAAGGAATTGTATGCCATATTTGAACAATGGCCATTAGTTGATGGAAGTTATTCAGCACCCGATGAGCAGTCAAGGACAGCATTCGAGGGCAAGAGAGAGGAGTTTTATAGGCAAAATGGTGAGCTGGCAAAACTCAAAGGAAAACTTAAATTAACGACACAGGAATTAGCCAAAGTCATTGGGCAAAAGGAAGACAATATCGAGAAAATGAAATTGATTATTCCTTTTGATGAAATAAAGAACGATACATCGGTATTAAGAGTTGAGCTTGCGGCCGTAAGTCTGGATCTCCCTGATTTTGATAAGTTAAAAAATGAAATTTTTCTTACTCTTGATACTAATGAAGGGTATGAGCCGATATTGCATGAAGGAATTATAAATGAAGCTTGGGACCGGAAGAAAAGCGAAGGGATGATTTTTTTCGATCCTGAGAAGGGAACAGCAGAAAGACGACTTAACAATACTATTGCCGTGAGTTATGTGCCTGGCCGGGCCGATCGGTTGATGTCAGACGAAAAAAGCAATGCCTCAATAAACGTTGCTGCGCCATTTGACCCTGATAAAAGTCAGTTTATTACTTTTGAGCATTTAGCCAAAGATAAAGCTCGAATAGCCGAGTTCCGGCTGCAAACTGGCCGAACATGGCTGTTTGGGGCAAATCCAAGCCCAATCTTCAAGAACCATTTTCTTCTCATTGAAACGGATAAGGTCGGCAGATATAAGTATCGTAATCAATTTATCCTTCAGGATGATTTTTATGATGCATTGGAATTGACGGGCAACGATGAGCGTCTCAAGTTATTTTTCAATAGTATCGGGGCTGCCTCAACCGTTCCGCAGTTCCATTTTCAAGGATTTTGGAAAGATATCGATGCTTTAAAAATTGATGTATTAGAGGATACACAAATAAATTTAACTCTCCCGGAAGCTGTTGAAGTCAGAAAGGTTAGGGGTTTATTATCCGCACATCTTGTTTTTCAGCTACGAGATAGATCAATGGACAGAAAAAAATTAGCAGACACGGCCTATGGTGTGGTTAAGGCATTGCAAGATACCAATATTCCGTATAATATTTTTTTCCACCAAGGGAGAATATATATTTTTCCAAGAGCTAAAGAGACTCCCGATGAATTTCCCGATGTAAAATTTGGGGCTTTGGAAATGGTTCAATATATTGTATTGCCAAACTGGATAGACTATGTTGATGTTAAGGAAAATGTGAGGATGGAGGCCAAGAAAGTACTAGAAAAATTAAAAAAGATAACGGCTGAGAAGTTAAAAACCGTTACTGGATTATTAGAAAAAGCAAAAAAAGAAGAGAATAAAGAGAAGCAAGGAATTTTAGAGGCGGAGAAAAAGGAAATTGAAAATTGGGCGCCTCAATTAGCGGATATTCAAGGTTTAACAGCTGCTGCTAACGTTGTCAGTTTATTTAAATCAGCTTTGACACTCGACATCGGAAATATTCGAAGGCCGGAAAGTCTTGCGCCAATTGAAAGTTTAATTAATAACAAGAAATTGAAGCAAAGAATAAAATCAGCTCTTAAAGCATCAAGTTCAGGGTGGAGTGAGGAAGTTATTAAAGCAATTAAAGCTCAGCCGCCTTCCGACCCCGCGGCGATAGGAGAGGCAGGACGAGTTGATCAAGAGACAACGGCTAAGCCCGTTGGCGGTATCAATCTCGATCCCAAGCTCTTGGATCTGCAGATCAAGCGCGATGGCAACGGCGTGCCCTTGCCTTTACTCCAGCAGCCGATTGGCGACATGAAAATCGAAGGATTCTTCCCTGTGATTATTAACATCACGCCGGTGAGCCTTCCGCTTCTGTTGGGGTTAAACACAGAAGACGCGCCGACGGATAATAACGAGATTCAACAAGGGAAAGACAAATTCTACCGCGAAAAGTCGAAAGACCCGGAGGAGTTAACGGTCAGCAGCATGCTATAAACTTAATTGGCTTCAAGTACTTACTCTACTTGACATCCGAGGGATCTATGCTATTTTATAGACAGGTGAAAGATTATGAAAAATAAACCACAAATACCTCCCAAAAATTTCTGGGATGATGACAGTTGGGCTCATGAAAATTACCAAACACTGTTAAAGAATTATCCTAATCAGTGGGTTGCCATTTTCAATAAGGCAGTTATTGGAGCTCATGAAGATTTGAAAATCTTGAAAAAATTTCTTGCTAAAAAAATTAAAAGCCATGTAGTTCCTCTTATCCACATCGAAGACGCTTCGCATGTCTATTAAAATACAATTACATTATTCTAAAGCGCTTGATTTAGAATTAATTGAAAAAAATATAGAAATCTGGCTGAGGCGCATAACTGTCCAAGTTTCTTTCAAAAAATCTCACACGTGGAGCCAGCCTTACGAGGCTATCATTGATACCGGCGCCCCTGTTTCTATTATCCCTCCCGCTATCTGGCAGGAAATTGAAAAAGAAATTCTCCATGAAGAACATAAAATTCAAGGGATCGTTCCTGATAAGGATTCTTATCTTTCTGTGAAAATCGCAAATATATTCTGTGTTCTCATGGATGAAAAGAATATGACAGAAATATTAAAAATCAAAGCTTATCTTCCAGTTGAGGCAAAGGCTCCTTTAGTTTTGGGTTTCGAAAATGTTCTATCTAAAGGAAAATTGTATATTAATTCTAAGGACAATGAAGCTTATATAGAAATATAATTCGCAGTCATGTGCAATCTTAAAAAAAAATAGACAACTTCGTGGAGGTTTAAAATGATCCAGCCGTTACGCCGTTCGAAGAAACCCCTTGCTTACCGCATTTTTTGTTCTTTTCTTGTTTCCATCATCACCTTAAACTTTCTTATCCCCGCGAATCTTTCTTACGCCCAGGTCATGCCTTTGTTAAACCTTCCCTTACCCGGGAGTATGGTTGGCTTGACCCCGGGATACAATCCTGTTCTGATCAAAGGAATCACCCTTTACCCGGACAACCCCTTAGAATTTGACTTTCTGATTAACTCAGGCAACTCTGATCTCAAAGGCGATGCTCTCAAAGAGGAAGCCAACAAGCTGATTAAATATTTTCTAGCCTCCTTAACCGTTCCGGAACAAGATTTTTGGGTCAACCTGTCTCCTTACGAAAAGGATCGGATTATTCCCAATGGATTAGGCATTACAGAAATGGGCCGTGACTTACTGGCTCAGGATTATCTTTTAAAACAACTAAGCGCTTTTTTAGTGTATCCAGAAGATAATCTAGGCAAGGAATTCT
>ORJL010470575.1_pt1 | contig 20145 bp, 30 predicted proteins | sample 1779941 | NCBI WGS metagenome assembly ORJL01 (sample SAMEA104232317, study PRJEB22302) | groundwater metagenome | biome: forest; feature: aquifer; material: groundwater | place: USA | collected 2011-08-07 | depth 5.8 m | reverse complement strand
TATACAAAGCGTCTGCTTCTCTGTCGTAGCGAATTTCCATGTCAAATCCAATAAACGGTTATAATCTTTATATTCTTTTCTGTCTTTTCAACTACTACCTCGATTGTTCCCCCTTGCTCGATAATTTTCTGGTAATAATAGAGATCGTATTTCTTGCTTACAATAGTAGGAAAGCGTAAAGCATCTAAGACATTATCTTTACTGATTTTTCTCGTTTTAACTCGCTCTTCTGCATGAGAAGTGAAAAAAATCTTCATAAATTATCATCACCTATCCAATCTGTGGTAATTGCAATTCACTCCAAAGATTTACGCCATGGTAACTATTCAGCAAAGCATAGCGTTCTACAAAATCAATTGTTGTTGGCTTTGTCAGTGACAGCCAGGACCCGCTTCTCAGAGGAGGATGCTTTCTCGAAGGATGGTAAAATCTCGTGGTGACCAGACCGGCTAATCTTCCGTTGCGGATTAATGGTAGTTTGGATGTCATGGTATTCAGAAGAAATTCGAGGTTTAAATACGTTCGTCGCGCACTTGACCAGTGGGGAGTGGCTTTTTGAGAAGAGGAAAAAGTGACGGGTTTATTCTAATTTCTGCTCATATGTTTGATTAAATAATCGGGCCACAAGATCATAATTCCGTTCATTTAAAGGACATTCTAGCCAGGCAAATCGTGTAACACCATTTGTATCTGAACCATAGACGGAATATCTAATTAAATCTTCGTAGAGAAAATCTGTTCGAAGTAGTATCTGAAATTGATCATTCATTAACCTCAGATATGTGTCTAATGTCATCTCTCTATCAATTTGCCGCTCAATTGAAACAGAACAATCTAATGTATCAAACCACTTTCTGGCTCTCTCTAAGTCTTTCGTTTCGTATAACGCTTTGAGAAACGCTCTGTTTTGTTCAATCGGTCTATCGCTAAGATTAAGTTGAGTGCGTTGCATGAACTATTAGTTGTAGTTTGGATTATAAATCTTCTGAGAGGAATGGCTTAGACAGATCTAAACCAATACAACATCACAAAACGTTTATATACTTCGGAGACTTTATTTTAAAGAAAGAGGTTGTATGGCACAAAAAAAGTCTCAGAAAGACGTTGAAGAGGAAGCATCGGGTTCTTTTTTATCACGCTTCGTAGCTAATTTAAGAGATGTGATCTTGGGTAATGTTATTGGCACGATTAAAGATAACATCAAAGATAAAATACGACACGCAGAGAAGAGATTTATTCGCTGGTTTAGTTCCTATATCTTCCTCTTTTTAGGAGTAATCTCTATAGCAATTTCTTTAATTTTTGGATTAGAATTTTATTTTAATCTTAATAGATTTTGGGGATTTTTGATTAGTGGATTATTATTCCTGTTAATTTCTTTTATCTTGAGAATGTTATTGAGAAGAGATTAAAAGAGGTGAAATGATGGTAAAGAAAATAAAAAGTGATGGTAAATTTAAGAAAATAGTACAAGGTCAACTTAAAAAAGTCTCGACTAAGTTTAAACAAGCTGAAATTAAAGTTCATCGAGCGATGAAGAAAAATCCGGAAAAAGCGGCTTTAATTGCGGCAGGTGTTGGAGTTCTCGTTGGTGCGGCAGTAACTGCAGCAATAATGCGTAAGAAGAAACAGTGAACTTTTTTTTTATTATTTTTCACAATATTTAAAAGAAACTTCTCTTTTTCTTATCGAATGGATGTCCATTTCTTTGTTTATCCGTTTCATCAGGATTCAATCCCAGAGATTAGTCGGTACTTAGAACTCTTTTCAGATGAAATCGTTATAAAGAAAATAGACAAAGATAATCTTTATTTACTGGTTAAAGCGTCACCTCTTACGTATCAAAACCTCTTTGGTGTGATTATCTATGAGACCTGTAACGATTTGAAACAACATGGAACCTGTAGAATACCTGACACACTTGATGACATTGTTAAGAGCGCAGAGTTGTGCGAATATACTCAGCAATGATTATTTTTAAAATCGTTGCTTCGTGATACTATACCAAAGGACGTAAATTTCTAGACACAAAAAATGAAGAAACACTTCATTTTTGTGCAGAAAATCAATCATTGTTGATTTTCTTGCAAATTTACGCCCTTTGTATATACAAAAGACAAAGAATAGTCTAAAAACTTTTGTCTTTTGGTATAAACCGTACTGAATAGTTTAAAATTTTAGTTACGGTTTAGTAGATCAAAACTTATAATGTCCGACTTCAGTTGTAAAAACTTCTGGTCCAAATCTCTTTTCAACGAAGCCAATTCCTCGTGGGGGTTGACCACTACATAATTGGATATAAAGCAGGCCAACATCGGGAAATAATTTGTGGGCAGGAACAGTTCCAGAGAGTAACGCAAGATCACCAACAGAACAAGATCGATGAAAGTTCCCGCCATCAAGAATTATCCCTTCTTTGATCGGCATCCACAGTCGCTGATAGAATGCCCAGACTATTCCGTGGGGATTTTCGGTGAGAAAATTAACAACAAAGTTACCAGCAACGGTTTTAGGAATACCGGGGACGATAGTATCGATAATATAAGAACAATCTTCTCCAGGATTAAACACATCTTCAATAGACATTTTACCGACGAACAAGAGGTGGTTTATATTCTTTTCTCCCTACCAAAATTTAATTCTTTATTTTTTCCAAACAATCCTTCACTGACAATAGTAATTCCTTTTTCTTGAACAACACTGCCGGCAACTTTTGCTTCGATACCATATTCTGCCGCAACAGCAAGAACATTTTGAACGTCAGGAGTAATTACTAACATTCCTTGGCCCATGTTCCAAGTCGAATAGGCAATATCATCCATAATGCTAGCGGCACCTTGCGCCAGCCACATCGTAGAGCAAGGCTTGAATAAAGAATCAATGACCGCTCCGTAACCGGAAGGCTTCAATGTTCTGCCCAACTTTTCGGGAATTCCTCCACCGGTGATATGCGCCAAACCATGAATGACGGCACGCGGCTGAAGATCATAGCCACCAGTCATCGTGACGATGGCGCGAGTATAGATTCGTGAAGGAGTAAGTACCTGTTCACCGATTTGCTTTTGATCAAAATAAGTGTTATGCCATTCTGCACCGTAGACCTCTGAAAAAACCTGCCGTGCTAATGAAAAACCGTTTGAGCGAAAACCTTCTTCACGCAGCGCGATGATGGCATCGCCAGGCACAATTTGTTTCCCCGTCAACAACCGTTCTTTACGAGCAAACCACAACGCTGTGGCACACCAATTATAATTGAACTGACCATAGCCAGCAACTCGCGAAAGAAGTTCAGCCGATTCACCGTTGGTAATCGCAACATTTGCTTCTTTTGCGGCTGCAACATATCCCGCAAGAACTTGCTGCACATTGTTGTGGCTTTCTTTCTGTAACTGGCGCACGTCAAAGACGGTTCCTACAATAACCGGCTCAGCGCCATGAACCACGGCATCATCACAAACCATCGCCAATAAATCATAAGCCATAGTGGAATGATTATTCATTCTTTCGGCAATTTCAACTTTTGTACCAATACCATCAAAATTCATGTTAGATAGAGTTCCTGGAGCTAAACTGGAAATATCAATTCCCCGAACACCAGAGAAATCATCAAAGGGAACAATTACTTCTCCTAATCTTCCCTGGCGATTTTGCCACGTTTGTTTTGCGGCAGTATAAAATAGTGTTGAAAGTTCTTTTTTGTCCATAAATTGAGATTAGAAAAAGAAGTATAAAAAGATTGTTATAGCAAATCTCCTTAATAATGGAACATTTGGGAAATTTGCTAGACTAGTAAATCACAAGTTTAGTATTCCATTATTTATGTGATTTATACTAAAAGCAAGATATATTCGAACATTATTCTTGCTTTTATATATATAAATGCACTAATCATTAGTTCGAAAATTTAGTGCATTTAGTATACTATTACAAGCCACAGGTAAGAATACTGTTGTCCACTGCCAAAAATGGCTAAAACCGTAAAATTTGCGACACTAGGATTTTCTTCAATAGGCCACTGGTCACACTGGTCAACTGCCAGTAGGGTATAAAAAGAAGTTCGATCATTAAGAATACATCAACAACAAAAAGATATTTTTGAGGAAATTACCTCAACATATTTTTTTAGTTGTTTAAAAAAGAGGTGGAAACATGATTGATCTCAGTACCAAACATATAAGAGGATTATTTGAAGAACAAATTAGAGATTTAACGCAACGCACACTTATTAGTAGAGAAGATTCTTTTGACCTGCAATTTAGTGGGAGGTGGCTACAATGAATATAAAAGACAGAATAAATTATTTGTTAAAGAAATATGACACGGCATACAAACAACAGAGACAAACAGTCTCTGTGGATTTCCCATTCACACAACAAGGAGGAGATTATACAATGGACCCAAAACAATTATATCTTGAAGACTTCGATGCGGCATTAGCATAAGATTCGCTATCCACCACCATCTGACGGATATCTTTTTAAATCCGTCTTTTTTTCTTTTTATTATGGAAGTTATAACAAGAATAGAATTAGAATATCGTAAACAAGAGTTTGTTGAGAAGATTAAAGCGGGTGCTATCTTCATCTATCCCACCGATACAATTTATGGTATTGGTTGTAGTGCGTTAAGACAGCGCTCAGTTCAGAAAATTCGTGAATTAAAAGGGAGACAAACAGCAGCGCTTTCTATTTGGGTACCATCAATAGACTGGATTAAGAAATATTGTGTTATTTCTTCAAAAGCAGAAGCATGGCTAGAGAAACTTCCAGGGCCATATACGCTGATTATACCTCTTACAGAGAATCATCCTCTTGCTAAGAATGTAACACCTGATAAGACTATTGGTGTTCGTCTGCCAGACCATTGGTTTCAGTCAATAGTTAAAGAATGTGGCTTTCCAATTATCACAACTTCTGCCAACAAGACAGGAGAACAATTTATGACTTCGATTGAAAATCTGGATCACGATCTCGAACGAGAAGTAGAGTTTATGATTTATGAGGGAGAAAAAGATGCGCGTCCTTCGAAGATCGTAAATGTAGAGGAAGAAGATATAAAAGAAAGATAAAAATCATCGAAATTGTTTAGCTATCGACGGTCGCTCAACGAGCACTTTAGACCGCGCCGAGCTAAACAATTACAAATCATCGAAAAGTATTTATAACCATAACTTCCCTACAATAATTATGCCTAAAGAACGAATTATGATTGCCATGCCCGCTTATGGTGGGAACGTGCAGGGAATGTGCTTTAAATCAGTTCTAGGATTGTTCCGTGATCAACGAATTCTAGAGAAATATGAATTAGAAGTAGTAGCTCTTCAAAATGAGTCATTAGTCTCGAGAGCTCGCCAGGAATTAGCAAAAGCGGCGATCGACCGTAAATATGATCGTCTCTTTTTTATTGATGCGGATACGGCGTTCACGACAGATCAATTTCTAGCAATTCTTGATGCTGACAAAGAAGTTATTGGTGGAACTTACATGAAGAAAACATTAGCTAATCCCGGCCTCAATTTTAATGTGAGCAGAGAGGTAAATCAAGAAATGCTTTCTAAATTTAATACGACACCGACGACGCTTCCGGGATTTGAAATTTTTAAGAAAGAATATTGCACAGATAATCCAATCATTAAAGTGAATCATGTACCTACGGGATTTCTCTGTATCAAGACAACGGTTCTGCAAAAACTTTCAGAAAAAGTGCCAAAATATTTAGCTGGAGTGCGGGATTCAAACAAAGTATTTTATTCTAAAGAAGAAGTTGAGGCCCTGCAATCTGCAGAACTATTTCCCGTATCGGTGCAAAATGGCACGCTAGAGAGTGAGGATTGGGGTTTCTGTCGTTTGTGTAATGAGAATGGTATTGATGTATTCCTCCACACGGACATAGTCGTGCAACATATTGGACAGATTACTTTTCATCCAAGTATGTTTAGGGTAAGGGAGTAAAGAGATTATTAAAGAACAGTCTAAAGATTTCTAATTATCACTTGTTCTAAAAAGTTCATAGAATGTGGAGACAACATTAGTTAACAATAATGTACCCATCATCGCCCCAATGAATTGGGGGCTATCATTACTAATCATTTTGTCCACACCATAAATGACGAGAAGAGGAAAAGCAATTGAGCTGATGATTTCTCCAGCAGTGTACGCAGGAATAGTTAAATGTGAAACGGGCAGGTGATCATCTGCTGGTTGAGAAATAATATAGTGTTCATCCCTTAGTCGTTCTACGGTTGGAGCAGCGACTACAAGAGCAAGACCGGTTAAAAAAGGAGCAACATACTGATCAAGAGTATTCCCCTTTTGCGAGTCAATATTATTCATGATTTTCCTCTTTTCTAATTTTTGCAACAAAGAATCCCTCGGTGTCGTTATCCTGCGGCCAGATGCGTAACGTGTGTTTCACCTGAGGATCATAGTTTACACCATCAAATTCCATGACAGGAGGAGCGCACTTCAACCCAGGTAAAGACGCTTTAATGACTTTTGCAGTAGGATACTTCTGCACGAGAAAATCAACAACTCCTTCATTTTCTTCAGGTTCAACAGAACAAGTGGAATAAACCATAATTCCACCTGGTTTTAGGTTAAGAAAAGCATTCTCAATTAATTCTTTTTGTTGACGAGCCAACTTGGTAATCATTCCAGCATTCCAAATTGTAATTGTTTTCAAACTCTTGCGGATCGCCCCCGTTCCGGAACAAGGAGCATCAACAAGAATCTTGTCAAATTGTAATTCAAAGAAACGTTTGCCATGCATTAATGTCACAACGGTATTCGTCAAACCGCTGCGCTGGACATTGATGCCTAGGGATTGCAAGCGCTGACCTTTGAAATCATTAGCAATGATCATCCCTTTGTTTTCCATCATCGCACCCATCTGCGTAGTTTTGCTTCCAGGTGATGCGCACATATCTAATAGAAGATCTCCTGGTTGTGGCTGTAGAATAAGGGGAGGAATCATCGAAGCGGCTTCCTGGACATAAATCTTACCAACATGATGTTCAAAGAGATTACCAACATCTCTCCGTTCGGGGTGCTCAATCCAGAATCCTTCTTTGCACCAGGGGATGGGTTTCAGTTCCCAGCCTTTTGCTTTAATAGAAGTTGTTACTTCTTTTACTGTTCCCAAAACAGTATTGACGCGGATACTTCGACGTAAGAAAGAAAGGGAATATTTTTTGAAATCTTCCCAATCAGTAAGCTGAGAATAGCGTTCGATAAACCCTTTCTTGAAAACGAATTCTTCTGTTCCGGGAATATGTTCTGGATCGGTCATGAATGTTGAAAGTAGTTGATTCTTTAAATATGTTATGAGAGAAATGGGGAAAAATTACACAATTTATTTATACTGGTTTGTAAAAAATAGGTTCTTCCTGTAAATAAGTAATATAAATGCGATTCTTTCAAAGCGACCCATGAAAAAGACACTCACGGCAATCATCACTGCGTTCACACTAGCTGGCTGTCCTGAAAAACCGCCTCGAGAAATTCTAGAATTACAACCATTGATTGAACACAAAGTAGACGTTACAACTTTAAATAGTGATAACGCGACAAACTCCCAATTAGCAATAGTCCAACCGCTTTATTTTACTAAATCATTTGAGGAATTACTAGCAGAGCCGGCGCTGAGTGTCGACGATTTTTTAGAGCTGGTTCAATATGTCAAAACACCCTCTGACTTAGAAACAGTGATTAAAAGAAAAAATATTCATTATGCAAAGAAAGAAACAGACGATCTCAGCGATGCGTTAGATAGAGAATATGGGTCTCCCTTGCAAACTCATAACCTTGGCTACGGAGTGTGCGACGAGCTGGCGGTGTACAGTCTTCCATTTTTATTAAATATGCCAGATGTTAAGAGTATCACTCTGGTAGAAATTAGCGGCCCGAAAAAATCAGATAATGAGGAATTACCCCCCGTGCTTATTTTTCAAGATCGGCGCGGACGCTGGCATCCTTCTGAACAAAATAAACCAATTGTAGGAGAGGGTTATAATTTTCAAGAGGATGCAATTGTTGCGGGACTGCATAAACGGAGATATGCTATCTCAAAAAATGTGATAACTTCATTAGCTCAAGATCAAAGTGAAGCTGATTTAGCAGCCCTTCCAAGCGATTACAAGAAAGCAGTAGTGATGAACGCAAACGCCGATAATATTATCAAAGAAGATGCCGTTCATGCCCTAGTTGTTTTTCAAGATCGAAAAAAAAGATGGCATTTCTACAGCAATGGTGAGTTTTCTAAAGAAACGTATGCTTCTGCAGGAGAAGCTACAACGGTAGTTGCTGCGGGGATAGGATATCTTTACCCAGAGAGGATTAGTAAGATCAAAACGAGAGATATTACGTCGCAAGGGACATGGCTTTACGATGAAACGGAAGCAAAAATTCTACGGCCCGGCAATGAAGTTTGTCTGCCCTAAAGATAGAGAAAAAAGAATGTTAAAAAAAAGATGAAAGACAAAAGATTATAACTGTTCTTTCTTCTTCAAACGAGTCATATAACCGGCGATAATGTTACGCAATTTCTTACAACGCACAACAGCTGTTCTTCCCATAACTTCTTTGTTAGAAGTGAAATCAGAAGCAAACTGTTCACCGTGAATTTTTAACAATTCTTTTGTCTTACGCTTGATAAACTTGGTTTTAATTCTTCCCATGTAGTTTGTGGCATAGTGGCTGATTTATAAATGTTACGGTAAAATTGGCTAATATGAAACCCTCAGCACTGGCATCAGTCCGAGCTCGTCGATAATCTCTTCTGAGCCGTCGCTAGGGGTTGCTCCTGCACAACGAAGCAACGACTTCGTTGGCATACCAGTGAGATCGTTGTCTCACTCGGTACTACGGGAAAGCAGGCTTAGACTATAAATGAAGAGATAGCGAGGAAGCCAGTGCGTTGCGAAGCAGTAGGGTTTCATATTAGCCGGTAAAATTGATGGAAAAATGAGCAATAAGTAGAGGATTTCTATCCACTAGTTGTGACGACGTAATCTTTATATACCAAACTCTCTTTTAACGACTGTATGGTAATCCTCTTTGACCAATTCAATCTTCCAGAAGATATCATTAAAATTATTTTTGCGACTGAACAACAGGAAGTAGTGGCGCGGATGCTCTTAAAATACATGTGGAGAAATGGCGGCGAGATTGGCAAGACGGAGATGGGTGTATTTGCTGCACGCCTTGATGAAGGACAAGCCGTGATCCAAGAAAAAGGAAAGTCGCCGTTGCAGCCAGAGATGAAAATGTCCTATAATAAGAGACAATTCTACGATCGTATTTTAACGCCAATGCGCAGTATGGGATTAATAGAATATGATTTGTATAAAAAAACGTATCGTGTTTCTGATAAATTTAATAAGATGATGATGAGGATTGGCTTGATGTGGTTACGAGAGATGGAGAAGAAAGGGAAGAATTAAAATAGTACAAGAGATTTCTAAGCAACATGATCGAAGATCTTATAACTGTAACACCAACAGAAATTCAAATAAAAGGAACGGCTATTCCTTTCTTAATTCAAACTCCCACTGAAAAAGCATATATCGCGGTCACAGTCAGACGGGAAAACAATGACGAGATCTATAAAAGTCTTCCGGATAATCATAACGGAGCACTGGTAATAGAATTAAGAAGTGGCTTTGAGATGTATTGTCTTCATGATGAGACAAGAGGTCTTATCGAAAGGATTAACCAAATTGCTCAATATCAAAAAGCTGAGCTTGCAACCAATGCTTCCTATAGAGTTGATCCTTATCCTGTTGGTGTAATGGTCTATCTCCGTCCAGAGGAAAAAGTTCATATTGAGTATTAAAGATAGCAAAAAAAAGGTCAAAATCCATTTTCTTCTTTAAAACTATAATACTTCTTTTTTCCAACAATAACGTGATCGAGAAATTCAATACCAATAATTTTTCCTGCCTCACGCAATTGGGTGGTGATTGAAATATCTTCTTCACTCGGCGCAGGATCGCCACTAGGATGATTATGAACAAGAATAAATGCAGCCGCCCCTTCACTGATGGCAATCTTTAATATTTCACGAGGATGAATAACAGAAGCGTTTAATGTGCCGATAAAAATTGTTTCTTGTTTGATCACGTGATGACGCGTGTCAATATAAATTCCGACGCAATGTTCTTGCTGGAGATGAGCTAGATCTGCTTCAACTAAGACAAGTATGTCTTTAGGAGAATTGATTGTGGAGGAGACTTTCCCAGGGTTAGTTTGCACTCTTCGCGCCAATTCGAAACAAGCGCTAACTTGGCAAGCCTTAGCGGGACCGACGCCAGATAATTTCTGTAAGTCGGCAAGTCTTGCCCTTGATAAAGAGCTGAGAGAATGCTGCTGGAGAAGTTTTGTGGCCAAGACGATGACATTGTCCTGTCTGTTTCCCGTTCGCAGGAGGATGGCTAATAGTTCAGCATCGCTGAGAGATTGCACGCCTTGTTTCTGCAGACGTTCACGAGGACGTAAGTCTTGAGGAAGGGAAAGGATGTTCATGCTCTTTTGCGGAGAAAAATGGTTTATATTGATTTAGGTGGTTGAGAGAAGATTACTCGTAATGGTCTACGGCTGTTGGTAGAACATCGTATCTCGTTGGAACAGGCACGGGAACTGGTCGATGAACTAAACTCTGCGCTTTCTCCGTGAGCCAGTTGGATACTCTTTTCCAAGCCGGTTCTTTGTCTAAAAGTTTGGGATCAGTGTCTTTGAGATACATGGAAGTGGCGAGACCAATTCCTGAAACAAGAGAGTATAAACCAATACCAACTCCTTCTGTCGAATCACCAACTAATGCAGGTTTAATTCCTTTATATCCTAAATACGCTGCGCCAATCAGGAGTGGGAGACGAACTAATCGCTGAATTTTCTTGGAGATGTAACTAAAACGATCTTCGGTAATTGCTGAAGTAGTTACATCTTTGGAGTAGAGGGCGTAATGATAAGAATATATCCAATCATGAATACCTAAAGGTAAACGTAACATATTGGACGAAATTATCACAGGAATACCAATAATCGTTTCTAATGGACCAGCATCATTAATATCTATTCTGGAACCAGAAAAAGAATGTGCTAAAACCATAGAAAGAGCCGAATAACTAATACTAACAAGTAAAGGCTGTATCTTTTTTGGAACATATTTCTCTTCCATCCACATACTAAAGCGAGTACACTGTTTCAACAGCGCTTCATCGACGGCTTTGAATGGTTTTAATAATGCTTCGAGACTCATTTATGGGTAAAATAGAGAGTTCTTTTTAAAAGTTGATAAGAAAATTGTACAGATTGAAAGAACTAGATATTTCCATAAACTTTAAGAAACCAACCACTTCTTAAGATCTATGATTGAATTATCTGTCGAACCACGTGTAACAAAAACGTGGGATCAATTTAAAACAGAGAATCCCCCTTTCTCGATGGCTTTAGACGGCTACGTTGCTGATAAACCCCTCTTTGATGCAAAAGGACCGTGCGTTAATTTTAATCATCACGAATACGTCGACCGATTGAGTACACGCAGTACAACGGGGCAAGTTCATCTGGCAATAAAACAAGGGTTGTTTCAAACGTTTACAAACGACGGCGTACCAACAGCTCGCGTCTATGTTAACGATGCTGACTATGATGTCTGTGTAGCCTGGTGGTTGTTGCAAAACCACGAACGGATCACAGGCGTGAAAAGTGAACCACTGCTCTCGAAATTAGTGGCAATAACAGATTTTATGGATGCCACAGGTGGACTGTATCCGTTAGACCCAAATACGAGATTGATGCGTGAAAGGGCATGGATTTTTGAACCATATAGCGAAGCCCGTCTCAACGGAAGAATTCCGCAAATGGAAGCAGGGGAAATGAGAAATGTTATCGATGCTGTAACGCGGAGAATCGATGAGTATTCTCTGGGGAGAGGAAGAGAGACGAGTGTAGACACGCGCTATGAAAAGATCGGCGGTGGTAAAGACTGGACGATGCTGCGTGAAATTGGTGCAGAAGCGCGAGGAAAAATGGTCGTCGATGGGATTACTGCGTTTATTAGTGTTCGCGATGCTGGTCAAGGATTATATGCGTATACACTCGCAAGATTATCACCATACATCCCATTTCCGATTCCGGAATTGTTTGACCACATTAATACGATTGAGGGTTATATCTTAGGAGATCCAGATGCCTGGGGTGGTAGTGATATTATTGGAGGATCTTCACGTAAGAATAAGACGAAGATTACGCCGACGGAGTTGGAAAAGATTATTAATAGTTTTTTGGACGAAAAGAAAAAGTAGAAAAACAGAAAGAAAAAAAAGATTAAAAAAGAAAAAAATCCTACAATCCCGCTTCTCGTCTCAACAGCTCCGCTTTATCCGTCTTCTCCCAGGTGAAATCAGGATCACTGCGACCGAAATGGCCGTAAGAAGCAGTCTTGCGGTAGATTGGTCGTCGTAGATTGAGCGTTTCGATTATCCCCTTGGGGGTGAGATTGAAATGCTTGCGCACGAGTTCGGAAATTTTCTCTTCATGGATTTTATTAGTCGCAAACGTGTCGACTAAGACGGAAACGGGTTGAGCAACACCAATGGCATAGGCAACTTGTACTTCGCATTTCTCGGCTAGACCTGCGGCAACAATATTCTTCGCCACATAGCGCGCCATGTAACAAGCCGAACGATCTACTTTGGACGGATCTTTTCCTGAGAACGCACCACCGCCATGACGACCAAAGCCGCCATAGGTGTCAACTATGATTTTTCTCCCAGTAACCCCAGCATCTCCTACTGGCCCACCGATAACAAAACGTCCCGTTGGATTAATGAAGTATTTTGTTTTTTCATCTACCCATTCGTAGCAAATCGGTTTAATGATTTTTTCAATGACATCGCGGCGAATGGTCTGAAGATCAACATCAGGATGATGCTGCGTGGAAATAACAACAGTATCAACCCTCTTTGGTTTGTTATTTTCGTACTCAACGGTTACTTGCGATTTTCCATCTGGGCGTAAATACCATAGTTCCCCACGTTTGCGGGCACTGGCTAAACGCTGAGTTAATTTATGGGCCAGAAGAATCGGCAAGGGCATATATTCAGAAGTCTCGTTTGTCGCGAATCCAAACATCAAGCCTTGATCGCCTGCACCTTGTTCTTGATATAGTCCTTCACCTTCAGTTACTCCTTGCGAGATGTCAGGAGATTGTTCCGATAACGCTGAAAGAACACCACAGGTTGCTCCGTCAAAACCATATTCTGGTTTGTCATAACCAATACCCAAGATCGTATCGCGTACTACTTTCTGAACATCGATATACGTTTTTGTTGTCACTTCACCAGCTACGACGACAAAACCGGTCTTGGTTAATGTCTCAATAGCCACTCTTGCTTGAGGATCATCAGTATAAATGGCATCAAGCAGGGCATCAGAAACTTGGTCACAAATTTTGTCTGGGTGTCCTTCGGTTACGCTCTCTGATGTAAATAAAAAATTTCCGGTTGTCATTATTTATACCTCCTTAAAATTAAGAGAATCAGGGAGGGATTCATATTTAAACAATCCTGCTTAAAATATTCTTATAAGAATATTTATGACAGAATATTTATTAAGCAGTAAGAAAAACTAGGATAAATATGAGCTTCCGCACTCTTGAAGAAATCAAACGACTTCGTAAAAAGTACCATCTTAATCAGAAAGAGCTAGCGCAGCGAGCAGATGTTTCTCAAAGTCTGATTGCCAAAGTCGAAGCCGGCACAGTTGAACCGTCTTTTAGTAAAGCAAAACAGATCTTCGAAGCTCTCGAACAATTACGCGAGAAAGAAGAAACCAAAGCAAAAGATCTAATGAATCGAAAAATCAGTTTTGCCCATCCCGAAGAAACACTCAAAGATGTGATTAAGACGATGAAAACGAAAGGTATTTCGCAATTACCGGTGATTACTTCGGGAAAAATCTGTGGGATTGTCACGGAAGGAACAATTCTTAAGAAAGTGTTGGAGCATCCAGAGAAGAGTGCATTTCTCAAAGCAGAAGATGTAATGGAAGACGCACCGCCAATTGTGACAATGAATACTGGTTTCAAAACAATCTCGGGGATCTTGCGAGATTATCCGATTGTATTGGTGGCAGAGAGAGGAGAAATTAAAGGGATTATTTCAAAAAGTGATTTGCTGGATAGGATTGAGTAGAAAAATTATTGATCTCAGACTTCTTCAAAAACTTACAATTAATTTAAAAAGAGAATCATTTTTTTCATTTTGAAATGGCCGGCCTCCCTTATCTAACGAGTAGACTACGAATCTATCGTGGAAATGATGAGGCAGTAGAAATGATCAACGAGAGAGATGGAGAAAGAGAATATCTTGATGGTTTACTACAAAATTCAAAGACCCATTCAAGAGAAGAACTAATCAACGCAGTTTTGTCCTGCTATTCTGGAAAAGTTTATGGGGATGTTAATTGGCGAAAAGTCTCGGGGGGTTGGACGACCCCTGCGGTTCCAACAATCTATGGAGAATTTAGAGAAAAATTTGAACAACTAGCACAACTCAGTTTAGATCCTGGGTTTATCACTCATCTTCCAGAATTTATTGAATTTCTAAAGAAGAAAGAAAGTGACGTCCAAGGTTATGAAAGAGTAAGAGAAGAATTTAAACAATATCTGGGGAATAGAATCGTTTGGAGAGCAATGATCTTAAGCGAAGAAGAAGTTCAGAAAGTGACGACTGAGGGAATTGAATCTCGTTTCCTTCGAGAAAAAAGATGGGATGCAGCTATTATTGAAGATTTTGAAGCCAACGTGTTATCAACATATTTTGATGAATTAGTGGAAGTTCATGTTTGTAACGAGAATTATTTATCACCACTAGTCTCTGTTTCTTCACACGAGGATGTAGCGATAACAGTTGGCAGAAGCTTCGGAATAAAGACAATCTATCCCGAAGAACCAAGAGTGCTCTACCTCTTTAAACTCTCCATTCCTGAACTAGATCTCATTTATCATACCGATCACGGAGTCAAGACACCTTCTTTTCAGCAAAGCGTAATCGAAAGTGGGACAAACCTTCACATCACCGTAGATAATCGAGAGACATCATATCCCTGGGGTAAAGAAGTTGAAAGTTATATATTACACAAAATCAATCCCAGAGAAATTGTTGAAGTTTCAAGACCGATCGTGGAGAAATCGTCTTGGAATGGTAAATTTACTAACTAACAACTGAAATCCTAATCCATCGCTTGAAACGCCAGAATATCTTCGGTACTTAACTTCTTGCCTTTCTTCATCTTTTCCTGAATTTCAGCCGTTTTCTCGCGAACTTTAGTCTTGAAGTCTTTTTCGTCATTATCTTTTAATTGTGAAGAAAACTGATCCAATTGTTTGCCTAGTTCATCTTGTTTCTGCCGAGCTTGAGCATACTGTTCTTTTAGCTGAAGGTAGAGTTCAGCGGCTTTCTTCTCTGCTTCACGCCAAGCTTTAATTTCATCATAAAGAGTATTAATATTTACGTGTACGTCCTGAGAGAGATGAGCCAAATCTTGCACTTGCTGATGAACATCTTGCGCTTTTTTTCGACTTTCAGAGAAATCAGCGCGCACGGCGTTTATTTCTTTAGATGCTTCAGCTGCGGCAGCAATTTTCTTGTACGCTGCTTTAAGAATTTTGATCTGCTTGGTAAGTTCCTGCTCTTTGGGAAAAGGCATGATTTCCGTTTCGATTTTTCGTTCTAAACGAGCAATTTCTGCGCGCAAGCGCTGTGGACTCTCTTGAGGAGATGAATTATGTAATTCTTTTTTCTTTTGATCAACAGATTGATGAACCTGTGCTTTTTCCTTGACAACAAGATTTAATTTATCGCGTTCTCCTTTAAGCTCTTTAACTTGACCTGTGAGAGAATTACGCTGGCCTTTTAATTCTTGAATCTTAGCAGTATGAGCAGAAATCTTTTCACGAAGAGTTTTAAGATCATGATAGGCTGCTTCTTTTTGAGTGTTCAGAGAATGAAGATTAGTCTTTAAAGCAGACATTTCTTGCTTCTTTCCTTGGTACTCTTTTCGCATTACGCCGGTGTCAACTGCTGTTTCTTCCATGGGCATCACATAATCAAGATATAATAATAATAAAATAAAAATTAAAAAAAAGAATCGGAGTGTTTCCTACTTAACCAAAGAGCGCGCCGAGACCGGCTGCAGCTGATTCTTCAGCTTTCTTGGAATCTTCTTCCTTCTTCTTTTCTTCTTTCTTGTCGCCGGCAGGATGAGCAGCGCCAGCAGCAGGTGCAGCAACAGCTGCTACGACAGCTGCTTTCTTAATCGCTTCTTCAATGTTAACGCCTTCAAGAGCAGCAACAAGAGCTTTTACTCGTGCTTCATCAGCTTTAACACCAGCGGCGGTAAGGACAGCTTTTACTGAATGCTCAGTAATTTCTTTTCCTGCTTTGTACAACAACATTGCAGCGTAAATGTATTCCATTTTCGATACCTCCATATTGACTCATTAGATGAGTGTGTTTTTTATTTTTTGTGGGTTATTTTTGTTTTTTATTTTTGTAAGTAGCACTTACAAATTTGCTTCGTTCTTGACGGATAATGCTTCTGCTTCCGACTTAGCTAAGATAGCATCACGCGTTTCTTCAGTCATGACGGCTGCCTCAACACCAACGGCTTTAGCATCACGGAACGCTTTTTGTACAAGCAATTCCACAACTTCGTCAGCAGGATAAGCCGCTTCAACAGCAAGATTGACTGCCCAGCGAGCTGCATCAGCAATTTTCTGGGTAAACTCTGCTTCGTCAATGTGTAGGTCTTTAGCACCAAAGACAAGACCATTTTCCCAAACAGCAACTAAGTCCAGACCAATTTCCATTGGCTTGATGTCAAGTCTTTTAAGAGTTTCAGCAAGTTTAGCGCTAATTGTTGCTCCTTCCTTAGCAACAATAACATCAGCAAGGATAGCCAGCTTTCCAGCATCAACTTTAGTCTTAATGCCAACAGCAGCTAATTCAGAGATGATTGGACCAGGAGCAAAGTTAGTTGCTCCGGCTTTTACGACAATATCACGCGGAGCGGTTTGACCGGCTTTAGCGGGAGCTTCAGATTTGTTCCTCTGAATAGTTTTAGATAATAAAAAGGGATTATCTTTTGAGAATATCAACGCAGGCATACCCTTGACTTTTTGAGCCAACTGATCGATGTTGGTTTTATGAGAGTCAATTAACGCTTTTGAAAGCAAGCGCTTTCTAGCCATGACGATTTCAACGCCTTTCTTGCGAAGAGTACTACGCATGACCTGCAACTGTTGAGCTGGAAGACTTTCGAAGTTAACAACACCGACGATTGGGAAGTCGACTACCTTTTTGGTGATGGCATGTACTAATTGCTGTTTACTCTGGCTGACCATGTTAGATCACCCTCACTAATTTGCTCATCGACATTTTGACAGAAACATTTTTGATGTTTTGATTTTCGTTAGGAACAGCTTTTAAAACTGCTTGATAGACAGCGATGATATTATCAATAACTTCTTCTTCTGGCTGTGTTTCTTTACCAATAAGACATTGTAAGTTCATACCCTTTCGACTTTGGACACGAACAGTATTATTCAACTTTTTAACTAGCGCCTCGAGATAGGCGTTGGGTGGAACAACACATCCCAACTTAGGATTAGGCATTTTCCCTCTTGTTCCGAGAACTTTCCCAAAGACTGCCGCAATTTTAGGCATGAGGGTTGCTTGAGCAATGAAATAATCATATTCCTGTGATAGAGTTTTAATTTTCTTTTTGTCGTATCTCTGAAATTCTGTTTCGCGGATAACCAAGTCACAGAATTGTTCTGCCTGAGCAGCAAGTTGCTGATCAACAAAAGCGGCAACTTTAATTTTTCTTCCTTTAGAATGTGGAACAGTTACGAAGAGATCAATTGGCTCTTGCTTGGTAACTAGGTTCTTTAAGTTGATAACTAGATCATATGACTGAGAGAATTTCTTCTTAGGAAATTGCTTTAACTCATCCAATGCTTTTTTTACTTGTTGTTTATCCATTAAAGACCTCCTACGAAAGAACGGCTTGAAAGTTAACTAACGCCGCTGTAGTTATGTGGTTTAGTGGTTGGGAGAGCAGGTTATTTATAAAGATTTTGGTGGAGAAATGGTTAAAATGTGAATATCTTGCTCTTTGGATCTTGCTCTTGGGAGATTATTCTCCTCGCAATTTATTTTTTATTTTCTGTTGCGTCTCAAAAGCTAATACCCCGAGATGATATGACGTTCGATCAGAAAAGGTATTTTCAAATATCTCTGCGGCAGGAGGAATAACACCACTATTTTGATATTTTGCAAGAGCAACGCCATAACCCATTCTAAAATGAGTTGCTTCTTCATCAAAGACATAAACAGATGTGCCAACAACAGCAGCAGATACATAACAAAGTGTACCAACAAGATCTTTCTCGACTCTTTCTTGTACTTGGTCTTCAGTCAGAGACTTTCCTTCTCGTCTCGAATCAACGTAGCCTTCAACTGCTTGTTTTCCAAATCCAATTAATCTTTCGAGGAGCGTCATAAGTCTTTTATTTTTGAATAGTTTATAATACTTCCCAAAGGTTAGTGAATCTCTTCAATTCCATACATATCCCAACGCCCTCGAGCATACTCTAGACTTAATCCTGCGGCTTTAAGTTTCTGGAAGATGAGACGGATGTTTTGTCTATCAATGGGTGTAACTCTTTCATCTTCAACCAAAGTTAGGTTAACAAAAACTCTTTCAAATGATGGTTCATCAGAATATGATTGATTATTGAGAAATCCCCGAAATATATTTCCATTAATACCATAATCTATAAACCAGAAGCCGGTCTTCCGATCGTACATCATATTTCCCGGTTTAAGTTCGAACCATAACCCTTTAGAGATTAATTCCCGATAATCAGAGATTAATTTATTATATTGTGACTGAGGAGCTTTAGAAAGCAATTTAATCATTTTATACCATAACTCATAATCTGTTGAGTTCCGTTCATGAATTTGTATCCCAGGACAGCGTTCCATGATAAACGCGGGCTTGGAGTGATAATATCCTACCTGAAGAACTTTAGGAATATTCACATTTTTGGAAACGCTTGCACAGCGTATTTTCATGACATTGTAGTCAGCAAGTGTATCTTCATCTTTTTTATAAGAGAATATTTTAATAACTTTTTTTTCATCGCTTTTAATCTCATAGACTCCACCAATCGCCCCACTCCCCAGTTTAGCGCCTAATTTATAATGATCAAACTCATGAAATTTCTTAAGTACTTTCTTGTAAAGTGTTTGTTCAAGTTTGATTATCTTATTTAACGCAGAGGTTGATCTTCGATTCCTGGCAATCTGGACGTACGCTCTGATGGCATCTAAGTCTCGAGAAAACTCATCAGAATCAAACTGTTGATGAATAAGAATTACTTCGGAATTGGTTAGTTGAGTGATTAGCGCGAATAATTCGGAGATTTGTGCTCCTTCTTTTTTTTCTTTGATCTGTTTTGCTAATTGAATGATCTGAAGAATAGAATCCAATGGAGTTTTAGAGGGGAGGATATTCATGATTAGAATGAATCATTCCACGATTATAAAACTTACGAAAAAACAAAAATGTTGATCTCTCAAAACTTTATTCTTCTTTTTCTTCTTCCCCTTCTTTCTTAGGCTTGGGATGTTTCAAGTCTTCAACGGCTTTCTTAAATGCCGTGACTTGATTCTCTGTCAATGAGCCAAAGCGCTGCAAAGATTCTTTGATATTACGGAGAAACATTGATTTTTCGTAGAATTCACGAGGGATGTCAAACATTTCTTTATACTTCTTATCAGTAACGGGATCAGAAATACGCTTCATGTGACATTCAACGCAGATCGGAAATTGACGAGCAGAATACATTACAACCATGTTCTTCTTACAAAGAGCACAGCGTTGTTTAAAGCGAGGGCGAGGCATATATTGAAAATAACGACCGTTCTTTATTAATGTTTGGCATCATTTGAGAGTATTAAGTTTCTGGGGGCTTTAGCTGGTCAGTCTGCCTCGTCTCGCTCAGATTTTTTTCTGAATGTAGAAAAAGCTGTCTGAAAGAAAAAGCGAGAACCTAAAGTCCAGTAATCAACCAATG
>ORJL010309622.1_pt1 | contig 20146 bp, 14 predicted proteins | sample 1779941 | NCBI WGS metagenome assembly ORJL01 (sample SAMEA104232317, study PRJEB22302) | groundwater metagenome | biome: forest; feature: aquifer; material: groundwater | place: USA | collected 2011-08-07 | depth 5.8 m | reverse complement strand
GCTGGTCAACCGTCGCGAGGAGTTCGTCGGTGCTTCGGTAGAATTCCTCGACGGGCTTCGGCAATCGGGAGCACTCCGCAAGACCCTCAAGCCGACTGGCTAGCCGAGGTGGGCAAGAACTTTGTCTGGGTAGCTTAGTCCTCGAGCGCTTCTTCGAGAATCCGCTGCACCACATTTGCCATGCTGCGCCCTTCGTCGCGCGCCCGCTTCTCCAGCGCTCTCTTGAGTCGGGAGGGAATGCGGATCGCGAGCATCGCATCCTTCACCACGGGCGCAAGCGTTGTTCGCCGCTTTGGCTTTGTCATTTGATTCACTCCAATATGCAAGCATTCTGCTTACATCATAGTCGATCCCATGAGCTTGTCGAGGCAGATTCGCGTGGGGAAGTCAGCTCGTATTGGGCACGCCAGGGTCGCGCAGTGGACACGCGTAGAAGCGTATGCCGTGGCCGGATGGTCTCGGGGCGGGAGATGCGCAGTCCGGGCATGCTGGAACCCCGCGCGGCCAAGCTAGACCTTGGTCAGCCGCCTTGTGGGAGCCGGCCACTCGCCCTTCATTGGGACCTGCGACTTGTCGCGCGAGTTCTTTCGCTTGATTAGGCGAGCCCACAGTCCGGCTCCCACATCAAGCGCATCCCAGAAGTGCATGGTGGCGTGGAGCATGTCGGGGATGATGGGTCGGTTGGTCTTGCTGGCGAATCTCCGTAGCTCGGAAACTCCCGACATGCCCACTCGCCCGAGGAATTCGCAGCCGATCACCTCGCCATCGTGGTTGAAGTCAACCGTTACGTTCCCGCCATGAAACGAGCGGGACGTTTCGACCACCTCGCCCCGGCTAGGCAGACCCAGGTAGGCAGATTGAACCCTGTGATCGCCCGTTGTGGAAACATCAACCGAAAACCTGAGCTTCGCGTCCGGCAGATTCTGCTCCCCCCGAGGGAGTGATCTCTCATCCTCACCACCCTATAGCGCTGGATCGAAGAAGTCAACAGTGGACGGTCGGCACGGCAAGCGCCACGATGCCCGAGGACGCGCGCGGGCGAGGCGGGACGGTGCCGAGGGTCCTCCCGGGGTGATGGCGCGCAAGGGCGGGGCAGCCAGGGGAGTCCGTCCGGCTCATCGGAGAGTACGGCAGCGCGTCCGCCGCGCATCTCCTTGGATGATCGAGGTCTTGCCCGCGGAGACCGGGGCGACAGGCAGCAACCACGTGGCGAGCACCTCGCGGAATCCCTCCCTCGCCTGCACATCGAAACGGCCTGCCAGGGGGTGGGCTACTTCGGCTTCCGGTTCGTTGGCTTGCGGACTCGGCCTTTGTGGGGGCGAGTCCGATTCACGATGCGGCTTGTGCTTGATCCCAGATTGGCTTGCTGCTCCATCACGCGGATCTTCTTCCGAGCGTCCTTGTACCCGGCGGAACGGCTCAAGGTCTCGCGGGCGACCCCGACCAGCCTCGCAATCTCAGTATTCGTGGCCTCTGGCTGATCGCGGAGCGCGATGATCGCGAGGTCGATCTTGTTCTTGCGCTGGCGCGACCGGGGGGCGCAGGCATCGCACCTGGTCGGAGCTTCGGAGAGCGTGCAGTAGCAGAAGTGACCATGCGCCATGCGGATCTTCGCTGCGACCCTCAGCAGGATCCAAGCCTGCCGTCCGACCTCACCCGTCCACTCGTGTTTCGAGACCGCCAGCGCGGCAACCAAGTCCTCCGTTTCAACGTGCTGATCCTCGGGAACGATCGCAGCCCACGTGCTCCAGTCTGCGAGCATTCCGCTTGCGAGCCGTCGAATCGCAGCCCGCCGGTCGGGCGGAAGGACCAGCCTCAACGTCTTTCGGAGGTCCGCGAACAAGTCACTCAGAGGGAGGTCGGCCATTCGAGCACCTCAAGTTCCGCAAGGAGATCCCATGATCACTCGCACGCGCAGCGGAACGGCCATTGCCCAGGATAGGGTACGCCCCCCCGGCCGCGGTTTCTGGGACCCCTCCCAGGACCCCGATCTCTAGTCCGTTCCGGTCGTTTCCAGTCTCGCGAGATCCCGTTGAACCCCCGCCCGCGCCAACACCGCTCCCGCCCTGGAAGCGTGTGATTTCCTCGCCCCGCGCGGAATGGCGGGAGTGCATGGGAATCGAACCCACCCATCCCCTTGTGGAGGATGCACTGGATTTGAAGTCCAGGAGGGCCACCAGGACCCTTTCCACTCCCATCGGAGCAGGACGGATTTATAGCACACCTCGGAATCCGCCGCAAGGTGTTGCTCGCCTACTCGCCTACTCGCCTACTCGCCCACGCGTGCCGAACCCCGCCCGTTCCCGCCCGACTTGCCGAGCCGCGACGGCTCCTCGAGGCGGGTCCTGCTTGCGTCCGCGATGCGGCGGCCAGGAGATCGATGGACGTACCGGTCGCTCCATCGATTGACGCGGGACCTGCGCCTCCATATACTCGGCCGGCTTTCCGGGAGTGCCGGGTCCGGGCAGAACGCAGACAACTGGGAGGCGGGAGGCGGACGTGAAGCGAACCGGGGCATCCCTGGTGGTGCAGGCGCTCGAGCAGGTCGGAGTGCGGTACACCTTCGGCATTCCGGGCGTGCACAACACGGAGATCTACGACGAGCTGAACCGATCCGAGAAGATCCAGCCGGTGCTGGTGACCCACGAGTTGGGCGCAGCGTTCATGGCGGACGGGGTGAGCCGGACCTCGGACACGGTGGGGACGCTCTGCATCGTCCCGGCGGCGGGCACGACCCACGCGATGAGCGGGATCGGGGAGGCCTACCTGGATGGAGTGCCGATGCTCGTGATCACGGGCGGGATCCGCCGCGACAGCGGGAAGCACTACCAATTGCACCAGATCGATCAGCGCAAGCTGGTGGAAGCGGTGGTGAAAGGCAGTTGGGTGATCACCGATCACGCGGCGATCGTGCCGACGATCCATGCGGCGTACGACCTCGCGATATCGGGCGTGCCGGGCCCCGTCTTCATCGAAGTCCCGGTCGAGCTCCAGCTCTTCCGGGGCGAGGTGCCGGATCCGCCGGCGTACGTGCCGCAGCGGACGCGCAAGGCTCCGGACCCGTCGGCGATCCGGGAAGCGGCGCGGCTTCTGCACGAAGCGACGCGGCCGGGGATCTACCTCGGCTGGGGAGCGCGCGAGGCCTCGGCGGACGCGGCCCGGGTCGCGGAGCTGCTGGATGCGCCGGTGGCGACCACGCTCCAGGGGCTGAGCGTCTTTCCCTCCGACCACCCGCTCCACGTCGGCATGGGCTACGGCCGGAGCGCGGTCCCGGCGGCGGAGAACGCGTTTCGCGAGTGCGACGCGCTGCTCGCGGTGGGCTTGCGCTTCGCCGAGTTGGGGACCGCCAGCTATGGCCAGCCGGTCCCGCGCAACCTGGTGCACGTGGACATCGACCCCACGGTTTTCCACAAGAACTACCCGGCGCGGATCGCGGTGGAGAGCGACGCGGCAGACGCGCTGCGCGCCCTCGCTTCGGAGCTGGCCGGCCTGGGCACCCGGACGAAGGGCGACCCCTCGCTCGCGGCCCGGATCGCGGCCGACAAGGCGGCCTACGCGAAAGAGTGGACCGGCGCGCGCAACGCGGAACGCGTGAGCCCCGGGCACTTCTTCGTCGCGCTGCGGCGGCGCTTGCCGGACGACGCCTACCTTGCGGTGGACGACGGCAATCACACCTTTCTCGCGGCCGAGCTTTTCCCCTGCCGGCGCTCCAAGCACTTCGTATCCCCCACCGACTACAACGCCATGGGGTACTGCGTGCCCGCGGCGATCGGAATCAAGCTGGCCCACCCCGAGTCCCAGGTCGTCGGGATCGTCGGGGACGGCGCGTTCCTGATGACCGGGCTCGAACTGCTCACCGCGAGCACGCTCAACCTCGGCGTGGTGATCTGCGTGTTCCACGACGGCGAATTGGCGCAGATTTCCCAGTTCCAGCAGGTCCCGCTCAACCGCAAGACCTGCACGGTGCTGGGCAAGCTGGGCGTAGAGGGGGTGGCTCACGCGACCGGGGCGGCGTTCGTGGCGATGCGCCACGACGGCGAGATCGAATCGGCGCTCGACCACGCCTTCGCCGCGGCCGCCAAGGGCCAGCCGGCGATCGTCGACGTGCGCATCGATTACTCGAAGAAGACCCGATTCACCCAGGGCGTGGTCAAGACCAACCTGGGACGCTTCCCGCTCGGGGAAAAGGTCCGCTTCATCGGCCGCGCGATCGCCCGCCACACGTTGGGATGATCGCACGCCGGGGGGAATGCGGGCCCATCGAAGCGGTGAAATTGTCGATGTCGCGCGGCACGGGGGCCGCGGCGGGCCTCGATCGGCGCCAGGGAATCCGGCGGATGCGAAATCGATGACCGACCCCTTTCTCCTCCCCACGCTGCCCTCGCTGCTCGCCCACCCGGGCGAGCCCTTCCTCCACCGCGACCTCAGCTGGGTCCAGTTCAACGAACGGGTGCTGTCCCAGGCCCGCTCGAGCCGGAACCCGTTGCTCGAGCGGGTTCGTTTCCTCGGCATCACCGCCTCGACCCTCGACGAGTTCTTCCAGATCCGCTTCCCGTCCCTGCTCCGCTCGGGCGGCACGACCCGCCTCGGCCCCGCGCACGCGGGAGATCCCCAGGAGCGGGTACGCGGTGCCCTGCTCGAGGCGGTCGCCCGCTTCCACGTCCGCAAGGCCGAGACCTTCGAGATCCTCGGGAGCGAGCTCGTCCCGTTCGGCATCCACCTGATCCGGGGAACGAATGCGGGGGATCCGGGGCACCCCCTCGGCGCCAGCGTCTTCGAGGAGCATGTCCTCCCCGCACTCGCGCCGCTCGACAACTTCTCGGCAGCGCAACTGCGCAACCTGGAGAACCTCCAGCTGGCCTGCGTCTTTCCGGGCGGGGTCTGGCTCGCGCCCCCGCGCTCTTTGCCTCCGATCCACGTCGTCGCCAAGGGCGACGCGATCCACATCTTCTTCCTCGACCACCTGCTCGCTTCCCACCTCGGACCGGCGCTCCGGGTCGAAGGCCGGCCCGCGCTCCTGCGCCTCACCCGCGACGGAGACTTCACCGTCGATTTCCACGAGGAGGACTCCGCTTCGATCCCCGACCGGGTCCTCTCGATCGTGAAGCAGAGGGAGCGCGGCCGGATGGTGCGCCTCCAGATCTCCCCGGACGCGCCCCCGGCCCTGCTCGCGGAAGCCTTGGCCGCACTCCATCTGCCCCGCGGCGCCTGCTTCGCGGTGCGCGACTCGCTGGTCCTGCACGGACTCAAGGAGGTCCCGCACCGGATGCCCGAGTCGCGGCGCGCCGACCCCAAGCTCTTCCATCCCCCGCTCCAGGCCTTCGTCCCGGCCGCGGTGCGCACGCCGTCGGCCATCCTCGACCTGCTCGCTCGCCAGGACCTGCTCCTGCACCATCCCTACGACTCTTTCGACGCGTTCCTCAATTTCATCCGCGCGGCCTGCGACGATCCGGCGGTGACCCGGATCGAGCAGACGATCTACCGCACCGACGCCGACGCGGCGGTGTTCGAGGCGATCAAGGCGGCAGCCGGCCGGAAGAAGATGCGGGTGATCATCGAGCCGCGGGCGCGGTTCGACGAGCTCAACAACCTGCGGCTCACCGCGGAACTCCGCAAGGCGGGGGTCGAGGTCGGCTTCGGATTCGGCCGCCTCAAGCTCCACGCCAAGATCGCCCTGGTGACCCGCCGCGACCCCGCAGGAGAGCGGCAGTACACGCACCTGTCGACGGGGAACTACAATACGATCACGGCGCGACAGTACGAGGATCTGGCGCTGCTGACGTCGCATCCGGAGATCGGGCGGGACGCGCGCTACTTCTTCGATTCCGTGTGGGCGGGGCGGATCCCGGGGCGCTTCCGGCTGCTGCTGTCGGCGCCGGCGAGCCTGCACCGGCGGCTGACGGCGCTGATCGAGACCGAGATCCAGGCGGCGCGCGAAAAGCGTCCGGCACGGATCTTCGCCAAGCTGAACGGCCTGGTCGACGAAACCATCATCCGCCAGCTCTACCGGGCGTCCCAGGCGGGCGTACGGGTGGACCTGGTGGTGCGCGGGGCTTGCTCGCTGATCCCGGGAGTGCGGGGGTTGAGCGAGAACATCCGGGTGATCGGGCTGGTGGACCGTTGGCTCGAGCACAGCCGGATCTATGCTTTCGCGGCAGCCAAGGCCACCTACCTGTCGAGCGCGGACTGGATGCCGCGAAACTTCTTTTCGCGGCTCGAAGTGGCCTTCCCGGTGTTGGACGAGAACCTGCGCCGCTACCTGGAGGAGGTGGTGATCGGCGCCTATCTGTCGGATACGGTGAAGGCGCGCGAACTGACGCCGGAGGGCACCTGGAAGAAGCGCACGGAGGCGAGCCTGCATGCGGCGCCGCCGCCGGAGGCGCTGGCGGGGACGCGCTTCGACGACCGGGGGATGCGCTGCCAGTTCTTCTTCGAGGACCTCGCCGCGAAGGGGTACCGCGGAACCCCGCTGCGCCGTCCGCTGTCGAAGAAGGAGAAGACCGAGGCGCGCGGACCGAAGCCGGAGTGAACGACTCGGGTGTCCCGTCCAGGCTCCGCCGAGACGAGCCTGCGCTTGCGAGGCGGGTCGAGGAGCCGATGCCAGGGAACGCATCGGAAACCAAGCGCGACGAAACCCCGCGCCCAGGGCACCCGGCGATGAATCAGGGGCTTGACCGGAGACTACTTCTCTTCGACCAGAACGATGACGATCTCGACCTGCTCGGCCGCGGCAAGGGCGTCTGCGGTCTTGCGCCGTTCCCCCTTGGACTGGACCCTCTTGTTCGCGGTCCGGCCCTGCTCGTCGAGCTTCTTGAGCTTCTCTTCGCGCAGCTTCGGCTCCTCGAGATCGCCGGCGAGCGTGGCTTCCGGCTCCTTGGCGATGCCACGCTGCGGCTGGGCGGCCATGTCCTCGGCGAGACCCGCCTTGGTGCCGCCCGGGACCCCATCGTCCGCGAACGACTTCTCTTCCGGACCAGCCGCGGTCGCGACTTTCTCGGACGGGGCTCCCGGACTGGGATCGCTCTTCCCGGTCGCGCCGAGGTCGCCCGTGAAGCCACCCGCTCCGCCTCCGGCGCCGGCCGAAGCGGTGGGTGCCTCGGCCCCAGCCGCGCCTCCGGTCACGGGGCGGTGTCCCTCGGCCACGGCGACCGGCTCGTCGGAGTCGGAGCCGGGCGCCGGCGCGTTGGCTCGGCCTTCGCCCTTCTCACCACCGCGGGCGGCCCCGCCCCGCCGGGAATAGCCTGCGCTGCCGCCCGCGTCGATCTGCTTCTCGAGCTCGTCGTGCGCGTCGGCCACTTCCTCGTTCAGGTCGTCGTGGCGTTCCTTCCCCTCTTCCGCGTGGGCGGCCTCGGTGGACTTGGACTTGGACTTGTCCGTCGAGCGGCGCATGCGCGCGGCGAGCTGCGAGCCCTCGACCAGCAGGAGGATGCGCTCGGCCTGGGGGCGGGCGAGGGTGATCCGGACCACGGTCCGTCCGGACCCGGTCCGCTCGACGCGATAGTCCGAAGCGGAATTCGCGGTCTCGCTCTCCAGGTTGCGCAACGTCTGCTCGACGAAGAGACTGGAGCCGCGCACCACCCGCGAGATCACCGGGGTGCTCGCGAACAGGCCCAGTTCCGGCTGGGAAGTCGCGGCCTGGCGGGCTTTGTCGTCCGGCGCGTCCTTGGCGTCGGCGGCGGCGAGGTCCTTGCGGCCCGCGACCCCGGCCGGTTTCCCGGCGAGCTTCTTGGCGGAGCCGTCGGCGAATTCGCCAGCGGGATCGGCGACGGCGAGCTTCTGCTGCTCCTTCAGGCGTCCCCGGAGCGCCGCAGATTCCGCGTGATCGGTCGCATTCGCGGAGCTGTCGGCACCGCCGATGATGCCCTGCTTGTCCCCTTCGGGGGCGCCGGCCGCGGCCTGGGCGCGCTCGAGCTCGCGAGTCGACTCCCGCCCGCCCCAGGCCTCGTCCTTCGCCGACTGATGTGCGCGCTGATCGCGCCCGAGCTCCTCGGACTCCTGCTGCAGCTCCTGGGAGCCACCGAAGCTGCGATCGGCGTCGGCGGACTCGGGCTTCCGCGCGGGCGAGGCGGGGGTCTTCTTCGCCGACAATGAGTTGGCTTCCGCCGCAGCGCCCGAGTTGGCGGTGCGCACCGAGAGCGTGGCGTCCTCCGGCTGTGAGGTGGCCGGGACCGGCATCCCGGTCCCGGGAGCGCGATCGACGGGCGCGGGCCGGTAGGTGAACTGATTCACGGCGGCGATCGCGAGCACGGCGGCGACTGTGGCAAAGGCCTGCACGGGGCCCTTGTAGCGTGCGAGGAACGGAATGCGTGCCGGCTCCGGCTCGACCCGGGTGAGCTGCTCCTGGATGGCCGCGGTGAGCTCGGCTGGGACCCTGAAGCGGGGGACGTCCGCGACCCAGCCGACCAACTCCCGCAGTTCCTCGGACTCACGGGTGCACGCAGGGCACTCCCGCAGGTGCTGCTCGATCCGCCACGCGCGGTCCAGCGGCAGCTCGCGGTCGATCCAGGCGCTCAGGTGGTCCCGAACTTCGGTGCAGTCCATGACGGTCTTCGCTACTTCGCGGGGGTCGTCCCGGTCCCCGCCTTGGGCTGAATCTGGTCGATGAGAGACTGGATGTTTCCCAGTGCATCCTGGAGATCGGGCTCCTGGTGAAGGATCTGCACGAGGCGAAGGCCGTTCTCGTGGATGGCGGCCGCGTCCTCGGGCGTCAGGTCCTCGAGGTGCTTCTTCACCTGGCAGTAGATCATGAAGCGCTGGAGCTTCTCGTCCCCGGCGCCGGCGCCCTGGGGATCCTGCAGGGGCGCACACTGCGCCTGCACCTGGGCGAAGATCTGGGCGAGCTTGCCTTCGAGCTGCTTGTGCAGGACCCGGAGCTTCACGTCGCTCCGGGTGAGATCGGAGTTGAGGGCCACCTGGGACTTCAGGATCGATTCCTGCTCGGCATCCTCCTGGACCTCGATGGTGAGGCAGACCTGGCCCGCCGGGGACTTCTCCGGGGAGGCGTCGTCGGACAGGGTGCCGTTCTTGTGCTGCTTCTGTATCTTCGCGCCGGCCACGCCCTCGATTCCGGCGTCCATGACCTCGTCCAGGGTACCATCGGTCCCGGCAACGCCGCCCTTGGGTGAGCTTCCGGCCGCTCCGGACAACCCCCCGGCGGTGCTTCCGCCGCCGTCGCTGCCGGCGCTCGACCCGTCCTGCGACTCATCCTGGTCGATTCCGTGCCCGGCCAGGCCGGCGTCCGGCTTGGCATCCCCGCCCTCGGTGTTCACGGGATCGGAGGCGGCCAACTCGCGCTTGGACTTCGACTTGTCGTCGTGCTTCGAGTCCTTGTCGGCGCCGCTCTTGCGTCGGTCGGCCCGCATTTTCTTGGCCAGCGCATCCTCGAGCACTTCGGCCTGGCGGAGGTCGACTTCGGCGTGGTTCGCTGCGGACCCCGAGACCGTGTCCGGCGCGACGCCCAAGGCCCGCTTTTCGAGTTCCTCTTTGAACTTGCGCTCCAGGGCGTCCTTGTCCTTGCCCACGCGCCCGGGGAGGAGACCACGCCGGGCGCGCTCCTCGTTGACCAGGCCCAGCTCGTCGAGCGCCTTCCGGACCGCGGGCAGGTCTTCCGTGCGGCCGAAGCGGTTGAGCGCGTAGCTCTTGCTCTGGGCCGCCTGGGGGGAAGGCTCGGCCGAGGGCGCGTACGGAGAGGTGGAGGCGAACTCATCCAGCGCCGGGCTGTAGGGCTTGGGCGGGGCCGACGCCGTGGACTCCGCCGGCGCGAGCTTCTTCAGCACGGAGGCGGAGAGCTGGTCGACCAGCGCGAACACGTCGTTGACGTTGCCGTTGGCGGTGAAGCTGCCGGAGGGGGCGAGCTTGCCGTCCTCTTGCATACGATAGAGGCTGGCGATGATCGTCAGATTGCTCTGCTGCGCGGCGAACTTTCCGGTGAGGAGCCAGCGCGCGTTGAGTTTGACCACGAAAGCGCGCGTCTCCTCGTTGAGCGTGACGCGCTGCCCGTCCCCGCCGAGCGAGACCTTCTTCTTGAGCAGGCCGTGCATCTCGTGCACCAGGTCGTCACGCAACATCACGGTCACGCCGCCGGCCTGGCTCAGGTTGGCGATCAGCATCTCGGTGATGCCGATCTCGAGCCACTCCACTTCCTGGGCGTTGGAGGCGCCCTCGTTCATGTTCTTGAAGTCGAAGACCACGACCTGACCGCCGACCACGGTCGCGACCGGACGGTCCGTGGACCCACCGCCGCTGGGCTGGAAGGCGATCGGGTCGGGGGGTGGGGTCTGAGCGGGGGGCTGGAACAAGGTCATGCCGGCGAGGAAGAGACCGGCGCAGGCGAGGGCTCCGCCGGCGAAGGCGGCGACCGCGCGCGACTGGCGCTTGCGGCCCGGCGGGATGCGTCCGCTGATGACGGGGAGGTCGCGGGTGGGGATACCGCCCGGGCCCGTATCCGGGAGCTTCTCGGTGCGCAGGATGCGCTCGCAGGCGGCGCCGACGTCGGCCGCGCTCTGGAAGCGGCGCGCGGGGTCCTTCTCGATCATGCGCGCGAGCAGCGACCGGACGGACTTGGGCACGCTGCGATTGAGATCCTGGATCGGGATCGGCCGCTCTTCGGTGATCTTCTTGAAAAGCGCGAGCGGGGTCTCGGCGACGTGGGGGAGGGTGCCGGAGAGCATTTCGTAGAGCACCACGCCCAAGGAGTAGATATCCGAGCGGCCGTCGACGTCGCGCGTCTCGCACTGCTCGGGGGAGCTGTATTCGGGGGTGCCGAGGTAGGTCCCGGTGCGGGTGATGGCGGACCCGGAGCGGCCGGCCTTGGCCAGCCCGAAGTCCATCACCTTCACCTTGCCCTCGGCGTCGAGCATGATGTTGCTCGGCTTGATGTCACGGTGGACGATGCCCATCCGGTGGGCGGCGTCGAGCGCCAGCGCGGTCTGGCGGACGAGGTCGACCGACTCGCGCTGGCCGATCCGGCGGTTGCGCATGACGTCGGAGAGCGGGCTGCCCTGAACGTACTGCATGGCGATGTAGAGGATGTCGTCCTGACGGCCGGCGGCGTAAATCTGCACCACGTTCGGGTGGTCGAGCCGGGCGGCGGCCTTGGCTTCGCGCTCGAAGCGGGTGGCGAATTCCTCGTCCTCGTGGAGGAGGTGCTGGGGCAGGACCTTGATGGCGACCGTGCGGTCGAGCGCCTTGTCGTGGGCTTTGTAGACCATGGCCATCCCGCCGCGGCCCAGCTCGGCCTGGATCAAGTAGCCGCCGACCTCGCGGCCAAGGACGTGCTTCGTCGTGGGGTCCAGCTTCTGGGTCACGCGCGGCGTGACTTCGCTGGCGCCGACCTTCGTTTCGTTGGTGCTCAGCTCGTCCATCGTTCATCCATCCAAGGCGGTGGTGGTGGCCATCCACAAGGTCAAAGACGCCCGAGGCCGGGGAAAGTTCCCACCTCACAGAATCTGTTTGAGCTTGTCCTTGAGCTCGAGCCGGGCCCGGTGCAGGCGCGATCGGACGGTTCCGACCGGCACCCCTAGTGCGTCCGCAATCTCTTCGTACGAAAGACCTTCCATATCGCGAAGCACGACCACGGCGCGGAAATCGGGATCGAGCGTAGCGATCATGCGGCGGACCTTTTCGCGCCGCTCCTTGACTTCGAGGGTGGCGCCGGGCTCCATGCTCGAGTCGGCGACTTCGTAGCCGGGCTTTTCCCCATCCGGGTCGGTGAGGCCGTCGAGGCTGAGCTCGGGGCGGCGGCGGCGGGTGCGGCGATGGCTGAGGCAGAGGTTGGTGGCGATGCGGTAGAGCCAAGTGGAGAGGGCGGAGCGTTCCTCGAAGGTTCGGATGGCTCGGTAGGCCTTGAGGAATGTCTCCTGGCAGAGGTCGCAAGCGGTCTGGTAGTCGCCGGTCATGCGGACGAGGACGTTGAGGATGCGCTCCTGGTAGCGGAGGACGACCTGGTCAAAGGCCTGGGGCTCCTGATCCTTGCATCGGCGGACCAGTGAGCGCTCGTCGAGTTCCACGGTATGAGCGGCTTCCACGATGTCTCTCCCGAGGCCGGATCCGGCCAACGCATGGATACGAACGGCGAGCGAGGGTCGTTTGTTCAGCCGCTCGACCTTGCTCTAGCACGGAACGATCCGCCGGGTTCGCAGGCGATTCGGAATTCGTGCCCCGAGCTTACCCGCGCGAGGTTGCGGCGGCAACGGGAATCTCTCGCGGCGCAGGCAGATACCGCGGGGGCGGGGGATTATTCCGGGTCCTTGACGCAGCGGAAGCCGACGCCCATGAGGCGAAGGGCGGGGTTTTCGGGCAAGCGGGCATAAGCGCGGCACATGGACTCGTGGAAGAGGAACGAGCCGCCCTTGAGGATGCGGAAGGTTTTGGCGCGGGTGCCGTCGGGGGGGGCGATCTCGGCGGTGGTCCATTCCATGGCGTTGCCGGCCATGTCGCAGATGCCGTAGGGGCTGGTTCCGACGTGGAAAGAGCCCTTGTTGGGCATCGGGGCGCGGGCGCCCTTGAACCACTCCTGGAGGCGGGTGCGAGCGGCGTCGTCGGCCCCGAAGACACCGGAGGGCATGGGGAGGGCGATGCCGAGTGCGGCGGAGTTGCAGCGGAAGATGTCGAACGTGTTGCCCCAGGGGAAGACGCGGCCGTCGGTTCCGCGGGCGGCCTTCTCCCATTCTTCTTCGGTGGGGAGGCGCTTGCCGGCCCAGGTGGCGTAGGCGAGGGCGTCATCGTAGGAGATGGCGACGGCGGGGACGTCTTCCATGCCGCGCGGGGGGGTCTTACCGTTCCAGAAGGAAGGAGGCGGATGGCTGGTGGCCTGGACGAAGGCGGCGTACTGGCGATTGGAGACCTCGTTGCGGTCGATGTAGAAGCGCGGGAGCGACACCTGCCGCTCGGGGGTGGCGAAGGGCCCGGTGCCGCCGCCTACGATGCACACGCCGGCGGGGACCTCGACCATGTCGATCTCGATTTCGCGGCGCTTGGCTTCGCGGAGGACGGCGAGGGCGCGCTCCTGGGGGTCGCGGAAGCCGGTGGCGAGGGCCTTATCCACCATGGGGCCGACTTCGGCATACTTGCCGGAGGCGAGCAGTTCCTCGGCCTTTTTCAGCCAGAAGAGGTAGATCTTTTCGACCTCCCCGAACTTCAACTGGGCCAGTTCGCGCTTCTTGCGGATCTTCTCCGGGTCGACCTGGCGCTTGGGCGCCTCCTCGATGAGGGAGTCGTAGATGGCGATGGCATCATCGTATTTCTCCGCGCTCTCGAGGGTCTCGGCCTCGCGCAGGCGCTCGAAGAACCGCTTTTGAGCCTTCTTGACGGCTTCGGCGACGACGGTCTGCTTGAGATGGTCCAGGTACTCCCGGAGCTGCGGGTCGTCACGCAGGGCGAGCAGCTGCTCGTAGCTGGAGACCGCGTTTTCCCAATCCTCGGCGGCTTCGGCGCGGCGGGCGTCCCGGAGGAGGAGGGCGACGCGGGCATCGGTCGCCTTGACCTCGACATCCGGGTCATTGGGCTTGAGGGCGCGGGCCTTTTCGAGTTCGAAGAGGGCGGACTCGAGATCGCCGAGGGCGAGGGCTTCCTGGCCGCGGGTGAAGTGTTCGAGGAAGGCGCGCTCGTCGGTGGCGCGGAACAGGCCGTCTTTGGCCTCCTGGTTCGTGGCGTCGATCTTGAGGACCTTCTTGTAGAGGGAGGCGGCCTCCTCGTGACGGCCGGCGGCGAGGGCCGAGGAGGCCTGGGCGCGCAGGTCGCTGGTCTGCTGATCGAGCAGCTTGCGCAAGGCGCGCTCGCGGGACATGCGGTCGCGGACGTCGGCGGGCAGGCTGGGGTCGATGTCGGGATCGACGGGCGCGGCTTTCTGGGCGGCATTGTTCGCCGAGACCGGCGCGGGAGGGGCGTTCAGGCTGCGCACCCAGAGGTGCAGGCCGACGAGCGTGGCCAGGATGGCGAGCGCCACCCAACCGCGCCAGCGGGAGCCGTCGTCCTTGCGTGCCATCGGGACCTCCAGGAAATCGCGAAGTCGGGGATGGTAGCAGGCGAAGGGCGAGCGGTCAAGATGGAAGGTAGTGGAACGGATGAAGGCAGCGAGGCAGAGGACCTCCACCGAACGGACTTGGGGGCTTCCTTGGCCTCAGCTTCGGGCTTTCCGGTCCAAGGACACTTGAAGCCGCGTTCCGGACGTGGATACAATCTGCCATCCGTCACCGGACTGCGCCGGATCCTGAAGCTGCGGATCGGGACGGACCGACCCGCTGGGGATCGGTCCATTAGGAAGCCGCGTCGATGGCAGAGGAGTTGAAGCGGTGTGACTGCGGCACGTGGAACGATCCGTCCGCGGAGGACTGCTCGGCCTGTGGCGCTGCAATCCCGACCGGGGATGTCCGCCCGGTGCCCCGTTCCACTCCGCGGCGAGAGATGCCTGCACCGGTTGCGGCCGCGCCCGCCGATTGCCTGAGCGCGGAACAGATCGTCCGGCTCGGCGCACGGCGCGTGACGTTCATGAGGTGGGAGGACGGAGTCCTCGGGGCCCTGTTCCTTCTCCTCGGCCTGCGACTGTTCGCCATCCCCCGCATGGTGCCGTACGCCGTGATCGGCGCGATCACCGGCCTGGTCAATCTGGCCCTGGCCGCCTCCCTGGGTCCCGGAGCGTCCGAGGTCGGCCGCATGCACCGCTGGTGCTCCTATCTCGGCATCGTCGCGGGAGCGGCGGTCATCCTCGCCCTCGTGCTGCTCGAACCGGGGCGCAATCCAGGCGACTCCGACCCACTCACCCGGGTCCTGGATCTCGCCCCGTGGGTCACCCTTGCGCTACTCGTCCTCCCCGTTCTGATCTTCCCGATCCGGGCGCTCGAAGCCCTGAGTCGCATCGAGGTCCGCACCTATCTCGGGATGATGGCGCCCTCCGCGACACCCATCCCGATTTCGACCGTGCGGGGACAATCGAAGGCGGCAGGTCGGGCGGCCGCGGTCATGGCGGCCGTCTCGGCATCCCTGGGCTGCGTGAGCCTGCTCGTCCTGGGGGCGATCGGACTGGTCGCGCTTTACTGCGTCATCCAGGTCTTTCAAATGATGCGCGGCTCGCACGGACACTAGACTAAGAATCGCCCGTCCTACCGGGCAACGAGTTACTTCTCCCCCAGATACGTCATCTCCGTCTCCTGCTCCACGCTCTCGGTCTGCGGAGCCGCGCCCGGCACCTCCCCCGTGATGCGCATCTTCACCACCTCCTTCGCGCTGCGCACGAAGCCCGCCGGCAAATCGAGCCACACGTCGTGGCGATAGGTGCCGGCCTCGAGTATGGCGCTGCCGCCGGCGTAGCGACTGCCGATCGGCGGCTCCTTGGGCAGCTTCATCGTTGCCTCGCCGACAATGTGGGCGCACTCGACCCCATCCATCGCTTCGTTCCCCGCCCACGTATACGTGAAGTCGAGCATGATCTCTTTCACCGCCGGATTGGGCATGACCCCGGTCCGGCTCCAGGTGCCTCCTTGCCCCACCGGCGCGGCGGGGAAGACTTCGGCAGTGGCCTGGATCCGCCGCAACATCGCCGCATTCGTATAGTGGTCCTCCAGGCTCGTCCGCAACTGCGCCGTCATCGGGTGCGCCGGGTCCAGTCGGGCCGAGATGGCCTGCGCGATCTCGTCGAACCCCTGCACTTCCAGCATCTTCCCCGTCGGCGCGACGCGCAGGCGCACGGTCTTTCCCGCCATCCCGGCAAAGCGCGCCAGCAGCGGGTCCGATGCCTTCGCAGCGTCTTCCGGCTTTGTGCTGTCGAACTCGACCCGGTTCGGGCCCACCTCGAGCACGCACGCGACCTGCGTGTAAAGGCTCGTGAGCCACGCGGACCCGTCGCCGGCCACCTGCTCCACCTGCCGCAGGATCTCCTGGGTCAGGCGGATCGTGGTCCCCGACGTGGTCTCGCCGCGCTTCAGCGACTGCACGGTCGTGCTGGTCAGGCGGAAGCGCATCGTTTGCCCGACGCGGTACCGAAGCTGGAGCGGAGGCTCCGCAAGAACGACTGCGGACGATACCGCCGCCAATGCCAACGCCATCCGGACAACGCGCATGAGGTCCTCCTCGAACACGGATCCGCGGTAATGTAAGATCGCCGCACGGTGTGTCGAAGATCCCCGGGACGACCGACGCGCGACGCCACGGAGCCTACTTGCGGCCCCCGCGAGCCTCGTCGAGAATGCCGCGCCACCGCGGATCTTCGCGCAGCGGGGCGAGGTCGAGGTCGCGTTCGAGATCGGCGGCGACCTCGCCCAAACGAATCGCCTCTCTGATGCACTCGAACGCGCGATCCCGAAGGGCGGGAGCATCCGCGGCGGGATCGTCCGTGGGCGACGCGGGCCCGCCGACGCTCCGTTGCGACAGGGTGCAGGCCAGGTCGTGGTTCGCGATCATCAACGTCCGGCGGTCGGCGGGGTCCGCGAGCCGCCGGGTGCGCTCGGCCTCCGGGAGGGCGGCGAAGGCCCGCAACCCCTGCGCGAATGCCTCGCTCGCGGGGCCGTAGCGTCCCTTGCCGGCCGCCGTGCTTCCGCGCTGTAGCGCCATCTGCCAGTCGGTGCCGCCGTTCAGCCGCTTGCGTGCATCGGCGAGATGGTCGCGAAACGAAGGTTCGAAGTCCGGCCGGAGGCCCGCCGCGGTCGCGAAATCGGCCACCGCCTCGGCCCAATGCTCGAGCGCGAAGTGGACCCAACCGCGCTCGCGGCGCGCCCTCGCATTCCCCGGCGCGAGCATCACGGCGCGGTCGAGATCGGCCAGGGCCTGGGAAAAAAATGCGGTCGGGTCCTCGCCGCGCTTCCTCCGCCACGAACTCCAGTTCGAGCGCATGTGACCCCGACCGAGCCAAGCGTCGGCTGCGGTCGGTGCGAGCGCCAGCGCTTGATCGTAGTCCTGGCTCGCCGATTCGAAGAGCGCGCCCGGGTCTTCGCCGCGCTGCATCCGATGGAGGGCATGATTCGACCGCAGATCGGCTCGGTTCATCCAGGTCGCCGAGCGGCCGGGGTCGAGTTTGAGCGCTTCCGCGTAGTCTGAGCAGGCCAGGCCCACCAGGGATTCCGGCTCTTCCCCCCGCGTCATCTGGTACCGGGCCCAATTCGCACGCGCGTCCCCCCGGGAACTCCAGAACGGGGCGTCGGACGCGAGCGCCACGGCCTGGTCGAAGTCGGCGATTGCGGCGGCGTAGCTCGGGCCCGGATCCTCGCCGCGGGCCTCGCACGCCATGCCCCGGCTCGTCTTCAGTCGGCCTCGCTCGAACCATGCGACGGTGCAGGAGGGGTCGAACACCAGGGCCTGGTCGAAGTCCGACATGGCCCCGGCCTCGAGCGATTCCTCGTCCCTTCCTCGCGCCACCCGGTTCAGGCGCTCGTTGGTGCGCACGCGGCCACGGCCGACCCGCGCCGGCAGGAATTCCGGGCCGAGTTCCAGCGCCCGACCATAGTCGGCGATCGCCTCCGCATAGAGCGCGCCCGGGTCCTCCCCGCGCCGCTCCAGGGAGATGCCCCAATTCATTCGCAGCAGGCCGCGGTTCGCCCAGGTCCAGGGAGAATAGGGATCCAGCTTCAAGGCTGCGCCGAAGTCGGCGAGCGCCTCCCGATACCCCTCGCCCGGGTCCTGGCCGTGCCGTCTCCGCCATATGCCATGGTTCATCCGCAGCAGGCCGCGGTTCATCCACGCCTCGGCACACTCGATGTCCAGCGCGAGCGCGCTTCCGTAGTCGGAGACTGCCTGCGAGAAGAGATCGCTCGGATCCAGGCCGCGGTCGCTCCGGTAGGTCCCCCAAATCACGCGGGTGCCCGCCAGGCTCGTCCAGGCGTCGACGAAGGCCGGGTCGAGCTCCAGAGCCTTCCCATAGTCGGTGATCGCCGCCTCGAGCAACGGCTCCGGGTCCCCTCCGCGGGCTGCTTCCCACTTGCCCGACACCGCTCGCAGGTCGCCTCTCCCCCTCCAGGTCGCCGCGCACGCGGGATCGAGCTCCAACGCCATCCCAAAGTCGGAGAGCACCCCGGCCAACAGCGATGACGGATCGGCGTGGTGATCCATGAGCAAGGCGCCCCTTGCCTCTCGCGCGGCGGCCCGACCGGTCCAGAAAGCCACATACCCGCGGTCGATCGCCACCGCTTCGGAATACACCGCGATCGCCTCCTCGGCCTTTCCCTGGCCCAGTTCCAGCTCCGCGAGCGCCTCGTACGCCTCCTCGCAGCGCGGGTTTCCCGCGATCGCGGCCCGCAACAGCCCGCGCGCGCGCTCTCGCTCCGAGGACTGCGTCGATGTGTATGCCAGGGTCAATCCCTCCGCACACCCCGGGGGGTCACGCCGCTCGCCCGGCGGAACCCGCGCCAGCCGCGCCAGGTCCGCCGCGACCGACGCCCGCAGCTCGCGCCCCTCGCGATCCTGCGCCGCCAGGACGTCGCTCGCCGGGAGCGGGCGCATCCGCTCTCCGCCCAGGCCTCCCTGGTCCAGCATCCCTGAGCCGGCCAGCCGCTGTCCTTCCTCGCGCAGCCAGCGGTCGCGCAGCGCATCGACCCGCCGCGCGTATCGCCGCGCGCGCAGGACCGCCCGCTCGTAGAGGCTCGGCGCGAAGTCGGGGCACCTCGCCAGCGCACGCCCCTGCTCCTCCTCCGCCCGCGCGAAGTCCATCAAGGCCCGGTAGAGACGCCCCTGGTGGTAGTAGGGCAGGGGGTGGTCCGGCAGCTCGCGGCTCGCCTCCGCAACGGCGTCCCGCATTCCCGGCAGGAACTCCGCCAAATCGCGAGCGGGCGTGCCCTTGCGCCGCAAGCGCAGCACGACGTCGAGGTACACGCCCGCTTTTTCCGCGAGCGCGCTCAAGACCCGCTCCTCCAGCCGTTCCCGCGCCACCGCCCCGAGCCAGGCCGCGCCGCCCGCCAGCAACACCGCCAGGACCGAGACGGCGACCACCGCGGCCGGTCCCTTTCTGCGCCGCACCCAGCGCCAACCCAGCTCCCGCCAGGTCTCCCGCCGGGCGAGCCAGCTCGCCCAGTTGCTTGGCCAGGCCGAAGTCCAGGATATGCACCTGCTCGGCTTCGTCGACGAGGAGATTCCCCGGCTTCAAGTCGCGGTGGATCACGCCCCGGGCGTGCGCGTGCGCCACCGCGTCGGCAGCGCACCAGAGCGCCCGCACGCGCTCGCGCAGCCCCGGGAACCGGCCCGCGTCCAGCGCCTCCTGCAGCGTTTCCCCGCGCACGTACGCCATCGCATAGTACGGGACCCCGTCCTCGGTTCCGACTTCGTGCACCGCGACAATGCGGGGATGTTCGAGCGACCCGGCGGTGCGGGCTTCGCGCAGGAACCGCAGCACGGCCTCGGCCTTGGTCTCCGCGCCGGACAGCAGTGTCTTGAGCGCTATTTTGCGCTGGAGTTGCGTGTCGAACGCGAGGTATACGACCCCCATGCCGCCACGGCCCAGCTCGCTGAGGATTTCGTACTTGCCGAATCTTCGCCGCGGTTCCGGCGTGCTCGAGGGCACAAGTTCGACAAGGGCCGCCCCGGGAGGACGATCCTGCGTGGTCGCATCCTCCAGCGCGGACTCGCGAAGATCCAGCGGAAGAGCCTCGCGGGTCGGCGTCGGAGGACCGAGGCGGTCATCGATCGGACGTGCATCGACGGTCGATTCCACCGCGCCCGCCACCGCGAGCAACTCCAGGCGACGCAGTTCCGCCGCCTGGTCCTCGCGAATCAGACCGAGCCGAAGCAGAAGCGACGCCAAGCCCTGGCCGGCCTCGTCTGGACTGCAACCGCGCCGAGCCGCGTCGACCTGCGCCGAAGTCAGCCAGCCGCGGTCCACGACCAGTCGAGCGGTACGGTCGGCGGGAGTACCGGACATGAGGATCCACCTCCGATCCCGCGGGAAGAGGACATGATAGGGAGAGACCCTCTTCCATCGCCACAACAATCCCGTATCGCAACGCCATAGACGTTGCCCATTCCGCCCTGGTCCTGCGGACCACGAATCCGGGCTTGTCGATCGGCGCCCCAGCGCCTCGAGCGCGCTGCCAGCCGTGACGAGCCCAGATTTGTCGCACCCGACGCGGACCCCACTCCCGGTTGAATGACCGGTTCCGAGCCCACATTCTGCGCGGCTCGAGCGCACTTCACCCTCCACTCCGGTATCTCACCCCAACCAACGATGTTT
>ORJL010324923.1_pt1 | contig 20148 bp, 17 predicted proteins | sample 1779941 | NCBI WGS metagenome assembly ORJL01 (sample SAMEA104232317, study PRJEB22302) | groundwater metagenome | biome: forest; feature: aquifer; material: groundwater | place: USA | collected 2011-08-07 | depth 5.8 m | reverse complement strand
GGTGACGACGCGCGGATTGAAGGAGCGGGAGATGAACGTGATCGCCGATCTGATCGATCGCATTCTGCGGGCCAAGGGCGAGGCCAAGGTGGTCGAATCGGCGAAGCGAGACGTACTCTCGCTCTGTGAACAGTTTCCGCTGTGATGATCGCCCATTCCGCGAACCCTCCCGTCGCCGCCCATGAAGGGCGACGCTACGCGATTGCGAGAAATGCTCTCCGGGCGATGGAATTCGCCAGTCTGCTCTTTGCGCTGACCGGTTGCACCGGCGGCGGCGTGGTCCACTCCATTCCGCTTGGCACCAAGCGAATCAGCACCGCGTCCCCGCTGATCGAAACACACCGACCGCAAGAGTGCTATTATTGGCTCGATGATCGGTCACGGTTGTGCGTAACGATGAGACACAAACACGCGTCGATCTTCGGCAAGATCCTTTCTGAGGATCGCTCGACGTCCTTGGTGTTCGACGGCGCACCCGCCGGCGATGCTCGCAGCTATCCCGTGGATCGCCGAACCCTGCGCATGCGAATCGACCAAGGGTTCACGCACCTGCGCGGCGCCTCGCTTTCCGGGGCGGCCGCGATCTGGGACTATTGCCCCGGAAAACCACTTCACGGGCGCTTCCGCATCACGGCCACACAGCAGTCGTTTTCCATCCTCACCGGCTGGAGCGGCGACGCGCGGGTTCTGCTCGCAAGCGACTTCATGGCGGTCCCGAACGAAGCCGCGGGAATGCCTATCCTCACGGAAACGGAGGAGGGTGCGCTGCGACGAGATCCACTCTCGACGGCGCCGTGACGACCGTCCGTCCCCCACCCTCGCAGTAGCGAGGATGGGGCACCCACACACTCCTTACTCCAGCGCGCTGCGCGGATGCCCGATATCGTACGGTGAACGGGAAAACCCGTTCATCGGAGAAATGCGATGCCCAGTCCCCTGTGCCATTTCGAGTTGATGTCCGGCGACCCGGCGAAAGCGAAGGCTTTTTATGGGTCCGTCTTCGGATGGGAGTTCGATGAGAAGTCCATGCCGGGGTACACCATCATCCAGACCGGGCAGGATCCGCCGGGCGGACTTTTCCCAAGCCCGTCCAAAGCCTCCGGGGCGTGCATGAACGCCTACTTTCAGGTGTCGGACATTGAGACCACGCTGGGGCGGGCGAAGCAAGTCGGCGGGAAGGTGCTGGTGCCGAAGACCGCGATCCCGGGATTGGGGCACTTCGCCATGTTCGCCGACCCGGAGGGAATTGCCATCGGTCTGATGGAACCGCACGCGTGAAGGCACTGAAAGCACGTCTCGCCTTCGCGCTAGGGCACGTTTTGTAGGGTCCGCTGTGCGGACCTTTCTTCGCCGCAAGACTCTCCAGTTTCCTTCTCCCGACACACGCACGGTCCGCGCACACAAGCACATATCCGCTCTTCCCTGTAGTTGACAGCTTGTTACATGCTCGTTTTTCGCGGTATGGACTATACTGCCCCATCGAACGGTACGGACCGGTGCCACGGGGCTCCGTATGGCTTTTCAACCGGCGATTGAGGAAGCAATCGACGACATTGTCGATCGGGAACGCATGGAACTCGATGTCGTCGGACAGAACCGCGATCGGACGGACGTGGGAAGCTACTTCGTAGCGAACTATCCGCCGTTCTCGGCGTGGTCGCCGGAGCACGTTTCGTGTGCGGTCGCGGCGCTCGACGAAGCGCCGAAGGGTGAATCTCCGCCGCTCGGGCTTTACATTCACATTCCGTTCTGTCGCAAGCGTTGCCATTTCTGCTATTTTCGCGTCTACACGGATCGGAACTCGAGCGACGTGGACCTGTACCTCCGCGCGCTGGCGAAGGAAGCCGAACTATACTCGCATCGCGCCGGGCTTCGTGGACGGCAGTTCGACTTCGTCTACTTCGGCGGCGGGACGCCGTCGTTCCTCAGCAATGAACAACTGGAGCGGTTGATCGGTCGCATTCGTGAACACTGGCAGTGGGACCACTCCCGCGAGGTCACCTTCGAGTGCGAACCGGGAACGCTGAAGAAGAGCAAGCTCGAAGCGATTCGTCGGATCGGCGTCACGCGGCTCAGCCTCGGCGTCGAGCACTTCGACGATGAGGTTCTCGCGCTGGGGAACCGAGCCCACCGATCCGCGGAAGTCTTTGAGGCGTACGAATGGGCGCGGGACGTCGGGTTTCCGCAGATCAACGTGGATCTCATCGCGGGAATGCTGGGCGAGACGGACGACAAGTGGCGACGCACCGTGGAGCGGACGATCGGATTGTCGCCGGACAGCGTCACGATCTATCAGATGGAAATTCCGCACAACACCACCGTCGCGCGGGACTCGAAGCAATCGGGCGGAGAAGTCCCGGTCGCGGGTTGGGGGCAGAAACGGGCGTGGGTGGACTACGCCTTCCGGGAGTTCGAGGCCGCCGGATACATCGTCTCCAGCGCGTACACGCTCATCAAGAAGGATAGCAAGCACGGATTCGTCTATCGTGACGCGCTGTGGCACGGGGCGGACCTGATCGGCACCGGCGTGGCTTCCTTCTCGCACTTTGCGGGGGTTCACTTTCAGAACGTGGACACGTGGGAGGCGTACATGACCGCCCTGTTGGATCGAGGCGAGCTGCCGCTGGGTCGAGCGCTGCCGACGACGGCCATCCAGCGGTTAACGCGCGAGATGATCCTGCAACTCAAACTGGGGCGGCTGGACGTGAGTTACTTCGAGCGGAAATTCGGCGTGAACGTGCTGGACCGGTTTGAGTCCGTCTGGCGCGCGCTTGGCCAGGAGTTGCTGGCGCGCACCGAAGAAGACCGCGTGGAACTGACGCGGGATGGATTGCTGCGCGTCGACGCGATCCTGCCGAGATTCTATGAGCCCGTCTACCGGGACGTGCGCTATACGTGATGCGGAAGGATTCCTCTATCGTCGACTCAGCCGCTGGCATTCAGATGCTGCGCGAACTCTGCGCGGGATTCGAGGCGTCGGTTGTCGGTCGCCACACCGATGGATCGCCCGACTCGATCGCGGACGTTGTCGGGATCGACGAGCTTCCCGACTCGTACCGGCGGTTGCTCGCCCATGATCGACACATGACCGCGACGCTCCGCGAACGGTTTGGGGGCGAACTAACGCTGCACGTTCTTGCGCATCGGACCGACGGGCTGGTGTATCGGCGCTGCATCGAGTTGGCGTTGGCGCGGACCGGGGCGGTCGTCGAGATCGGCGTGATCCGTCTCGACACCGCGGCGTTGGATCATGCGACCCGGGCAGCCGTTCTCGAAGGCCGACGACCGCTGGGGGATATCCTGGTCGGGTCCGGCGTTTTGACACGCGTCGACGTGAGGTGGTACCTCCGTTTCGTGCGCGGCGACGGGCTGGTAAGATCACTGGCCGGTCGGTCCGCACTGCCGGTGTACGGTCGATTGGCGACGATCCACTGCAACGGGAGTCCCGCGCTGGAGTTGTTGGAGATCGTCACGGACGATCCGGAAGTCGGGACTGGTTGATCCACCAAGCAAGGTGTTCACCGCCGCGCGGAAAACGAATGAGCTTCCAAAAAGAATCGTACGACTGCGTGGTGATCGGCGGCGGGCCTGCGGGGTCGACCGTTTCCACCATTCTGTCGGACTTCGGACATTCCGTGTTGCTGTTGGAACGGGCGAAGTTCCCGCGACACCACATCGGCGAATCGCTGATGCCGCAGACGTATTGGACTTTCAAGCGAATCGGAATGCTGGAGAAGCTGAAACGCTCGGATTTCACGCCGAAGGAAAGCGTGCAGTTCGTCAGTTCCACGGGTCACGACTCGCAGCCGTACTACTTCACCGATCGCGATCCGAAGGAATGGTCGGTGACGTGGCAGGTGAAACGCGATCGCTTCGACGAGATGATGTTGGACAATGCGCGCGAACACGGGGTGGAGGCCCACGAGGGCGTCGGGGTCAAAGAGGTCTTGTTCGACGGATCCAGGGCGGTGGGCGTGCGCGCGATGGTCGGCGGCGAAGCGCGCGAGGTGCGCTGCAAGGTCGTCATCGACGCGACCGGCGTGAACGCGCTTCTCTCCAAGCAACTCGGAATCCGAGAAGGGGAACCGGGGTTGAAGAACGCGGCGGTCTATGCCTATTGGAAGGGCGCGCATCGGGACGAGGGTCGCAACGCGGGCGCGACGTTGGTCATCAGCACGCCGGACAAGCAGGGGTGGTTCTGGTCGATTCCGTTGGAGAACGACATCACCAGCATCGGCATCGTCGGCAAGCCGCAGTTCCTCATCACCGGGCGCGGGGATGATCCGCTGGCGATCCTGGAAGAGGAGATCGCGCGAACACCCGGTATTCGGCGGCGCGTCGAGAACGCCGAGCGCGTCAGTCACGCGTATGTCACCAGCGACTTCACCTATCGCGCGCGGCGGATCGCTGGTAACGGCTGGGTACTATGCGGGGACGCCTTCGGATTCCTCGATCCGATCTATTCCTCGGGCGTGTTTCTCGCGCTCAAGATGGGCGAGTTGACGGCCGACACCGTCCACGAAGCATTGACGGAAAACGATGTCAGCGGCGTCCGCCTCTCGCGGCACGGTCCGCGCGTGACCCGCGGGATGCAGCTCATTCGGCAATTGGTGTACGCGTTCTACGAGCCGAAGTTCAGCTTCGGCGCGTTCAATCGCGACTACCCGCAGCATCACGACGAAGTGGTCCGATTGTTGATCGGCGACGTGTTCGACCGTGACACGTTCGACGAAGTCTTCCGCCGCGTGCGAGAGTACGTCCCTCTGCCCGAGCCCATCGTGCTCGACGAAAGCGAGGCCGCGTGAAACGCGTGGTGATTCTTCTGTTGGTTCTGGTGACGGTGTTGCATCAGGATTTCTGGTTTTGGGACAGTATCGACCCGCTCATCTTCGGGTTCCTGCCGATCGGGCTCGCTTATCACGCCGGCATTTCACTCGCCGCGGCTGCGGTATGGGCGCTGGCGACGGCGTTTTGCTGGCCGAAGCAATTGGAGGTCGCGGACAGCGAAGCCGCCGCCCAGCGACAGCAGCGAGGTGAGCTATGACCGCGATGTGGATCATCATCGGCTACCTCGTGGTGCTCCTGGCGCTGGGGTTCGGAAGCAATCGCGTATTCCGCGGCACGTCGGTCGACTACTTCCTCGCCTCGCGCGGCGTGGGGCCGTTCATGCTGCTGATGTCGTTGTTCGGAACGACGATGACGGCCTTCGCCATGGTGGGGAGTTCGGGCGAGGCGTCTCAGCGCGGGATCGGCGTGTACGGACTGATGGCCTCCTCGTCGGCGATCATTCATGCGCTCTGCTTCTTTCTGGTCGGCGTGAAGCTATGGTCACTCGGAAAGCGGTACGGGTATTTGACGCAGATCGAGTTCTTTCGCGATCGGTTTGAATCGAACGGACTGGGACTGATTCTCTTCCCGGTGCTGGTGCTGATGTTGATCCCCTATCTGATCACCGGCGTGCTCGGGCTGGGCTCGTGTATCACCGGGGTGACGATGGGCGCTTTCCCGGACGCCTTTCCGGCGACCAACGGCGCGGTGCCCGCTTGGTTGAGCGAGGGAATCATCGTCGGCGTCGTGCTGGTGTACGTGTTCGTGGGCGGTGTTCGCGGAACGATGTGGGTGAACCTTTTCCAGAACGCGCTTTTCATGACGCTCGGCGTGGTAACGATGTTCGTCATCGCTGATCGCTTGGGCGGTTGGGACAAAGCGACGCAGATGGTCCGCGACAATCGTCCAAGTTTGTTGAAACGCACGTTCGATCCGGCAGACGTTCCGCGCTTCGAGGCCGCGGAGAAGCGGTACGAGGCGAAGATGGAGCTATGGAAAGAGACGAAAGCCAAGGCGGATCAGGGGCAGGCTGCAAAAGCGGGACCGCCGCCCAAGCGTCCGACCAAACCCGGAATCGATCAGCTCGAGTTCCTTACGTACCTCCTGATCCCCTTCAGCGTGGCGACTTTCCCCCACTTGTTCCAATATTATCTGACCGCGAAATCGGCGAAGTCCTTCAAGCTGTCGGTCATCGGCCACCCGATCTGCATCATGATTACCTGGTTGCCGTGCGTCCTGCTCGGCGTGTGGGCGACGTCGGCCATGATGGACGGGAAACCGGTGTTGCCGCCCGATGTCGATCCGAACAGAGTGCTGGCCATGGCGGTGAAGAACCTGACCGGACCGGTGCTCGGCGGTTTCATGGCCGCAAGCGTCTTGGCGACCAATTCACTCGATGCACAGTTCCTGGTGCTGGGCAACATGTTTACGAATGACATCGTCGCCCACTACGCGGGGAAGGAGCGGTTCACGGATCGGCAATTGTTGAACATCGGGCGGGCGTTCGTGGTCGGCGTGGTGATCGTCACGTATTTCATCTCGCTGAGCGAACCGCGGGCGGTGTTCCGACTGGGCGTTTGGTGTTTCGCGGGGTTTGCGAGTCTTGCGCCGCTGACGCTCGCTGCGTTGTACTGGAGGAGAGTGACGAAATGGGGCGCGTATGCGTCGGTCGTCGCGGCCGCGGCGACTTGGTTCGCCATGTTCCGTGATTCGCGATATGGACAGGCGGAATCGTATCTGCCGTGGGGTATGAACCCCGTGGTCATCGTGGTTGGCGCGTCGACGGCGGCGTTGGTTCTGGTCTCTCTCATGACTCGGCCTCCGTCGGCGGAGACCGTAGCGAAGTTCATTCGACCGAAGCTTCCGACGCTGGGGGCGCATGCTTCCGCGGCGCGTGTCGCGATCGCGGGGAGTCAGCGATGAACGCTGCGGAGTTCACCGCCACGAGAATGGTGCAGTTCGCCGAGACGGATCTCGCCGGCGTGCTGCACTTCGCCAATTACCATCGCTACATGGAGGAGGTCGAACACGCCTTCTGGCGCAGCGCCGGAGGGAGCGTCGTGCATCAGGACGGCGCACGGACGGTCAGTTGGCCGAGGGTCGCGGTCAGTTGCGAGTATTTCGCACCGGCGCATTTCGAGGACGAATTGGAACTCGGCCTCACCGTCGCTCACGTGGGCGAGCGCTCCGTCACGTATCAAGTGGAGTTTCGCCGAGGCGAGGACCGCGTGGCCTGCGGCCGAATGACCGCGGTGTGCTGTACCATGCAGGACGGTTCGTTCCGGGCAATTTCCATTCCGGATGAACTGCGGTCGCGGCTGCAAGGGCTCGCGGTTTCCACACCGCGATAGAACCCGACCCATTGTGGCACCGGTTTTCAACCGGTGCGAACACGGGTTGAAAATCCGTGCCACACGGCCTGGTCGAATAGGCTCCAAGAAAAGCGGTACGGTTTTCGGAGGAAGGCGGGCATGAAGATGTGGGTGGCGTTTGTGATTCTGACGGTGATCTGTTGGGGCGCGTACGTTCCTGTGCTTCATCATGGTCAGATGGCCATCGGCAAGAACAGCCAGCTCCGCGCGTTTCTCTTCGTGGGCGCGGCATATGCCATAGTTTCCCTGGCCGTTCTCGCCTATTTGCTGGTTCGCAGCGCGGAACCGCTGGAATTCACCTCGCGCGGAACGAGCCTTTCCTTGTTCGCGGGCTTGCTCGGCGCCATCGGCGCGCTGGGAATCATCTTTGCGCTGAAAGGCGGAGGGACGCCGCAGATCGTTCCTCCCCTGGTCTTTGCGGGAGCGCCGATCGTCAACACCCTCGTCGCCATGATCTGGTCGCCGCCGGCGAAATCGCCCAGCGCACTGTTCTATGTGGGGATTGTGCTCGCCTGTGCCGGTGCAGCGATGGCGCTGCGGTTCAAACCTACCTAGGTCGCCGACAAATGAAAACGGCGACCGCGAGCCAGCATCCGAGTGCGCGACCGTTGGGACACCGGCGGATCGCATTGCATTGTCATATAGCGCTGCTGCTTGCGGCCTGTGCCATGCTCGATCCGTGCGCGATCGCGCTTAGCGCCGACTGGCCGATGTTTCGCGGTAGTCGAGACCTATCCGGCGTCGCGTCGGGCGATCTTCCGGAGAAACCGCAGGTTCTGTGGAAGTTCTCGATCTCCGAGGGCTTCGTGGGCACCGCGGCGATCGCGAATCGTCGCGTCTTCGCGGGCGGAGACGACGGTACGCTCTACGCGCTCCGGTTCGACGACGGCACGCTCGTATGGAAACAGAAGGTCGGCGAGACGATCCGCTCGTCGCCCACTGTGTCGGGCGGTGCGGTCTTTCTCGGCGACGGCGACGGCGTGTTCCACTGCGTCGATGCGGAAACCGGATCCGCCAGGTGGTCTTTCCCGACGGACCTGGAAATCATTTCATCCGCCAACGTTCTCGGCGATCGAGTGGTCTTCGGTTCGTATGACGGGTTCGTGTATTGCTTGTCCACCGCGGATGGACATCTCCTCTGGAAAGTGAAAACCGACGGACGCATTCACGGAACCGCGGCCATCGTCGACGATCTGGTCATCGTGGCCGGCTGTGACGAGCGACTGCACGTGCTGCGACTTTCCGATGGAGAGATCGTCCGCCGCGTGATCATGGGGTCGGTGTCGGGATGTTCGGCGGCGGTGTCTGGGTCGATGGCGTTCGTCGGAACTTATGGAAACCACGTTCTGGGAATAGACTGGAAGCAGGGCGAGGTTGTCTGGAGGTTCGAGGATCCCGACCGCCAGTTCCCGTTCTTGTCGTCGGCGGCGGTCCTCAAGGATACGATGGTCATCGGCGGGCGGGACAAGCGGATTCGAGCGTTCGACGTTGTCACGGGGAAACAGAAGTGGCAATTCGCGTCCAACGGGAAGGTCGACTCTTCTCCGGTGATTGTCGGGGAGCGCGTTTTTGTCGGTTCGTCGGACGGGACGATCTACGGTCTTCGACTCCGCGACGGCGAACTGTCTTGGAAATTCGAGGCCGGGAGCGCATTTAGCTCTTCCCCGGCGATCGCCGATGGACGCTTGGTGATCGGGACGGAGGATGGGATGTTGTATTGCTTTGGTGCGAAGTGAACCGGGGTCGCCGTATGCCGCATTTGGGCCGAGGAGAGAAATTATGAGTCGGAGTTTTCGAGACGTACGAAGTGCTTCGTTCTTTGGCCTGCTCGTCGCCGCCGTCTTCATGGCGGGAAGCCATCGTCCCGCTCGCGCCGGGGACAACTGGCTGCAATGGGGCGGACCGAAGCGCGACTTCGCGGTCGAGTCCAAGGGTCTGAAAGACAAATGGCCCGACGAGGGGCCGAAGAAGATTTGGGATCGTGAACTTGGCGACGGTTATTCGACCATCCTCTCCGACGGGGAGCTACTCTTCTCCATGTACCGAATCGCCGAGGACGAGTTCACCGTCGCCCTCGAAGCCAAGACCGGTAAGACGGTTTGGGAACACAAAAATGCGTCGCCCACGACCAAACTCATGCAGGAATACGGCCCCGGTCCGCACGCGACGCCGCTCCTGCTCGGCGACCGACTTTACACCATCGGTTCCAACATGGACCTGTTTTGTTTCCAGAAGAAGAACGGCGAGGTGATCTGGAAGCACGATCTGATCGAGGAGTTCGGCGCCAAGATGCCCGACTACGGCTATGCGTCGAGCCCGTTGGAATACAAGAACACGTTGATCCTCCCCGTCGGCGGAAAAGAAGGACAGAGCATGATGGCCTTCGACCCCGCGACCGGAAAAGCCCTCTGGCAGAAGCAGGACTTCGAGATCACCTACTCGTCCCCGATCCTGGTTCGTTTCAGCGGCGAGGATCAACTGGTGTTCTTCACCGGAAACGCGCTCGTGGGGTTGAACCCGACGAACGGCGAGACGCTGTGGAGTCATCCGCACAAGACGCAGTACGATGCCAACATCATGACTCCGCTGTGGGACGGGAAGGACACGCTGTTCTGCTCCGCCGCGTACGATTCCGGTGCCCGCGCCGTGCAACTCGTGAAAGACGGTGACAAGACCGTCCCGAAGGAATTGTGGTTCAGCAAGAAGATGCGACTGCATCACGGCAACGCGATTCACCTGGGCGGGTTTGCCTACGGAAGCAGCGGAGACTTCGGACCCGCGTTCTTCATGGCCGTGAACCTCAAGGACGGCGAGATCGCATGGCGCGAGCGAGGCTTCAAGAAAACGACGTGTGTGTTCGCGGATGGGAAGATGATCCTGCTCGACGAAGACGGCCAACTCGCCCTCGTGAAAGCCACGCCGGAGAAGTTTACGTTGCTGTCGAAGTGCAAGATCGCGGAGACGTATGCCTGGGCTGCGCCGACCCTGGTCGGAACCAAGTTGTATGTCCGCGATCGAAAGCACATCGTGGCGTTGGAGTTGGGATGAACCGGCGACCCTACTCGGCGTTGCACCGCGCCGACCACGCACTTGCGCTTGTGGCTCGTAAAATGACGGCGGATCCCGCCCGCCTCGGAGGCTCAGATCGGCGCGGGAATGGCCGATAATCGAAGGGGGAGTGCGCCGACGCGGTGCGGCGGACCCAAGGCAGACTTCGAACATTGACGCTACCATCGAGAGCAACGCATGACGAGTGCATCTTCACAACAGTTGGCGACAGAGGGACGTGCGGTGCCGCAATCACAGACGGATATGGACCTGTTGAGGCGCGCGGAGCAAGGCATCGGCGGATTCCTCGCCGCGGAGCAGGCCGCGGGTCGCATCGCGGGGACGTATTACGACGACGCCGTTGCGCGCACGACGCCGAACCTGCGGCGATGGTTGCTCGCCGTCGAACTGGACCGCATCTCGCCGAACCTCCGCGATGGACTCCGCCAGGCTATTCGGGGCGAACGATGGACGGCGCTGGTGAACGCATTCTCTCGCGACGTCGCCTTCGGCACGGGCGGCATCCGGGAGAAAATGGGCGCCGACCGCGATGAAGTGCTCCGCCTGAAACACGACGGGATTCACGCCTCGATCGTGAAAGGCACCAACACGATCAACGACGTGATCTATCTCCTCACCTCGGCGGGCGTCGCCAAGTTTGGGCGAGATCGCAAGCCGGCCCTTTCCAAGGTTGTCATCGGGTTCGACAGTCGCGTCCGCGGCGCGGACTTCGCGCGGATCATTGCCGAGCTTTTCCTCGCGTACGAATACACGGTGTACCTGTTCGACGAAGCATGTTTGTATCCCAGCGTAACGTACGCGGTTCCCGCTCTGAAGGCGGACATCGGTGTTTTCATTTCCGCGAGCCACAACGATTTTCGCTATAACGGGTTCAAGCTGTCTTGTCAGAACGGATCGCAGTTCGATCCCGCCGAACGAGCGACTCTGTACGACCGCTACATCCGCGCCGTCGGATTCGGCGACATCCGCTCGTTGCCGCTGATGGCCGCGCCGCAGGATCGTCTGTGGTTTTTGGGCGGCGTGAAGAGTCGCTCGGAGTCCGTTTTCCGAAACGGTCCGCACGCGGGTCTCCCCAAAGCCGATCCGCTCCCGGAGGCGCGCGACCTCTACGTCGGACGAGAGGATCGCATCGTCGATCTGCACACCATGCACGCGGAACACATCAAGGCGTTTGTTCTACGCGGCGACATGATTCGCCAGGCGAAGCGGCCGCTTTCGCTCGGATATTGCGCGTTCAACGGATCGGGCCGAAAGGCCGTTCCGCGTCTTCTGAGCGAGATCGGATTCCGCGACGTACGCCGCATCATGAAACTCGATCCGCTCGATGGCATGTTTCCCGCGTTCTGCAGCGATCCTGGAAAGGAACAACAACCCGACCCCGGCGATTGGCGAGCGGCGGACATCGCCGTCGCAGCCTACAAACAGGAATACGGCGATGCGTGGCAGACGGTGGATCTGCTCATCGGCACCGATCCGGATGCGGACCGCTGCGGCGTCATCGTGAAAGTCCCGCCGCACCAACAACCCGCCTATCGCCATCCGGGCACCGGCGAAACGCGAGACTACGCCCTGCTTTCAGCGGACGAGGTTTGGACGCTTATTCTCTGGTATCGATTGCAGTGCGAGGTCGAGAAGCACGGGCACATTCCCGCGGTCGAGTCGAAGTTCATCGCCCTTTCCCATACCACGACAGACCTTCTCACTTGCTTGGCGCACAAGCACAAGCTGGGAGTCCTGAAGACCTGGGTCGGGTTTGCACAACTCGCCGCCGGGACGCGAGCCGTCTGGGACTTGCACGAACGCAAGGACACTCCGGGAATCACGGAGAACGGTCGACTTCCGCGATACGACGAGGGTCGACGACGACCGGAAGAGACTACGTGCAACCGTTCCATCCACTCGTGGATCGGAATGGATGATCCGCGCCGCCGCGTGAACGTCGCCGCGTTAGAACAGAGCAACGGGTTCTCGCTGTTGGGCGATGTTCCGCCGGATGATCGCTCGCTCGGCAAGGGCGGGCATGTGCGCGACAAGGACGGAACGTTCGCGGCCGCGCTGGTCGCGGAACTCGCGCAGTATGCCAAGGAGCAGGGAACGAACATCCTTGATTTGCTCGACGAGAAGATTTACCTCGATACAGATATCGGGCTGTACGCCACGCACTACGAACCCGACCCCATCGACGGCGAATATGAAGGTCTCGCGGGGTATACGAAGAAACGCGGAATCCTCGACGCCGCGGAGCATCTCTTCGCGGAGTCGGGCAAGAGTCCGATGACGCTCGGTGGTCGGACGGTGACCGGCGCGACCGTGTATCGCACGGGCAAGTACGACGCGATCAATTGGCCGGGGTTCCCGGATGAAGGCTATCGTTTCTTCCTCGACGCCGAGCGCCGATCGCATCTCACCATCCGCCCATCGGGAACGTCGAACGCATTGCGGTTCCACGTGCAGCTCTTCGGCGGACATCCGTCCAAGGCCGATCTGATCCGGAAGAAAGCAGAGCTACGCGCCGAATCGCGAAAGGTGGTCGAGGACATTCGTCGCCTCATTGGCGCGCCGTCGTAGCGGAGCGGCGGGCAAAGCCCGCCCTACCTGGCTGTGTGCCACTGCTCTGTGAGCAGTGGAATCGCGGGCGTGTGCAAGGGGTGCCCCATCCTCGCTACTGCGAGGGTCGGGGACAGTCGCTTGGTCCTTCGTGAATCGGAATCGCCCCATCGCGTGACTGCATCGCTCAACATTCTCGCGTTCGACCTCGACAACACGTTGCTCGATCCGGGCTCCACGCTCTACGCGGAGCTCCACCATTCCTTTCTCTCCGATCTGACGAAAGAGGCTCCGATCGAGGCGCTGCTCGAAGAATTCGAACGGGTGCGAAGTTGCGGCGACGCCCTGGAACGCCTGGGACTCGCCAATCCGATCCACGATCGCGGCCACCCGCAATCCATCGCCGCGTTCGCACTCACCGCCCCGTGGAACATGTTGGGCCGTGAATCCGAGGCGACAAGCTCGACAGCACGACAGGCGTTCCGCGGCACGCTCGACCGACTGCGGACGATGCACGACGCGACCACGCAGGGAACACCGGAACAACGCTTCGATGCGGAGTCGCATCTCCGAGACGTGTTGCGATCGGCCAGAGAACCGCGAGACCTACGAGACACCGTGAGGTCGCTCGCAGAGGAATCGAGCGTACGCGAGCACGCCCGACGTTACGCGGCGCTTGAGGCCGACCAAGAGCACGATGACCGCCTTCCGCTGCTTCGCAACGTGGCGGATCGCGGCATCACGACCGTGGTCGTGTCGCAAGGTCGCGTCGACGTTCAAGCGGCCAAACTCCGTCGCCTGAAGCTCACGAAATTCTTTGACGGACGCCTGCTGGTCACTGAGGGCGCAACGCGAATCGTCGGTCACGACACGCTCGATCATCGGATCGACGAGGGACTTGCAACTTGTGCGTACGGCGCGAAACCGGACGACGAGCTGCTGTCCCTCTGGCGATTCCGCTGCATGCTCGATCGCTGGAATCGAAAATCGCCGGAGCTCTACGCCCGCTGTCTCCACGCAATCGCGAGCGCGCCCTCCAATTGTCAAGGTGCTCTCGCCGACCTACGAAATCTTCCGTTCGACGCTTGGAACCAGGACAACGTCCGATTCGTGATGGTGGGCGATCGCCTGGACACCGACATCGATCCCCCGCTTGTGTGCCTGGGCCGCACTCAGTGCGAGACGATCCACCTGCGCTCCGGCAAGTACGCGACCCTTGCCCTCGCGAACGGCGCACCGGGAAGCGTGCCCCATCGTACGTTCGCCCGCTGGATCCAGGTGGAAGAGTACCTCTTGAACGACCTAGACTGGAGTCGCGTGAGTCCCATCCGAACGCCGCCGACGATGCTCCGCGCCGCTGACTTTGACGATGAATTGCTGCGGTTTGGACTGCGAAGCACGCTTCCCATCGTTCGGTCCTTGAGCGAACTCGCCGTGCGTACCCTTCGATGATGAATTCGTATCCGGCGCGTGACGCGTTCGGTTGGGTGCCCCATCGTCGCTACTGCGAGAGTGGGGGACGGATTGTTGAGGATGGGTGTCGGAATCGACTGAGTTGCCTTTCGCGGTTCGGAACCGGAATCCGAATCCACGACCCGGTCACTCGCCCCCTCCAAGAACCACGCTCTGGCGCTTGTGGCTCGTACGTTGTTCGCGGTTCATCAAGCGCGGTCGCGCTCCGCGGAGAGACGACTTACGGTATCACCAACTCCAGCACGTGCGTACGCGGCCCGTCGTTGGTTTCGTTCAGTGAAAGGCGAACGCGACGGCCGATCAGTTCCCGCCCGGCGGGGAATCGGTATTCCACCGTCTGCGTCTCCCCGGGGCCGAGGTCGGTGAAGGGACGGTGTTGACGCTCGCGTCCGGGCACGGCGGCGGCGGCGCGGAAGTTCAACGGGGACGCCGAGCGGTTGGTAACCACATGGCGGAGGAGAAGCTTGTCGCCCTGAACGACCGCGGTCCCCGAGACGTCGAGGTCGGCCAGCGCGATCTCGATCGTGAGCGGCACATCGAATTCGAACGATTCGTCGACGAGCTTGAGAGATAGCGGAATCGATTTGATGCCCGCTGGTTCCCCGGATGGAAAGTGAACGGAGACCGGGAACTGCGCAGCGCGGAACGGAAGCAGATGCACGTCGAACTCCCGCGGAAACACCTCCCAGCTCTGCGGAAACGCGAGCGTCGCGTGCGCTGCGACGGACTTTACCCCCTCGTACTTCGCCGACAGCACCAGCTCGGCGGAGCCGGAGCCTGCGGCCACGGTTTCCGGCGTCAACTTGAACGCCACCTGCAAGTCGGCAAGCCAGGCCGGAACGCCCACGACCAGAACGGGGAGCGCGGAAAGACGTACGACCCGCTTTCCGTTTTCGCCGTCGGGCATGGCATGAGAGTTCCCCCATAAGTCGAACATCCTCGCAGTCGACCCCAACTGCATCGAGTGATCCCGTCCGTTCGCCGCGGCGTTCGTATCCCAGAGCGCGAAGGTCGCTGACTCACCGGATCGGAACGTGAAGCATTCCACGCCGGGGTCGAGCATCAGCCGCGGTCCGGGTGTCGCATCGCCGATCGCGTGCGCAATCGTCCGCAGAAGGACGAAAACCTCGTCGGGCTCCGCGACGAGTCCTCGCGGCGTCGGACGGATCGACCAGGGCTGCGGCACGAAGACGCCATCGACGCCCGAGTGTCGCGCGGCGATGAGCCGACGCGCCCAGTCGGCGAGTCGCGGGAGGCGGGCGTAGCGTTCTCCCAGCGGGGCGACGTACGCGGTGATCCGTTTCTGCAATTGGCCCTTCAGATCCCCGATGCGCTTCGCCAATTCTCGCGGATGCACCAGTTCGGAGACGTCGAGCGAGACACCTTCCGCGTGAACCTCCTCCGGAGTAAGGAGCGTGCCCGCCGGGAGGGGAACGGACAGTTGTGGTAGCGCCGCATACCGCCGAAGCAGGCGGCGCAGCGCGTCCGCCGCAGTGCGCGATTTCTCGTCCCATGCGACCAGAGGCGCGCCGTCGGCGCCGAGCTGCCACCATGAAAACAGGTCCGCGCACGGCGCGGCCACTCCGGCAAGGTGCTCTTCCCAGATGGTTGGATCGGCGTTGAGGAGATCGATCAACGTCTCCGTGTCGGAGTCTCGTCGGCGAGCGAGGTCCGACGGAGCGGCCGCGAGGACGCCGGTCAGAGCGAACCCAGCATGGGTCAGGTCGCGAAGCGATTTCTCAACGGCACCGCCTTTGTCCAGATCGGATCGTCGGCTGAATTCGGCGGTCCACACGGGAACCTTCGCGGAACGAACGAGTTGCTCCGTCAACAGGACCACCTCCGCCGCCGGTTCGCGTAGCGATGACGCGTCCAGCGAAACACCGAACGAACGCGCCGTGGTCTCCGCGCGCTCGGCGAGCGGGGCCAGCATGGCGAACGTCACTTCCTCACGAGCAATCGGCGTCTCGCCGGCGAAGACGTTGAACACGGCGCGATAGAGTCCGGGCGGAAGCTCTCGCACGGAGATGCGGCGCGGATCGGCGAACGCATCCAACACCACTCGCACGGAATGCGTCGCGACGACCCGGCCCGTCACGTCCGCAATCGTCACTCGCCCCGCGAGCGAAGAGTCGTCCGGGTCGGCCAGGAGCACCTGCAACTCTTGAGGCGAGCGAGGAGAAAGTACGTTGGCCTTGGACGATGTGCCGAGTTCCATCCGCGGCATGCGAACGCCGCGCAGGTCGTCGAACCAAGCGCCGGCGTGTACGTCCGTGCTCAAGATTCGGCGCGGTCCGGGAGCGTCCGGGTTCCAGTGGGCCTCTTGCAATACCCACGCAACGAGTCCGACGGCGTGTGCGGCCGGTGGAGCGGGCGGCAAACGGAGTTCGACATGAACCCACCCGTCGCCCTCGGTCGGGCCGCCGACGAAACCGGATCGAACGAGACTGTCCGCGAGATCTTTCCCGTCCTTGTCGATCCAGTGCGCGCTCAGGCAAGCCCGCGCGTTCACCAGTCGGTCCGATCGAACGAAGCCTTCGATGCGGTATTCGCTGTTGGTCCGAACGCGGGTCGCGGCACCGGAGTAGACGAACGCGACGCTTCGACCCTCGCAAGAGAGATGAAACGACGGCGGAGCGTCATGCCCGACGTTGGCGTCGAACCCGCCCGAAGCGTAATGCGGGAAGTCGGGCCGACGCATCGGAATCCAGTACATGGGAACCTCTTCCGTGTTCCCCTGGGGACGTTCATCGAAATCGAAGGTGTGAATGACGCGGTCGGCGGAGGACCGTTCTCGATGCGGACGAACGTTGACGGGATCCTGCGCCCGAGCCGATTGGGCGGTGAGGACGAACCAAAGGACGAAGAGCGGCCCGCGGTGCGGCTTGCGATGCACCGCGCGCCTTGGCGTGCGCGCAGAGGTACCCATGCATGTGTTATCGGCGGCGACGGAAGACCGCGTTAGGTGCGCCGGATTCCGAAACGCAGGGCGCCTGCACTCGCGAGACCGACCAGGAGCAGCGCCGCCGCAGAGGGCTCGGGGGTCACACGGACGGTTGCAATTCCTTGGGGTGGGTCGGGGCACTTTCCTGGGTCGCAAAAACTGGGATCCTCGACGAAAATGGAGTAATCACCCGGTGCCAGGCCGCCCGCGTCCACGGTGAGTCGGCCAAAGGTGAACGGGATCGGATAGGCGATCTGCCGGAGCGAAAGGAAGTTCACGTAGAGATCGTTGGGGTAGAGGCCGACGGGTTCGACCGTGGTGTAGTCGAAGTCGCATCCGGCGCAGAATTGCCAACCGACAAAACGGAGCGACTTCGAGGCGAAGAGAACATCGAGGTAGCTAATGGGCGAGAACAGGCTCGTCGCCACGGTCACATCGAAGGCCAGGTTGTTTGGGCTTGCCGATGCCTCAACTTCGGCGTGGGGCGGATCAAACGTAATCAACGCAGCATACGTCGCTGGCGACGCGAGCCAAAGCGCGATTGGGGCAGCAAGCACGGCACGGTTCATCGTTCTTCCTCCGTATGCAGTAGCGGCGTGCACCGGAACGGACGATGCCTTATTGTAGGCCGCGCGTGAGGGTGGATCAACGAACGGGCGCTGCGCAGGGATTAGAACGGCGAGGCGGTCCGGGCAGGGTGGAGGGGCTGAGCGGCGAGAAGCGGGATGTTGGCGTCGAACCTGATTCTGGACTTCTGGCACCTGATCACCACCCCCGATGGGCTTAAGACCATCGTCGGCTGGGGCGGGCTGCCGATCGTGTCCGCCATCGTGTTCGTCGAGACCGGACTTCTCGTCGGGTTCTTTCTGCCCGGCGATAGCCTCCTGTTCATCGCCGGGTTTCTCGCGAGCCCCGCGGGCGGACACACTCTGAGCATCCTCCCCCTCAACATCGCCCTGATGATCGCAGCCGTCGTCGGAGACACCGTCGGCTACTGGATCGGCTTCAAGGCCGGGCCGCCGATCTTCAACCGACCGCAGAGTCGATTCTTTCGCCGCGATCATCTGCTCGCCGCACACGCGTTTTATGAGAAACACGGAGGAAAGACGATCATCCTGGCGAGGTTCGTGCCGATCGTGCGAACGTTCGCGCCGGTCGTCGCGGGCGCGGCCAGCATGAGCTATCGCCGCTTTCTCGCGTACAACGTCTTCGGCGGCGTGGGATGGGTTTTGAGCATGACGTCGCTGGGGTTCTACCTCGGACGGATCGAGTGGGTGCAGAAGAACCTGGAGAAGGCCGTGTTGATCGTGATCCTGCTGAGCGTGTCGCCGATGTTCATTCATTACGTTCAGCAGCGACGCGAAAGGGCGCGGGCGGCGGCGCGGAGCGGAGCAGCCGGGTAGTACGATGAGCGAGCGCTTTGGGAAAGAGGTCGGCGGTGCCCACCCTGCGGGCACGAGCGTGCCGCAGCGAAGAGAAGAGAAGAAAGGTCCGCGGAGCGGACCCTACGGGAGACGATCACATGTCGAATGACGGCGGGTGGTATTACGCGAAAGACGGGCAGACTGTCGGGCCGGTGACGCGGGAAGAATTGCAGCGCGTGCTGCGGACGGGCCCGAACGGATCGGCGACGCTCATCTGGGGACCGGGCGTGCTCGAGTGGACCGAGGCGCGGCATGTGCCAGGGCTTGGCATCGACACGCCGTCCGCCGCCCCGCCGCGCCCGGCGCCCAAGGCGCGCCGGGCGGACGACATCGAATACGCGATCTACGGCGACGACATGCAGTTCGTGGAAGTGACCCTCGATCCGGGCGAGGTGGTCGTCGCGGAAGCGGGCATGATGATGTACATGACCAGCGGGATCGAGATGCAGACCGTCTTCGGCGACCCCAGCAAACAACAGGGATTTCTTGGGAAATTGTTCGACGCCGGGAAACGCATGATCACCGGCGAGTCGCTCTTTCTCACCACGTTCGGAGCAACGGGGAGTCAGCGGGAACAGGTTTCCTTCGCCGCGCCTTACCCCGGAAAGATCGTACCCATGCATCTCGACGAGCTGGGCGGCGAGATGATCTGTCAGAAGGACGCATTCCTCTGCGCCGCCCGCGGCGTACAAGTCGGCGTCGCGTTCCAGAAGAAGATCCTCACCGGGCTGTTCGGCGGCGAGGGGTTCATCCTGCAAAGACTCACGGGTGACGGGATCGCGTTCGTCCACGCCGGGGGAACGATCCACCGCCGCGAGCTCGCCGGCGGCGAATCCGTTCGGCTCGACACGGGATGCCTCGTCGCGTTGCAACCGTCCGTGACCTACGACATCGAAATGGTCGGCGGCATCAAGAACGCGATCTTTGGCGGCGAGGGTCTGTTCCTGGCTACGCTGCGCGGACCGGGAACGGTGTGGATGCAGTCGCTTCCGTTCACCCGACTGGCCGGTCGCATTCTCGCGAACCTCGGACCGCGACGCGGCAACGACCAAAACTCCGTCCTGGGACCGCTGTCGTCCATCTTCGAGAGAAGCTGAGCGGGAGCACGCTCGACAACCGGCGGATTGTCGATTGCAGATTGTCGAGCGTCGATTGGGGAACGTTGGGTTCGTGGGTGCCCCATCCTCGCTACTGCGAGGGTGGGGGACGGATCGATACGGTTGCTCGTCGCACCCAACCAACCACGCGCTCGCGCTTGTGGCTCGTCCAGAAGTGGTTGCATCCCGTCGAAAGCGGCACGGACCCACGGGGCGCGCAACGAGCGGAACCGACTTGTCAGCGCGCAGCGCCACGTCTACGCTATGTTGCGATGCTGCTTTCCATCGACAATCTTTCCGTCGCCTACGGCGCGATCGTCGCCCTCCGCGGGATCAACCTGCGCGTCGACGCAGGGCGCATCGTCACGCTCATCGGCGCCAACGGCGCGGGCAAG
>ORJL010289377.1_pt1 | contig 20150 bp, 18 predicted proteins | sample 1779941 | NCBI WGS metagenome assembly ORJL01 (sample SAMEA104232317, study PRJEB22302) | groundwater metagenome | biome: forest; feature: aquifer; material: groundwater | place: USA | collected 2011-08-07 | depth 5.8 m | reverse complement strand
TTGGGATTTGTTTAGAGTTTAGGATTTCGGATTTAGGATTTCCGTGCTGCGCACGCATCCGCGATTTCGGTACAATGCTTAGCCCCGATACATTTGTGGCGCAGAATCTCTTGACGAGTGAGCTGTTACGCACTCTTTAAAGGATGGCTGCTTCTAAGCCAACCTCCTCGCTGTTTCTGAAATTCCACCGCCTTAACACTTAGCATTGATTTAGGGACCTTAATCGGCGGTCTGGGCTGTTTCCCTCATGCACGACGGAGCTTAGCCCCCGCCTGCTGACTGCCGGAATAATTTAAATGGCATTCGGAGGTTGATTGGACTGCCTGGCTTGCGCCATTACAGTCCATCCAGTGCTCTACCTCCACTTAAACAAAATAATCCGACGCTAGCCCTAAAGCTATTTCGAAGAGAACCAGCTATTTCCAGGTTCGATTAGCTTTTCACTCCGACCCACAAGTCATCCGAAGACGTTAAACGATCAACCGGTTCGGGCCTCCCTTTGGTATTACCCAAAGTTCACCCTGCTCATGGGTAGCTCACCTGGTTTCGGGTCGTATGAGGACTACATATAGATCTTTAGTTCACCCGCGCACAGCGCGGAAGCACGAAATTCTAAATACGAAATACGAAACAAATCCCAATTTTCAAAATCATAAATTCCAAACGTGTTTGGAACATTAGAATTTTGAATTTCGATATTGTTTAGAATTTCGAGATTCGAATTTCGAATTTCCGTGCTATGCACGGCTCGTGGACTTCAGTAAGGAACCGACGTGCGCGTGCGCACGCGCACGTCGGCCTTGTTACGAGAGTTCAGGCGAAGTTCACCGGGAGAAACCAGACCGGTCTGGCCGAGGACCCACCACGTGGGGTCTTTCCCAATGCCTGTACACCTTCATCACTCGCAACATGTTTGCGACGCAGTTCTTCCGCGTCGCGAGGAATTTCAGAGTTGGAACGGAGAGCAGGATTCGAACCCGCGACCATGGCTGTGGCACAGCCTCGCTCTACCACTGAGCTATCTCTGCTCTACAACTTTGATTCTGTAACCGACGGTGGGATTTGAACCCATCGGCTCCTAGGACTGACTTCACGCGCACGAGATGCATGCATCTCGTGCGGCTACTTCACCAGTTGCCCCTAGGCGCATAACCTCGCTGCTTCACTCGGTTACAGAACTTGTGTGCGACGCGCACTTCGCGTCGCGATTTAATCCCGTGCATCACGAGGCTCGGGAGTCGAACCCGCCCCCTGGTCTTGTGGCGAACGCTGTTGCTCCGTCTGATGGTCAGGAGTACACAAGCCCTAACGAAAGGCCTCTCCCCCACGTGATCGGTCGCATCCGCATCCAGGTATGCCCTCTGACACCATTTCCTTATGATGCACGAGTTTATATTTCATTCCTTACTGAAGCCCACGATGAGTATTTATCGAAGTCCCTCGCAAAGCTCGGGATCTCGGCAAAACCTCGACGAACTAAAAATCTAAGATTCGCGCTATTAACACTCGGTTTCCCTGCAACTTCACCATAAAATGGTTTAGTTAAGCAGTCTCCATACACTCGTTGGCTCATTCTTCAATAGGCACGCCGTCACCGCGCTCCGCGCGCAAACTCTAAATACTAAGCACTAAATCCTAAACAAACTCAAAATCCAAATGATCCAAATCAAAAACGTGTTTTGAATTTTGGAATTTGGTTATTGGGATTTGTTTAGAGTTTAGGATTTCGAATTTAGGATTTCCGTGCGAAGCACGGCTCCGACTCCTTGTAAGCACATGGTTTCAGGTACTATTTCACCGCCCTCACCGGGCTGCTTTTCACCTTTCCCTCACGGTACTGGTTCACTATCGGTCTTCAAACATATTTAGCCTTGGGAGACTAGTTCTCCCTGTTTCCTACCCAGACTCCTACCTGGGCAGTACTCAAGTAAAAGTTCTAAGAGCATAAGACCGTTTTCGTATACAGGACTATTACCTCCTATGGTTGGCCGTTCCAGGACCATTCTCCTAACGAAGTCTTAACTTTTCGCTCTCAAAGGGATTGCTCCCTTTACGAACTCCACTTACAACTGCAACCAGTGCCCCGCACTGGAAGCACGAAATCCTAAATACGAAATACGAAACAAATTCCAAATCCTAATGCTCCAAGTTCCAAACGTTTGGAATTTAGAATTTTGAATTTAGATATTGTTTAGAATTTCGAGATTCGAATTTCGGATTTCCAATGCGAAGCATTGATTGCTCTGGGCTGTTCCCCGTTCGCTCGCCGCTACTACGGGAATATACTTTACGAAATACGAATCTTACGAATATACGAAAATTCGTACATTCGCAATCAATTCGTAATTCATAAAGATCTTGTTTTCTTTTCCTCCGCTTACTGAGATGTTTCACTTCAGCGGGTGTACTCCATACCGCTATTACACGGCAGGTTATCGAGTATGACCTCGATAGGGTTCCCCCATTCGGACATCGCCGGATCAAAGGTTGCTCGCCACCTCCCCGACGCTTATCGCAAGCACGCTACGTCCTTCATCGCTGTTTGAAGCCAAGGCATCCACCATGCGCCCTTAATAACCGCTTTTTATTTTCTCTGTTCGATTTGTCTTTTGTGTGTACCTGAATTGTAGAGAGAAGGAACCGGGGACTGCCCCGGTTCCTCCATCTCGTTACGGAAGATCGAACTCTCCCGTCTTGGCGCCCCCGAGGAACGCCTGCCACGACTCCGGATCCGCCTCGATCATGACGTCGGGCTGCCTGTTGTCGCGAAGCAGAACCTTGCCGTAGGCGGTCTTCACCTCGATGCAGCCGAGACCGCCAAAGCACTGCCATTCGCCTGTCAGCATGAGCTTCACCTCCCTTTCACAGGACATCTTCTTCTCCACAATTCAGGTACACAACAAAATTTGTATCGAACGAGTGAGATACAATTCACCGCGCACAGCGCGGAAGCACCAATTTCCAAGCACCAATTTCCAAACAATATCGAATGACCGAAATCCTAAATTCAAAACGTTTGGGATTTGAGATTTAGAATTTGGGATTTGTTTGGAATTTGGGATTTGTAATTTGGGATTTCCGTGCTGTGCACGGCATTTATTACCCTGTTGCAATTATGACCAAATTGTCAAAATACTTGCCCCCGGCGATCCCACTTGCGCGAGACCCATTGAATGCCAGGAACACTGATGAATGTTTGCAGCACTCATCACTATCCCCCGACTCTTACTAGTTACGCTCGCTCTGCTCGCTTCAGTTTAACCAGTGACGGCCCCGGCCTACAGTTAACTGTAGCAAAGTGTAACTCATTAAACTGATTAAACTCATCAACTGAAAAACCGCCTCGCGGCGGCCTCTTCATCCAAAGAAATCCCGGGATCTTATGATCCATTAGTATCTCCCAAAAAGGCCGCGGTCGTATTCAATTTGGTCTTCGTTGTCATACACGTAATGCTCCAAAAGGATATCGAATTAAGCCCTATAAGTCAACGGGGGATTCCCTCGTTAACAGCTTGATTAGTGTAGCTGGCTCTAGTCTAGCCGTCAAGTGCCGCGCTTGTGGACAAAAACTGCACCAGAAGCAAAACGGCCCAGCGGGGCCGTTTTGCAACGCTTTTTCCGCGAAAAGCTTTAGGAATGATTCGAGATTTCGCGCCGCATGCGGGCGAGGATATCCCCTGCAAGATCTTTCCCGCCAAGCCCGAAAGCAAGTCCACCCGCAATGGCGAGCATTGCAACGAGACCGGTAAGCAACGTCTGAAGAAGCACCGTTGCAACTCCAAGCTGATAAAGCGCCGCGATGATGGCGAATACCCAGATTGACCAACGCGTGACAACTCCGACAAGTGCACTCTTGAGTCCGGCCGCTTCGACTGACGCTCGAGCGGTCCTTTCGGCGGTTTCCGCTAAAAGTGCCGCAATCACAAGAATCAGCGCAGCCACCACAACCTGCGGAATATATCCGAGTACGTCTCTTAAGAACGCCGAAACCTCATTGAGGTTCAAGATATTGAGCGCCGCTAAAAGAAAGACGACGATGAGAAACCATCGCACAAGTCCTCCGATGAAGGCGCCCGAATTAAGTTGAATCCCGGCGCGATCAAGCACTTTGTGGAACTCGAGCTTTTCAAGCACCGAATCAACTTTTAAGGCTTTCACGATCTGCTCGATAACTTTGCCGAGCGAAACCGCGACGATCCAGCCGATGACAAACACCACCAGCGCCCCAATAAGAAGCGGCAGAAAGTTTGCGACCGAGGTCCAGACCTCTTGGAGCGACAGAACAATCACATCGCCCCATGTTTGAAGTACCATTTTCTTTTTATACGCCCGAAGTGTACATTCGAGTCTAGCGCCGCACGTGGCTACGCAAAACCCAAGCTGTGCCTCCCGACTTTAATCCGAATCTAGATTATTAACTAAAGCGCCAAGAGCGAAATCATGCATACACTTCTCTCCGGGCAATATGCGGCTTGATTACTCCGTACTGTATCGACCAATTGGATCAGTAAGGGCATAATCAACACCTCTTGTCTACGTCTCCATTTTAGCTTATTTCAAGCATTTTGTGGGCTTTTATTATCCACAGCGTGATCAAGCCACTAGCCACGAGAAGAGATTCCCGTTATTCTCAAATGCGTACCTGCTCTAGCGGCTAATCGCCGGCAGCCGGCTTCTACACGCATGCTTTCAATGAACGATCTTAAACGCGGTACGCTCTTTATTCTCTATGGGGCGCCGTTTGAGGTGCTTGAAACTTCCCATTCGCACATCGGCCGCGGAGGCTCAAACACCACCGCGCGCATCCGAAATGCCAAAACCGGCCAGGTGTTAACGAAAACTTTTAAGCAGTCCGATACCTTTGAGGAAGCCGACATCGAAAAGCGGCCGATTAGTTTTCTCTATAGCCACCGCGGCGAGTATGTGTTTATTGATCCCAAGGACCGCACAAAACGTTTTTCGATTCCATCAGAAATTCTCGGCGATAAAACCATGTGGTTAAAACCCAATATGGAATTGACGGGTGTCTTCCTCGACGAGGAAATAATTTCTGTCATTCTTCCAATTAAATTAGATCTAAAAGTTACCGAGGCGCCTCCTTCTATCCGCGGCGATACGGCGCAAGGCGGAACCAAACCCATAACGCTTGAGACCGGCGCCATAGTATCCGCGCCTCTTTTTGTAAATCAAGACGACATAGTGCGCGTGAACACCGAAACCGGAACGTACACCGAGCGAGTCACTAAGGCTTAATATTCCATCCGGAAGCTTCGCAGCATCTTAAAATCGTCCGCGATAGGACCAGAAATTTATCTAAACAAAATACTCACGATCGTGAGTATTTTGTTGATTTAAGAAATGCTCTTTTTATTGCGTCTGCAATGTGCCTCGATCGCGGATACTGAAAATATGTACTTTGCCATACAAATTGAGTGCATCAAGAAGTTCCATGAAATCACGAGGAAGTGGGATTTGCCCTATCCAAACGCTTTTTTGCAACTGGGAATATCCTAGACCCACCAACTCACTGCGAATTATATCTCTTTTCCCGCGTTCCCTTTCAGGAATATCAAAAATAACTAGACGCCGAATGCCGTCGGGGCGAGGCTTATCCGCTTCTTTTTTGAGATATCTTTCTCCGCGGGATGTAAGATGCCAGATGGATACTTTCTTTGCGCCCTGACGTTCCACTAGCCCCATCGATTTTAATCGCGAAAGTAGAGTGGAAAATGATGTCCGAGAAAATTTGTACCCAGCGTCAAGCCTAAGCAACCCGCGCCAGATTCTTGCTTCCGGATACTTCGCCGGAAAAAAACTATCAAGAGTCCCCTCGCCAATTTCAGACAAAGTCTGCAAAATAAGTGACGCAAGCGTCATAATTTTATCTAAACAAAATACTCACGATCGTGAGTATTTTGTTTAGATAAATAAAGTATAGCGTATAATGTCGGAAACGTAAAGGCGACTAGAAAAGCCATGCCGTGAGGCCTGGCTTTTCGTTTCGAGAATCTAGTTCTATAATGATCGAAGCTGCGTGTTGCTAAGCTGTCTTTGTCTCATCATTTCGGGACTTATTCATGAGTTAAGTCTTATCGATACTAATCCTCATCTGAAGGCATTTTCTAAAAACGAATTCAGATGAAGCTCGGAGGAGTCCGCCATCGCCGCTTGGCGAATAGTGGACTTCTCCGGTTGGTGTGCGCGGATCAGACGCGCTCCGGGAGCGCTAGCTCGATAACTCGCAGGGTGTCCTCTGATCCCTCGTCGGGACCGGATCCTGCGTGCTCGAGCATTTTCCATCGTGGGCCGCGGATACCGTGGGCGCACTCCACGATCTCCGCCATGAACTTCTCCTGCGTTTTCTGATTCATCTATCCTCCCTTTCTCGCCCGATGGCCGCCGCCTACAGGATTGTGGGCGAGCCTTGCCGTGGCGGGGCGACGCCATTTTTTGAAACAATAGCTTAGGTCAATAGACTAGCCTATTGACCAACTGGACTAGAACTGAAAGATCAAATCTGAAACCTCGATATAATTCACAATCAAGAATTCAGATTTGTGGAGGAGGGAGAGCGCAGGACTTCTAGCGCTCTCGCCTCCTCATCGCGCCGCGGTCACGATGCCGCGAAGGTCTGATCCACAAGACCCAGCTTCATCGCGTGCGGCCGCGGCGCGTTCGGATCCAGCATCTGGCGAACCAGCTCCGGGAGCTGGTCAAAGCTGATGCAGGCCAGCGCGGGATGAGTCTCCCGCCCCACGCAATCTTCCTCACCGACGAAAACCTCCATCAGATGAGGCGCCGGCTTGCATACCCGAATGTGACGGTGCGCACCGTCACGGCGCGGGACGCAGACGACCCTGACCTGGCCCTCTGGCGCTGCCGTACCACTGACCAGAAAGAATACCTCTTTCGTTAACATCTTCTCACCTCCCCTCGCGGAGTAAAATGGTTGAACTTTATCAATCCAGCGGACCACGGAAGCCATGAGCAATCGAGTTTCTGTAAGAGCCTGATATCTAATTTCTGATGAGTCTCTATCTCTGAACTTCAGCATCTCTTGGCCTTCGGGCTCCGCTGGAATGAAATAAATGAACGCTTTTAAGCTTAGCACAAATGCCATTATCTGTCAATGGCGCGGCGGCCACTAGAATTTTATGCTTTCCCCCGGTTTAATCACGCCTGCTTTGGATTCATGTGCGGCAACTTTCGCGGGTTTGGTGAGATTCTCGGCAGACAATGTCGGCTTCTCTATTTCCCCGCCAGAGGCGAGACTCGCTAACGGCGGCCCGCCAGCTATTTTGGGTTCACTTTCGGTGGCCATTGATTCCTGCAGGACTTTACGCAGTTCATTCAGATCAACGCCCTTCTTTTGCGGTTTGGGAGGCGGCGAGATCTCTGACCGCGCGAGAGTCTGAAATTTTTCCGCGCCACCTGCGGCTTGAGACTCCATAACTTTTCGGCTCGCATCTGGCTTTTGCTCCTCCCGCGGCCGCAACTCTCCGAGTGAGAGCGGCTTTATATCTCTTGAAATTCGAACTATTGGCGCGGACTTAATTGGAGCAACGGTCTGATTCTGCCGCTCTGGTTCTGATTTAGATCTCTGGCTACCCGCCGCTGACTGCGGCCCGCCGCGCTGGATCTGCGCAAGATGTTCGGTGCAATATACCGGCCGCCTGCCGTCCGGCTGAAACGGCACCATGATCTCGGCCCCATCCACCGCGCACTTAGCCGGATACATCTTCTGCTCTTTGTCTTTTTTCTTTTTTGGTTCGTTGCCAGCGGCCGCAACGAAAACTGGAGCGGCCGCGGCTGGAACTTTTTGCCTCCCTTCGCCTGCCGCCGCCATCAAACCATCGGGCGCCCGTGACGGGGCAAAGCGCGGCGTAAGACCGCTCCATGCGCTGATCTCCCGCCCGATATCCGCCGCAGAGTGTCCGTAACGCCCGCGGCAGCGCTCGATAATTTCCTTCGAAAAGTTTTCTGCCGGTTGCGGGATCGGCGGAAGCGTTTTGGCGGAGAACGGGCGGGAGGCCACGTTATCAATCATTAGTTTTAAATAAATCTCCGCAAATCCCAAATTCACGAAATCTTGGATCAGAAACTCCGGCTCGCATTCTTTCTCCAGCACTTCGGCGTCTTCCGCGCCGATGCGGAAACTGACGATAGTGCCTACGTTCCCCAAAATCGCTTGCTGGAGCATGGCGGATTTGGTCTTATCATCCACCAGCTGTCCCATGTACTGGTGCGCCAACGTGAGATTTAAGTGATACTTTCTCGCCTCCGAAAGGATATTGGCGAAAGACTCCGTGGCGAAATTTTGGAACTCGTCAACATAGACATAAAAATCCTCGCGATCTTCTTCGGGAAGATCAACGCGCGACATGGCGGTCAGATAGATTCTGGTCACAAGCAGCGCGCCGAGAAGATTCGAGTTTTCTTCCCCGATTCTCCCTTTAGAAAGATTGGCAATCAGGATTTTTTTCTGATCCATGATTTCGCGGATATTGAATGTCGAGCTGGTCTGCCCGATGATGTTCCTAACCAATGGGTTCGAGATAAACTGGCCGACTTTATTCTGGATGGCAGCAACGGCTTCGCGCATAAACTGCTCCGGGAGCTTGGCGAACTCGTTCTCCCAAAAGCCCTTGACGATTGGGTCTTGAATCTCCGAGACGATTTGTTTGCGGTATTCTTTGTCGCCAAAAATGCGGTTGACTCCGAGCAGTGTTGAGTTCTCGCGCTCCAGATGCGCCAAAATAGAGTTCGAAAGAAAATACTCCATGCGCGCCGACCAGACATCCGGCCAGAGCTTCTTGAAAACGCCCATCAGGCCCGAGGCTACGAAGTGGCGCAGGCTGGGATCAGGCTTTTCCAGCATGTTAAATCCCAGCGGATACTCGAGATCCGCCGGATTGAAATAGACCACGTCGTCAATCCGTTCTTTGGGGACAAACGAGAGCATCCGCTCGGCGTACTCGCCGTGCGGGTCAAGCACCGCGACACCGTTCCCCCGCTGGATGTCCTGCACCGTCATATTGTCGAGCATGGTCGTTTTTCCGGTGCCGGTCTTGCCGATGACGTACATGTGGCGACGGCGGTCCGCCCGCTTAATGCCAAATCTCCGCATCTCGTTGCGAAAAGTTGTTTCTGCGAAATAAGTGATGTCGTCGTGATTCATAATGCGATTCCAATAAATGCGATGCTAATATACTAATTCATACTAATAATACGAATGCTCGAACCGTTATTAGTATAATTAGCATGCATTCGTATATTGGTATCGCACTACCCCGCAGGCAGATTAATCGGCGGCTCACTGAACTTAGCTTGCTGGCGCGGCATGGTCGGCGAAGAGACCGTCTCGCCCGGGAAGTGGAAAAGCGTGGCGAGTTCCTCGGTGTTTAAAACAATGGGCTTTGAGCGCAGCGATTCAACTTGGCTTGGGAATAAACGGTAGAAAAATCCGGAAATGGCGTTTGAGATCCGCGTGGTTTGCGGAAACGGGAGAATCTTTTTCACGTCCCAAAAAAGCGTACGGCGCTTGTACGAATACAATAAACCCCGTTTTATTTTATTTTGGTATTTACGCGAGCTATAGAAGCCCCATAGATAATCCTGTACTCGTGTGAGCACGTTGCCGTTGGGTTTAAAAGCATTCAAGTGCTGGGTGTTAAACTGCCTGATCATGCCGAATAGCGAACCGACGGTCGACATGTCAAAAACGTCGCGCCTGGCTATATAAATCATGCGGACAACCGATTCATAGCCGAGTTTAGAAATTTTTCGCTCGATCGCGGCAATCACGTCTTTTTCGCCGGGTGTAATGTGGAGCAGTTTTGAAGGATCTTTTTTCGGATCGTCTTTTTTTGCGCCGGCGGCATACAGACGCCCTAGCCCCCGCTCGCCGGAAGATGATAGGGGCTTGACAAGCTCCGCAGCGTGCTCGGGAATCTCTTCAAGGAGCGCGGAGACAATTTCGGTAAGCGGCTCCCACCATTTTTTCGATTTTGGCTTCTCCCTTCCCGCGAGTTTATTCACGAGCTCCTGCCCTTCTCCCTGCCACCCATCTTTAGGACCGTCCCCCGGCGGTCCGCAGGGACGCGACAGAATCTGAAACCAAATTTGCTCGCCGGGCCGCAGTTTCGCCAGGCTCTCGGCGAAAGCCGAGAGCGGATCAACTTTAACCTCTTCAAGTTTGGCTTCGGTTAGTGTTTTAAAATCGAAATAGGTGAGAATCGGGTAAGCGTCTTCTTTGGCGAACTGCATCTCCATGCCCCACATGTCATACTCCTCGTTGGGAAAATCGTCGGGAACGCTTTTGGCGTAGTCTTCGGCTTCGCTGATTGTGACATCGGGATACTGGGCATAGAACTGCGCCTCAACGACGTTGCGCCAATTTTTCGGCGCGTAAACATAGAAACGTATGTCGCCGCCTTGCCCCACAATTTCGAAGTTATACCAAAGGCGGACCTTGGACTCAATGTACCTATCTTTAAACTTTTCCGGCGGAGTATATGGACCATGAAGGCCCGAAAACACCCGTTCCATGGCCTCGGGGGTCTTCATAATCCCGCGCGGGATCTTAATTTCTAGCAGCACCCATTTGGTGCTTTTTATATTTGCGGCCGCAAGGTAGTACTTCCAGTTCTCTGCGGCGAGATAGACAAGAATCAGCGGAGTATAAATCCACCACCCCGCGAGGACCAGGCGAATTCCTTCAAATAGATTATTGGTGAAAAAATCGGACGTAAACATTGAGTGAGGGTCTTCCCCCAAAATTGGCTAGAGAATTACTGACTACAGTCTACCGCCATTAGACCGGAAAGTCGAAACGAATTCTTAGTCGCCGCGGACGGCGGGCGGAAAGTTGAGACAACTTTTATGCCAAAAAGTATTTCCCTTCCGGATTTTTCTGGAAGAGACCGCGATTCTGCAAGTTTAAAAGAATCGTGTTTTCTTTAACGAAGCGTTTCTCGAGTACGCGCTTTACAATCTCCTCCTTGGGGAGCGGCTTCGCGGCGCCCTTCAGTACTTCTTGCATAACTGTGGCAACCGTTCCCGGGGTGTATCCCCATTCACGAAGCGCATAGAGCCCCCGGCCAACCAAGACAAATTTATTGCCGGCTTTGATCAGCTCGTTATGAACTGTTTGCGGATGCGCTGGCTTTTTGGTCCACTGCATGGAGTTGATTGCCGAAGCCACCTCGCGAAAATGCATCGGTTTGCCGGTTTTTTGCAAAACCACATAGGCCTTGTCGCGAACGCCCTTGGGCCGAATCGTAGGCCATGAAGCCAGCCCATATTCGCCATAAGGATTTTGGGCGATCTCTTTGGAAATTCCGAGATAAGCCTGTAAAACTTGATCTTTCGGTTTAGATCCCAATATCATCTCCGCATGCGTTCCAAGAAGCGCGAAAAGTGCTTCGCGGCTCACGGGAGATTTTTGTTTTTCTAGATCTTCGATAACGCCTTCAATGATTTTTTCCGCCGCGGCTTTGGCTTCTTTTCCTGTGTACCAGTGATCGTAATGCGAATCGGTCTCGCGCATTTTTTGGAATTGCTTGCCCACCGTCAAGAGAAACCCCAGATGCGTATGCTCGCGCTCATCTGCGATGCTTTTCAGTAAATGCTCCTCGCGCGCCACGCTCCCGTGTTCTTTCAGATGTTCCTCGAGCGCCTTAAATACCGATTCGGCCAAACCGTAAACTGCCGGCTTGGCAATGGTTTTTAATCCGTCGGCTTCGATCTGGCGAACACGCTCGCGCGTAATGCCGTAGGAGGCGCCGATGGCCTCAAGCGTTTCTCCCTTGCCATTACGCAACCCAAAACGGCGTTCGAGAACCTCCCGCACGCGCTTATTTTCGATCTGCCGCAAGAGCTGTTGAGTCACCTCCCGGGGCTTAATTGAGACTTTGATTGGCTGTAACATTACTATAGCGAAACCCCCTCATCCCCAAGCAAATTCACAGGGGCTAGGCATAAATTTTAATACGGATATATGGTAGCATTGGCTTGACGGGCTGTCAACATCACTCACTCGCCCACCACAATTTTCTCCACCCGCCTGCTCCGCCAGCTTGGCGGATTCGGACGAGCCAACATGGACCGAGGGACCCGCTATCTCCGCTATATTTTCGGGCCTCTATTGAGAGTTTTTAATCTTTCTCTATTTTCATCTTAACAACTTAGCCACGATCGTGAGTAAATTGTTAAGATAAATAAAACCGAATTTATGAAGCTTCCTGGCCTTACGGCCGTGGTATCTCGTATTTCGTCCGCCAACTGGCGGAACGAACTCTTGCGAGATCGGCGGAATCGCGCGTATCATCTACCCCTCGACTTCGCTCGGGGTTATCCGCCGCTTTTCGCATTCACCCCGTTAGAAACTCCGTTTCTAACGGGGTTCATCCTCGGGCTAACGCCCGAGGTCTTCTGCGACGGCGGATAAAATACAACTTTATGAGATATAACGAATGATTACAGATTATGGCTTATCGCTCCACTTCTGCCAGGTGACAAGGATTGGACTCGCTAAGCAAATTGACGAGTAGGTTCCAAAGAAAACGCCTATGATGAGCGCCAGCGCAAAATATTCTATGGATGCGCCACCGAAGATGTAAATCGAAATCATTACCAAAAGCACCGTCATCGAGGTGTTAATCGAGCGGGTCATTGTCTGCGAGATACTCTCGCCCACGACCGTCTCAAACGCCGGCCTCCCTTTCATGTTTTTTAGATTTTCGCGGATACGATCAAACACCACAATCGTGTCGTGCACCGAAAATCCGAGGATGGTGAGAAGGGCTGTCACGAAAAGAGTGTCCACCTCGACCCCATAAAAATATCCGAGAACCGAGAAAATCCCAATCGGGATCGAAACGTCATGCACCAGCGCAATCACCGTGGCAATGCCGTATTTCCATGAAGCCACCGGCTCCGAAACATGCCGGAAAGCCCATGTAATGTATATAACAATCAGAAGTATCACCATAACGATGGCCCAAACGGATTTCTTCGCAAGTTCCCGCCCGATCGTGGGGCCGATCGTGTTGAAGCTCTTCTCGATCATATCATCCTGCCCGCCGCCGAGAAGACTAGCGGTCAAAGCCTGATGGCGTTCCTCCGAAAGATGCTCGGTGCGAATGAGAACGCCGCGCGCTCCCGTCGGCTGAATGACAGCTTGCGAGATGCCGGCGCTGGCAACGCGCTGGTTTAGCTCATCCCATGATGGACGCAGGGCTATATATTCCACTTCAAGCAAAGACCCGCCGGTAAAATCAATCCCAAGTTTTAAACCCCAAACAAGCGTAGCCATAAGAGACAAAGCGACAAGGACTCCGGAAATAATGTAGGTAATGCGGTGATGGCGGATAAGAAACATATAATTTTCAATTCTCAATTTTCAATTTCCAATCAATCTTCAATGATACAAACTGTTTGATACATTGTTGAATTGCGACATTCATGGAAAACTGGAAATTATAAATCCAGAACTTATTTGGAAAATCCAGAAAGATACAAAAACTTAGAACCATTTTTGCGCAATGTCGCGAGTAGAAAGGTGCGTGAGACCGTGAGGGCGGTAAACATTGAGACCAGAATGCCGATAGCAAGCGTCAAGGCAAACCCTCGCACCACCGACGTCCCCAGCCAATACAGAATGGCGGCGGTGATGAGGCTGGAAATATTTGAGTCGCGGATTGAGGTCCAGGCCCTGGCGAATCCCTCGAACATGGCATCGGCGAGCGACTGCCCCCGGCCGAGTTCCTCCTTCATACGTTCAAAAATAAGGATGTTGGCGTCAACCGCCATACCGACCGAAAGCACAAACCCAGCGATAGCCGCTACCGTAAAGGTAAGATTGATAAACTTAAAGACTGCGAGAGTAACGGCGGTATAAACCAGAAGCGCCAAAACCGCGAGAACCCCCGGCAAACGGTACCAGAAAATCATGAAAGCGGCTACGATGATGAGCCCGATCAAAGCCGCCCGAAGAGACGCCCCGAGCGAAACCTTGCCGAGCGAGGCTTCCACTGTCTGTTGTGACACTAGGCCAATCGGAACCGGCAAGGCGCCGGAGTTTAGATTCCGCACCATAGTCTTCACGTAATCAAGATCAAACTGGCCGGTGATGACGGCTTGCCCGCCGCGGATTGCCTCATTCACCGTCGGTTCGGAGAGGCGCACGCCATCAATATAAATGCCTACCGGCAAGCCGACATTCCGCTCTGTGATCTCCTCGAAAATTTTAGCCCCCTCATCGTTGAACTCGATGCCGATCTTCGGGACGTTCGTATTCTGATCAAACTCGACCGTTGCGCGCTTTAGATAACGCCCGGTAAGCTTTGCCGTCAGGAAGTAAGGATCCTGATCGCTCAATTCTCCCCTAGCTTGCGCCTCCAGAATTTTCTCCGTAGAAGACGCATCACGCGGTTCGCGAAACTCCAAAAGCGGCGTCGCGCCGATATAGCGGATAGCGGCCTCGGTGTCCTTTACTCCGGCAAGCTCGACAATCAGCCGCCAATTATCCCCCCCCCGATTTACCTGCACCACCGGCTCCGCCACGCCGAATGTATTCACGCGCCGCTCGATGATATCGCGTAGCCCCTGCATGGCAGAGCCGGGATCATCAATGCTGACGGTAGAAAAATCCGCCTGATAGACCAAATGCGTTCCGCCCTGGAGATCAAGTCCTAGACGGTATGGCGCCGCGAGATAGCCCCGGAGCCGCAACCGCTCCGGCACGCGTTCATTCCAAACCGCCGCCGCGTCATAAACCCCCAAGGCCAATCCCAAAAGCAAAAGAAAAACGGCGGCCAGGCGCCTTTTTGCTATGGAATACGATTTTCGATCTTTCGCCGCCATGAGTAAACCTCGTTAGAGATTAATACTGGACACTCTTTAGAACTTCTCTTTTTGCTTGAATGAATCGTTCCTGAAAAGATTACTAGATACGCTTCTATACTGCAAGCGCGCCCAATTCTTCTATAAACTCTTTAAGAGATTTTCCTTTTCCCTTCTGCACTACGCGATCAATGTACGAAATCAAAAACACTAGTTCGGTGCGTTCTCCCGTTGCAATTTTGGACGGCAAGCCGAAATCATTTGGTATTTCGGAATTTGTCTGCCCAAAAACAATTCCGACAACGCCCCCATCGAGCGGCGAAATGACCGGACTGCCGGAAGATCCTTGCTGGGTCGCGATGCTTCCTTCAAGTTCGATGATGTCGTATGTGACGCTTGCATCGTCTATGCGGTATCTTTCAACAATCTTCGTCGTCGTGTAAACAAAATTCTGCCCGCCGGCGAAGAAACTGGAACCGCCGAGAAGTTCCGTAGGATAAGCCGCGCCGTACAAGCCATCGCTGATCTCCGGGGAGTAGGCCGCATCGAGCTCCAAATATTTGAAAGGGGAAATAATCGGCGAGGTCGCGGCAAGTTCATGAATCTTCCCGAAAGCAAAATCCTGCTTGGGCACGGGACTTGCCCCGATTTTCTCGGACGTGTCGCCAACATAAACAATTTTGAGTTTCCCCGCGAAAGAAGCGGGATTGCCGGCTTTGACGATGCATGACTTCGCACCGTCCACCACATGAGCATTCGTCAAAACAATTCCTCGCGAAGACACGATAACTCCGCTGCCGGCAGAGACACCTCCGGCGCTCCGCTCGCACACCACCTGAACCACCGCGAGATACAGCTTTTCATACACCTCGTCGGAAGTTAACTGCCGCGCCGCCGGAGCTCGCGGAATAATGCCCGAAACCGCCTTGGAAGAAGTAAGAAAAGTTTGCGGCGTCTTATGATTTTCTTGTAGCGCGCTCGGGATCTCTTTTACATTCAGCTCTTCTGGTCTGGCAAGACCCGAAATATTGGCATCACTCACAATCTCCGATTCTAAAGTCGCCATCGGCTGGGCGTTTTGCACCCGCCCGCTAAACAGCGCCTCTTGCAGAATACGAAGTTCTATTGGCGTAAATTCTTTATACGCCGGTTCCTTGGTCAGCACCCGTTGCCAGAAAACCCCGGAAAATATTCCGAAGATAATGATAAACAATATTGCGGCAAGCCGCCTCGTCATAACTGACGAGACGCCTCCCGCGCCGCTTCCCGATAACTGCAAAAGTCACACTCGGCTCCCGGCTCGGGCAAAACCGCGCTTTCCAAACAAGTACGCGCGCCCTCAAGCGCGTCCGACACCCAATCGGCATTTCCCGCATAAGGAAGAATTTTGACGTCAAATTCGAGTTTGCCGTCGAAAGCCTCCTTATCCGTATTTCCGTTGCAGTAAACGAAATATCCCGTATCGCAGACGGGAAAACCATTCTGTCGGAAGAGCCACTGGTAGATCTCCATCTGGCGGCGGTAGCCGATTTGCCAGTCCGCATCAATCGTAACCTCGGAGTCTTTGGCGGTCGCTTTATAGTCCACGACGGAGAGCTCTCCGTTTTCATCCGCCCAGACATCGTCAATCGCGCCGGTGAGCAATAGATTCGTGGGCCCATGAAGATATTGGATGCCGCCGCCAAGCGCATCTCTCCACGTATCCATCCGACTATCCATAAATGGCACAGCGTTAATCCCATAGGCCTTCATCAGCGGATGCGGAGTCCCGGCGGCGCGGTGGCGGTCAAACTCTTTTTTCAGAAGCTTATCTACGGCGCTGTTCAAGCTGAAAGGATACCCGGGCGGCTGGCTAACCCCTAAACGACGGTCAAGATAAAAACAGCGCGGGCAATTGAGAAATAAATCAAGTTTCGTCCGGCTCAATTTAAATGGAATGTCCGACCTTGGGTCAAACAGATTTCGCGAACGTTTGGGGTTGTAATATTTTGACATAACAATTAAAAATTCGAAATCCTAATATCTAAATCCTAAACAAAACCCAAATTTGAATATCTAAATTCCAAACGAGTTTTAGATTTTATAATTTGGGACATTGGGATTTGTTTCGAATTTAGAATTTCGTGCTTAGAATTTACTGAACCGTAATTGTCTCTATAACATCTCCCTGTTTTACTGTTCTTACAACATCCATGCCTTTTGTGACTTTGCCGAATACCGTATGCTTGCCGTTTAAGTACGGTTGGGGAGCAGTAGTTACAATGAAAAACTGGGAGCCGTTGGTATTCGGGCCGGAATTCGCCATGGCGATTGCGCTCACATCTACCGGCAACGACGGCAAATTAAAATCATATTTATACCCCGCGGCCTGCAATTGGGCGATTTCCGTATCCGAAAGGCCCAGGACCTTTGGATTGATTTCATCCTCAAACTGATATCCGGGTCCGCCAGACCCCGTACGCGGATCATCTGTTTTCGAGAGCGGGTCCCCGCCCTGAATTACAAACCCGGGAACGACGCGATGAAATTTTACGCCGTCATAAAATTTTTCCTTCGCCAGCTTCACGAAGTTAGCCACGGTCTTCGGCGCAACATCAGGATAAAGTTCGAGCTCGATCTCGCCCGCCGCGGTACTGATTGAAACTTTAATCGGCGCCGACGCCGATGCGGACGACGACGGAGCTTCGGCTTTTGATTCTGCCGCGGGAGTTTTTTCCTCTCCACCAGATTCCGTCGTCTTCTCTGTTTTACCGCCGGAAAAATAAAAAATTGCCCCGACGATAAGCGCGAGCGCGAGTCCTCCGATGATTCCTGCGATTTTTGGATTCATTGATTTATAACGAAATAGAATAACACGCACAGCTTATACCAAACCGCTCAATTCTTGAAGAATCTCTTTAGGCACCGGAACCGGCCCGCGCGGCTTCGAAACCCCGGGATATCTCCAAGCTGTGATAATTCGCTTTCGTGTGGGTTTGAGATTTGTTTTTTGGATTTTGGAATTTCCCCGCAGGGACTGGTACATCACCCAAATCTCATGAGGCTTTTTGCCTGTGCCGGCAGGTTGCATTACCGCGGTTGTCCCTGGAGCGACGCCTTCTTCAACCCGTTTCGGCGAAGCTAAAACTCGCCTAACCTTTCCTTCCGACAAACGGTAATAGCGCATCTTTTCAACTACATGATGCGTCCATTGGTAGCGGTCATCATCGCGGGGCCGTTGAGAATGAAACATAGCAATAATCCGCTCTGCCTAATGCGCTCATTGTACGGCTACGGAGCTCAATTAGCACGCCTCCGCCTCTAACTTGGTTAAGCGCCTACACCGCAAAAATTATCGGCGCCGACAATGCAAAACCCCCAGACGGGGGTTTTGCATTCGGACTAATTGCTGGGAAATATTACTGGGAGAGTTCAATATTGATATCATTAAGCTCCTGATCCAGATCGTCAAAACTCATTTCCTGCAATGAGGCCTCGATGTTCGCGACCGCATTAGAATCTCCCGCAACCGCCTCTTTATTTGGAGACTGCCGCATTATTTCTTCAGCTGCGCGATCAAGTTCTATGTTGGTTTTTTGGTAATACCACCAAAGTCCGGCGGCGGCAACAAGACCTACTATAATCACGATCCAAAGATAGATCGGCGAGTGATAAGATGCCGCCGGCGTCTCTCCGGACGCTCCGGATGGCGCCTGCCAATTTGGCTGGCCGCCCGTTACTGGTTGATTCATCTGATCCATACCTCAAATAAATTTAGTTAATGTGAGTAATAACTGCCTTTAGGGAGTTGTGGTTGTCGCGGTCGAGGTTGCCGTACCGCCGACTCCGGCCGGACGCGCCTGCTTGATCTCTCGAATCACTTTCACAAGATCCGCATGCGCCCTCTTTAACGCATCACGTACTCCCTCAACCAACCCTCTCACGTCCTCAAACGACTTCTTTGGATCCGAGGCGTTTAATGCCCCAACCAGCTTTGACTTTGCCTCCTCCAGCTTACTTACCGCGCTGCTAATTGAAGTCTTCGCGGTATCCAGATTTGCGCGCCACTGGGCAACATCCACTCCGCGGTCCTCGAGTTTATCTAACCGTTCGCTGATCCGATCGGCTTCGCGGTTCAACCGGTCGATCGCCTCCCCGAACCGACGAAACATCTGTTCGGCAAATCTTTCAATGCGATTGAGCCGCTCCTCACCGAGTTTTTTCTTGATAGCCTCTCTTTTGGCCTTCAACTGCTCGGCAAAATCCTTGCGTTCTTCCTTTATGCGCTCCGCGAAATTCTTGCGCTCCTCCTGTAAACGATCTCTCATGGCGCCGCGCGCGTCTTGTATGCTGCCCCTGATCGCCTCACGTGCGTCTCTTATTTCTGCCGTAGTACTGGCACGCTGGTCCTGGATGCGGCCCTTAAGTTCCGTTCTGGCGTCGCGCGCCCGGTTCTCCAACTCGCGCCGTTCCGTTTGGAGACGCCGTTCAAGTTCTTGCCGTGTCGGAATACTTCCCGTTCCGGTTGAAGTTGTCGCCTCTTCGGCTAACGCCACTACGGGTAAAACCAGTGCGACTGCTAACGACCATGAACCGATAACTAATGAAATTTTTCTCATGCGTATCTAATTACAAATAATTAATCTGCTCCGCCGATTGAGAGCTTATATATATTATATCTTGCTATGCCCGTAAGGGAAAGCTGCCTATCCACAGGAAATAACTTGAGGCGATAAAAAGAGCGCTGATACAATCATACGCCCCATCCCCCGGACCGAGTATTCCGGTCAAAGGCTTGGCGAATCATCTCATTCCCCGACCATCGGGAACTTTACTCGCCTCAAAAGCGGTCCCTTCACCTGCTAACCCAGAAACCTTTAACTTATCCTATGACACGCTATAGCGTGTCATAGGATAAGTACGCCCGGAGCCCCGTTGCCGCAACATTCTGACTGCGGTAACGGGGTGAAGCAGAGCAGATATCATGAGCGCAAGCATCCCAGCATCAATCGAGATGTTTTCTACCCTAGTGATCCTAGCGATAGCGAAGGCTCGCGAATGTTTTCCCTTGCTTTTTCTTTTGCTTCTTTTGGGCAACTTTTTGCTTTTTATTCACATTGCTTTAAACCCCTTGCTATTATTATTAAATTACCGCACTGTTTCGACCGCTACTCCGCCACTATAACAGACCTGCTGCTTAATAACCTTTCTGCTGCAATTTCCATATTTCGGCTACGGCTTTGCAAAAATTTCTCAACATATACGCCGTATATGCTTCAAAATTTTTGCTTCGCCTCGCTCGAAATCTGAAAATTTCGCTACGAAGA
>ORJL010317309.1_pt1 | contig 20154 bp, 15 predicted proteins | sample 1779941 | NCBI WGS metagenome assembly ORJL01 (sample SAMEA104232317, study PRJEB22302) | groundwater metagenome | biome: forest; feature: aquifer; material: groundwater | place: USA | collected 2011-08-07 | depth 5.8 m | reverse complement strand
GCTTCGCCTGACCGCGGCGCACTACAGCGCCTACGACACACGAACGACCCCGAGCTCGAAGACCCTCACGGCACCAAACCCGAACCGTTCGACGGCCAACCTGTCGATCCCGGCCACAACCGGGGAGGATCGCTGGAGGTTCCGCGAGGACCAGGCCGGCGTCGAGGTGTGGGGCGCACGGAATGGCCCGAACAACCACGGCGGAGTGACGTGGGGGGTTGGCCTCGGCAACGGACAGGGCCTCATCGACGCCAACGACCACAAAGACGTGTTCGCCCGCGTCGCCTACAAATTTGGCGGCTACGGCGAGCTCGGCGGCGGAGAGCTCTCCCAGGACCTCGAGTTCTGGCGAGACGATTCGTTCAAGGTGGGCGCGTTCACCTATGTGGGCCAGTCCACCAACAACTATGCGGGCAGCACGACGGCGCTGAGCGGCGCGGCGGGATCGGGCATCGTCAACGTCTCGGCCGACAGCACGACCAACAACGACTTCCGGATCACCGGCGTGGAGTTCGACTGGTGGGCTCGCGACCTCAATCTCTTCGGACTCTACATGCGGCAGCACGACGATGACCCGCGTGCAACCGGCGAATCGATCGACACGGATGCGTGGTTCGTCGAGGGCAATTACACCGTCTACCCCTGGCTCGTCGGCATCCTGCGGTACGGGGCGACGGCTCAGGACTTCAGCGTCAGGGCGGATCCGGTCACGCAGAAGTTCCTGGTTCCCGCGGTGGCATTCGTGGCGCGCGCGAACATCAAGTTCACCATCGAAGGGCAGATGCGACTCGACACGCCCGGCAAGGGCCACAACAAGTATCTCGCCGCCATCGACTTCGGATTCTAAGGAGCAGGTCATGACTTGTCATTCCGTCGTACTCGGCCTTCTGCTCGTGGTGTTCATCCTTCTCGGCGGATCACTAGGCGCCGCGTGGACAGCTCGAGGCCGTGTGCCGCGCGAACACGTCATCACCGTGCAGGCGCATCGCTACGCGTACGACCCGCCCGTCATCAAAGCCCACCAGCGCGACGTCCTGCGCATCCGCCTCCAATCGGGAGACGATGCGCACGGGTTCTTCCTGGAAGGGTATGACCTGGACGCGTGGATCCAAGCAGAGCGCCCGGACTTTGACGTGTGGCGGCCATCGCAAACCTCGGTCGAAGAGGTCCACAGCGAGGACATGCTGCACGCCGAGCCGGTGGACAGCCTCAACCTGGCAGACGTGAAGGGCGTCCAGCGAGTGAAGGAGCTGGTCATTCGCCTGGACCGGTCTGGCAAGTTCCGGTTTCGCTGCTCTCACACGTGCGGGTTCATGCACCCGTTCATGCAGGGCGAGTTGATTGTCGCCCCCAACTATCCGTTCTACATCGGAACGGCGATCGCCCTGATGATGGCGATCGGTTTGCTCGCCGTCCCTCGGCGAGGCGCCAATGGTGCCGTATGAAAACATTGCCCTTCAAGAAAGACGCGCTCGAAGGCTCGCTCGGAGCGAACGAGGACTACTTGTGGTGCCCGGTGTGCAAGATTCACGTTCCGTGTGTTCGGGTTCAGACGGGAGGATGGGAAGTGCGATGTCCCGGCTGTGCGGGCGAATGCCTCGCGTGCCATTGTCACCTGAGGCGGTTCTGTTTCGGCAGTCGTGAGCAGTTTCCACCGTTCAGCGCTTGAGAAAGGTAGCCTTCATGAACGCGACCTCTGCGGTCCGCCTCGAGCAGCCGTCCCCCGGCGCTGATGGACAGGCTGTTGCCGCCAAGCCGTACCGGATCGATCTGTTTCGCGCGTTTCCTGCGATCAAATGGCTTGCCCAGCGACGGTGGTTTCAATTCGCCGTCATTTTCCCGAACCTCTTTTTCTTCTATCTGCTTCTCATGGCGGGGATCTTCGGGACGCCGGTGGGGAATCGCAACATCATCATTGTCTTTGTCTGGATCCTGTGGTGGTTCATCCTCATCAGCGCGATGGTCCCGTTCGCATCGCGGATCTGGTGCACCGCCTGTCCTTTTCCATTCTTTGGTGAATGGCTCCAGCGGCGGGCGCTGATCGGGGTGCGCAGCGTCGATCCGCGCAAGCAGAAGAAAGGCGGCGCGGGCGTGGTGGTCGGACGAAACCGCTACTTCGGGAAAAACCTCAAGTGGCCCAAGGCCCTGTCAAACATCTGGATCCAGAACATCGGGTTCTTGGCGCTGTGCACGTTCAGCGCGCTCTTCCTGACCCGACCGATCGTCAGCGTGATCGTCCTCGGCTCGCTGTTCGTGATTGCGACCGTCCTCCACGCCATCTACCGGCAGCGTGCGTTCTGCGCCTACGTGTGCCCGGTCAGCGGCTTCCTCAGCCTGTTCTCGATGGCGTCGATGTTGGAGGTCCGGTCGCGCGAGACCGACGTGTGCGGCAAATGCACCGATAAGGGGTGTCTGGCCGGCAACGACAAGGGGTGGGGTTGCCCGTGGCTCCTCTACCCGAGCAAGCTGGATCGCAATAACTACTGCGGCCTCTGCATGGAATGCGTCAAGACCTGCCCGCACGACAACATGACGGTGAACCTGCGACCCTTCTGCTCGGACACCAAGCTCAAGGGCTATGACGAGGCGTGGAAGGCCTTCATCATGCTCGCGCTCGCCATCGCCTACTCGGTCATCTACCAAGGACCGTGGGGCGTGTTCAAGGACTGGGCGAACGTGACGGAAGCGAGGAACTGGGTCGGCTTCGCCATCTATGCGGCGAGCCTCTGGACGCTGTCGCTGGCGGTCATCCCGGGCGTTTTCATCCTGGCGGTTCAACTTGGCCGCAGGCTGGCGGGCGCCGCATCGGCTGGTTCTGCCGTACCGGCCTTCAAAGACGTCTTCCTGGCGTTCGTGTATCCGCTCGTCCCGCTCGGGTTGCTGGCGTGGGTGACTTTCAGCCTCCCGCTCATCCTGGTCAACGGCTCCTACATTCTGATGGTGATTTCTGATCCGTTCGGTAGGGGATGGGATCTGATCGGCACGTCGAACTTTGCCTGGACTCCGCTGGTCCCGCACTGGGCTCCCTACATCCAGGTGGCGCTGTTGTGGACGGCGCTCTACGTCGCGATCACGAAGGGCTATGCGCACGCCCGGCGGCTGTTCGGCTCGCATTGGTCTGCGGTAAGGGCTCTTGCGCCTGTCAGCGTGGTGCTGACCGGGTGCGTGATCTTCTTCTTATGGCTCTATGTGAGCTAGGCCGGTGGAAACAGGCAGAGAGGCCATCATGACTCGGAAAGAACGCGGCATCGAAGCGGTGGCGGCGGCGCTGGTCTTCGCCACGATCATCGGGTTGCCGGTCGCGGTTCGCGCGTACGACCGCCATGTGGTTGAGCAGAAGGCTCAGGGGGCGCGCGTCATCGAGCTGTATGCGAACGGGATGCTGGGGGCCTGGCTGCAGCATCCCGTGGTTGGCTGGAACTATTTCCGGACGGAGCTGAAGCCCGGGCCGACCCGGATGAAGGTTGGTGAGCCGGTCCTGTTTCGTCTCACCTCGATCGACGTGCACCATTCGTTCGCGATTCCGCAGCTGCGCATCATGGCTCACGACGTGGCACCCGGCCGATGGACTGAGATCCGTGTGCAGGCCGACGAGCCCGGCAACTATTCGGTGCTCTGCTACACGGTGTGTGGCCTGGGACACCTATACATGGACGCTCAGCTCGATGTGGCCGGCGACCGACAATAGGCACGAAGCCCAGAGGAAGTATCCGTCGAAGGGGTGATCGAGTCCGCTGATCTGGACGATCCGGAGGTCTTCATCTTCGACAACCTTGTTCCCGATCACGTCTACCGCCTTGCACTGAGAGCCGAACGCGGTGCACAGGAGTTTTATCGCCAGGCGATTCATAAGGCCGACGATCCTGAGCTGAAGGCCCTTTACGACGAGTTGTCCCGAATGGAAGAGGCTCACGCGGGCTGGCTGGAGCAGAGACTGGCTCAGGAATCGGATTGAGGCCGGGGCTGCAGGGCGCGTGCTATCGTAGACGCGCGCGCCGCGCCCGGCGCGGCCACTGCGTCCGCGCGGTGGCGATGTCAGGTCGTTTCCCTCCGGTGTAGGCTGTCCGCGCGGATCGAACACATCAGGTCGGCGAACGCTGCAGCGCGGTGCATCCGGCAGCTGTCCCACGACCGAAGGCGCCTCGAGATGCTGATCGCCACAGAGGGTTCCTCGTCCTCATCGGCCAGCGGCGGCCCCTTGCGAGACGGCGACTCCGCTATCGTGATCGGCGGCGGACCGGCCGGCGCCTTCTTCAGTATTCATCTCCTGAGAGAGGCGCGACGTCTCGGTCGGCGCATAGAGGTCGTCATCGTCGAAAAGAGGGGCCCGGCGCAGCCGAATGCTGACCGCTGGAACTGCCGGGGGTGTACCTTCTGCGCCGGCGGGATCTCCCCGCGGCTGCACCAGGTCTTCGAGCAGCATGGCCTCGCCGTGCCCGAGGAGGTCATCCAGCAAGAGATCGACCACGTCTGGATCCAAGGCGAATGGAAGAACTTGCGGCTCCGAGTCCCGACCGGCATGCGCATGTACACCGTGTTCCGGGGCTCGCTGCCGGGGCGACGAACCGGTCTGTCGGGGGGGCTCGATGCCTTCCTGCTGGGCGAAGCCGTCAAGAACGGCGCGCGTTTACTCTCGGGGGACGTGCACGACATCGACCACACGGCCGCCGGACGGCCCACCGTGACCTTGAGGACGCTGGCTGGAGAGCCCGTCTCGCTCGAGGCGCGCTTCGTGGCGGTGGCGACGGGCATCAATGCCAACGGCTGCTTCCACGATCGTCCCGATCCGCTCGTGGCGTCGATCCGGCGGATCAATCCAGCCTTTGCGCCTCCCAAGTTCAGAAAGGCGTTCATCTTCGAGATCGATGCGGGGGAAGCCTATCTCCGCAAGCACATGAACCGGGAGATTCACTTCATCGAGTACGGATCGAAGCAGCTCGCCCTCGAGCACACCGCGCTCGTTCCGAAAGGGAGATTCCTCACCGTGGCCATGATCGGCAAGTGCGTCGACGCGGCGGCCTTGCCCGGAGACGGTGAGCGTATTGTGAAGGAGTTTCTGAACCTTCCGCAGATCAGCCGCATTCTGCCCGGCATCGCGGACGCGCCGCTCGCCTGTGTGTGCTTTCCCTCCATGGCGGTCACGACGGCGCAGCCGGCGTTTGGCGACGGGTTCGCCGTCATCGGGGATGCGGCCGGGGCCAGACTGAACAAGGATGGCCTCTATTCCGCCCACGTGACGGCCCACAGCCTGGCCCGCACGGTGCTGCACGATGGGGTCGACGCGGTCTCCCTCTCCAAGCGGTACGGCGACACCATCAGATGGCTGGCGGCGGACAACCGCTATGGACGATTGGTGTTCGGGTTCAGCCGAGTGGCCTTTGGCCGGCCGGTGCTCAGTCGAATCATGTACCAGGCTTTCGCCACCGAGCTCAAGGTCCGGGAGGCGCAGAGTCGGCCCCTGGGGGTGGTGCTCTGGAAGATCGCGAGCGGGACGTCGGACTATCGCGAAGTCCTGAAGGGCCTCTGTGGGTACGCCGTCTGGCGGTCGGTATTGATCGGCGCCCTGGTGACGCTTCGCAACGTGGTTGTCGAGCACGCGCTCGGCCTGCGGTGGGGCGAATACGGCCGGTATCCGACCGTCGTGATCAAGGAGAAGCGGGACGTCGTCAAACACGCCATCGCCGCGAGTTTGGGAGGCGAGCTCGAATCGGCGCCAGACTTCGAACGGATGTATGCGATCAAGATCAGAGGCTCACCCGAGGAGATCGTCCAGGAGCTCGGCAAGTTCGGGGAACCGGCGGCCAGCTATCTCAACTTGAGATTCTTCGACGTTCGTCGGGTCGATGGAGCTGCGAACGAGCTCGGGGCGGTCGTACACTACCGCTTGCGCCTCACCCGATGGTCGATCGATCTCCGCCTGACACGGCGCGTCGGCGCCGACCTGCTCATGTACGAAGTGAGCGAGACGTTCGCACGGCGAGGCAGCCTGATCTTCCACATCTCGCCCACGAGGGACGGCAACAGCAAGTTGGCGATCTACACGGCCTTCGATTTCAGGAGGGGCACGAACCCCGTGAGCCGGGCCTTCTGGCGGGGGCTGCAGTCGTTGTTCCCCGGCTTCGTGCACGATGTCGTTTGGAACCACGCCCTGTGCTGCATCAAGGAGGAGGTCGAGTGGCAGAAGGAGACCTCCGCGGTGATCACGCCGAGTCCGACGCGCCTTCTGTAAAGGCTGTTGGGCCACCGACCCTTCAATAGCCAAGAGCCACGCGCGCGAGGGCGACGCCGAGCCGGCGCCTGTCCTTCTCGCCGGGCCGGTGCGTATCGCTGAGCAACCGAATCGTCATCCACCGGCCGCGCGGCGCGCACGGGCCCAGAGGGATGGTCCTGGACCACCGACCCTCCGGCAAGGTTTCCGACGCCACCTCGCACGTGTCGAGCAGGATCCGCAGCCGCTTGCCTTCTTTCCCGGCAAACAACACATCGACCGCCAGGGACGAGGGTGTCTTGTGCGGTCTGATCGGCACCGTGATCTTGGCCTCGTCGTAGGTCCAGTGGAACGAGGTGGAGCCGGCCGTCTCGCCGTGGTGGAAACCTCCGTACGACACTCCGTACTCGCCCGCGTCGGGGGACATCAGGTTCAGGCCATCCGGCAGGTCCCGATTCGCGCCCGTGCCCGTCAAGCTCGTGGGCCGAGCCGGATCGACGAAGAACACTCTCAGGTCGTTGCGGCCGTTCCGCAATCGGTCGGGGGGGACCCAGGCCATCCACTCGCCGCTCTCTGACCATGTACGAGTCGTCGCGACAATAGTCCCATTCAGTGCGATGGTCAGGTACACGGACTCGAGCTTCCCGGGGTCGAGGCCGAGGACGCGTCCCTTCACCTGGACCGGCAAGACCGGCGCGGCGAGGTTCACGTCGTCCAGGGCGAACATGTTGTCAATCTGGAGCTGCGGCCCCGCGGCGGAGTCACTGACGGTGAGCGAGTCCAGGGACCGGCCGACCAGGGAGTCGAGGCCGGGCGGGTTCAACGTGGGCCAGAGTCCGTTCCCGAAGAGCGCAGCTTGTCGGCTGCTCTCAGTGACCCTTAGCCGCGCAATCTCATCCGGGCCAAAGCGTCTGATCGTGCGGGCATCGTTGAAATAGACCCGCTTGTCCGCCCTGGGAGCCCGTTCGCGTAGCGCGGACGATCCGTCCACGGGCCACGGCAGGGCCATCCCGAGGCCGTCGGCGATGGTCGGCAGGATGTCGATGGTCTCGACGTTGCTGTCGTCGATAGTGCCGGGCGCGAGAATCCGACGGTCGGCCGGCAACTTCACGATAAGCGGAACCGGCACGATTCCGCCCGCGCCGCCCTCCGTGAAGTCGCGAACCGCGGTGTCGGGCGTGAATGAGATGCCGTGATCCGCCGTGACCACGACGAGCGCACGCTCGTACAGCCCCGCCTGCTGAAGGCGCGCGCGCAGGCGGCCGATCAACGTGTCGACCAGACCCGCCTGAATGAGTTTTCCCTGCCGGCATTGTGCCACTGGCCAGTCCGACTTCCCCCACAGCATGCCGGGCAGCATTCCTTGCAGCCCCACGAAGTTCCCGATCTCCTGGCCGGACGGCAGCCAGCGCGGCGGATGATGCGAGACCATGGTGTGCATGAAGTACAGCGTCGGCTGCTCGTCGGCGCCCGTGATCCCGCCAAGGAACGACACCGCCGTGGCCTGGGGGTCCATCTGCTCCCCTTCTCTCCACACGCGGAGGAATTCCTCGTCGTTCTCGGCGAAACCGGCCCAACCCTCGGTGATATCGGGCAGCCGGGCGCGCGCGGCCGGCGGAAGCAGCACGTAGGATGCGACGATTTGAACGTCGGCCAGGACGCGATGCTGACGGATCAGCCGGGGCTCCTGGATTTTCCCGCTCAACTGCGGCGGGCACATGGCCGTCAGCGGTTCGAAGACCTCCATGCGATGGCTCGACGCGAGCAGCGTGAACAACGTGTCTGGATGATCGGCGGGCGTGGGAACGCTTCCGGCGCGGGGATAGCGGCCGGTGAGGATGGCCGGCAGCGCCCAGCGCGTGTAGTCGCTCACCGTGGTCGCATTCCGGAACCAGACGCCGTCGGCCGCCAGGGCCGCCAGGTTCGGGTACCGCGTCGCGTCCAGGCCATCGTCGGCGCCGATCAGGCTCACCAGCGGAAGCTCCTCGAACACGATCAGCACCACGGGCGCCAGCCGGCTCGGGTGCAGGGTGGCCGCCTGCGTGGGATTGGCCCGCATCAGCGACCGGATCCCGCTTGTCGACAGGAACACCAGCGGCACGACAACTACCGACGCTGCCATCACCGTCAGGGTCCGGCGGACCGCGCGCGATCGCAACCATGCGGTCCCCGCCAGCGCCAGGCCCGCGAACCCGACCCCCGCCGTGGCCCCCCACCCCGCCGCGCCAAGCCGGTACGCCACCTGCACCGCCAGCGTCGCAGCCAGCAGGCCGACCAGCAGGGCCGTCACGATGTCCGCGGTGCGCCGCCCGACGAGCGTCGCGACGCCAAGGACCGCACCCAGCACGAACACGGGAAGCACCACCAGCACCGCGATCAGAATCAGCAGGTCCAGGGTGTCCGTGCGGTGCGCCACGAAAAACTCCGGGGCGCGGCCGAGGATGTCGAGCACCGGCTGGGCCACGGCGAGCGCGCACAGCCCGGCGACGTGCCCGGTCGATCGCAGCCAGTTTCTCAGGCGTGGCGTGGGCATGGCCGCATCATCTCCGACGCATCGCGGCGGCCGTCGCCTCGTTCTCGCTGAAACTCAAACAGGGTTCGCCCGGAGCTCGAGACGGTCTGCTCGGACACGATGCGGCCCCGGCGTGCGAGCTCATGGCGAATCGCGTCGATGTGGTAGTTGGGAAAGATGTCCTCACGATGCGCCAGCATGCGTTGCACCATCGGATCCTGCTTCGGCACGAACTCGATCACGCCGGACGGCGCCAGCGCCAGCAGCCACTCAACGGCTTGGGCCATCGCCACATTGCGGCCGATCACGAGATGGTGCAGCACGGCGAGGGCCAGCAGCCCGTCCGCACTGGCGCGATCCCTGAACCCGCGCCTCTCCCGCTGCGCCCATCCTTGATCGGGGCTCGGATTCATCGCGTCGAGGAACAGCGGCAGAAACTCGAGTCGCTTGTCGTCGGCCCTCGCGACGGCCGATTCGAGCGCGCCCTGGTCGAAATCGAATCCGATCACCCGTCCGGCACCGGCCGAAAGCGCGGCCTCGCTGTACGCGCCCGTATTGCAGCCGATATCGAACAGCTCCGTGGGCTTGCGCGTTTCGACGTACCGCGTGATGAACGCGCGCTTGGCCTCGGTCTCCCCTGGCGTGTAGGACGTGTTCTGCTCGTAGTTGCCCCACACGGTACGGTCCGTGCCGCGCGGCCTGAGCCCGACGACCCAGTTGCGGAGCCCACTCAGCATCCAGACCAGCACGGCCTTCGACATCGGCCGGCGCCCGACCTTCGAGGCGGCGTCTCCCACGGCGGCATTCGCCCGGCGGCTGTATGCCGTCATCCTGGCATGCAGCACGACATGGATCAGCACCCGCCACGAGATCCTGGCTCGCAGGGGCAGGACGCGCGCCATGTCCTCGACGGGAATCCCTTCGAGAGTGCCTCGGAACCACGCATGATGCGGAATGCCGGTCTTGGCGACGAGCAGCAACGGATTGAGGAACTGCTCGCAGAACTGGCGGTACCCCGCCCAGTACTCTCCTTCCCGGTACGGGACGATCGAGAGGATGTCGATGAACACCGGCCGTGTGCCGCGGAACTGGATGTTGTAGGCCGAGGCGTCCGACAAGGTGAAGCCGGAGTTGAGCAGCTCGAGGTGGAGATCGAGGTGGTGAACGGCGGCGCGCTTCAGCAGCGAGAATGGCCACTCGTAGGGGTACGAAATGAACGGGATTCGATCATGCTCGACAAGCCGGCGCGCGTTCTGGGGAAGACCGTCGGTCAGTCCTGCCGGGGCATCAGCGAGCTCGATGGGCCAGGTCGCCACCACCTGTCCGGAGGACACCAGCCGGTCGAGGATCCCCGACGAGCGCACGGCGTCGACATGCTTCCACGCCGTTTCTTCGATCGTGCGGAACACCCTCCCTTGCGCGATCAGCACGACTCCCGACGGATCCCGAAACGAGCCGGCGTCGGCGGCTGGGGCAGGACGCTCTGCCATCACGACCGAGCGGGGCCGTCGGGCGTGGAGTCCGGCTTGCGGCGAAGCAGGCGACGGAGCAGGTCCCGCGTGGCACGCCAGTAGATCCCAACCGTGGCCAGCGTCGCACCGATCACAGCGATCAGCCCCTGGAGGAACATGCTCCCCGTCCCGGGGTCGAGATACGCCGCGGCTGGCCTGGGCACACACAGCAGGAAAGTCGCCAGCCAGACGAACCCCGCCCCTGTCTTCTTTCTCATTGGCCTCATTGGCGCTTCCAATCTGCATGACACGATAACAGGATCAACTTCTAAGTCATATGTGTTTCCGAACGATCTCATGACCGCGGCACGCGGGAGGACACGGGCCGGCTCGATCTCGCGTGTGGTGCCGACTGCTATGTGAAGCGAATGTGAAACACTGCGCCCGGCTCACGCGTGCCCGTCCAGCACCTCCCGGACCTTGCGCGCGAGCCCGGCGATTCACGCCAGGCGGCGTGCTGACCGGACACGGTGGCTGGAGGACGCGTGTGCCACGCGAGCCGTCCATGGACCGACCGACGCGATCGGCCGGCGCAGGACGATGCCCCTGCCGTTCGACTCGTCAGAACCGAACGAGGCGCGTGGCCTTGATCGCCACCGATCGGTTCAGGATGCCGGTCCCCGGGCGCCCTGGGGACCCTGGAAACGACGTGTCGCGGCCGTCACTGTAGACGACGAACAGATCGCTGCCGAGCCGGTATTCCCACCGCAACCGCACACTCGACGCCAGCGTGTGCGCGTCCGCATTGAACTGGATCAGGCTGCTGACGAAGAGCCTCGTGGTCGGGGTGTACGTGAAGCGGCCGGCGAGGAGCCGGGCGGAGAAGTCGCCGTACGGAAGGTCGACCCAGGCGAGGGACACGCCGGGCTCGATCGCGAATTGCGGCGCCAGCGCGACACGGCCGGAGTAGGAGGCCTCGTGCCGAGTGCCGTTGTAGAACGCGCCTGACGACACCGTCACCCGGCCCGCCACGATGTGCTGGTTCGCCAGCGAGTAGGACGCGCTGAGGTTGTGATTCTGGTAGCCGCCCGCTGGAACCGTGACCCCGGGCGAGATTCTGAAGTTCTGCGGGATTCGCTCGTACTCGTCGACGTACTGCACCGTGGCTTGGTCGCCGCTGTGAAACTCGATGCCGAAACTCCCGTCGATCGATCGGTTCTCGACCGTCGTCACGGCTGCGTCGGTGACGTAGTCGAGCGTGCCTTGCCACGTGAGCTTCCGCATGTGGCGGTTGCTCTTCAAGCGCGGGCTGAACCTCGCCGTCGCGAGGTCGCGGCGAAAATCGTCGCGTCGCGTGTAGCCGACCGCTGGCGCAAACAGACGCCCGACCATGAGATGTTCGCCGGCCAGCCCGTACCGGTCGCCCGCATAGTCGACGCGCGCCCGGTAGCTCGACGCCTGCGAATTGTCTCCATCCACATCCGTGCGGGCGTAGTAGCCCAGCACAGTGGTGTTGTCGGACACGCGGATGCTGGCGTCGGCGCCCAGCGCCACGCTCGCGCCGGACCCATTCGGCCGTCTCGCGGTGGCAATCACGCCCACGTTGCTCCGGCGAAGGATGTCCCGCCGCAGCCGCACGGCCGAAAAATTTGTCGCGACGGCGCGAGCCGCGTCCCTGGCTCCGGTCTCGATGTTCAGGGCCGCGACGTCGAATGGACCGGCTTTTCCCGTGACGCGCGCACCGGCGACGACCGGGATGGTTTGCCCGCCGGACAAGCCGATCTGCCGGCTGAAAAACATCACCGGCACGTCGTCGGAGTCGCCCGCACCGCGACCGGCGAGGTTGCGGCCGCCGAAGGCGAAGATCCCCTGGCCCTCGAGGAAGAAGTCGCGCTTTTCAGGAAACAGGAGGCTGAAGCGCGTCAGGTTGACCTGCTGGAGGTCCTCCTCGATCTGAGCGAAGTCCGTGTGGACCGTCACGTCCGCCGTCAGACTGCGGGAGAGGCCGTACTTGAGGTCGACGCCGACATCGCTCGTGAGATCGTTTCGGAACGGCACCGCGGCCGTCTCGTCGGTCGTCGACGCCGACACGGCGTAGGGTTTCAGCTCGAGGTTCAGCGATCGCGCGGGCGTCATCAGGCCGACGAGTGTCGCCGCCACCTGCAGCTGCCCGAGCCCCGTTCCGCCAAACGCCGCGGGCATGGGCGTCACGCCGGCGAATTCGTTCTTCCACCGGATGACCCGTCGAAAGTTGATGCCCCAGATCTGCGGCCCGCTGTTGCGATACCGCAGCGACTTGAAGGGGATGACCATCTCCGTGGACCATCCGCCCTCGACGCGGGCAGATCTGACCTGCCAGACGGTGTTCCAGCTGTCGATATACTGCCCGTCGGCGATGGCCATCTCGCGCAGGCCGCCAAGCGGGTTGGTCTGGAACAGCACGCCGTTCCGACGGTCGTGGAACGTGTCGAGGACGAGCGTCATGCTGTCGCCGCCGTTGAAGATGTTGACGCTGTCGTGCCGCAGCTCGTTGGCCACGATCCTCTCAGGGTGGCTATCCAGGCAGCGCGCGGAGAAGTACAGATTGTCGTCGTCGAAGAAGACCCATGCCTGGGTCTTTTCGCTGGCCGGGGCGCCCTCGGTGGGCACTTGCTGTACGAAATCCTCGATCGGCAACGTGGACTGATAGATCGGCTCATCGAGCGTGCCGTCGATCTCCAGGGGCCGATCGAGGCGGACGGCGCGAAGGGTGACCTTGCCGAGCGCGTCGCGGGCGACGACCGCCGGGGGAACCGGTGCGGGCGGTCCGTCGAATGACCCTGGCGCCGGGACAGCCTCACGACGAGTGGCGCCTGCGCCGCCGGCCTGCGGCTCTCCGGAGGCAGGGGCCGCGAGGGTTGCTCCAAGCAGGGCGATTGCGAGAAGCCGGAGACCAGCGATCGACGTCACCGCGACAGTGTATGCCGAACCCTCCGCGATCAGAGGGCCCTGCGGCACGTTCGAACCGACGACCTCGACGCGCTAGTCTCCGGCTCGAGCGTTCAGCACTTCGACCACCTCGACGTTCGTTCTGGGAATCGTGCGTCAGGCCAACACCACACCCTTGGTCGTTGTCGACGAGGCGTCTCGCGCCGGGTGTCGCGAGTCGGACGGTGCTTGCGATCGGCAGGGCTTTCAGGAGCGCCGCCTCTGGTCCACCCTCCACGTGTTTCTTACGGAGGTGCTTGCGCAACAGTCCGACGGCGCCGCCCGACGAGAGGTTCTCTCCGATCCACGGTGTCGGGTCGTCACCGGCATTTTCATACTGAACCCGGTCAGCTACGGTGGCGACGTCGAGTATCGAACCTACTTCGTCCCGAATGCGAACGCAGAACGGGCTTCCGTTAACCCCCGACACGCCCCTAATGCAATGTTTCCTATCGTCCCGAAAGTCACGAGGCGCGGCGCCTGCAGCCCCTCGGCAGCGCCTGGCCGCCGTCCCTGGCTCTTGAACATCCCGAAGTCGACCGTCATCGCATTGGCGATCGCCCGCCCGGCCACCCGCGGGTCGCGTTCTTCCACCGCGCCCGCTGCGCCACCGGCCGCGAGCAGCTGGTGCAGGTCGAACACGTCGCGCGCCTGGGTCTCGCGACGTCCCGCGAGCGCACCGACCTTCTGGCCGAACGCCGTCGCGGCATCATAGTGACTCACCATGAGCGGCGGCAACTGGTACGCGCGCCGGCATCGACATCGTGTAGTCGCGTGTCTCGATGCGCACTTCGATCGGCGCGCCTGCGGCGACGAGCGCCGCCAGCAGGAAGGTTCCCATGGCTACGCGATGGCGCGCGCGGCTGCTCGCGCGTAGTAGGTGATGATGATGTCGGCGCCGGCGCGGCGGATGGACGTCAGCGTTTCGAGCATCGCGCGCGGTTCGTCGATCCAGCCGTTGCGCGCGGCCGCCTTGAGCATCGCGTATTCGCCGCTGACGTGGTACGCCGCGGTCGGGAAGTGAAAGGCGTCCTTCACGCGCGCGATGACGTCGAGATAGGTCACCGCCGGCTTCACCATCACGATGTCGGCGCCTTCCTCGATGTCCTGCTCCACCTCGCGCAGGGCTTCCTCGCCGTTGGCGGGATCCATCTGGTGCGAACGGCGATCGCCGAAAGCCGGCGCCGACGCGGCCGCGTCGCGGAACGGACCGTAGAAGGCCGAGCAGTACTTTGCCGCGTAGGCCATGATCGCCGTGTTCTCGAACCCACGCTCGTCGAGCGCCTGGCGGATCGCGCCGACGCGGCCGTCCATCATGTCCGATGGCGCGACGATGTCCGCGCCGGCCATGGCGTGCGACACCGCCGCGCGGACGATCTGATCCACGGTCGGGTCGTTCGCGATTTCCTGGTCAATCACGATTCCGCAGTGGCCATGGTCGGTGTACTCGCACAGGCACACGTCGGTGACGACGAGCACGTCGGACACCTCCTGCTTGATCGCGCGAATGGCGGACTGGACCGGCGCCTCCGGATCGTAGGCGAGCGACCCGATGTCGTCCTTGCGGCCGGGCAGGCCGAAGAGGATCACGCTCTTCACGCCGTCGGCCTTCGCCGCGGCGGCCTCTTTCACCGCTTCGTCGACCGACAGGTTGAAGACGCCCGGCATCGACGGCACTTCGCGGCGGACACCCTCACCCTCGCAGACAAACAGCGGCAGCACGAACATGTCGGGCGACAGACGCGTCTCCCGAACCAGCGCGCGCAGCGTTTCCGACCGGCGCAGGCGCCGAAGCCGCCGGGTGAGGGTCAACAACGTGGGGGGATGGGCGGAGCTCAGGGCCATGGCTCAATTATCTCCGAGAGGCATTCTCCCGCTTCTGCTTGTCGAAATACTCCACGATCGCCTCCACCAGCGCCGGAATCGTGTGGCTCGACGGCACGATCGCCGACTCGATGTGGTACTGCGCCGCGGCATCGGCGGTCACCGGGCCAATCGACGCCACCAGTGTCGCGCGCAGCAGGTCGGCCGCCGGTTCGGCGCCGAGCAGGCGAACGAAGCTCCTGACCGCCGATGCGCTCGTGAAGGTCACGACGTCGATTCGATGTTCGAGCAGCATGCGGTAGATGTCCGGCTCGCCTTCGCGCTCGGGCTCGACCGCGACCGTGCGATAGGCGACGACCTCGGTGACCTCGGCGCCCCGCTTCCGCAGCTCGTCGGCGATGATCTCGCGGCCGATGTCCGCGTGCGGCAGCAGCACCTTCGCGCCCGCGACGTCGGCGGTCTCCGTCATCGCGCGCACCACGGCATCCGCACGGTACTCCGCCGGCGTCAGATCCACCTTCAGCCCGTGGCGCGTCAGCCGCTCCGCGGTCACCGGTCCGACCACGCAGAGCTTGACGCCGCCGAGCGCGCGCAGGTCCTCGGGGCCGGCCAGCAGGCGCTCGACGAACGCGTCGACCGCGTTGGCGCTGGAGAACACGATCCAGTCGAACTCGGCCGCGCGCGCGCAGGCGTCGTCGAGCGGCCCGTAGTCTTCCGGCGGCAGGATGCGAATCATCGGCGCCTCGATGGCCTCCGCGCCCATGGCCTCGAGCCGTTCGACGAGATCCACGGCCTGCTCGCGCGGCCGCGTGACGAGCACGCGCTTGCCGAACAGCGGCCGCGCATCGAACCAGCGCAGATGATCGCGGAGGGCGACGACGCGCCCCACGACGAGGATGGCGGGCCGGCGGTCGGACGACTGCTTGAGCGCGTGCGCGAGCTCCGCGAGCGTTCCGGTCAGCGTCGTCTGCGTCGGCAGCGTGCCGTCGTACACGATGGCCGCGGCATCCTCGGCCGGCCGGCCGTGCGAGACGAGCGCGCTCACGATGTGCGGCAGCTGCTGGGGCCCGGCGTAGCAGACAATGGTGCCGTCGAGGCGGGCGAGGCTCGTCCAGTCCACCGACGTGCGCGTCTTGCCTTCGTCCTCGTGGCCGCGCACGAACGTCAGCGTGTCGCCGCCGCCGGGGTAGGTGATCGGAATGCCCGCGTAGCTCGGCACCGCGATGCCGGCGGGAATGCCGGGCACGACCTCGAAGCGGACCCCCTGTTCGTGGAGGAACAGCGCCTCGGTGCCGCCCCGATCGAACACGAACGGATCGCCCCACTTCAGGCGCGCGACGGTCTTGCCTTCCCGTGCTTTCTCCGCGAGCAGATAGCAGATCGCTTCCTGCTCGAGCGGCTGCGGCGCGGCGGTGCCGACGTCGATCTTCTCCGCGTCCGGCCTGGCCCAGCGGAGCACGCGCGCCGGCACGAGATGGTCGTACAGCACCACGTCTGCCGACTCGAGGCACTGCAGCCCACGGACGGTCATCAGACCCGGATCGCCCGGACCGGCCCCGATCAGATAGACCATGCTTGCCATCGCGTCGCCAGTCTCCAGTCGCCAGTGATTCGTGTTCCGTCGCAGCCAGCCGCGTCAGTCGTGGCCCTGCGCCTGCTGAGTCCGAGCCTCGGCGAGGATGTCGCCCGCGCCGTCGCTCAGGAGCTGCGCGCCGACGCGCGCACCGAGTGCCGCCGCCTGGTCTCGTGGCCCGACCGCGTGCCCGCGTACGGCCCGGCTTCCGTCGAGCGCCACGACGACGGCCACGAGCTCGAGCCTGTCGCCGTCGAGCGGCGAGGCCAGCGCGCCGACCGGCGTCTGGCAACCGCCGCCCAGCGTTTCGACGAGCGCGCGCTCGGCGCTGAGCGCGGCCGCCGCCGCCGGGTCGTTGATCCGCGCAACCGCCCGCCGCACCGGCTCGTCGTGCTCGCGAATCTCGATCGCGACGATGCCCTGACCGGGCGCCGGGACCGACGCCGCAGCCGGCAGTGCGAAAGAGATCCGATGGGCGAACCCGAGCCGGCGGAGTCCGGCCGCCGCGAGCACCAGCGCATGGTGCCCCCCTTCGTCCAGCTTGCGCAAGCGCGTATCGAGGTTGCCGCGAATCGGCGTGAAACGCGCGCCAGGGAAGAGCCGCGAGAGCTGCGCGATCCTCCGGACGCTCCCCGTGCCGATGGCGGGTGCCTGACCGAGGACGCAGACGAGATCCTCGATCGACGACAAGGTCCGGCTGAAGCCGGACGCCACATCTGCCGCCATGCCTGTCGTGGTCCGGCTGAAGCCGGACGCCACATCTTGCGCGGCCTGCCCATCTGCTGTGGTGTCCGGCTTCAGCCGGACCGGCAGCACGATCGCGTCGCGCGGATCCTCTCGCGGCAGCACGCCCGCGATGACGAGGCCGTCGGGGAGCCTCGCGGGCATGTCCTTGCTGCTGTGGACCGCGAGGTCGATGTCGTGCCGCAGCAGCGCGTCTTCGATTTCCTTCACGAACAACCGCTTGCCGCCGAGGTCCGACAGCGGTGCTTCCTGCAGGCGATCGCCGGACGTCTTGATCACGACGATGCGGCACGGCGGTCCGCCCGCCTCGGCGATGCGCGCCGCGACGGTGTGGGCCTGCCAGAGGGCGAGCTGGCTGCCGCGCGATCCGAGTCGAAGCTCTTCAGCCACGTCGGGAATCAGCGCGGCGTGCGTGGCCGGTGGCGGGCGAACGGCTCGACCGTGCGCGGCTCGTCCTGCTCGGCCAGCCCGAACAGACGCGTGAGCGCCTCGGAGTACGCGCCCACCGTGCTCGCGTCGCTGAGCGCCTTGAGCTGCTCGGTGGGCGTCAGCAGCAGCTTCTCGACGATGAGATGGGTGATTTCATCGACCCGCGCGCGGGCTTCCGGCGGAAGCGCCGACAGCTTGAAGTCCAGCCGTTCGAGCTCCGCGCGCCGGATGGCCTCGAACCGCTGGCGCAGGGCCACGACGGTCGGAATCGCGCCGCGCGACCGGAACCACGCGCCGAACTTCTCGACCTCTTCGCCGACGATGGCTTCGGCGCGGGCGACCTCGCTGGCCCGGCGCGCGAGGTTCTCGCGGACGGTCGCCTGCAGGTCGTCGATGTTGTAGAGGAACACCTGCTCGATCTCGCCGGCCGCGGATTCCACGTCGCGCGGCATCGCGATGTCGATGATGAACAGCGGCCGATTCCGCCGTGGACGCATCACCGACTCGATGTGCGCCTTCGTCAGAATCGGCGACGCCGCGCCGGTGGCGGTGACGACGATGTCGCTGGCGCCGAGCACGGCGTCCATTTCGTCCCACGGCGCGGCGCTCGCGCCGCCGATCGCGTCCGCCGTCCGCGCGGCGTGCGCCATCGTCCGGCTGATGATCGTGACGTGCTGCACGCCCTGCGATTTCAGGTGGAGCGCGGTGAGCTTGCCCATTTCGCCGGCGCCGATGACGGCGACGCTGCGGCCGGCGATGTCGCCGAAGATCTTCCGCGCCAGCGCCACCGCGGCGTAGCTCACCGACACGGCGCCCGAGCCCAGGCCGGTCTCGGTCCGCACCCGCTTGCCGACGACGAACGACGTGTGGAACAGGCGGTTGAGGACGGGGCCCGCCGTGTGCGCATCGGTGGCGACGGTGTGCGCCTCTTTCACCTGCCCGAGAATCTGGGGCTCGCCCACCACCAGCGAATCGAGGCCAGCCGCCACGCGGAACAGATGCCGCGCCGCGTCGAGATCGGTCACGTCGTACACGTGAGGCGCGAGATCGGCGGGCGCCACCTCGTTGAAGTCGCTGAGGAACTTGACGAGGTCGGCGCGCGTGCCGGCGGCTTCGTCGCAGGCGACGTACAGCTCCGCGCGGTTGCAGGTCGACACGACGACCGCTTCCCGCGTCGATCCGCGCGCCGCCAGCGCGCCGAGCGCGTCGGCCACCCCGCGCGCCTGGAAATCGACCCGCTCGCGCACCTCGACCGGCGCGGTGCGATGACTGATTCCGACCAGGAGGAGATGCATCAGAAATTGTGACTCTTGGTCAGGAAATAGCTGATGGGGATGAAATTGAGCAGCACGATCGCGAACCCGAGCGCCGAGAGGTACGCCGCGCGGCGTCCGCCCCAGCCGATGCGCCGCGCCGCGAACAGCTCGAAGGAGTACACGCACCAGCAGACCAGCGCGACGAAGATCTTCGGATCCTGCAGCGACATGGCCTGGACGCGCGGGTCGCCCGCCGCCAAGCCGCCGCGCGCCTCGGCGGCCCAGACGCCGCCGACGATGATGCCGACGGTCAGGAAAATCCAGCCGATGACGATGGCCCGCTGATTCATGCGGTCGAGCACCTGCAGCGACGGCAGCCGTGCGTAGAAGAAGCCGAGGTGCTTCGCCTTGATTTCCTTGAAGAGCAGCACGTAGGTGATGCCGATCACGCAGGCGAGCGCGAAGCTTGCGTAGGCGAAGAGGAGCGACGACACGTGCACGCCGAAGAGCGGGCCCTGCAGCAGCGCCGCGCGGTCTTCCACGCCCGGACGGATCGCGGGAATGGCCTGCAGCGCCACGAGCAGCGGCAGGATGAACACGCCCATCGCCCGCTCGTCGGTCGTCATCTCCGTGTAGAGATACGCGAGCGCCAGCAGCCAGACGAAGGTGGAGATCGCCGACGTCGCGCCCGCCACGGGCACGTGCCCGACTTCCATCGTCTGCATGCCGATGACGAAGGTATGCGAGAGCGCCGCCGCCACGAGCAGCGTCGTCGCCGAGCGGCCGACGGCCGGGTTCCGCCGGGCGAAATGCCAGGCGTAGACGACCAGGGCCGCCGCGTAGAGGGTCAGCGGGACGAAATTCATCATGGTCAGCGCGGCGTCGGCGCGAAGTACCCGAGCTTGGTGCGCGAGGTCAGGTTCGGACGCGTCACCCGGACGACGACGCGGCGCCAGGAGCCGTCGCGCCTGGGATTACGGGACGTGTAGCCGACAGTGTACTGGCTCGAGAGCTCGTCGGAAATCTGGCCATACACGTTCGCCAGATCCGCCACCTGACTCGGGAAGAAGGCGCGTCCGCCGGTTTCCTGCGAGAACTGGCGCAGCACGAACTCCGCTTCCTTGAACCCTTTGGTGGTCGTGCCGGGGCCGTCCCCCGCGCGCAAGCCGATCGAGTAGATCGCCGTTTCG